>Ga0247727_10004310_pt1 | contig 30264 bp, 33 predicted proteins | sample WisWelCaveWW1625_FD_202498 | JGI IMG/M metagenome (GOLD analysis project Ga0247727, IMG submission 202498) | Biofilm microbial communities from Wishing Well Cave, Virginia, United States - WW16-25 | ecosystem: Environmental > Aquatic > Deep subsurface > Groundwater > Cave microbial mat | place...
GTAGGATACGACAACCTTGCGTTCCTTCTTTTCAACACGGACACGCCCGCCGTGCTGGGCGACGATCTTCGCGTCGTCCAAAGTTGCCAGCACATCCCCGGCTTTGACTTCCGCCTCATCCTTGACCCCGAATTTCCAGTCTTCGGGGAGGCTGTATTCATCGCTGACGAGTTCGCTATGTTCGACGATCACTTCGCGCAGGTCGGCATATTTTTCCGATTGGTTGATGCGTACCGTGCCGCTGATCTCCGCGACGACGGCTTCGCCCTTCGGCATCTTCCGGGCCTCGAACAATTCCTCCACGCGCGGCAGACCGGTTGTAATATCCGCGCTGGTGGCGGCAACACCGCCTGTGTGGAAGGTTCGGAGCGTAAGCTGTGTGCCAGGTTCACCAATGGATTGGGCGGCAACGATGCCGACTGCAGAGCCGAGTTCCACCATTGTGCCGCGTCCTAGGTCGAGACCATAGCACTTGGAACAAATGCCGTGCTGCAGTTCGCAGGTCATCGCCGAGCGGACTTTCACTTCTTCGATACCGGAAGCGGCGATCTTGCGAGCCAGTTCCTGGTTGATCACATCGTTGTATTCGCCGAGAACTTCGCCCGTTTTGGGGTCGCTGACTCTTTCAGCAAGCAGGCGACTATATAAACGACTGCTCATGGATTGACCGGCAACGTCATCGCGGCGGCGGATGTAGACGCCATCGTGAGTGCCGCAGTCGTGTTCGTTGATGATGATGTCCTGTGCAATATCAACAAGGCGGCGTGTCAGATAACCGGCGTCCGCCGTGCGTAGAGCAGTATCCGCCAGACCTTTGCGGGCTCCATGTGTTGAGATGAAGTATTCCTGCGCGGTGAGTCCTTCGCGGAAGTTGGAGCGGATTGGCATGGGGATGATGCGTCCGGAAGGGTCGGCCATCAACCCGCGCATACCGGCGAGCTGTGAAATGGTCGAGAAACCGCCTTTGGTCGCGCCGGAGGAAGCCATCGTGGAGAGGTTGCCGTCGGGGTCCATGTGTTTCTTGACGGCGTCACCCACGCGCTCGGTGGTCACCTGCCAGACCTCGATCTCGCGTTCGTTCTTTTCCTGCTCGGTCAAGAGACCGCGTCGGAAGTCGCGTTGCACCACTTCCACCTGCTTGAGGGCTTCGTCAATGATACCCTTGCGTTCCGGCGGAATCGTGATGTCGGCAACGGCTAATGTAGTGCCGGATTTCATCGCGTATTCAAAACCGAGGGTCTTGATATTATCGGCAGTGTCAGTGGTCTTTTCCTGCCCGCATAATTCGTAGACTTCGGCGATCAAATCCTTCACGCCGCCTTTATCGAGTTTCTCGTTTACGAATTGGACCTCGTCAGGGAGGATGCGGTTGAAGATGACGCGCCCAACTGTCGTTTCGATGAGACGCGTCTCCGGTTTGGGAAGGCGGTCACCTTTATCGTCGTACCACGTCTTTGCGAGCATTTTGATCTCAGAGTGGACTTCCACCTGACCCAACGCGTATGCCATTTCGACTTCGTCCATGTCTGCGAAGGCGCGTCCATCGCCCTTGTGATTGGCTTTCTGTGACATGGTCAGGTAGTAGACACCCAACACCATATCCTTCGATGGCGAGATGATCGGTTCGCCATCGGCGGGCTTGAGCAGGTTCTTGGATGCGAGCATCAGGTCACGCGCTTCCTTCACTGCTTTTTGTGACAGTGGGACGTGAACAGCCATTTGATCGCCGTCGAAGTCCGCGTTGAAGGCGGTGGTCACGAGCGGATGCAATTGAATCGCCGAACCTTCGATGAGGATCGGTTCGAATGCCTGGATGCCGAGGCGATGCAGTGTGGGCGCGCGATTCAACAACACAGGGCGATCACCGATGACGCCTTCCAGCGCCTCCCACACTTCGGGACGGTTGCGTTCAATTAACCGACGCGCTCCCTTCACGTTTGCCGCGTAGTTGTTCTGCACGAGTCGCGCGATCACAAACGGACGATAGAGTTCAAGCGCCATGCTTTTCGGCAGACCGCACTGATACAGTTTCAATTGCGGACCCACCACGATCACCGAACGGCCGGAGTAGTCCACGCGCTTGCCGAGCAGGTTGCGGCGGAAACGACCCTTCTTGCCTTTGAGCATATCGCTCAGCGATTTGAGTTCGCGTCGTCCGCGGCGGCTGAGGGCTTTGCCGCGCTGTGAATTGTCTATGAGGCTGTCCACGGCTTCCTGCAACATGCGCTTTTCGTTGCGGATGATGACATCCGGCGCGCCGAGCTCGAGCAATCTCTTCAAGCGGTTGTTGCGGTTGATCACGCGGCGATAGAGATCGTTCAAGTCGGAGGTTGCGAAACGTCCGCCATCGAGTTGCACCATCGGGCGCAGGTCAGGAGGAATAACCGGAAGGACAGTGAGGATCATCCATTCAGGGCGGTTGCCCGAGCGACGGAAGGCTTCCACCACTTTCAAACGTGTGGTGGCTTTCTTGCGCTTCTGCTTCGATTTTGTGGTGCGAACTTCATGCCACAGTTCAACGGATAATTTATCGAGGTCGAGGCGTTCGAGAATGTCGAAGAAGGCTTCGGCGCCCATATCCGCGCGGAAGACCTGTCCCCAGCGTTGTTTGAGTTCACGATAGCGAATTTCGCTGATGAAAGTGAAGGGACGCAGTTCGAGCAATTCATCGCGTTGACGCGACGATTGATTCGAGGAGGCCGTGGTCTGATCCTCCAACTGGGAGCGCAAGGCTTCCATCTTCAAATCGGCATCAGCCTTCACTCTTCCGGCTTCCATCTTGAGGTCTTCCGATTCCCTGGCGCGCTGGTCCTTCAATTCGTTCTCGAGCGATTCGAGTTTCTTCTGGACGATCTTTTGCACTTGAGTCAAATGCTTGGCATTAACTTTGTCACCGGCGTCAAGGATCTTCTCGCCGGTCAATTCAAAGACGATTGCCTTCTTGGCATGTTCGCCCATTTGACCCTGCAATAGTTTTTCGAGCTTCTGACCTTCCTTGATGACGGGGTCAACTTTTTCAGCAATGACTTCATCGTAACCTTGCTCGAGGTTTGTACGTTTTTGGTTGATCTCAGCAAGCGTATGGTCGCGCTTTGTTTTCAGCTCCGCGATCTTGGTATTGACCTCTGCCGCCTGTTCGCGCTCTGAATCGGAGATTTCATCCTCGATGCGCTTGAGAGCTTTGGTGCGGGCTTCCTCGTCCACGTAGGTGACAATGTATTGTGCGAAGTAGAGCACACGGTCCAGGTTGCGGCGTGAAATATCCAGCAACATACCCAGATAGGATGGGATGCGGCGCGTGTACCAGATGTGTGCGACGGGCGTCGCGAGGGCGATGTGCCCCATGCGCTCGCGACGCACGGCGGCGCGCGTCACTTCCACGCCGCATTTGTCACATATGATTCCTTTATAACGGGGGTTCTTGTATTTACCGCAGTAACATTGCCAGTCACGCTGGGGTCCGAAAATGGCTTCACAGAACAAGCCATCCTTTTCGGGGCGCAGGCGGCGGTAGTTGATGGTTTCGGGCTTGAGTACCTCGCCATACGACCACGACATGATCGTTTGGGGTGAGGCTAAACTGATGCGGAGTGCGGTAAGTCCCTTGGTTTCCACTGGTTCTCTCCTGAAAAAGAAGATTGCGAATCGAGCCTGTCTCTGAATAGCGTGTAGTCGGCAAGTGCGAGAGACAATCCCGTTCGTTTCATCTTTCATAAAGAGACGAATGGGACAAACAAACACAAGCGCTTCGAGAATATTTTCTCAAGCGCTTGCGGTGTTTTACTCGTTTTTTACATCCAACGATGAGTATTATACGCCTAAAAAAGGGAGAGTCAAGGCTGGACGCGTAAGAATTGCATGTGAATTTGTCAGGATAACAATCCCTTCGCAAAGGATAGGAAGCCCTGCACATCCTTGTAGTTGGTGACCATGCCCACAGAGATTCGCACCGCGCCCATGGATTTGCCATCGAAGCACATGCGGAAATCATCCTGTGAGAGGCGTTGTTCGTGACCTGGGCTTGTGAAGCATACGTCCAGCTCCACGCGCGAGACGCCCATCGCCACCTCGCCCGCGCCCGGGTTGCAGAAACAACCCGTCCGTAGGGAGATATTTGCTTCATTTGCCTGTTGTTCTATGATCCGATGGTGGAGCAGTTGGTTATCTTTATCATAAAAATTGACTGTGACTGCCCCGCCTCTCCCTTCGCCGGTAGTTGGTCCATAGACCCGGACCAGATTCGCCCCGTTGCTGTGTTTCATGGCGGTGAGGTTTTGCAAAAGCCAGCCGGTGAGGCATTGCACGCGTTCATGGATCACATCATAGCCGATGGATTCGATATGCTTGAGTCCGATCTCGATTGCGGGAATATTCAGGTAATCAATCGTGCCATCCTCGAACGCGGACGCGCCGTCTGCCATGTAATACTTATCCCCCATCACCGACGCGACAGTGATCGTGCCGCCTGCAAACCAGGGACGGTGCAATTTTGCCAACGCCGATTTGCGCGCGATCAACGCGCCAAGACCGGTGGGGTAGCCGAACATTTTATAAAATGAAACGGGGATAAAATCGGGTTGGACTTTGCTCAAGTCGAGTTGTGAAGTAGGGACGAACGCCGCGGCATCGAGCAACACATCCCAGCCGTGTTTGTGCGCTTCCTCGATCCACTCGAGCGGATGCTGTACGGAGGAGAAGTTCGATTGCGCGGGATAGGCAAAAAGGTTGTGTCCGTTTTTCGAAGGCATAGCCAGCTCGCGGCTGAGTTGTGAAGCGTCCACTCGCATGTCTGGCAGGGCAATCGGGAGGTAAGTCACTTTTGCCCCGCGTGCATGTGCGAATTCGCGAATCCCGTTGACCGAATTGTGGTTGTCGAAGGTTAAGAGGTACCGGCCCTTTGAAAACGGATAGGACTCGCCGATGAGTTTCAATGCGCCGCTCGCGTTCGATGTGAAGATCGCGAGATATTCATTCGGGGCTGCATTGAAAAATTTCAGCACATATTCGCGCGCATGTTCCACGAGTTGGGTTGCCGCCTGCGATGTGGGGTTGGTCGAATGCGGGTTGCCAAATACGTGTTCGGACAGAAGTTTGTTGTGACGGCGTAACTGTGACTCTGCATATAACCCGCCGCCGGTGTAATCGAGATAAATGTGCCCGCCGAGATCGAGCCGCGAATATTCCGCGGCGCGCAAATCATCAATGAGGTGCGTGGTGGGATAGGTTGGATACGATTTAAGAAAAGAGACAAATTCAACATCAGGCTTGATCATGGCGAGCCTCCGGCTCAATTTAACCACAGAATCCTTTACCCGTCATTGCGAGGAGCGTTTGTCGCGACGACACTTGCACTTGGCGCACGCTTGCCCCGGGCGCAAGTGCCGGGGAGTGCAGGTGAGCAATCTCCAACACGTGACGGGGATTGCTTCGTTTCGCTCGTAATGACAAACGTCAGGCTATAATACCCTCATGCCTCGAATTTGCATCCTGCCCCGCGTGGAAGGACTTGGCGGCGTGACATCCTTTCGACTCAAATTTGAAAACGGGTTGCACGCCCGCGGTGTGGATGTGACTTATGATCTCTCACAATCATCGGATGCCATCCTCGTTCTCGCGGGGACGAAGAGCCTGCTTCCGTTACGAAGGGCGCATAAGCGCGGGATCCGAATCGTGCAACGACTCGATGGCTTGAATTGGGTGCACCGCGCCCGCTGGGCTGGACTCCGTTATACAGTGCGAGCGGTGTATGGAAATGCCAATTTGTTTTTTATTCGCGCTCGTTTCGCCGATCAGGTCATTTACCAGAGTCAATTCATTAAACGCTGGTGGGAGGATTGGTATCGCCCCGCGCGCAGTCTGTCTTCTGTGATTCTCAACGGCGTTGATCTGGATCGGTATACGCCCAATGGTCTGCATGAACGCCCGACAGGCCATTATCGTTTACTGGTCGTGGAGGGAAGTCTGACCGGCGCGTTGAATTCCGGTTTGTTCCATGCCGCGGAGCTTGCCGATCGCTTATCCCATCAATTCAAGATCGAATTATGTATCGCTGGTCGGGTGGACGTGCGCACAAAAAACAAACTGCAACACCGGCACACGTTTCGCATTCGATTTCTGGATGCCATCCCTCGCGAACAGATTCCATGGTTGATGCGATCTTCGCATCTTCTATTTTCTGCAGAGGTAAATCCCCCCTGCCCCAATTCAGTGATCGAAGCGTTGGCATGTGGACTCCCTGTCATCGGATTCGACACAGGCTCGCTCCCCGAAATCGTTCAAGGGGATACGGGCCGGCTTGTGCCATATGGTGGGAATGAATGGAAACTGGAACCGCCCAATATACCCGCTCTGGCAGATGCGGCACGGGAGGTTTTGGACGACCAGGCGCGCTTTCGAAAGTCTGCGCGCGATCGGGCAGAGTCCGCGTTCGGTTTGGATACGATGACAGATGAATATTTGAAGGTGTTGTTGTAATACTCAACCAAAGGATTGTACTTAAAAGGAGAAATTATGTCCAACGATGAAGTTGTTGCATTCCTGAAAAAGCATTTGCAGTCCATTCAGGAGAATGACACACAAACTTATGCCGAAACCACTGCCGCGGATCTAACTCTTTATGAGTGGTGGATCACCCCTCATCGCATTGATGGGTTACCCTTTCACGAATTTATGATGTTATCCAATGCGGAGCGTGGCACAGCCTTCGGCGCGGAAGGCAGGGCAAAATCGCCGACCCGATTCGATCTATCCAACCTGCGCATTCAAAACTATGGCGATACAGCCATCGCCAGTTACACCTTGCTCATCAGCACGGCATCACCAGAAGGCGTAAAGGTGGTTTCTCACAATGAAAGCCGAGTGATCGTCAAACAAAACGGCACATGGAAAGTTGTCCATGTACATAAATCGCCCGCGTGGCAGGCCCCGCACATTTCTGTATGATTCGTTTCCCGGGCAAACTTGCCTTCCAGCAACGCGTGCTACCCGCGTACCGCGTGCCTTTCTTTGATTTGCTTGCCTCCGCATGTGACGGTGAGATGAGTCTGTTCACGGGCTTGCCACATACAAGCGAAGGCATCACTACCGCCAAGAATTTACGAAATACCAAATATGTATTAGGAAAGAACGTCCACATTCTCAATGGCTCTTTGTATCTTTGCTACCAACGCGGACTACTTGACTGGCTTGAAAATTGGAATCCCGATGCGTTGATCGTTGAAGCCAACCCGCGTTATCTTTCAACACCCTCTGTTGTACGATGGATGCATAAACAAAATAGACCTGTCATAGGCTGGGGGCTCGGTGCACCGCCGGTTAGTGGATTTCGGGAGCAGGGAAGAATTGCCTTCCTCAGGCAATTCGATGCGATGATTTGCTACAGTCAACGCGGCGCGGATGAGTATGCCAATTTGGGATTTCCGCTTGATTATCTCTTTGTGGCGCATAATTCCGTTTCCCCGTCTCCAACGTGGGAGTTGCCGGATCGTCCAACTACTTTTCGTGATAAACCCTGCGTCCTTTTCGTAGGGCGATTACAGGTGCGTAAAAATGTAGATTTGTTACTGGGCACCTGTGCGGAAATGGAATCACAGCCGCGGCTCGTCATCGTCGGCGATGGACCAGAACGCGAATCGCTTGAAGCGTTGGCCAAACAGGTGTACCCGTCAGCCGAGTTCGTGGGGGCAAAGCATGGGGCTGAGATAAAGGTTCATTTCGCAGAAGCAGACCTATTCGTTCTGCCCGGAACCGGAGGGCTTGCCGTTCAGGAGGCGATGAGTTACGGGCTTCCGGTCATAGTCGCGCAAGGCGATGGAACGCAGGATGATTTGGTTAGAAAAGAAAACGGCTGGCAGATCCCGCCTGATGATTTTGATTCGCTCGTTTCTACAATGAAAGACGCGTTATCAGATGCAGCGCGTCTGCGAAAGATGGGGAAAGAGTCATATCGAATTGTGAAGGAAGAGATCAATATCGAAAAGATGGCGGAGACTTTTGTAGCGGCGCTGAACTCACTCACCGCCAAATGACTTGACCGCCTCATCCATGTTGTTATAGATCAGAAGGTTCTGTAAGAAGCCTGCGATGTTCAGCACGTAGTAAATTTGCGGGTTCGGGCAAACCAGTTTCAGGTACGGGGATTTATACGGCTCTTCGTGATGCTGGTGCATGATTTGCATGTCGCTTTCGGGCGTGAACAGTTTAAAGATGGATTGAATGGCAAGCAAGCCCGAACTGGTGAGCATATCCACATTTGAAAGATCGAGCAGGAGATGTTTTGCGCCATCTTCTTGCGATTGACGGGCGCGATCCAGGACTTGATTGGCATTGATTCGATCAAACGGTCCGTTCAGATGCAGGATGGTGACGGTCACTTCGCCCTGAATCTGAGAAGATGTAATGGATAGTTCGCTCATGTTTCATTCTCCTAGTTATTGACCTCTTGCAACAGCAAGTCGTTGCTTAGCCACAGAGCTCTCAGAGACCATTGAGAAAAACTCATTTTCTCCGTGTTCTCGGTGGCAAAGAGGCTTTCGCAAGAGGGTTATTCTTGATTTCTCTCCACATTGACCCACATCTGCTCCCCGTTCGTTGTGATCTCGATCCAGCCGCTTTGATCGGTGCGCAACAATGAAAAATCTTTTACGGCTTCGAGCACTTCGCCATCGGGCATTCCATCAATGTCGCCAGCCGCGACGCTCAACACAACCAACTCCGGGTTCAGATTCGCGATCCACTCAGTCGGGTTCGAGGGGGCATATCCTGAATCGGCAAGCAACAACACACTCACCGATCCAACACTCGCACCGTTGCGTAATTCGTCCAACGCTTCAAAGCTCATGCCGATCGGCAGGAGGGCGCGGAAATTTTGCCATTCAATTAATAACACCGAACCGCGCGGTCCGGTTGTGAGCACGCGCAAGGTCGCGCCAGCGCCCAGGTCCAGCGTTTGATCCTTCTCTGCCAATGTAATTGGGATGGCTTGCAAAGTTAGATATTCATCAAGCACGCGCGCCGAGAATGAGCCTTGCTCGTTTCCGCTCCACAGCACGGCATCAGGCGGGTAACGTTCGATCACGCGCGGCAACGCGGCGACCTGGTCTTCATCCGTCGCGGCGACCACGAGCCAATCCAGCTTGCGATCAAACGCAGAGACGCGCCTCCCCAATTCATCTGAAAGTATTGTCACGCTTGGTCCGCCGTTGATCAACACATATTTTCCCGAAGGCGTTTTGATGAGGACTGCATCCGCCGAACCGACATCCAAAAATGTGACGTGCAGGAGTCGGTCTGGAATTGCGACCGCGGCGCGCCATACCAATAACAACGCGAGCGCGAGGACGATGAGCCCGCTCCCGACTCCGACCGTGCCTGCTCTCTGCCCGAGGGACTGAATCCACTCTTTGAAACCGGACCAGCCAAAAGTCAAAGAAAGAAGTGTTGCATAAAACAGGATTACGAACCAGATGGAGAAATCCCCAAGAAAAAGAGTCCCATGAGGCACGCGGTCAAATAATTCCACAATGCGGATCGTATACGCGGCAAAGGGCCATGCGATCCACGCCGCGAGTTGACCCAGTGGTAACCACACGAGACTCAACAACACCGCGAGACCACCGAGGATCATCACGGCAGGTTGCGCGGGAAGGATGAAAGGGTTGGCAATGAACGATACGAGCGAGATTCGTTGGAAGTGGTAAGCCATAATGGGTATTGTAGTCAATTGCGCAGCAAGAGTGAGGAGAACAAATTCTGAAAAGAGTTCTGCGAATCGTTCAGCCGTGGATGTAGGAAAATACTTCAGAATGATTCGATTTGCGAATTGCGAGAAAGGCTCAGCGTACAGGATGAGACCGAGCGTTGCAAAGAATGATAACTGAAAACCGACATCCCACACAAACAAGGGATTCCACAATGTCATGAAAAATGCAACTGCCAGCAGTGTGTTCAACCCAAATTGACGGCGGCCCACCTGCCTTGCAAACAGTGCAAGGCTTCCCATGATGGCGGCGCGCACCACTGCCGCCTCGCCGCCAACAAGAACAGTATAAAAAATGATGCCAAGAATCGCCAGCGCCGCTCCGCGCCGCGGACCGAGAAAACGGCTGAAGAATGTAAAGAACAAGCCCGCGATGATGCTGATATTAAAACCCGAAATGGCGATGATGTGTGCTGTCCCTGTATTCTTGAAGGCTTGTTGCAGGTCTTTTGTGAGTCCCGTATCCACACCGAGCAAAATGCCTGCAAGCAGGGATGATTCGGGATCGGGGAACATGCGATAGGTGTTAGCGAGCGATTTTTCCTTGAGCGCGTACAACGCGGCGGAAATCGGATTCCCGCCTCTGCCTGGGAGGATCGTCACTACCGCGGTGGACATGTACGAGTGGATATGTTGTGCGGCAAGATAATCGCGATAGGAGAAGTCTTCGTTTTCGGGCGGGGTCTTGAGTTTTCCGCGCAGGCGCAACATGTCGCCGTAGTGGAATGTTAGGTTATCCGAGACGCGCACGAGGAGCAATCCGTTTGCTGGGAGATTGCCATCGCCCGTATCCACTGCTGTTACCCTCAAACGCAGGTTTGTATAGCCATCGCGATAATCAGGCGGTTCGACCAGGGAGCCTGTAATTAATAAATCATAATCGCGGTCGTTGTAAAAAGCGATGTGGAACGCGTCGAAGTTGGGGATGGATAGTTGATAGCGCGCTGCGCCGAGGAAGAGGGAGAAGAGGAGGATAGAGACAGCAAGCGGTAGTTGGTAGGCAGGAATTGAAAGGTTACGTGCGAAAAGTGCCGCCAGGATGAAAATGAACGAGATAACCACCCATATCCAAATTGAAAGAGAAACCAAACTGCCAAGGATAATCCCCGTGAGGAAGGCAAGCGAAAACCACACCAGCGGAAGCTGTGTGGTTAATTGCACCTGTATGCGGCCGGCCGTGGAGGTATTTTCCGCCTGCATGGTTAACTTTCATCATAGCATAAATTTGGGAGAGGAGGATAAAATTCAGGAATGCCCCTGAGACGCATTCTTCTTATCCTTTTAATCGCCGTTGTCGTGATCGGTGCGATGGTCGCAACTGCGTTATACGTTCCCCTGCCCTTAAATCCATACCTTGATTTTCAAGTCCTTTACCGGGCTAATCAGGGAATTTTGCAGGGCATTCCACTCTATGACCGCGCAGGGCAGGCGCAAATGGTCGCTGAAAATCTTGGTGTTACGGTGGACCAGGTTTTCGTTCTGCCCTTTCCGTATCCGCCGTGGTATGCGCTGGCAACCTTGCCTATCGCTGTATTGCCTGTTGATATCGCGGTCCGCGTATGGTTCCTGTTGAATATAGCAATGTTGTTGGTGTCCGTCTGGTTGATGACTGATGGCTGGCAACCGTGGAAGCGTCTTTTTTCATTTATCGTTGCGCCGTTATTTTTCCCAATCCTTGGCGCATTGATCGTAGGTCAATATGTTTTCCCAACTCTACTGGGCATGGCGCTGTTGGTGTATGCCCTGCAACGTAAAAATACAACATCTATCGCATTGGGCATGGCGTTAATTACTTTTAAGCCACATGTGGGCATCTTTCTTTTGCTTGCTGTTGTGATCCATCTTCTCCTCGGCCGCGATGAGTTTGGTCGTCGTGCGTTTTGGAGTGTTGCAGCGACAGGCGCCATTCTCTTCGCTGTTGGTTTCATCGCCGATCACAATTGGCCTGTTAATTATTGGCAATCGTTATTTGAATTCAAGGATGTATCGAAATGCCAGTTGTGCGTAAGCCTGCCAATTACAATCACGGCGATCGCTGGCGGAAGTTTCGACCAGGCGATTGGGGTCTCGTTCATTCTCTTCATTGGGTTAACCATTTTATGTGTCAAGCCTTTTCCCGCGCTCAACAACGAAGGACTGGTTTCGTTATTCACATGCATGGCATTACTGGTGAATCCATACCTGCAAAACTATGATTTTGCCTTTGCAGTCATCCCGTTATTTGTTGTGGTGCACGCTGCGGACAGGATTTCCACATGGTTGGTTGTTCTCACCGTTTTTCTGCTGCCTTCGCTTGGCTTATTTGTCGGCAGGGCCGGAAGCCCCACTTTGCTTATATCCACGATCATCCTGACAATACTTATCTTGACGAACCACTATAAAGGGCATAAAATCATTTCATAATTAAATACGATCAGCAAGCGGCGAAGTTGGTGCAATTCCAACACTGTCGCGCAACTGTGAATTTAGTTGGATAGTTATATAGTTTGGTAGTTGAGTAGTTCGATGGTTGAACTAACCAGCTATGAAACTAACAAACTATTCAACTAACGAAGTCAGGTCGCCCGCTCTGGTCGGTTCACCACACTCTCGCGGAAAGGAGGTGGAGGACGGCACAGTTCGGATTGCCTCCCCAACCTCCCCGGCTTCGGCTGGGGATTTTGATTCCGTAGTGACGACTTAGTCGTCACTACACTACACATTAGGAGAAACCATGTTTCGCAAGACTTTAATATTTACCTTGTTGTTTACGCTCTTACTCAGCGCGTGCGGCGCCGCGTCACCCGCGTCGGGAAATTTGACCTTCACCGACGGGCTTGGGCGCGAAATCGCACTCGACGGTCCCGCACAACGCGTCGTATCGCTTGCGCCGTCAAATACGGAGATTCTTTTCGCAGTGGGGGCAGGTTCACAGGTGGTCGGACGCGATGAATTTTCCGATTATCCCGCCGAAGCCGCGTCCGTTGGATCCGTGGGCGGATCGTTCGGCGAATACAGCGTCGAAGCCATCGTCGCCCTCGAACCCGACCTGGTGCTTGCCGCGGAGATCAACACGCCCGAACTCGTGAAGCAACTCGAAGATCTGGGACTGACCGTGTACTATTTGAAGAATCCGACCACGCTCGAAGAGATGTACGTGAATCTTGAGATCGTCGGGCAGTTGACGGGACATGATGTGGCTGAACTGGTGGACTCGCTCAAAGCGCGCGTCGCGGCTGTGGATGAAAAGATAACGCCCACCTCTGCGCGCCCCACCGTCTTCTACGAAATTGACGCGAGCGACGCGGCAAAGCCATACACATACGGTCCCGGCACATTTGGTGACCTGTTGATCACACGCGCAGGCGGAGCCAACTTCTCGACGGTGGCTGGCATCACGGACGCGTACCCACAGGTGAGTCTCGAACAGATCGTGGCGACCAACCCGGGCATGATCATCCTCGGCGATTCGATGTGGGGCGTCACCCCCGAATCGGTGCAGGCGCGCGCAGGATGGGACGCGATCGACGCGGTGAAGAATGGAAATGTTTTTCCGTTCGACGACAACCTCGTCAGCCGCCCCGGTCCTCGGCTGGTGGATGGATTGGAGCAATTGGCAAAATTGTTGCATCCTGAGTTGTTCGAGTAGAAGGTACACAAGTAGACAAGTAAACACCGAAACACGGAAACACGTGTTTACTTGTTTACCTGTTTCCATGCCTACGTTCACCATGCAACGTCCTCTTCTTTCCTCCTTCCTACTTCTTGCCATCGCCCTCGTCTTAAGCCTCGCGATCGGTTCCGTTTTCATTTCACCCTCCGAACTCTGGCAGACGATTCTCGGACGCGGCACAGAAACAGCAACATCCATTCTCTGGAAGATTCGCCTGCCGCGCACGATCCTGATCGCCCTCACGGGCGCGGCATTGGGAGGAAGCGGCGCGACCTATCAGGGTTTGTTCCGCAATCCACTCGCTGATCCGTTCCTCATCGGTGTTGCCTCTGGCGCGGGTCTGGGCGCGGTGATCGCCATGTCAATCCAATGGCCCTATTCATTTTGGGGCTTGCTGGCAATCCCGTTATCGGCATTCATTGCCGCGTTACTAACAGTGTTCATCGTTTATTCATTCGCGCGCGTCGGTCGAACGATTCCAACAACCAGCCTCATCCTCGCGGGTGTTGCATTTTCATCCTTTGCCACGTCGCTCACATCGTTTCTCATGATCCGCTCCACGAGCGAAGTCCGCCGCGCGCTCGGCTGGCTCCTCGGCGGCGCGAGTCAATCCGGCTGGACAGCCATCCTCGCCATCACGCCGTACCTCGTCATCGGTCTAGGCATTTTGATTTTTAGCGGACACGCGCTCAATGTTTTGCAATTCGGCGATGATCAAGCTCAACAACTTGGACTCAACGTGACGCGCACAAAAAGAATCTTGTTGACTGCCTCCTCTTTGGCGACCGCCGCGGCTGTGGCTTTTTCCGGCATCATCGGCTTTATCGGACTCATCGTCCCGCATCTTCTCCGGCTTTGGGCTGGTCCCGACTACAAGCGTTTACTCCCCCTCAGCATCCTCGGCGGCGCGACCGCCTTGCTCCTTTCCGATATCATTGCGCGCGTGCTGATCGCGCCGCAGGAGATTCCCGTTGGGATCATCACAGCCCTCGCCGGCGCGCCATTCTTTTTATGGGTCTTGCGGACAGCGAAGAATCAGGGGTATTGGTGATCGTGAACATCCAAATCCGCCAAATGGACTCGCGATCCATCCGTCAAGTTGATACCTTCGAACGTAATTCGATTGTCAATTCACATCTTGTCTTGCATGTCGAGGATAACAAAATAACGTACTCTGTTGTTCCAGTAGAACCATACGAAAAAATACTATCCATTGACGCGGAGGATTACACCACTTTCATTGATAACCCGCAAAAGGCGATCTTCTTCGCAGATGTGGATGGCAAACCCGTTGGGCAAATCAAACTCATTCCCTGGTGGAACAAATTCGCCTATGTTGAAGAACTGATCGTGGACACTGAATTTAGAGGGAAAGGAGTCGGATACGCTTTGATGACCCGCGCCATCGAATGGGCAAAGGTACAAAATTTTCCCGGCCTCACGCTCGAGACACAGGATAATAACGTGCCAGCCTGCAAGTTCTACGAAAAATGTGGATTTGTCCTTGGCGGGTTTGATTTCTACGCGTTCAAGAACCTTGAAAACTCATCTGAGATCGCGTTGTATTGGTATTTGGTTTTTTGAGATACCCGCTGGTCGAGTAGTCCCGCATGCTTGTCGCGGGACATATCGAGACCCAGCGATGTTCAAGAGAATATTAAGTTTGAATCAAACGGTTGGTCTCGACACCGCACCTGCGGTGGGTGCAGGTGTACACCGCTTCGCGGCACTCGACCAACGAGTAGAAATATTATGTTGAAAATCCAAAATCTCTCCGTCTCCTACGGCTCGCGCCGAATCCTGCACAATATCTCCCTCGATGTGCAAAGCGGCGAGATCCTCGCGCTGATCGGTCCGAACGGCGCGGGCAAATCAACTTTAATCCGCGCCGCAAGCGGAGTCATCCCTTGCACTGGTCACGTCCGCACGAACGGAGATGACTTCACATCACTGAGTTCCATGCAACGCGCCAGATATATTGCCACGGTTCCGCAGGCAGTGTCGTTGCCTCCTGCATTCACGGTTTGGGAAACGGTTATTCTCGGGCGCACCCCTTATCTGGGATTTTTAGGTCAACCTTCGCAAAAAGATGAAGACATTGCGCGTCAATCCCTACAACGCGTCAGCGCGTTTCAGTTTACAGAGCGACGCGTGGGCGAACTCTCAGGCGGAGAACAGCAACGCGTCCTGCTCGCGCGGGCGCTGTGCCAATCTACGCCGATATTGTTGCTCGACGAACCCACTGCACATTTGGATTTGCAATATCAAGTCAGTTTGCTGGAGTTGGTCGCTGAACTCGCCCACAAGGATCATCTCGCCGTGTTGATCGCGTTACACGACCTGAATCTCGCCGCGCATTACGCTGACCGCATTGCCCTCATGGTCGCGGGGAATATTAAAGCTATAGGGAAACCAAAGGAAGTATTGTTACCTGAACTGATCGCCGAAGCGTATTGCCTGCCCGTGCAGGTGGTCAAGCATCCGTTTTTGGATATTCCGCTGGTGTTGCCGGAGGCAGGGAAATAAAAATGGACACCGTGGCGCTGTGTCCACGCATTGATGCGATTAATCCTGATTCTTCAAGATCGCTTCGATTTGTCCCCACAGTTCAGGCATTTCCAATACATTGGCAAATTCTTTAACCCAGTGTTCGATGCGGGCAAAATCGAGATTCGGGTTGTTATCTACAATTGTTCGTATATCTTCAAGGTCTTTTAGCCGATGGGCGACGGCTTTCATGATAATCAGGTCCTCGGGTGTTGGCAGGCGTGCGGAAAGATTCGCAAAGGATTTTATGCTTCCCCTTTCGACCATTTCCTCTTCAAAAAGCATTATTCCCATAGAAATATCGATATCAGTATTGGAGGGAGAATGTCTCAGAAGCAGAACCCGGCTTTTCTTCGCAAATTCTTCCGCGTTTTCTTCGCGCGGCGAGATGTTTTCCGAACGAGCAAGTTCCAGAAACTGTGGAATATCCTGCGTGGATAGAAGGAATAAGGCGTCAACGTCGGCAGTAAAGCGCGGCTTGCCCAAAAGCCCCACGGCGACCCCGCCTATGATGATCCCTCTTTGATTGTGTTTTTCAAGCAGACGGTTCAGGGATTCGATGGCAGCGCGAAACGGTTCAAGACTTTCATCCAGTTTCATACTTAGCCTTCAACTTTGCCCACCGTGAGAATACATCCATTTCGCTGGCGTCCCTTTCTGTCTTCATCCCCAAATCAATCGCAAAGCGAACGATGGCGTTCAGTTTTTGCCAGTGTTGTTCCAGGGTCATAACACGCAGTTCCCGCCGCTCGATCTCATCCACCTCTTTCCAGCGGTCGCGCAGGTGGTAGACGATCTCTTCCTTGTTCATGTTTGAATTATAGCATCATAACCATGCCATTGCTTGCCTGGGCAGGCGGTGCAACATCCGTTTTTGGATGTGAAGCTGGTGTTGCCGGAGGCGGGAAAATAAAAAACGCCGAGAATTCTCGGCGTTTTATTGTAGGGCGAGTCATGTCTCGCCCCCAAGCATTACGACCATCTCCACGTGGTGCCGTCTTTGCTATCTTCGATGGCGACGCCCATTTCTTTTAACTGGTCGCGGATCTGATCGGAGAGCGCCCATTGTTTTTGTTTGCGGGCTTCGTTACGTTCGGCAATGAGGGCATTGACCTGCGCTTCAGCATCGCTAGAGCCTTGTTTTTCTTTCAGTTGCAAACCGAGCACGCTGGTTAGTCCACGCAGGGTCTCTTGTGCTGGCGCAAGTTGATCGTCCGTGGCGCTGTTGTCACGCGCGGTGTTGATCGCTTTGACGAGTTCATGCAACGCGGCGAGAGCGAGCGGTGTGTTGAAATCATCGTCCATTGCGTTGGTGAAGGATTGTTTTGTGGATTCGGCTTGCGTGATGAGTTCCGCGGCGCTCCCGGCGGGGAGTCCTTTTGAGGAAGCGGAAGCAGGCCGAAGGGCGGATTTGAGGCGCTCGAGGGATTTTTCCGCGGCGTCCTGAGTCTCTTTGTTGAAGATCAAGGGCGCGCGATAATATCCGCTTAAAACGAGCATCCGCATCACGTCGGCATCGCGCTTCGATAAGAATTCCTTGATGCTGACGATGTTGCCGAGCGACTTGGACATTTTCTCGCCGCCCAGTTGCAACATGCCATTGTGGATCCAATAGCGCGCAAATTGTTTGCCCGTGTAGGATTCGGTCTGCGCGATTTCGTTTTCGTGATGCGGAAAGATCAGGTCGTTGCCGCCGCCGTGAATGTCAATTTGTTCGCCGAGTTCGGCAAGGTTCATCGCCGAGCATTCGATGTGCCAGCCGGGTCTGCCTTTCCCCCATGGACTATCCCACGAAATTTCGCCGGGCTTCGCGGCTTTCCATAACGCGAAATCCATCGGGTGATCTTTGGCTTCTCCCACTTCGATGCGTGCGCCTGCCTGCATATCATTGAGTTTGCGCGCGGAGAGTTTGCCGTAATCATCGTCGCTGGTGACGCTGAAATACACATCGCCATTCGGCGCGGCGTACGCGGATTCCTTTTGGATCAAGCCCTGGATGAATTCGATGATAAGCGGCATGGTCTTGCTCACCTGCGGATATGACGTGGCGGGAAGAACATTTAAGTTGTGGAGATCGTTTGCATAATCTTCGATATAGCGCTGTGAAAGTTGGAGCGGGTCTTCCCCGAGATGGTTGGCGCGGTTGATGATCTTGTCGTCCACATCAGTGTAGTTCATCACGTGTTTGACGTTGTAGCCGCGATATTCGAGATAGCGGCGGATGATATCGAACACCAGCGCAGACATCGCGTGCCCTACATGCGCGTCGTTATAGACCGTCACGCCGCAGACGTACATCTTGACGGTGTTCGGCTCGAGGGTTTGGAATTCTTCTTTCTTGCGGGTGAGGGTGTTGTAAAGACGGATCATTGCTTAACCTATTTTGCCGCAGACTGCGCCAGCGGGCAGAGAGCATTGAGATTCTATTCTTGAACCGCTAAGAGCGCGAAGGTCACGAAGAAGAATTAAGAATCTTTGAGCTCTTCGCGTGCTTCGCGGTAAGACATCCGCTCAATCTGTGGATGGCTATTTTTTCTTTTTCCCGTTTTCATCTTCCACGCGGGCGAAGATCATTCTTCCCGCGGCGGTTTGGAGGACTTTGGTGACGACCACTTCCTTGTATTCACCGATGTGTTCGTGCCCATTTTCAACGACGACCATTGTGCCATCGTCCATGTAGCCCACGCCCTGACCGTATTCCTTGCCTTCCTGGAAGATGTTCAGGGTCATGCGCTCGGCAGGCAATACGACAGACTTGACCGCATTCGCGAGTTCATTGATGTTCAAAATTGTCACGCCCTGCAATTCAGCAACGCGGTTCAAATTGAAATCGTTCGTGAGGATCGGGCACTTCAACTGCCGCGCCAGCACGACAAGTTTATCGTCCACTTCGCGCACGCCTTCTGCATTGATGTCGCTGATGCGGACGAGGATGTTCGGGAGTTTCTGCAACTCGGCGAGCACTTCCATGCCGCGGCGTCCGCGCTGGCGGCGTAAACCATCCGGAGAGTCTGCGATATATTGGAGCTCGTTCAACACAAAGCGTGGGATGAGAAGCGTGCCGGGCAGGAATCCGGTTTTGGCGATGTCGGCGACGCGTCCGTCAATGATGACGCTCGTATCCAGTAAGATGGTGCGGTTGAGGTTTGTCCATGAGGAGGAAGATCCGCTTTCGCCGCCGCGCCCACTAAGTGTGCTCATCAGCCCCATAATATCTCCCTGTCGCATCACGAACAACGAAATACCGAGCCAGGAAAATACGATTACAGCGACAAACGGAAGGATTTGCCCGAAAGGTTCAGGTAACAGCGAAATGGGAAAAGACAACAGCGCGGCAGTGAGCAACCCAACGACCATTCCAGTAAGCCCGGCAAAAAGCGTTTCAGCCGAAAGACGACCCAGTTTGCCGCGGATGATGCTTGCTGGGCGCGTGGTCACGTAAGGCGTGAGCACCAGCCCTGTTAAAGCTCCGAGCAAACCAATGATTGCCGCATATCGTACGGATTCGGTAAAATTTTGCCCACCCAGACCATACCCCCAGATGCCAGCGATAATTCCAACGACAAACATGCCAAAAATACGAAGAATAAATTCAATACTCATCAATAACTCCTTTGTAAAGTGCGAAAAAAAAGAATAATGACTGCATGATAGCACGGCTGAAGAGCCAAGTCAATCGGGCAAATTAGCATTCTTATAAAGTTGTTATAATGGAAAAATGAAAAACCGCCTCCTTCCCAGCCGCCAATTGGTCCTGAACAAATCGCGATGACTCTCGCCGACACCCTCAACCGCCCCCTGCGCGACCTGCGCATCTCCGTCACCGACCGATGTAACTTCCGGTGTGTGTATTGCATGCCAAAGGAAATTTTCGGTGCCGATTACGAATACCTGCACCGCGACCAGATCCTCACCTTCGAGGAGATCGCGCGTCTGGCGGGCATATTTGTGGAGCATGGCGTGCAAAAAATCCGCCTGACCGGCGGCGAACCGCTCGTGCGACGCGACCTGCATCTCCTCGTAAAAATGCTGGCTGAGATTCCGGATCTAGATCTCACCCTGACCACCAACGGCGCGCTTTTGGCGAAACAGGCTCAGGCGTTGAAAGACGCGGGGTTGAAACGAGTCAGCGTAAGTCTCGATTCGCTGGATGATGATGTCTTCAAAGCCATGAATGACGTAAATTTTCCTGTAGACAAGGTGTTGGAGGGCATGGACGCCGCCGCGCGAGTCGGCTTGGGACCGATCAAAGTGAACATGGTCGTCAAGCGCGGGCTCAACGAATCCAGCATCCTGCCGATGGCGCGATTCTTCCGCGAGAAGGGCTACATCCTGCGCTTCATCGAATATATGGATGTCGGTCATACCAACGGCTGGCGCATGGAGGACATTGTCCCAGCCGCTGAAATTATCAATATGATCAATTCTGAAATGCCGCTCGAACCAGCCGACCCGAATTATCGCGGCGAAGTGGCGGAGCGCTGGCGATACACGGATGGCAGTGGCGAGGTCGGCGTAATTGCTTCGGTGACCCAGGCATTCTGCCGTGATTGCAACCGCGCGCGCATCTCCGCCGAAGGGAAGTTATACACCTGCCTGTTTGCCATCAAAGGACACGACTTCAAAAGCCTGCTCCGCTCCGGCGCAACGGACGATGAAATATCGCAGGCGCTTGCTCAAGTGTGGGGCAAACGCACGGATCGCTATTCCGAACTTCGATCTGAAAACACAATTGCATTGCCCAAAGTGGAAATGTCGCACATCGGTGGGTGAAATGCAAATTTCTGCCACAGAGACACAGAGTTGCAGAGATAAAAAAACTCTGAGTCTCTGCGACTCTGTGGCAAATGATTGTCGATCCCTTTTCGTGACTTAAACCTATCGGAGCCTTCATGCCTTCAAACGGAATCAAAGCCATCTTCTTCGACCTCGACGGCACGCTTCGTCACAACGTTCCTGCTGGCGGCGATATTTTCACGGAACATATTCGCACACTCGGAATCAACATCAATGAAGAGGATCGCCTGCGCGCCCTGCGCTGGGAACTTTTATACTGGGCAAATTCAGATGACCTGCTCGATGACTTGAAAACCCACGACGACGAAAACGAGAAATTCTGGATTCAATACAGTAACCGCCGCCTGCTCGCGCTTGGAATTTCTCGCGATCAATCTGCCGAACTCGCGCCCAAAGTCTCCGCGTACATGGGCGAAGCCTACCAACCCAAAAGCATTATCCCCGAAGATGTTCGCAAAGCCCTCATTGAATTAAAAGAAGCAGGGTACACCCTTGCCGTGATCTCAAATCGCGACAAGCCTTTTCACGATATTCTCGAATCGCATGGCATCAGCGAGTTCTTCGAGTTCTCCCTGGCGGGCGGCGAGGTGGATGCTTACAAGCCCGAACCCGGCATCTTCGAACACGCATTGAAACGCGCGCGTTTGCATCCGCAAGAGACCGTATACGTGGGGGATAATTATTTTGCAGATGTGGTCGGCTCGCGTCGCGCGGGACTTCGACCTGTGCTCTACGACCCCAACGGACTCTTCCCCGAAGCCGATTGCGCCATCATCAAATCCTTCGACGAGTTGATTTCAGTCATCAAAACCATGTAACCCGATTGTTGTAAAATTAATTCATGTACACCAACTCGAAACCCGCCTCCGGCTTGCTCCCGTTTCAACAGGGCGGTCTCGATTCGCTGTGCGGGTTGTACAGCATCATCAACGCGGAACGGATCATCAACCGCTCATCCGATTGGGAGACGCAGCAATTATTCGACGACCTGATCCACTTCCTCTCGCGTCGCGGCTTGTTGAGCAAACTCCTCATCGGCGGGATCATCCACAAACAAATGCTGTTGATCCTCGATAAAGTTGTGGGCAAGCAGCGCATCTCCAGTGTGGAAGTCACCTGGCGAGGCGTCCCCAATCCAGACCTGACCACATTCTGGAACTCGATGCAGGCATTTTTGGACGGCACGCCAGGTCGCGCCATCATCCTCGGCTTGCAGGGATTCCACGATCACTGGACCGTGATCGAAAACATCACCAACCGTTCCATTCTTTTATACGACTCCTCGAAGATCAAACGCCTGCCGCGCGATCGTTGCACCACCGTCTACGCCACATGGACGCGCAAGCACCTGCTCCTTCCCGCGCAGACGTATTTTCTTTCCAACGAGGTCGAAGATGAAGACTCGACTGAATGATCTCGCAAGCGAGGAATATTGCTACCTCACCACAACGGGACGCGTGAGCGGCAAGCCGCACGAGATCGAAATCTGGTTTGGGATTCAAGACAGCACGCTTTATCTTTTATCTGGTGGCAAAGACAAATCGGACTGGGTGAAAAATTTAATGAAGGTTTCAGAGGTGTCCGTGCGAATCGCGAAACAAACCTTTGCAGGTACAGCGCGCATCGTGAATGACGAGAAGGAAGATACAATGGCGCGCTACTTGCTGGCTGAGAAGTATCAGGAATGGGAGGCAGGGAGAACACTCAGCGAATGGGCGCGCACAGCACTACCCGTAGCGATTGACCTGAGTCCTTCAAAGGATCAATAAATCCATAGCCGCAGGGGAGATTGGTGCTAAAATAAATCACCGCGTATAGATAAGTAAATTAAGGAGGCAGTCCATGAGAGAGCAATTACGAATAGCTGTTTTCACGATCGTGGAGGGAGCGACACTTGTAATATGGCTTGCCCTCGTGCGCAGCGACGCGGGTATCTATCAGGTAAGTACAGGATCTCTTGCGGCGGGAATCGCTGTACTTGTCGTGGGGTTCACTATTGAACATATCATTGCTTACAATGTGATTCATAATCGGGGATTATTCGATCTGCAGGGAGTTCCGATTGCACAAAAAGCTGTGGTGAGTCTGATCGAAACGGTCATTTGGGCAGTGTGGCTAGTGCTGGCAGATCTGAATATGCTTGTGGCCGCAATCGCATTGACCATTCTGCTGGTCCTGGAGCATACCCTTTCAGACAATGTCTTCAAAGGCAAGGGGCTCTTCTCGAAGTTGTTGGATGCGCGCACCATCGGATTCAGCCTGGTCGAAGCGGTCGGCGCTGGCATCTGGCTGGCTCTCGTTGACGCCAATATGGCGGTCGTGGGTGTTGCCATTCTACTTGTTGCTTCATTCATAGAACATATCTTGGCAGTAGCTCTCGGACGGAAGGAGCCCATTCGATGAAAACAGATTCTCTTTCAGGCAGTTGGGCAGGCACTGCCCACAACAGCAATGACTGGGAATTGAAAATTACCATCTCGATTCTCCACCCTTTTGAGATCGGCTCCACGCTAGGGATATTCAACATTCCCCCTGATTCCATGCTCGGGGACATTCAAAGTCCCAAATATTCGCGGCGAGAATATTGACCTGCGAACCGAAAACCTGCGCGGCGACTGCGGCGAAGCCGACTCGGATACACTTGAATTACTTTCAGATGGAACGCTTTTGTACATCTCCAAAGGAGATGGCTGGGAAACACACGGCGTTTTACAACGCGCAAGTGATGACGCATATCCGTAAATCAATAAATAGAGGCTGGCAACGCCTTTCGACCGAGGGGAGACCCTGCCAGCCTGAAGGAGATCAAAATGAGTCCCCAAAAACAGCACGATGAGGAACACGAGCAGATTCTGCGCGAGATGGCAGATCAATTTGGGCCGTTGTTCGACCGCAGCCCGTTCGGCGTCTATTTGTATGTCAATGATGTCCATAAAATTTGCAATGAGCGGATGGCGCGAATGCACGGAATGACTATCGAGGAGTGGAGCAATACACCTACGTTCCTGAACGACTTTGTCGCGGAAGAAGACCGGGAGATGTACGCAAAAAATTATCGCCACCACGTGGCGGAGTTGAGGCATCCGGTCACCTTCCGCTTTCGCGGTCTGCGCAAAGATGGCTCGACCTTCGAGGCTGAGACCGATATGATCCCTCTCTGCTGGCGTGGTCATCCTGTTGCCTATCACTTTGTACGCGAGCTCTCCAGCGGTGATGGCTGAGAAGCGCGAGGGGTTTTGTAACGTGCAAGTTGATGATGGATGCATTCTCAATATAAGATTGTGTTGAATGGAAATCACCTCACAGTTCACAACCGTAGCCGGCAAACAAGTGTATTATCTCACTGCTGGTTTACCAAACAATCAAACAATTGTGCTCTTACACGGCGCAAGTTTCTCATCAGCGACCTGGGAACAGATAGGCACGCTTGAAGCACTTGCATCAGGCGGCTATCATGCTTTGGCGGTTGACCTGCCGGGTTATGGCAAATCACAAGCGGCGTCTGTATCACCGGAGGCCTGGCTGGGTGAACTCCTCGATCAATTGAGCATCAAGTTACCGGTAATTTTAGCTGCATCCATGAGCGGCGGATATGCTCTGCCTTTCATCGCATCTCAGCCAGAGCGTATCGCGGGATTCGTAGCTGTTGCTCCAGTCAGCATTTCATCCTATCGAGATCGCCTTCATAAAATTACAGTGCCTGTGCTTGCGATTTGGGGTGAACATGACAAGCTCATACCCATTAGTGATGCTGAATTGATTGTAAAGTCAGTGAAGCATGGTAAATTGGCTGTGATTCCAAGCGGCAGTCATGCACCATACATGAGCAACCCAGCATTATTCAATCAGGAATTACTTCAGTTTATGTCAACGATAAATGCAACAACATCTCAGTGACGCGCGAGTGATTCAACAAAGAGGAGGCTGGCATGGATCTTTCAATTGTGTTTCCCATGTTCTGGGGCAGGGAAAAGAAGGAAATTGTAAAAGAGGGAGACTATTTTTATGACCACCCGACCGCGCTCGATGGCGAAGGGACGATACCACCACTTTTCGAGAGCCTGAAGGTCCTAAAAGATCGGGCGTTCGACGTCATCGCGATAGCGGGAGCAAACCACCCGTCAATGGCTGATGCGGTGGAGAAGCGGGCGAATGAGATATTGAGCAAATATGCGAAGCAGGCGGGAGTCAAACTTCATTACTTCAGTTATTCCCATCTTCGACGTTTGCATGATTATCTCCGTGAATTGGGAAAAGAGGATTTGGTCGAGACGATTTCGCTCACTGGTTATTCACCCTTGAGGAATGCATGCCTCGTCGCAGCGCAAATCTTGAATAAAGATATCGCGGTATCCATTGATGACGATTGCCTGTTCATCGAGCCGGATTATGTCGGGCGGATCAAATCGAAAATGCTTTCGGATTTCGAAGGCACGCCAATCCGCGCGTATTGCGGACCTTACATTACCCCCAAGGATGCGATTTATCTCGACCTGCCGACAGCGCCTCATTCGGTGTATTGGAACGTTATCGAAGTGATGAACGAGGCGTTCAGGAAGTACATCGTCGAATCGCCGGGCATGATGGAGGTCTCGTTCGCGATCATGGGCAACATCGCCGTACATCGGGACTTCTACACCCGCGTCCCGCTCGACCCGCCCCTGCAACGCGGCGAGGACATGGATTGGGTGATGAACTCACATATTCTCGGCGAGCGCTTCATCCTCGACAAAGAACTGGTCATCCAGCACGACCCGCCTCCGCGCCCATACCCCACCTGGCGACCGCTGCGCGAGGACATCTATCGTTTTCGTTACCAGCAAGCCAAGATTGCGAACAGCAAAGATGGGAATGGTTATCATGCCGTCCATCGCGAGCGCTATCTGCCTTATCCCGGCGTGTTCTTTCAGGATGATTTCCTGACGCGTGTGACTCACGCCTGCACCATATTAGCGAATGCTTACCTGACGAAGAACGAGCCAGAGAATGCCCGCGAGGCGCTTAACAATATTTATCACGCTCACTATCTGGCACGCCCGACAAAGGACCCATTCCAGTCGTTCGTCGCGTTCCAGAAGAAGTGGGAGGAGATGATGGGCATCATTGGCGAGAAGCGGGCGGAAGTGCGAAAGAGAGTGTTCGGTACGGACAATAAATGATTCAAACATTGGCAGTGAATTTTGAGAATTTCCGGCAGGTTGATTCTGGCGGAGGTTTGTTGTACACTTCATTGAAGTGACAAACAAAGAATCCCCCGTAAACCGTTCCGGGTCAAAGCGCGGCTTGCTCGTTGTAATACTTATCGGATGCGATTTCAACGTTTCCCTGGCTGGCTGATCATGCTCATCGTGTTCGGAATGGGGGTATTCCATCCTCCACAAGTTGTGAGGGCTGACGGGATCCATCCTGCTCCATTCAACCAGGTCAGCGCCTATGAGTTGATCCTTGCGATGAACACTCTGCGCGTTTCGTATGGGCTCCCGGCTCTCATCGAAGACCCAATTGTCAATGCCGTTGCTCAATCCACGGCGGTGACCATGGCGGCCAACAATATGTCCTGGCATATTGGCGATGTGCGCGGTCGAATCGCTGCCGCCGGATATGGGGCTGGCGGCACCGTGTGGGCGACTGAAAACTTTGCCGTGGGCAGTGGGGGTATGGGCATTGATGAGATCATGGCGGTCTGGGCAGACCCGGATCACATGCGCCCGGCTGTCACTCCGGCGTATTGCAATGTGGGAGCAGGTATGGCTCAAGCATCGAATGGACGGATCTATTACATCCTGCAGGCTGCTTATGTTTCCGGGAGGGAGTGCGGCAGTTCGTCATCAGGAGGCACTTCCCAACCTGGTACCGTTCCTAATCCAGTCTCGCAGTTGATCATACCGGTCAAGATCGCCACACCGGATGCAGACGGCAGGATCTTTCATGAGGTCAAGGCGGGTCAATCCTTCTGGTCGATTGCGATTGCCTACCAGATCACCATCCACGACCTGGAGGTCTGGAACAACTTGTCCCGCACTGTACCGTTGCAAGCCGGGCAGCGCTTATTCATCCCAAATAAGAACACCGAAGGCTATGCCACGCCGACTCCCTTGGGCATGTTCGTGCTCGCAGTCCCGGATGCGGACGGCAGGGTCATCCATGAAGTGGCGCCGTATCAGGCGTTGATCACCATCGCGGACGCGTATCACGTCTCTGTGGATCGGATACTCGAACTAAACGGACTCCAAGCAGATTGGCCCCTGCAAATTGGGCAGAAGCTCCTGATCTCGCCGGGCAACATCACCCCCAGTCCGACGCTGAGCGCTATCCAGAAGCTCACCCCTGAGGCGGATGGCAACTACTACCATACGGTCCAGAGTGGCGAAACACTTTTTTGGATCGCCAGTTTGTATGATGTTCCACTTGCGGATCTGATGACCTGGAATGGACTGGATGCAACCTCTGTTATATTTGCAGAACAAAAATTGCTCCTGCTCGTGACCCCGCCTGCATCGCCGACTGCTCCGCCAACGCAGACTCCCAGTACAAGACCAATTACGCCCTCTCCCAGTCCATCCGTCACTCCGCCGCCAACGGGAACCCCGCCGGTCACTGAAACAGAATCCCCTCTTGGATGGAGGCTTAGTCTTATTTTAGGTTTGACCTCGCTTGGGATCGGTGGATTCCTCTGGTGGAGATTTTCACGCAAAAGTTAGGGGTCTGAAAATCATTATCACCAGCCTGGATATAGGATCAGTTGCGTACATCTGAATAAGGCGAGCGTTTTATCGTTGGTAATGGCTGGATAAACTAAAGAGCGACTCGAAACGGGTCACTCTTTTATTTGGTAATCATTTCCTTGATCTTCCCCACCACCACGGACAGGTCCTTCAAGCCCTCATCATTCCGAAAGCGGACAATGCTCGACAGGCTCAGCACAAGTCCTCAGCCCCAACTCGGACAAAGCCTTCTCCCGCCTGGTATCCTCTTCTTGCTGTAGATCGTGGACATCCCCCTGCACCTCAACAACCAACCCGCTGAAGTCCATTTCTGTCCGCGCGAAACGCCCGTGATAAAGCCCACCCGCTTGGAAAGTAACTTTGAAAACAGGGTAAAATGTAACCATGAGATTCGAGTGGGATCCCGCAAAAGCCGGGAGCAATCTTCGGAAACACGGCGTCAGTTTCGATGAAGCTGTGACAGTGTTCAAAGACCCATTCGCATTCATCTTCGATGACGAAGCTCACTCAGAAGAGGAAGATCGTGAAATCATCATTGGCATGTCGGCTGTGCGACGGATGACTTTGGTCTGTTTTGTAGAACGGATTGAAGATGTTGTTCGGATCATCAGCGCGTCCAGAGACGCGGCAGGAAATACAAGATTATGAAGAAAATGCCCACAACCAAAACTCGTAAAGTTCGGGAAATGGCTTCTGAATATCGGTTTGACTATAAAAAGGCAAAGCCGAACCGTTTTGCCGCCCGCATGAAAGACGAACCCTTGATCGTCATGATCGAACCGGATTTGGCGAAAGTCTTCAAGTCGTCTGAGCAGGTCAACAAGGCGTTACGCGCCCTGATCTCTGCGATACCAGAAAAGAAATAAAGTGAAAGAGCGACCCGTTTTGAGTCGCTCTTTTTATCTCACAACCAACCCTCTGATTTTCCCACCACCGTGGACACATTCCTCACAACCTCATCATTCCCAAATCTGACCACCTTCAGCCCCATCTCAGACAACGCCTTCTCCCGCCTGGCATCTTCATCTTGCTGTGAATCGTGAATGCCTCCCTCAACCTCAATGACCAACCCCGCCTTGTGACAGTAAAAGTCAACAATGAACCCATGAATAATTTGCTGTCTCCGAAAGCGGACGCCCAGCTTCTTCGCGCGAACTTCCTGCCACAGAAGTTTATCAGCAGGCGTCATCTCGCGGCGCAGTTCTTTGGCACGCTCAAGTTTTTCTTTCGTGACTTTCTGACCTGGGATGATGTTTTTGACTGGCATGAGGTGATTCTAATTCAAAACCCCACCCCAACCCTCCCCAAATGGGGAGGGAGCCAATTGCTCCTCAAACGAAACATTGACTTGGAAACCCAACACACCATCAGTATAGAAAAGAAGTCAAGCCCATGCCCTCTCCATTTGGAGCCCACAGGGTGCTTCGCAAAGGGCAAATCGTCCCGCCGATTATTCGTCACCACTGGGCGAAGGCGAACTCCCACGCACTCAATCCTCTTTCCTCGCCCTGCTCAAGGTTTTAGTACTGAATGAAAGTGCTATAATCCTCCCATGCCGCTGACAGCGAAAGCAGTTTTAGCAAACGCAGATATTCGTCATGCGCTGCAACAAGCATGGATAGATTCAAACCCAGGCATGGCAGGCGGATATGAGGAAGGTGGTTTTGTCCTCAGAGATGCGGATGGAAGTTTGAGTGTCAGGCGTTGGCAAAAAGGATTACAAGATACAATTCAAGTTCCACCGCATAGGAACTGTGTATTTGACGGTTTGGAGATTGTCGCTTCATTTCATACTCATCCAAACACTGGCAATGACTACTTGCAAGAACCAAGTGAAACCGACAAGCGCGCTGTCCGTGACGATCCTGATTTGAAAGGCGATGAATATATTGGCGAGTTCGTGATCTCGCAAGCAGTGATTTATTTGGTATCGCCTGCTGGACAAGTCCGTGAGATGGACGATACAGAAGCCGTATTTGGCATGTAAGGAGTTCGATAATGGCTACACTTTCTTCTGATGTTCTTCAAGATGATATGGCTGTCGCTTTGGCGCGCGTGATGGCGACAGCAAATAAACGCGCCCGCGAGTTGGGCGTGGACATCCTCCAGAGTCTCGTCACAATTACCCAGCATTTTGATGACGGTATGCTTTGGCGGATTAACTACGGACCCAAAGATTACATCAACCAACGCGGCGGCGACTTGATCATCGAAGTCGGAGGGGATGATATAAAAATCAAGCAGGTGCTAAGAGCGCAATAACAGATTCTCTGATCTTCCCCACTACCGCGGACATGTTCTTCAAGACCTCATCATTCCCAAATCTGACCACCTTCAACCCCAAATCAGACAGCGCCTTCTCCCGCCTGGCATCTTCCTCTTGTTGCAAATCATGGACATCCCCATCCACTTCAACCACCAGCGCGGACTTGTGACAGTAAAAATCAACGATGAATCCAGCAATGACCTGCTGCCTCCGAAAGCGGACTCCCAACTTATTCGCCCGCAATTCTTCCCATAGAATCTTTTCAGCGGGAGTCATGTCACGGCGTGGTTCACGGGCTCGTTGTTGTTTTTCTTTGGAGACTCGTTGACCTGGAATGATGTTTTTGACGGGCATGGTTCGCTCATTTTACCCCACCCCAACCCTCCCCAAATGGGGTTTGAGGGCGGACAGGATTGAAGAGCATCTTAACAATCTAAAAGTAAGCGTCAGTATCACGGTGCCCAAACAAAGGCAAAGGCATGGTGGCTACGGATCTGGGTCTGCCAATTACTTTTGTCCC
>Ga0247727_10004311_pt1 | contig 30264 bp, 34 predicted proteins | sample WisWelCaveWW1625_FD_202498 | JGI IMG/M metagenome (GOLD analysis project Ga0247727, IMG submission 202498) | Biofilm microbial communities from Wishing Well Cave, Virginia, United States - WW16-25 | ecosystem: Environmental > Aquatic > Deep subsurface > Groundwater > Cave microbial mat | place...
CTTGCCGTGCCGGCGTTCTCGTTGCTCAGCGTCGCGGACACGGCCCTGGCCCATGCGACGGCCATCGCCGTCGATGGCGACCTGACGGATTTCAGCTGGGTCGGCAGGGGCGGCGCCCGCTCGAATCCCCAGCCTCGGGTCGGTCTGGCCGCTCGTTCCCAAGGGAAGCTTCGGGAGCATCTCATTCCGCTGGCCGTGCGGTTGGACCGCGAGGCCGAACTGGCCGCGGCCGCCCTGAGCGAGTTGGTCGGCGCCACGCTGGCCGCTCCGCATTCGGCGGGCCTCGCGCAGGCGCTGGGCGCGTTGCGGAGGGCGGTGATGACCGGGGAGCCGGCGACGAACAATCGCATCGAGAGCGACTCACCCCCGCTGCGGCATGCGTGGGACGGTGAAGTCGCGTGACACCAACGATTCTTGATTCAAAACTGTTGCCTCACCAAGAGCAACGCGGGGGAATGTTGATGCTGAAGCGATTGATTTTCGGTTTGGCGGCCTTGCTGATTTTCTTGGGCGCGGTCGAGGAATCGAACGCTGGCCCCATCGATGTTTCGTACACGGTGAGCGGGTCGTCAGGGGACTATTTCCTCGACTTCAGCGTGACGAACAACATGCTGTCGTGGCCCACACAGAACGTCTATTTCTTCGCCGTCCGGGTGAGCGTGACCGATGCTCCTGGCAGCCCTGCCCCCTACCTCAGCAACACCATGGCGGGTTACAACCCCGCCGTTCACGGTGGCACGGCTGTCGATCTCAACAACACCTGGGTCGATACTGGTCTATCAGGCGCCTTGTTGCCGGGAACTACGCTTTCGGGGTTCATCGTACACATACCTGACCTGGTCGCACCGACTGCGGTGTCGTGGGCCGCAATCTCGTTCGGGACGCTCGCCGACTCTTATACTGGCGGTGGAAACTACCTTACACCTCAGAATCCAGGGTTCCAGGGAATTGCCAGTGTCCCCGAGCCCTCCACGCTCATCCTGTCGGCGATTCTGCTCGGCATCTCAGGGACGGGCGGGGTCTGTAAGCGGCTGAAGCAATCGGCAGTCTGACGAACGGCGCCACTTCTAGGCCTCGCGGTCCTGGATCGTGGCGTACCAGTCGAAGCTGCCGCGCGGCACCCAGCCGGGCATGCTCGGTCCTTTCGACAGCCGCTCGACCATGGCCGGCGTGAGCTTGCCGTTCTTCGCCAGCAGCGCGAACACCTTGCCCGCGTTCGTGTGGTCGAAGAAGTCGCGCTGCCAGGCCCACTGGTAGTTGCCTTTGTATCGGAACCACGAGCCGCCGGTGCCGCCGATCTCGTAGGGCTGGCCGTCTTCGCCGGCGACGGGCGCGATCTGCCGCCAGACCCCGAGCACCTCGCCCTTCTGGTCGTCGATCAGCGTGCGCACGTACGGGTACGTCCACTTCTCGAGGCCCTTCATCTCGGTGCCGAAGACCCAGGCGAGAATCTGCTCGCGGCCGCGCGCCGCGAACTCCCACTTCGAGCCGTTGTTCCAGGTGTAGAGCGCGTCCTCGGCGTAGAACTCCGCCAGCGGCTTCCAGTCGCCGGTGCGGCCCGCCTCGTCGTTCGCGGCGACGAAGCGGCGCACCATCTCCTCGAGCTCGGCGCGGGGGAAGGAAGGCATGGCGTCTCCTCTCAGTCTTCGATGCGCAGCGCGCGCGTCGGGCAGTACCTCACGGCGGCCTGCACCTTCGCACGCAGCGCCTCCGGCGGCTCGGGCAGCAGCACCACGACGGTGCTCGCGCCCTTCGGCACGCGGAACACCTCGGGCGCCTCCTCTTCGCAGGCGGCGTGGCCCTGACAGAGATCACGGTCCACGATCACGCGCATCGCCGCGCCCTCAGCCCGGCGTGCGCTCGAAGGCAGGCACGCCCTCCGGCACCTGATGGAACGGCTGCTTGTCGCAGGTGAAGATCACCATCTGCGGCTTCTCGAATGCGCTCGGCTCGTCGAGCGTGCCGACCTTGAGCATCACCGCACCCGGCATGCCCGGCGCCCGCGTCGCGACGTGCGTGCCGCACTCGGGGCAGAACTCCCGCGTCACCGGGTTCGGCAGGTCGCCGCGCCGGAAGCCCTTGGGCTTGCCCTGCGTGTAGCGGAACTCGGCCTCCTTCATGCCCATCACCACGGCCGGCATGCCGCCCGAGATGTACTGGCACTCGCGGCAATGGCACTGTCCCTTGAAGAGCGGGTCGCCGCCCGCCTCGTAGCGCAGCGCTCCGCAGTAGCAGTGGCCTGTGAGCTTCATAGGTCCTCCTTGCGACGCTACGGCCGCATGATCTGGCCGCCGTCCACGTTCACCACCTGGCCGGTGATCCACGCCGCGGCGTCCGAGAGCAGGAACAGACACATGGGCACCAGGTCGTCGGGCGTGCCGAGCCGCGGCAGCGCGAGCGAGGCGACGAGCTGCTTCTTGTAGGCCTCGGGCACGACGGCACGCAGCGCCTCGGTGTCGGTCGGGCCCGGTGCGATCGCGTTGACGCGGATCTTCTTCGAGCCCAGCTCTTTCGCGAGCGCGCCGGTGAGGCCGTTCATCGCGAGCTTCGCGAGCCCGTAGTAGCCCGCGCTCATCCACGAGGCCGTGGAGGACTGGTTCACGATCGCGCCGCCGCCGCGCTTCGCCATCTCGGGCGCGCAGGCGCGCGTGCAGAGGAGGGCGCCGTCCATGTTCACGTCCATGAACTTGCGGTAGTAGGCCCAGTCCACGTCCATCAGGCTCGACATCTTCATGGTGCCGAAGATGGCGGCGTTGTTGACCAGGAAGTCGATGCCGCCGAACTCGGCCACCGCTCGCGCGGCCATCGCCTTCGTCGATTCGGGGGACGAGACGTCCACCTCGACGTACAGCGCCTGCGCGCCGCTCTTGCGCAGCGAAGCCGCGACGGCCTCGCCGCGCGCCTTGTCGATCTCGGCCACGACGACGCGCGCGCCTGCGGCGGCGAGCCCTCGCGCGTAGCCCTCGCCGATGCCGCCGCCTGCGCCGGTGACGATCGCGACCTTACCTTCGATGCCAGGAAGCTCCATGCCTGTCTCCTCAGTGAGTGCGGCGTTGGTAGCGCACACGGAACGGCTGCTGCGGGCGCACCACCATGGCCGAGTAGTTGTCGACGTAGCTCGCGGGCTCGTCCACGAGCGAGAAGTCGAACTGCCGCAGCAGCACGCTGAAGATCGCCTTCTGCTGCATCAGCGCGAAGTTAGCGCCGAGGCAGCGGTGGCGGCCGCCACCGAAGGGCACGTAGGCCCACGGATGCTTGGCGTCCTCTTCGCGCGGCGGCGCAAAACGATCCGGGTCGAAGCGCTCCGGATCCGGGAAGCAGTCCGCGTCCTTGTTCGAGAGCGCGACCGACATCGCCACGATCGAGCCCTTCGGCACCACGAAGTCCTCGTAGGCGAAATCGACGAGCGTGGTGCGCGGCAGCCAGATCAGCGGCGGGTGGAGGCGCAACGCCTCCTTGACCGCGTTCTCGAGCTGCGGGATCTCGCGCAGCGCCTGGTGCGACACCTCGCGGCCGTCGGTGTAGATGTGATCGAGCTCTTCGACCACGCGCTTCATCTGGCCCGGGCCGCGCAGCAGCTCCACCAACGTCCAGGCCGCGGTGCCGGCGCTGGTGTGATGACCGGCGAACATGGTCGAGATCAGAATCCCCGTGATCACGCTCGTCGAGTAGCGCGGCTGGTCGCCGTCTTTCAGCGAGAGCAGGATGCCGAGCAGGTCCTTGGGCGGATCGACCATCTGCCGGCGCTGCTCGATTACCTGCCCCGCCAGCTCCACCAGTCGCGCGCGCGCGCGGTCGCGCACGCGGAAGGCCTCGATGTCCACCTGCGAGTTGATGTACCCGATCGCGTCGGTCCCGACCTCGAGCTCGAAGTACTTGCGCGAGAACTCGGGCGTCAGCGCGTCGCGGAAGGCCGGGCCGATCAGCGTCGCGCTCGAGGTGTAGATGGTCAGCTCGGCGGTGAAGTCGAGCAGATCGATCACGCCCGCGTCGCCGAGCGTCTTCGACATGCGCTCCGTCTCGTGCGCGATCACCTCGGCCGAGGCGCGCAGGTTCTTCTCGCGCAACGCCGGCGACTTCATCATCTCGCGCCGCTTCTCGGGCGGCACGTCGTACACCACGCCCGGCCCGAAGATCGGCCGCATCAGCTCGTTCGAGGTGGGCTGCGGGTCGAAGACCTCGTCGGTCTGGCGGAAGAACACCTCCTGCGCCGCGGGACCCGAGAAGAAGGCGACGTCGCGGTCGAGCATGCGGAACATGCCGAGCTCGCCGCACTCGCGGCGCACGCGCCCGAACAGCCCGATCGGGTCGTGCCGCAGCTCCATCAGGTGGCCGAAGCGCGCGCCGCCGCCGGAGAGCCTCGGGATCTCGCGGGTCATCGGGCCTCCCCTCGCCGCAGCTCGTCGCTGAGGGATCCGGCACCCTACGCCACTTCCATTGCGCGGGCAATGAAACTAGGTGCCAGGCTCGACGAAGCCTCCTGAGCGGGCTCTCAGCGGAGGTAGAGACAGTGGAAGCCGAGCGCTTTTGCTGCGCGCGCGAGTGCTCGGTCGGCCGTCACGAGCCGCAGTCCATGCGCGCCCGCGATGCAGACGTGGAGTCCGTCCAGCGCGCGGAGCGCTCTCTCGAACCGGCCGATCAGCTCTCGAGCACGGACGAAGTGCTCCGGTTCGACTGCCAGTCTCCGGTACACGCCCTCTTCGAGGTGGCTCTCGAACTCACGCGCGATACGCCGGGCGTCGTTCCAGTAGAGGGGGCCGAGCACACTCGCATCGAGGTAGATCAGTAGCGGTCCTCGCGACGCGCTCGGATCACGGTGCGCGAGAGGGACTCTCCCTTCACACGGATCGACGCCCGGAAGGCAGGAGTACGACCTCTTCGAGGGGAACGGGGCGTCGTTCGCGGGCTTCGCCGAGCAGCCCCATGAGCTCTACCTGTTTCGCAGGAGCGAGGGCGGCCGGGATACGATCGCCCGCTGGGATCTCGCGAAGCGTGCGTTCGGCGCAACCGTCTTCTCGCACGCGCAGTTCGACGCGAGGGGGCTCGAGCAGGACGAGGTGACGGGCAAGACGCTCGCGGTCGTCTATGCCACGGACGGTTTCAGCCGCCACTTCCTCGACGAAGAGGCGAAGCGTGAGTACGCGGCGCTCGAGCAGGCGATCGGTGGCTGGGTCACGATCGAGGACCAGTCGCTCGATCGCCGGCTCGTGATCGTGAGCGCCTCGTCCGACACGCAGCCGACGTCCCATCACCTCTACGACCGCAGCAAGCGCGAGGCACACGCGCTGTTCTCGGAGCACCCGGAGCTCTCCGCGGCGCGACTCTCCGCATGGCAGACGCTTCGCTACCCGGCGCGCGACGGGGCCGAGATCCCCGCCTACCTCACGCTGCCGCCCGGCGCCGAGCGCCACCTGCCGGTGATCGTGCTCGTGCACGGCGGCCCGCACGAGCGCGTGGTGCGGGCGTGGGATCCCGAGGTGCAGTTTCTCGCGAGCCGCGGCTTCGTGGTCTTCCAGCCGAACTTCCGGGGATCGGACGGCTACGGCCAGGCGTTCCGCGAAGCCGGCTATCGCCAGTGGGGCCTCGCGATGCAGGACGACGTGACCGACGGCGTCCGCTGGCTGATCGGGCAGGGCATCGCCGACCCGCAACGGATCGGAATCTACGGCGCCAGCTACGGCGGCTACGCGGCGCTGATGGGCCTCGTGAAGACGCCCGAGCTGTTCCGGGCGGGCGCGAGCTACGCCGGCATCGCGAGCATCCCGCTCATGCTCGCCGACGACGAGTGGTACCTGTTCGACGAATACAACAAGCCCACCGTGGGCGGCGGCTGGGACGACCGCGAGCGCCTCGCAGAGACCTCGCCCCTCGAGAACGTCGGGCGCATCCGCGCTCCCGTACTGCTCGGCCACGGCGAGAACGATCCGAGGGTTCACGTGAAGCAGTCGCAGAAGATGGCCGAGGCGCTGCGCGAGGCGGGCAAAGCCGTCGAGTACCTCGAGTTCGAACACGAGGCGCACGGCTTCCTGCTCGAGGCGAATCGCATCCGCTGGTACGATCGGCTCGCGGCGTTCTTCGCGGAGCACTTGGCGCCGCCCGAGGCGCCGGCGCCCCGAGCCGCGCCGATCCCCTGAGGAGGGCCGCATGGCGATTCCCGTGGTGGTGGTGGGGCACGCCGGAAATGTTCAGCCTCGAGGGCATGTCGCCACCACCATGCGGATCGTGAACGCCATCCGGGCCCTGTGCGACGCTGCGTCTGGTCTGTCGAGCTCGCTCGACCTACCCCTCACCCTGCCGCAGCATGCCTTCGAGGCAAGGAGCACCGCATGACCGACCCCGCCCCGCGCACGCTCGAGGATCTGTCGCGCGCCGAGCTCGCGCGGCTCGGGCGCGAGTTCATGCTCTACGGCCACATCTACGACCGCGCGCTGATGCCGCAGGTCGGCATGCGCCTCGGCGGCGGCAAGCAGATCGAGCCGCTCTCGATCTGGGAGTGGAAGGGCGCCTCGCCCAACTACACGCGCCGCATGAAGCGCCTGATGCAGATCGAGGGCGACGACGTGACCGCGATCGTGAAGGCGCTGCAGCTCGACGTCGGCTTTCCGCACGAGTACATGGACGTGCGCTTCGAGCTCCAGCCGGACGGCAGCGCCGAGTTCTGGCTGAACCACTGCGGCGCGCTGATGGACGTCGAGAAGAGCGGTGAGCGCGCGGTGGTGATGATGTGCCACCACATCGAAGACCCGACCTTCGACGCCACGGCCGTCGCAACGAATCCGCGCGCTCGCATGCGGCCGATCCACCGCCCGCCGCGTACGCCGGCAGACCGCCACCCGCACTGCCACTGGACGATCAAGATCGAGCCCGACGCCGAGCCGCTGATCGAGGAGCCGCTCACGCTCGAGGTCGGGAAGCTCGCGCTCGCGAACGTCGCGAACGAGCGCCCGGCCGATCGCGAGGCGGGTGGCTGGCGCGACTACGCGGGCGCCTTCGATCCGGACTTCCGCCTCGAGCACCTCGCGCAGGGAGCGCTCGTCGCCGCGCTGCGCGAGTTCTCGCTCCAGACGCACCTGCTGGCCGCGGCGGCAGACCTGTACCTCTCGCAGCGCCACGTGCGCGCGAAGGTTCGAGAGGTGCTCGCCAACCAATGGGCGGGCGCGAACTGGATCGCGGCCGAGCGCATCGCCGCGCTGCGCGGCCTCGGCGGCGGCGGCATCGACGCGCTGTCCGAGGTGCTGACGCTGCATCCGGCGTTCCCGCCCGGTGTGCGCGCGACGCTCGAGCGTTCCGGCGAGCGTCAGGCGCAGCTCCGGCTCGACGGCCCGCACGAGCTACTCGACGAGGATGCAGCCGGCTGGCTCGGGCTGCTCGGTGGCGGCGACGCGCGCCCGCTCGAGGCGATCGCGCAGGCCGTGAACCCGCGCGCCCGCGTGACGGCGGCAGCGAAGCGCGCCTTCACGATCGAGCTCGACCCGCAGGCCGAGCCCGCGGAGGAGCCGCAGTCCGTCGCGCTGACGCGGCTCAGCACCGTGGCCGCCTGGCGCTTCCGCGACTTCAGCTAGCGGCGCGTGGCGGATCGGCGCGGCGGATGTGGTCAGGCGCGCCGCAGCGCAAAGATCGGCCGCGCGCCGCGGAGGCCCTTGAGCTCGTGGTCGCCTCGCGATTCGAAGGACAAGCCGGACCCGTCGAGCAGATCGCGTGTCGTGCCGGAAACGAGCACCTCTCCTGGGCCGGCGAGAGAGGCGACGCGCGCCGCCGCGTGAACGGCGACGCCACGCGCGTGCCCGCCCACGATCTCGACCTCGCCCGTATGGATGCCGACGCGCACGCGCGCTCCGAGCTCCGCGACGGACGGGTCCATGAGCGCAGCGGCGTGCACGGCCTTCGCGGCACCATCGAAGAGCGCCAGAAACCCGTCCCCGGCCGCGTCGATTTCGCGACCGCGGTAGCGATCGATGGCCTCGCGGATCTTCACGTTGTGCTCGCGGACCAGCTTCGCGAAGGCGTGGTCGCCGATCCGCTCGAGCAGGGCCGTCGAGGCGACGATGTCGCTGAAGAGAATCGTCGCGAGCACGCGCTCACCGAGCTCTTCGGGCGAGAGCCCGAACTCGTGCGCGCTGGTGAACTCGACCGAGTCCCAGGGCTCCTCACCGAGCACCCAGGCATCGTGCCCGGGCGGGATCTCGTAGGCCTCGCCCGGCCCGATCACGAGCCTCGTGCCGTCCTCCATGCATACCTCGAGGGAGCCCGAGATCGTGTAGCCGACGTGGCGATGCCGGCAGGAGCTGGTGCCGGCGATCGGCGCGACGTCCTTCGACCAGCGCCAGCCCGGTTGAAACACGAAGCGGCCGACGGCCATCTCGTCGAGCGTGACGATGTCGATACGACCGGTCGAGAACGTGCGGACCTCATCGGGCGTCGAGAAGCTCTTCCGTTGCAGGCGCGGCACAGCTCGCGATGGTGCGCTTCGGCGTCGCATCCCGCAACCTCGCTGGGCCCGTGATACGGTGCCGCGACGCCAGCCAGAGGAGTCCAGATGACATCTACGTTCTCCTTCACCAAGCTCGTCGTGCACGACGTGGAGAAGATGGCCGCCTTCTACCGCGACGTGTACGGCCTGCACGCCGTGAAGCGCGTGCGCGGCGAGAGCATCGGCCGCGAAGCCATCGACGAGATCATGCTCTCGCCCGACCCGAAGACGCCCTTCGGCAGCTTCGTGCTGCTGAAGTACGTCGAGCAGGGGCCGTCGCCGAACGGCGAGGTGATCCTCGGCTTCACCACGGACGACCTGCCCGCGCTGCTCGAGCGCGTGCGCGCGGCCGGCGGCGGCATCACCGCGCCCATCAAGGAGATGCCGGAGCTCGAGATCCGCGTGGCCTTCGCGACCGACCCCGAGGGCCATCTGGCGGAGCTGGTGCAGGTGCTCGCGTGACGAGCCGGGAGGACACCGCCATGATTCCCATCATCGACGTCGACTCGCACTTCGAGCCGGGCGGAGACTGGCTCGCACCCTACCCGAAGCTCGCGGCCCGCCTGCCGAAGCTCGACCCCGCCATGCTCGCGGTCGACGCGATCGTGGGCGATCTGCTGCGCGACGTGCCCGAGGCGAAGCGTCCGCCCGTCGCGGAGCTGCTGCCGCCGGGCCTGCTCACGCTCTTCGGCAACGAGAAGCTGGCGGAAGCCGATCGCCGCAAGGAGTTCGAGGGCAAGAACCAGTTCCAGGTCGCGAACGCGAAGGCGCGCATCGCGTGGCTCGACCAGCAGGGCATCGCGGTGCAGAACGTGATCTGCCTGGCGGGCTTCGCGTACAACCTGTTCCTGACTGACCCCGCGCTGCGCCGCGAGGTGCTCCACACCTGCAACACCTGGCTCGCCGAGACCTGCGCCACCGCGCCGGGCCGCCTGCTGCCCGAGGCAGCGCCCGATTTCACCGATCTCGACGTCGCGGTCGGCGAGCTCGAACGCATGCGCAAGCTCGGGAGCCGCTTCTTCCTGATCCCCGGGCATCCCGTGAACGGCGTCTCGCTCGCCCACCCGAGCTGGGACCGCGTCTGGGCGGCGGCGACCTCCCTCGGCATGGCACCTATGCTGCACGTGGGCCTCCAGCACGCGCGCTTCGACCCGGGTTGGGCGAACGTCGGCGGCGACGTGACGCTCCTGCGCATGATCGGCGGCTCACACCGCCACGTCGCTCCGATGACGCTGCTCTACTCGCTGATCTACAGCGGCGTCTTCGAGCGCTTCCCGGCGCTGACGTTGATGCTCGCGGAACTCGGGACAGGCTGGCTGCCCTTCGTGATGCGCGAGATCGACGACCGCGTCTCGTCCACCGCCGAGCTTTTCGTCGGCAAGTGGAAGCTGCCGCTCCGGCCGAGCGAGTACCTGGCCCGCAACGTACGCGCCACGCCGCTCAGCAGCGGCAACGACCAGCCGCTCACGAAGATCATGGCGGAGCTACCCGACGACATGATCGTGTTCTCGTCGGACTTCCCACACTTCGAGGGCTTCACGGATCCGATCGGCCACTACGCCGACGCCTTGAAGGAGCTGCCGGCCGCGCGCCGCGAGCGATTCCTCGGCGGCTCGATGGCCGACGTCTTCGCCCGCATGGGCGACCCGATCCTCTGAACCCATCTCTGGATCGTCGAGACGACGATGGGGGTGGTCATGCAGGAGGCCTCGCTCTCGCTGCCCGATCAGATCGAGAACGCACGCGCGTCGCTCCCGGAGATGTCCGCCGAGGGGCGCGCGCACTCTGCGCCGCTCGTGCCCCACCTCACGAGGCTCGACGGCGACGCCTTCTTCGCCTTCGTCACCGGCCGCACGATCGAGGCGCTGGTCGCGCTGGTCGAGGCCGCTGACGGCCGGCGCTCGCCTCGCTACGCGGGCTCTTAGCGGAGGTAGAGACAGTCGAAGCCGAGCGTTTTCGCTGCGCGCGCGAGCGCCCGATCGGCCGTCACGAGCTGCAGGCCCTGCGCCGCCGCGATGCAGACGTGGAGTCCGTCCAGCGCGCGGAGCGCCGTCTCGAACCGGCCGATCAGGTCTCGAGCACGGACGAAGTGCTCCGCTTCGACCGGCAGTCTTCGGTACACGCCCTCTTCGAGGTGGCTCTCGAACTCACGCGCGATGCGCCGGGCGTCCGCGAGCGAGAGATCGCCTGCGCGTCGACGCTTCGCAAGAGCGGAGATGAGCTCGACCTCGGCCAACAGACTCACTGCCGGGATCTCATGCGAGGAGCCGACGAGGCTCTCCACGCGCCGGCTCAAGGGCTCGTTCCAGTAGAGGGGGCCGAGCACACTCGTATCGAGGTAGATCAGTAGCGGTCCTCGCGACGCGCTCGGATCACGGTGCGCGAGAGAGGCTCCCCCTTCACGCGGATCGAGGCCCGGAAGGCCGCAAGGTCGGGCAGTCGCCGCCTGCGGGCGCGAGCCGGCGGGACGAGACGCGCCACTTCCTTGCCTCGCCGCAGAATCACGACCTGACCTCCGGCTTCGACCTCGTCGAGCAGCTTCCGGAGGCTCTCACGCGCCTGCTTGACACTGACTCGGGTCATGTCCACCTCGTGTACGTTGCAAATGTACATAAGCCGAGAGCCTGGCCCAGGGCGCTTCCTCCGTCCCGTCCTTACCTCACGAGGGGACCGTACGTGCGCCCGCCGAACGGGAGCGCGCAGCCTAGGACGATTTACATAGCATCCGCAATGCAAGTCGTGGTAGGCTCCGGCCGTCCGGGGTGGAGCGGAGGTTCAGATGAGCATGAAGGTGGGCTTCGTCGGGCTCGGGAACATCGGGAAGCCGATGGCGCTGCGGCTGCCGGCCGCGGGCCTCGAGACGACCGTGTTCGACATCGCTCCCACCCCGGTGCAGGAGCTGGTCGCAGCGGGCGCGAAGGCGGCGCGCTCTCCGCGCGAGGTCGCGGCCGCGAGCGATGTAGTCGGCGTCTGCGTACAGACCGACGCGCAGGTGCGCGCGGTGGTGGAGGGCGAGGCCGGCCTGCTCGCAGGCGCGAAGCCCGGCCTCGTGATCGCGATCCACAGCACCGTGCTGCCCGCCACGGTGGAGGCCGTGAACACGGCGGCCCGTGAGCGCGGCGTCGCCGTGGTGGACGCCTGCGTCACCGGCAACGTCCGCACCGCCGATCCGAAGTTCAAGCTCTTCCTCGGCGGCGACCCCGCCGTGATCGCGAAGCTGGAGCCCTACACCCTTGCCATCGCCGAGCGCGTGATCCAGGCCGGAGCGCTCGGCAACAGCTGCAAGGTCAAGATCTGCCTCAACCTGATCACGTACCTCCAGTGGACCGCGGCCTTCGAGTCGGCGGCACTGGCCAAGGCGGTCGGCCTTCCGCTCGAGGTGCTCGAAGAGGTGGGCCGAGCGAACGGTCAGCTCACCGATCTGATGGTCTCGTTCATGGCGATCCACAAGGCGCCGGACGCCGCGCGCAAGAGCGACGGAATGCAGACCTACCTGCGCACCAACATGCACGTGGCCGAGAAGGACCTCGCGCACGCACTCACGCTCGCGCGCGAGGCCGGCGTGGCGCTGCCGGGCGCGGCGCTCGTGTCGCAGCTGATGGCGCGCATCTACGGCGTCGAAGACCCCGGCCGGCGCTAGGAGCAGGGCCCCTCGATGAGCGCCCCCGTTCGCCGCACGCAGGCCGAGCGCACCGCCGAGACGCGCCGCCGCATCCTCGACGCGGTGGTCGAGAGCATCGCCGAGCTCGGCTTCCAGCGGACCACGGCGACCGAGATCGCGAAGCGCGCGGGCATCACCTGGGGCGCGGTGCAGCATCACTTCGGCGCGAAGGGCGGCATCCTCGAGGCGGTGCTCGAAGACACCTTCGAGCGCTTCGAGGCGCGGGTCGGGAAAATCGCCACGGACGCGCCGCTCGCACGCCGCGTCGCGCTCTTCGTCGAACGCGCGTGGGAGCACTTCGCCAGTCCCCACTTCCGGTCGACCTTCGAGATCCTGCTGCACCACGGCAAGGGCGAAGACGAAGGAGTCCCGCCCCACTGGCAGGAGAAGATCTTCCGGGACTTCGACCGCGTCTTCGAGCGCCTGTTCTCGAACACGGGGCTGCCGAGGCGCGAGCGGGCTGCCCTGCACCAGTACGCCGTGGGGGAGCTGATGGGCCTCGCCGCGCTCGAGATGCTCGACCAGCCGCGCCCGCGCGCCGCGCAGCTCGCGCTGCTCGAACGCACGCTGCTGCGGGAGCTCGGGGGTTGAGCGCCTTCGCTGAACGCTATGGCCCGTGGGCGGTAGTGCTCGGCGCCGCGCAGGGCATCGGCCTCGCGTTCGTGCACGAGATCGCGCGGCGCGGCGTCTCCGTGCTCGCCGTCGACGTGCGCGAAGACCTGCTCGCGACCGCCGTGCGTGAGGCCGGCGCCGCCGCGCCGGGCGTCTCACTGCGCAGCCTCGTGCTCGATCTCGCCACGCCGGACGTCGCCGAGCGGCTCGGGGCGATCGACGCTCCGCTCGGCCTCGTCGTCCACACCGCCATGCTCGCGCTGGTCGGGCCCTTCCTCGACGAAAAGCTCGGGCGGCACGAACGAGCACTGGACGTCGGCTGCCGTAGCGCGCTCGCCGCGAGCCATGTGCTCGGGCGACGTCTCGTCGCGCAGCGCCGCGGCGGGCTGATCCTCACCTCGTCGGGCGCCGGCTTCCAGGGCACCGGCTGGGTGGCCGGCTACTCCGCCGCGAAGGCGTACGACCTCGCGCTGGCGGAGGCGCTCTGGTGGGAGTGGCGGCCACACGGCGTCGACGTGCTGGCCCTCTGCCCCGGCAGCACCGCGACGCCGGGCATGCTCGGCAACGCCCCGCGGCTCGGCGCCGACGCGATGGCGAAGGCCGAGGACGTGGCGCGCGAAGCGCTCGACACGCTCGGCCGCGGCCCCGTCTGCATCCCAGGCGAAGACAACCGCCGCGTGCGCGCCGCGCTCGACGAGCTGCCGCGCGAGAAGCTCGTCGAGCTGATGGGCGAGCAGACGCGAAAGATGTTCGAAGGCTGACAGGAGAGCGGATGATCCACTTCGATCCCTTCGACTACGAGTTCCACGAGAACCCCTACCCGACGTATCGCGCGCTCCGCGGAGAGGCGCCGATCTACTGGAACGAGGAGATCGGCTTCTGGGCTTTCTCACGCCACGCCGACGTGCTGGAGGGCTTCAAGGACTGGGAGCACTTCACCAACACCGGCGGCATCTCGCTCGAGGTGGGAGAGCTCTCGGCCGACAGCACGGCAGTGCTCTCGATCCTCGCGATGGATCCGCCGCGCCACGACCGCATTCGCGCGCTGGTCTCGAAGGGCTTCACGCCGCGCCGCGTCGCCGACCTGGAGCCGAGCATTCGAGCACGCGCGGTGCGCTACCTCGGGCGCATGCGCGATGCCCTCCGCATGGAGTACGTGGCCGACTTCGCCGCCCGCATCCCGATGGACGTGGTGAGCGAGATGCTCGGCGTGCCCGAGTCGGATCGCGACGAGCTACGCGGCTGGTCCGACACCATCCTGCACCGCGAAGAAGGCGTGCGCGGAGTGCCGCCCGCGGGCATCGCCGCCTCGAGCAAGCTGCTCCACTACTTCGTGAAGGTGGTGGCCGAGCGCCGCCGCCGGCCGGGCGAAGACCTCGCCTCGGCCCTGTGTGCTGCCGAGATCGACAGCGAGAAGCTCTCGGACAAGGACATCATCGCCTTCCTCTACCTGATGATCATCGCCGGCAACGAGACGACGACGAAGCTGCTGGCCAACGCCGTCTACTGGCTCCAGAAGCATCCCGCCATGCGCAAGGAGGTGAGCGAGAACCGGGCGCTGATCCCGCAGTGGGTCGAGGAGACGTTGCGCTTCGACAACTCGACGCAGCTGATGGCGCGCAGCGTGACGGATGACTTCAGCTACCAGGGGCATGCCATGAGGCGCGGCCAGAAGGTGCTGTTGCTGATCGGCTCGGCCAACCGCGACGAGCTGGTGTTTCCGAACCCCGACCTCTTCGACCTGCACCGCGACACGAGCCAACACCTGTCGTTCGGGCGCGGCACGCACTTCTGCCTCGGCGCGGCGCTGGCGCGGCTGGAGGCCCGCGTCGCGCTCGAAGAGGTGCTGCGCCGCATCCCGGACTACGAGATCGACGAGGCCCGCTGCGTGCGCGTGCACTCGACCAACGTGCGCGGCTTCGCCGCGCTACCGATGAGCTTCAGCGCGCGCTGAGCAGGGTGGCTCCCCCGAGCGACACGGCTGCAGCAGATCGAGATCCGGCTGATAGATGCGGGTCGCCACGTCGAACACACCGAGAACGGAGTGGAACAGATGATCGTGCGAGTGGCTCTCCCGGGCGCGCTGCTCGAGACAGACGCGGTCGATGCCGCGGCCCTGTCTGAAGCCGTCAGAGAGCCACATGAGCATGGGCACGTGCGTCTGTTCACGCGGCGCGAGCATCCACGGCAGCCCGTGCAGGTAGAGGCCGTCTTCTCCGAGCGACTCGCCGTGATCCGACACGTAGAGCATCGCGACATCGAAGCGATCGGCCGTCTGCTCGAGCAGGCCGATCAAGCGGCTCAACACGAAGTCCGTGTACAGAATGGTGTTGTCGTAGGCGTTCACGATCTCTTCTCGCGTGCAGCCCTCGACCGCGGCGTCGTCACACTCGGGCAGGAACTTCTTGAAGGCGGCGGGCGAGCGCCTGTAGTAGGCGGGGCCGTGACTTCCCTGCTGGTGCAGCACGACGAAGCCGTCGCCGGGGAGCGCGTCGATCCATTCGGGCAGGCCCTCGAGCAGCACTTCGTCGAAGCAGCCGTCGCCGTCGCAGAAATCCGGGTGGCGCAGCTCGCTGCCGGCCAACCTGGGCACGCGATCGCAGGTGCTCTTGCAACCGGAGTTGTTGTCGCGCCACAGCACCGAGACGCCCGCGCGCTGGATCACGTCGAGCAGGCTCTCGTGGCTCTTGGCCTTCTTGTCGCTGTACCGCTCGCGCCCGAAGGGAGAGAACATGCAGGGCACCGAGACGGCGGTGTTGGTGCCGCAGGCGCTGACGTCCGAGAAGTAGACGACCGGCAGCGAACCCAGCTGCGGGTTGGTCTCGCGCGCGTAGCCGCCGAGCGAGAAGTTTGCGGCCCGCGCGGTCTCGCCCACCACCAGCACCAGCAGCACCGGCCGCCCGTTGGGGCTCGAGACACGCGTCGCGTCCTCTCCGATCGCGGCAACCATGGTCGGCTCGGGCCGCTTCTGCAGGTAGCGCCAGGCCGCGTAGAGCGGCGACGTCGGATTGATCAGCAGTCGCAGCTCGCCGTGGCTGCGCCCGATCAACGCGACCTGCTTGTACTGGATGGCGATCGCGCCGGCGATCAGCAGCACACAGAACGTGGCGAGCGCCACCCGGCGCAGCGCCTCGCGCGGCCAGCGCTGGAACCGGAGCGGCGTGCGCAGGATCAGGAGGGCAGGCACGACCCCGAGCAGCAGCACGCGCAGCACCAGGCTCGCCGTGATCAGATCGCCGACCTCGCCGGGATCCGTCTCGGCGATGTTCTGGATCATCGAACGGTCGATCACGGCGCCATAGCTGTCCATGTAGTGGGCGCTGATGGCCGCCCCGATCAGGAACGTGATCGCGACCGGCTTCCACAGGTAGGGCAGCGCACACAGCGACAGCACCAGCGCGAGCGCGAGCAGCAGGATCCCGCCGCAGACCGCTACGAAGGCCAGCGGGCTGGGCGTTCCCTCCTGGGCCACCGCCCATACGGCGCGAAAGAACGCGAGATTCCCGCTGAGCACGAGCAGCAGCGCCACGCCGAACGAGAGCAGCAGCGGATCCCGGGGCAGCTGCGGTTTCACCGCGTCCCCGCCCGCACCATGCTGAACGGCCGTACCATGCCGAAAACCCGGGAGGCCCCCATGCAGATCGACCCCAACAACACCTGGCGCAAGGTCGAGCAGCGCCTCGCGCGCGAGACGGACCCGAAGCGGCGCCGCAACCTCGAGACCGTGCTCGCCCACATGAAGGCGGAAGCGGCGGGCGACCTCGACGGCTTGATGGCGACCCTCACGACTCGCGAGACCCCTCACTACCACGCGTACGGCACCGACGATCCGGTGCTGTCGCCGCGCGGGCACGACGCCATCCGCCAGTTCTACGCGGCCTTCGTGGCTTCGGGCGCGGTCAGGCTGGAGCTTGACGTACAGCGGCTCGTCGTGGATGACGACTTCGTCATCACCGAAGGGCTGATGAAGATCGCCTACCCGGGAAATCTGCTGCGCCTGATGGGGTACGCGGTGCACGACGCCGAGGCCTCCTACCTCTTCCAGACCCGCATGTGCGTGATCTGGCCGATGGACGCCGAGGGCAAGGTGATCGCGGAGGACACCTATACCGGAGGGGACGGCTTCGCCGGGATTGCGGAGCGGAAGCTCGCGCCGGGCGACATCCTGGCCGTGAAGGCGGCCTGAGCGCGACATGGCGCGTTATCCCTTCCCCCCCACGCCGAACGGCTGGTACGGGCTGTGCCAATCGGCGGAGCTCGCGGCGGGCGAGGTGCGACCGCTCCGCTACTTCGGGCGCGAGCTGGTGGCGTTCCGCGGCGAGGACGGGGGTGCGCGCGTCTTCGCGGCGCACTGCCCCCACCTGGGCGCCCACCTCGGCTACGGCGGCCGCGTCGAAGGGGACGGCATCCGCTGCCCCTTCCACGGCTGGCGCTTCGACGGCGCGGGCTGCCTGGTCGAGGTTCCGCAGCTCGGCAAGACGCCGCCGCCCGTGCACGCGAAGAGCTACCCGGTGCGCGAGTGCAACGGCTTCGTGCACGTCTGGCTGCACGAAGCCGGCGCCAAGCCCGGGTACGACGTGCTCCGCTACCGCGAGGACGAAGCCGCCTGGACGCCCTGGCGCGTCAACGCCTACCGCGTGCGCGTTCACGTGCAGGACATGACCGAGAACATCCTCGATCGCTCGCACTTCTGGTCGGTGCACGACATGCAGCCGCCCGCGAGTGGGCGCTTCGAGGTGAGCTTCGACGGGCCCCGCATGCTGGTGGATCAGGACATCCAGGTGACTGCCGTCTCCGAGGCCGGCGTGGCGATCCGCTCGCGCAGCACGAACTGCGGGCCGGGGCTGGTGGCGGTCGAGGTGAAACAGGGTGACCTCGACCTGCTCACCTACATCACGCAGACGCCGATCGACGACGAGCTGACCGACGTGCGGCTCCACTTCTCGATGCGCCGCCTCGCCGACGAGGCGGCCACGCACGCCATCGCCGAGGCGAACGATCGCATCACCAACGACCAGTTCCGCCAGGACGTGGCGATCTGGGAGCACAAGGCGTGGCTGCCGAAGCCGCGTCTCACCGCGGTGGACGGACCGGTGATGCGTTATCGCGAGTGGTTCGCACAGTTCTACTCGACGCGGGAGGCCTGACGCGATGTTCACTCTGCGCTTCGACATGCGCGCGAAGGACGGTCCGGGCACGATGGCCGACCTGTATGCCGCCGCGGTCGAGATGGCGGTCTTCGGCGAGCGCAACGGCGCCGCCGCCGCGGTCGTCTCGGAGCATCACGCCTCGCCCGACGGCTACCTGCCGTCGCCGTTTCTGCTGGCCAGCGCGATCGCGGCGCGCACCGAGCGCCTGCCGATCCAGGTGGCGGCGCTGCTCGTGCCGCTGCACGACCCGGTCTCGCTTGCGGAGCAGATGGCGGTGCTCGACCTGATCTCGCGCGGACGCGTGTCGTACGTGTGCGCGGTCGGCTATCGGCCCGAGGAGTACGCGATGTTCGGGCGCAGCTTTCGCGGCCGCGGCCGGCGCATGGAGGAGAGCCTGGCCGTGCTGCGCCGCGCATGGAGCGGCGAGCCCTTCGAGTACGAGGGGCGTCCGGTCTGCGTGACGCCGCGGCCCGCGACGCCCGGCGGCCCCACCCTATGGATGGGCGGCAACAGCCCGGCCGCGGTGCGCCGCGCGGCGCGCTTCGGCATGGGCATGTTGACGCAGGGCGGCGACCCGGCGCTCGAGCAGATCTATCGCGACGCCTGCGCCGAGCACGGCACGAAGCCGCAGCTCTTCATCAATCCGACCGGCGATGCGCCCATGTCGTGCTTCGTGAGCGAGGATCCCGAGCGCGCCTGGCGCGAGCTCGGGCCGTATCTGCTGCACGACGCGCAGATGTACGCAGCCTGGATGGGCGAGAGCGGCGCCATCACCAAGTCGGTGGCGAAGAGCGCCCTGGAGCTGCGCCGGGAGAACGGCTCCTATCGCATCTTCACGCCCGAGCAGGCGACCGCGCAGATCCGCAAGAGCGGCATGCTGATGCTCCAGCCGCTCGCGGGCGGCATCCCGCCACGGCTCGCCTGGCCGAGTCTCGAGCTGCTGGTCGCGAAGGTGCTGCCCGCCGTGAAGGCGCAGGCCTGAGCGTGTCCGAGAGAGCGACGCGCTGGCTGCTCTGGCTCGCCGCGTTGGCCGCGCTGCCCCTGCCGATCGTCGGGATCGGTAGCGGTCTGGCGCCTCCCCTGCATCAGCTCGAGCTCGGCGTGCTCGCGCTCGCCTTCACGCTGCTCGAGCGCGCACAAGGCGTCGGCGCGTTGCTGTCGGCGCTGTTCCTCGGGCAGGCGCTCGCGTACGCGGCCGCGCTCTGGATCGCGGCCGGTCTCGCCGCGCGCGTGCTCTCGCGCCTGCCGCCGCTCACGCGCACGCGCGCGTCGTTCTTCCTGGTCGTGCTCGGCCTCGCGCTCGCAATCGCGCAGCCGATCTACCGCACGCCGTACTCGTCGCGCGCGCCGTATTCGAACCTCATAGACGTCTATCGATGAAGGCGGATGCCGTGATAGGATGGCTGCGGGGGCCAAGGAGCGAGCATGAACCGCCGGCGCCTTCTCCTCGCTGCGGCGCTCTTCCTGCTCACGTTCCTCGCCTCGCCGCCCGCTGCATTCTCGGGGACGAAGCTCGACCTCTCTCCCTACCTCGGCCAGCTGCGCATGCCGGGGGACTTCAAGGTGTACACGTGGGACACCGGCGCCCAGCGCACCGTGACGGTCCTCGAAACGATGCCCTGGTCGAAGGGATGGGCCGTCCTGGTCGGAACAGAGCTGACCGGCACGCCGGACGGAGACAGCGCGTGGCTCTCCGAGAGCTACCTGATCCCCGGCAAACAGCTGCTGACCGGCGGGCAGGACTTCGGCAGCTACCAATTCCTGGTCGCGAAGCCGGCCAAGGGCCTGAAGCTGTTCACCACGCTCGGGAAGGTGCAGCGCATCAAGGCGAAGGCGACGCTGGTCGCGAACGGTCAGGCGGTCGGGGCGGTGCTGCGCGTCGGCGCCTGGGTTGCCGAGGACTTCGAGAAGGTCGAGACGCCGAGCGGCACGTACCCGGGCGCGCTCCGGGCACGGTCGAGTTCGGGGATTCGAATCGTCGACGCGTTCGGCGGCGACTTCGTCTACTTCTACGACGAGACGCTCTGGTATGCCGAGACCTTCGGACTCGTGAAGGTGGAGACGCACCTGGACTACTACGAGCACGGCATCTTCGTGGAAGAGCGCGACTGGATGGAGTCGCTCAGCTCGGGAAGTCTCGGCGGCGTTCCCTTCCCTTAGCCGGAGCGCCGCTCCTCCTTGCCGCCCTGCTCTGCCTCGGCTTCGCGCGCAGCGAGGAGCGTGAGGCCTGCGCGCATCACGATCCGCTGCGCCAGCCCTTCTTCGGCGAGCTGCACGTTCACACCGCCTTCTCGTTCGACGGCTGGGGCCAGGGCACGCGCGGCACGCCGCGCGACGCCTACGCCTTCGCGCGCGGCGCGTCGATCGGGATCCAGCCCTACGACGCAGGCGGCCAGGCGCTGCGCCGCGTGCAGCTGCGCCGCCCGCTCGACTTCACGCTCGTCTCCGACCACGCCGAGCTGCTCGGCGAGACGCGCATCTGCGCGACGCCGGGCACCCCTGGCCACGACTCCTTCGTGTGCGGGCTGAACCGGCGCTTCCCGCTGCTCGGCTACGCGCTGGTGAACTCGGAGTACTCGTCGCGCGCGCCGCATCGCTTCCGGCTGTGCGGCGAGGATGGCGTGCGCTGCCGCGAGCAGGAGGCGCTGGCCTGGCGCGCGATCCAGGACGCCGCGGAGGAAGCCTACGACCGCAGCGCCGCGTGCCGCTTCAGCTCCTTCGTCGGCTACGAGTGGTCGGGCATGCCCGACGGAAACAACCTCCACCGCAACGTCGTGTTCCGGAATGCCGTCGTGCCGGCGCGCCCCGCCAACTACATCGAGCAGAACACGGTCGAGGCGCTGTGGACGCGGCTCGAGCAGGACTGTCTCGCGGCCGGCAACGGCTGCGACGTGCTCGCGATCCCGCACAATTCGAACGTGAGCGGAGGCCTGATGTTCCGCCAGAGCTCCGATGGCGCGCCACTCACGCGCGCCGACGCCGAGCGCCGCGCGCGGCTCGAGCGCTTGCTCGAGGTGTCGCAGCACAAGGGCGACTCGGAGTGCCGCGCCGGCGGCACGGACGAGCTGTGCGGCTACGAGAAGCTGGAGTTCACGCGCATGGATCAGATGGCGAGCCCGCGCATGTGGAGCGAGCCGGCGCCCCTTTCTTATGCGCGCGAGGGTCTCGCCGAGGGCCTGCGGCTGGGCCGGCGGCTCGGTGCGAATCCCTTCGCGTTCGGCCTGATCGCCGCCACCGACACGCACCTCGCCACGCCCGGCCTGGTGGACGAAGACCGCTTCGTCGGCCACGCAGCGGGCACGGTGAGCGCGCGGCTCGAGATCCCCCCGCTGCCGGATCGCATCGACTTCAACCCGGGCGGCCTCGCGGTGCTCTGGGCCGAAGAGAACTCGCGCGATGCGCTGTTCGAAGCCATGCGCCGGCGCGAGGCCTACGGCACCAGCGGCCCGCGCATGCAGGTGCGCTTCTTCGGCGGTTACACCTACAGGCCCGAGCTGTGCCGCGCGTCCGACTTCGCTGCAGCGGGCTATGCCGGCGGCGTGCCGATGGGCGGAGATCTATCGAGCAGCGACGGCGGCGCCCCGGCGTTCGCGGTCTCCGCACTGAAGGATCCGGGCACGCTCGACCATGCCGGCACGAAGCTCCAGCGCATCCAGATCGTGAAGATCTGGCTCGCGGGCACGGAACCGCGCGAGGCCGTGTTCGACGTGGGCGGCGATCCTGGAAACGGCGCCGCAGTGGATCCGCTCACCTGCAATCCCACCGGCCCGGGCTTCGACCAGCTCTGTGCGGTGTGGCGCGACCCGGCCTTCGACGCGCGCGCGCCGGCCCTGTACTACGTGCGCGTGGTCGAGAACCCGAGCTGTCGCTGGAACGCCTGGGCCTGCCTCGCGGCGCGGGTCGATTGCGCGAAGCCGGACGCCGTGCCGGAAGGCCTCGAGCCCTGCTGCGACCCCGCCGTCCCGAAGACGATCCAGGAGCGCGCCTGGACCTCTCCCATCTTCTATACGCCCACGGAGGAGGCCCCGTGACGACCCCCGAATACGACCCGTTCTCCTACGAGCTGGACCACGATCCGTACCCGACGTATCGCTTCCTGCGCGATCACGCTCCGCTCTACCACAACGAGCGCCTCGACTTCTGGGCGCTGACGCGCTTCCAGGACAACTACGACGCGTTCGTAGACCCGGTCACCTACAGCTCGAGCCACGGCACCAGCCTCGAGTTCATGGACACGCCGAAGCCGAACACGGGCCTGTTGATCTGGATGGATCCGCCGCGTCACACGCGCTACCGCAAGCTCGTCTCGAAGGCCTTCACGCCGGCCAAGATCGGCGAGCTCGAGCCGATGATCCGGCGCATCGCCTGCGAGTACCTCGACCCGCTCGTCGGTCGCCCGCGCTTCGACGCGGTGAAAGACTTCACGGCGCGCGTGCCGATGGACGTGATCAGCACGCTGCTCGGCATCCCGGAGGCGGATCGGCTCGAGGTGCAGCGCCGCTCGAACCTGATGCTGCACCGCGAGCCGGGCAACCCGATGCCGACGCGGGAAGCCATCGAGGCGCAGGTCGAGCTGATGAAGTACGTGAGCGAGCTGATCGAGGACCGCCGGCGCCATCCCAAGCAGGACCTGATGACGCGGCTCGTCGAGGTCGAGCTCGACGAGGACGGCGTGCGAACGCGCCTCGAAGACGATGACATCCGCATGTTCTTCTCGCTGCTCGCGACGGCCGGCAACGAGACGGTGACGAAGCTGCTCGCGACCACCTTTCACGAGCTGTGGAAGAACCCGGAGCAGCGCCGGATCCTGGTGGATGACCCGAGCGTGATTCCGAACGCGGTCGAGGAGACGCTGCGCTTCGACCCGCCCTCGCAGTACCAGGGGCGCGTCACCACGTGCGAGGTCTCGCTCCACGAGGCTGCGATTCCGAAGGGCGCGAAGCTGCTGCTGATCAACGGCGCCTCCGGCCGCGACGAGCGCAAGTTCGTCGATCCCGACCGCTACGACGTGCGCCGCGAGATCGATTTCCACCTCGGCTTCGGCTACGGCCGGCACGTCTGCCTCGGCGCCTTCCTCGCGCGCATGGAGTCGAAGATCGCGCTCGAAGAGTTCCTGCGGCGCTTCCCCGACTACGAGATCCCTGCGGACGGCGTCGAGCGCATGCACTCGAGCAACGTGCGCGGCTTCTCCGGCCTCACGGTCGAGCCCTGAAGCGTGAAGCGGGGAGCGGGGAGCGGGGACGTTCGTCAAGTTGTCAAGTTGTTTGCCCGACCCCGGTCGGCCGCCCGCTCCGCGAACAACTTGACAACTTGACGAACGTCCCCGTTGGACGGGAGTTCGTAGAGCGGCTCTGCAAAGTCGGCGCCGGCCTCGGGCCGCGCGGCTTCTCGCGCAACGTTACGGACCGCGCCATCCTGATGCATAGCATCGTGATGTCGCTCGACAGCAGCCGCGGCTACACGGAGCGCCAGATCAACGACGTGCTGCGCGCCTGGAACCGCGAAGTCGCCCCGGCCATCGAGACCGACCACGTGACCCTGCGCCGGCTGCTGGTGGACCACGGCCAGCTCGAGCGCACACCCGACGGCGCGCGCTACCGCGTCGGCTTCCCCACCCGCAGCGTCGCCTTCGACCTCGCCGTCTACGACCTCGACTTGCGCGCGACGGTCGCCGCCTACCGCGAGTACCAGCGGAGCCGGCCGCGGCGAGCGCCCACTCAGCGCCCGAGCGAAAGCTAGCCGCTCAGGGCAGCCCCGCCGCGTGCAGCTGGGCCAGGAACGTGTCGGGATCAGGGGTGCTGGCCTCGAACGCGTGGTGGTGCCTCAGTCCCTCCACGCTGAGCTTCGGGTTCACGCGCAACGCCTCCTCGAGCACCGAGCGCGCCTGCTCGTGCCGCCCGGTCTCCTCGGAGCGCGCAGCCAGTGCGAGTCGCACCAGGATCGCATCCGGATACTCCGCGCGCGCTTGCTCCCACAGCCCTTCCGCCTCCTCCATGCGGCCGGTGCGCCAACGAATCGATGTCAACAGCATGATCGACTGGAGCGACGACGAGAGCCGGGGGTTCAGGCGCAGCCCCTGCTGGAGTGATTCGAGGGCGGCCCCGGGGTCGCCGGTCACCAGGTACGCGTTGCCCAACAACACGTGGGTGAGCGCGTCGTTCGGAGCCAGCTCGCGGGCTCGCTCCAGCCATACCCGCGCCTGCTCCGCATTCCCTCGTAAGAGGTCCAGCATTCCGCGCCCTGCGAGTGCCTCGGCAAGCCCCGGATCGAGCTCGAGCGCACGCGCCAGCAGCGCTGCGGCATGATCGAGCTCCGTGTCATCGAGCGTGAAGAGGAGTGCGTAGGACGCGGCGTGCGTCGCGGCGAGCCCGGCGATGGCCCTTGCATAGCCGCGGTCGAGCTCGACCGCGCGCTCGTAGAGGCGACGCGCCTCGCTCATGTCGTCGCGACTGATCCGCATGAAGTGATGAAGACCCTGCGCCCAGGCCTCGTAGGCTTGTCGCCCGTGAAATCGGCAAGCCGCCCCCGGTGCTCCGTGACGAGCGCGCCCACCTGCTCGCGCCAGGCGCGCAGCGTCCGCACCGTCGCTTCCTCGTCCTCTGCCATGAGCCGGCTGTAGCCGGCGACATCGGCGGACAGGATCGCGGCCAGCCTGCGCAGAGGCTCTTCGGATGCCACGCGCCGGTGTCTACGGCGCTTCACCGCGGGCGTCAATGCGCGACCGGCGGACCCGCGCGGGCGCTCAGCCCGGCTCGGCCTCGTCGCCCGGCCGGGTGCGCACGAGGCCGCGGTAGGCGTCGCGCGCGGAGCCGCCCTCGTAGAGCACGCCGTATACCTCGCGCGCGATCGGCATGGCGAGGCCATGGCGCTCGGCCAGCTCGAGCACGACGCGCGTGGTCTTCACGCCCTCGGCCACCATGTGCATCTCGGCGGTGATCTCTTCGATCGTGCGACCGCGGCCGAGCTGCTCGCCCACGTGGCGGTTCCTGCTCTGTTGGCTGATGCAGGTGGCGATCAGGTCGCCCATGCCGGCGAGGCCCGAGAAGGTCTCGGCGCGCCCGCCCATGGCGACGCCGAGCCGCGTCATCTCGGCGAGCCCGCGCGTGATGACCGCCGAGCGCGTGTTGTCGCCGACGCCGAGCCCGTCGCCCATGCCGACCGCGATCGCGATCACGTTCTTCAGCGCGCCGCCCAGCTCGCAGCCGATCACGTCGCGGTTCGTGTAGACACGGAACAGGCCGGAGTGGAACACCTCCTGGAGCTGCCGGCCGATCATCTCGTCGTCGACCGCGATCACGCTGGCCGCGGCGAGCCCGCCCATGATCTCGCGCGCCAGGTTCGGACCGGTGAGCACGCCGGCGCGCCGATCGGGCAGCACCTCGCCGATCACCTCCGTCATGCGCAGGTGGCTGCCCTGCTCGAGGCCCTTCGAGAGGCTCACCACCGGCACCCAGGGGCGGATGTGCTTCTTCACCTCGCCCAGCACCGAGCGCTGCACGTGCGACGGCACGCCCACCGCCACCAGGTCGGCGTCGCTCACGGCCTCTTCGAGCGAGGCCGTGGCGCGCAGCGCGCGCGGCAGCGGCAGCTTCGGCAGATAGCGCTCGTTCGTGTGCGCGCGGTTCACCTCGTCGGCCGTCTCGGGCCGGCGCGACCACAGCACGGTGGGCGCGTTGCGGCTGGCGAGCGCCGCCACCGTCGTGCCCCACGAGCCCGCTCCCAGCACACACACGCGCAGCGGCATTCAGTCTCCCAGCACTTCGAGATACTGCTTTCGGATCGCCTCGATCTCGGCGTCGAGGCTCTCGCGCGTCCAGCCGCTGGTGTCGATCGGCGGCAGCACCACGGCGCGAACGTTCGCCGGCCGCAGCACGAAGGCGCCGCGCGGCAGCACGTCGAGCGCGTTCTCGAACACGATCGGCACGATCGGCACGCCGGCCTGCATGGCGAGATGGAAGGCGCCCTTCTTGAAGCGGCCGAGGTGCTTCGTGCGCGAGCGCGTGCCCTCGGGCGCAATTGCGATCGAGCGCCCCTCGCCGAGCGCCTTCACCGCCGGCGCGAGCGCTTCGATGGCACGCGCGCTGTCGGCGCGGTCGATGAAGACGACGCCCGCGAACGAGAAGGCTGGCCCGAACAGCGGGTTCCGGCGCACCTCCTGCTTGGCGATGCCCGTGAAGTCCCGCCGCAGGAGCTTCGCGACCAGCAGCGTGTCCACCGCGCTCTGGTGATTGAAGATGAAGACGGCGGGCCGCTGCGACCAGAGATGCTCCTCGCCCGTCACGTCGAGCTCGATGCCGGCGAGCGCCGTCGCGAGGTCGGGCCAGGCCGACATCAGCACGTTCGCGCCCTCGCGCTGCGAGCGGTTCGCCAGCGCGACGCCCACGCTGGCCCAGGCCGTGGGGAGGAGGCTGCCGTAGGCGAGCGCCGTGCGCGCGATCGCCTCGACGCTCGGCCGCCCGCGGCTCGTGAAGCGCCGGATCGGCCAGCCGCGCTCGCGCGCGATGCCCGCGAGCTGCGACGACGGGTTCAGCGGGCGCGGCCTGCCCACGGCTTCGAGCAGCGGCAGGTCGTCGGCGCTGTCGGTGTAGAAGAAGCTCTCGGCGAGCTCGATGCCGGCCTGCTCCGCGAGCTGCGAGGCGTAGTGCAGCTTGCCTTCCTGCCAGCAGGCCGGCTTGACGACGCGGCCGGTGAAGACCCCGTGCTCGACCTCGAGGCGCGTACACAGCACGTGCGGGATGCCGAGCGCCTCGGCCACCGGCTCCACCTGATAGGGCGTCGCCGAGGAGACGATCGCGAGCGCGTGGCCGCGCGAGCGGTGCGCCGCTACCAGCGAACGCGCCTCCGGATAGATCTGCCGCGCCAGGTGCTTCTCGAACACCTCCTGACCGGTCTCGCGCATCACGGACTCGGCCATGCCGCGGTAGGCCGCCGTGGTGGCCGCCATCATGCCGGAGAAGCCGGTGCGGCCGAGCGCGAAGGAGAGCGCGCCGCGCAGCGAGTCGGACATCTCGCGCGGCGAGATGCGGCCCGAGGTCACGCGCTCGCGGAAGAAGGAGAAGGCGGAGAAGCCGGCGAGCAGCGTCTGATCGAGGTCGAAGAATGCGCCGACCTGCGCGCCGGCCGGGCTCCCGTGGATCTCGCGGGTCAGGTCGTCGGCCCTCTTCACGCTGGCCTCCGCTCACCCCCGCGAGCCCCCGCAGGATAGCGGGGACGTTCGTCAAAACGTCAAATCACGCGGCCAGCGATTTGACGTTTTGACGAACGTCCCCGTCTAGGTCGATCGCTACGCGAAGCTCATTACGCCCTGGTCGAAGACCACCTCGCCGTCCTGGTTCTTGGTCTGGAACAAGCACTGCTTGCCGTCCACCCACATCGAGATGGTCAGCTCGTCGCCGGGCATGACCGGCTTCGAGAAGCGGCCCTCCATCGACTTGAAGCGGACCGGGTCGCCGCCGCATAGCGTGTGCAAGAGCGCGCGGCCGGTGAAGCCGTAGGTGCAGAGGCCGTGCAGGATGGGACGCGGAAAGCCGCCGAGCTTCGCGAACGACGGGTCGGAGTGGAGCGGATTGCGGTCGCCCGACAGGCGATAGAGCAGCGCCTGGTCGATACGCGTCGCGTAGCGCACCTCGTGATCGGGCTTTCGCGCCGGCAGCTCGAAGCTCACCGCCGGTCCGCGCTCGCCGCCGAAGCCGCCCTCGCCGCGGAAGAATGCCGTCATCTTCGTGCGGAACAGCGGCTTGCCGGTCTTGATGTTCACCGAGTCGGAGACGAGGTCCACCGAGGCGGCCTTCCCCTTGTCCCAGATCGCGGCGATGGTGCCGGTGCTCTCGATCTCGCCATCGGGCGGGATCTCGCCGAACAGCTCGATGCCCTGCCCACCGTGCAGCATCAGCGCGGGGTTGAAGGTGCCGAGCTTGTCGAAGGGGATGCCGCCACCGCCCAGCACCACGGCCATGGTCGGCAGCACGCGCTGCGGTGTGTCCTTCGTGTTCTCGGTGTCGAAGGCCAGCTCGTCCACGCCGGCCCCCACGCCGAGGGCGTAGAGCAGCGCGTCCTTCGAGTTCCACGAGCGGCGCACGGGGCCGCCCGTGAGGCCGACGGCTTTGGGATCGATGGGCATGGCGTCTCCTTTGTCGAGCGGGGCACGATACCGCGGCCGCGTGCCCCTGCCCCCTCGATTCAGGGTAAAGTGCCCGCGATGCAGCGCGAGGCCCGTTGATGAGCGGAGAGGCCGAGGGCAGCCAGCGTCGGCTCGCGGCGATCCTGTCGATGGACGCCGTCGGCTACAGCCGGCTGATGGCTGCGGACGAGGCCGCCACCGTGCGCACGCTCACGGCCTACCGCGACGAGATCGCGCGGCTCGTCGCCGGTGCCGGCGGGCGCGTGGTGGACAACCCGGGCGACAACGTGCTCTGCGAGTTCCCGGCGGCAACATCGGCCGTGGCCTGCGCGCTCGAGATCCAGCGCGCGCTCGGCGAGCTCAACGCGCCGCTGCCGAGCGAGCGCAGGCTGGTGTTCCGCATCGGCGTCCACCTCGGCGAGGTGCTGGCCCAGGGCCCGCGCATCTATGGCGACGGCGTGAACATCGCCGCGCGGCTCGAAGGCCTGGCCGAGCCTGGCGGCGTGTGCGTCTCGCAGGCGGTGCGCGATCAGATCGGCACCAAGCTCGCGGTCGCCTTCGACGATCTCGGCGAGCAGTCGGTGAAGAACATCCCGCAGGCGGTGCGCGTGCACCGAGTGCGGAGCGCTGCGGCCGGCGGCGCGGCGCCCGCACCGATGTCCGCGCCGCAAGCACCGCAGCGCTCCCGCGCGCCGCTCTTTGCCGCAGCTGGCGCAGCACTGCTGCTCCTCGCGGGCGGCGGCTGGTGGCTCACGGGCCGCGGCCGGGCGCCCGCGACGGCTCCGAGCGCCGAGCAGCCCGCCGGCGTCCCCGGCTTCGACGACCGCCCCGCCATCGCCGTGCTGCCCTTCGACAACCTCTCGGCCGACCCCGAGCAGGCCTTCTTCGCCGACGGCCTCGCCGAGGACTTGATCACCCGCCTCTCGAGCTGGCGCGCCTTCCCCGTGATCGCGCGCAACTCGAGCTTCCAGTATCGCGGCGGCAACGTGGACCTGAAGCGCGTGAGCACCGAGCTCGGCGCCCGCTACGTGGTCGAAGGCAGCGTGCGCCGAGCCGGCGATCGCATCCGCGTCACGGCGCAGCTGATCGACGCGTCCTCCGGCGAGCACGTCTGGGCCGAGACTTACGACCGCGAGGTCACGGACATGTTCGCGCTCCAAGACGAGATCAGCGCGACCATCGCGGCGTCGCTGGTGGACGATCTGGCTCGTGCGGAGGGGGAGCGCGCACAACAGCAGGGCACCGAAAACCTCGAGGCGTGGAGCCTCTACCAGCTGGGCATGCAGCACTACGACCGACAGACGCTCGAGGACTATGCCGAGGGGCGTTTGTTATTCGAGCGAGCGATAGCGCTCGACTCCCGCTTCGCCACGGCGCTCGCCCGCCTCGCACTCACGAACCTGTGGGCGGTGGCGCTCGGCTGGAGCGATGCGCCCGAACAGAAGGTAGAAGCCGCGCTCGGGACCGCGCGCCGTGCGGTCGAGCTCGACCCGCGAGATGCCCTCTCGCACGTCGCGCTCGGCTGGGCCTACATCATGGGCGGCGACCTGAGGAACGGGCTCGACTCGACCCGGCGAGCCGTGGACCTCAACCCGAGCATGCCGGAGGCGTGGGGCTGGTTCGGTTGGGCCCAGCTGCTGGCCGGGGATCCGGAGGCGTGCATCGCTTCGAGTGAGCGAGCCCGGCGGCTCAGCCCGCAGGGGCCCATGGTGGCCCAGGTCGAGGACAACTCGGCAATGGCCTACTTCGAGATGGCTCGTTACGAAGCGGGGCTCGAGGCGAGCCGCAAGCTGGTGGCGCTGCGACCCGCGTACATCTGGGGCTATGCGTACGTCGCCATGAACTCAGCGGCGCTCGGCCGCATCGACGAAGCGCGCGCGGCGATCGACGAGGCGCGCCGCGTCCAGCCCGAGGTGTCCCTGGACCTGCTCCAGCGCGGCATCGGCGTCTCGCGCCCCGAAATGGACGAGCGCCGCAACGCCGCCCTGCGGCAGGCTGGCCTGGAGTGAAGGCCCGATGACCCTCAGCGCGTCCAGTCTTCGACGCGAAGCCCGGCGAAGCGCCGAAAGTCTCGGACATTCGCAGTGACGAGGATCAGCTCGTTCACGTGCGCGATCGCCGCGATCTAGAGAGACTCGCATAATACATTGACAACCTGACGAAGTCTGGATACGCTCTCTTCGGGGTGAGGGGGGCGTATGGCACGAGACTTCGAGGGGATGCGGCAGCGGCGACTGCGAGCGGCGCGACT
>Ga0247727_10004312_pt1 | contig 30258 bp, 27 predicted proteins | sample WisWelCaveWW1625_FD_202498 | JGI IMG/M metagenome (GOLD analysis project Ga0247727, IMG submission 202498) | Biofilm microbial communities from Wishing Well Cave, Virginia, United States - WW16-25 | ecosystem: Environmental > Aquatic > Deep subsurface > Groundwater > Cave microbial mat | place...
AACTGCCCCCGGACCAGCGCCCGGGCCGCCTCGCGCGCCTCCAGGTAAAAGCGGTCGCCGGTGGCGTCGAAAGCTTCGAGCAACGCCATGCCGACACGCGGCGTGCCGTCCCGCTGCACCTCAATTTGCGTCAGGCCTTCGCCGTGCTCCGAACGCCCGAAGCTCAGGTCTTCGGCGTAGTAAAAATGGTAGCCGCCTTGCGTCGAGACCTTGTCAACATAAAAGGCGGTCGCCCGGCGCATCGCCTCGAGCGTCTTCTGGCGGGAGGGCGCCTGCGACCAGGCCAGCGCGGCGGCGGCGAGAAGCAACAACAGCGATCGCATCGTTGTTCCAACGAGTGTAGCACGCTGCGCGGCGCCAACGGCTTCGCACGGCCGCTTCGAGCGAATCGGCGAAGCCGCACTGTGCAGTTAACAACTCTTCTTTCCGCCGGCTTGTAACCATCTCCCCACCGCGTTCGCCTAACGAGTGTTCTTCACATCTTCGACGCTTTTGCGCCGGCGGGTCCGGTAAGCCTGTTGGCGCGATGCAACTTCAAAGTACAACGTGTCCTACAAAATACGACTATTCCATCTGTGCCTGATCGCGACAGTCCTTCCGGCGCCGGCCCAGCTTGTCGTGATCCGGCCGGCTTCCCCGGTGTCTATTCCCGTTCAGGTCGACGGGAACAGTCCATTTTTTTGGTACGAGGGTGAGGTTCATTTCCTCACCTCCACCGGTCCGCACCCGGTCATCGGCGGTGGACCGAGTCAACTCCAGTTCTCCTGGTGGGATGGCGTGGTCATTGTTCCGGCCGACCGCCTCCCCATCTGGATTGAAGCCGCTTGGGTCGATTCCGACGGAACCGTGTACGGGTGGTATCACCATGAGCCCGAGGGTCTTTGCCCAGGCTCAGGTTTGACGGCGCCGAAGATCGGGGCCGTCGTCTCCCAGGACGGCGGGAGGACCTTCTTCGATCTTGGCCTGATCCTCACTTCCGGCGACCCCGTGGATTGCGGCGCCAAGAACGGCTTTTTCGGGGGCGGACATGGGGATTTCTCGGTGATTCTGGATCGGGATCGATCTTATTTCTACTTCTTCTTCACCAATTACGGCGGTGATCTGGCCGGGCAGGGCGTTGGCGTAGCCCGGATGGCCTTTGACCACCGCAGCGCTCCTGTGGGTGCGGTGCACAAGTACTTTGATGGCGGTTGGACGCAGCCGGGACAGGGCGGGCGCGTCCAGCCCGTGTTCCCGGCCCGGGTCAGTTGGCAACGGTCTGACGCGGACTCGTTCTGGGGGCCGGCCGTCCACTGGAACACGGCGCTGGAGAGCTACGTGATCCTGATGAATCGCGCCTGCTGCAAGCCTGGATGGCCGCAGGAAGGCATCTACGCCAGTTTCAACGCGGATATGAGCAACCCGCAAGGATGGACGTCTCCGCTGCGAATCCTGCGGGACATCGGCTTCGAACCCGGCTTCTATCCCCAGGTTCTGGGCATGGGACCAGGAGAAACCGATACGTTGGCAGGCAAGACAGCCCGGTTGTTCATCCACGGCCGATCGATGTGGGAAATCAGTTTCGAAAAGACCGGATCCCAGGAAGGCCCCGGAAATCACCCCGGCGATGACGGCGCCGGCACGCCCTTACCGGTCCGGGACGGGCAGTCGCTCACTCCCGTCCGCGCAGCCGATCGTACTGATAGGTGTCCGAAACGCTACCCAGGGCTTGGTTGTAGAGAGTCGTCAGGCGCAATTCCGCCCGCAGCCTCTCGCTGAACCGGAGCAGGGCCTTCAGTTGCTCCGCCAGCGCCGGGCGCCTGCCGCGGGCCGTCACCAGGAACTTCTGGTAGCCCCCGTCGAGCAGCCGGGCAATCTCGCCGTCCACAACCACTCCCGGACCCTCGACCAGGCGGGCCTCGTGTTCCCCTGCCCGCTCGATCACCGCCGCACAGCCGCCGTGCGACACCTGGATCAGGGACGGTTTCCCCGCGGCCGGCTCGACTAGAAAGCCTCGCTTTTTCAGCGCTTCAAGCCGCTCGTCCACGCTCGGAATCGATTGCTTTCGGCGCCGGAACAGCATCTTGGTGGGTAACACCCCATTGTTGACAGACAAAGGGGGATTGGCTATAATACCTTATCGTAAGCCGTTGATCGCAAGCATCTTGTTGCTTTTGGCGGCTGTCGACCCATGGCGATGACCTTCAGCAGCGTAGCGCGGCCCCTGGTAAAGCCGGGCTATTCCATTCTAGACCAGATCGGCAATACGCCTCTCATCCGTTTCGAGCGGCTGGTGGGCGTGCCGGCCGGCGTCGAGATCTACGGCAAGGCGGAGCACCTGAACCCGGGCGGGTCGGTCAAGGACCGTCCGGCCCTCAGCATGATCCTGGACGGCGAGGAAACCGGAAAGCTGACGCCGGGTAAGACCATCCTGGACGCCACCAGCGGCAACACCGGGATCGCCTATGCGATGATCGCGGCGGCCAAGGGATACCCTGTGAAGCTATGCCTGCCGGCCAACGCCAGCATCGAGCGCAAGCGGATTCTGCGGGCCTTCGGGGCCGAAGTCATCCTCACCGATCACGGGGAAGGGTCCGACGGGGCCATCCGCAAGTGCCGCGAATTGTACTTCAGCCGTCCGGACAAGTACTTTTATCCGGACCAGTACAACAACCCGGCCAACTGGCTGGCGCACTACGAGACGACGGGTCCGGAGATTCTGCGCCAGACCGAGGGGCGAGTGACGCATTTCGTGGCCGGGCTGGGAACCAGCGGAACCTTCACCGGGGTGGGCCGCCGTTTGCGAGAGCACCGCAAGGGGATTCAGTTGATCTCGATGCAGCCGTCGAGCGGGTTTCACGGTTTGGAAGGGCTCAAGCACATGCCCACGGCTCTGGTTCCCGGCATCTACGATCCGTCGCTGGCCGGCGAGAACCTGAGCATGGAAACCGAGCGCGCCTACGAGATGGTGAAAAGGCTGGCCGCCGAGGAGGGCCTGCTGGTGGGGGTCAGCTCGGGGGCCAACGTGGCGGCGGCGCTCGAGGTCGCCTCGCGGCTGGAACGCGGCGTGATCGTCACCATCCTTTGCGACGGCGCGGACAAGTACTTCAGCGAGCATTTCTGGGAGGAGTAGCCGCGTGATCCGGATCCAGGCGGAGCCCTGGAGGGCGATGGTGAAGCACGCCTGCTCGGCCTATCCCCAGGAGTGCGTCGGGGTGATGCTGGGCTGGAGTGAGAACGGATCCAAGAGGGTGGAGACGGCGGTCGAGATGGAGAACGTCAGCGCCGGACCGCGGCGCCAGCGCTATGAGCTTCGCCCCGACGATCTGCGGGCCGCTGACGCCGAGGCGCGCCGCCGCGGCCTGACCCTGGTCGGCGTCTACCACTCCCATCCGGATTGCGACGCCTACTTTTCCATCACCGATCTGAAGAACTCCTGCCCGTGGTATTCTTTTGTCGTTCTTTCCATCCGCGACGGCCGCTTCGATCACGCCCAGAGCTGGCTGCCCGACGCCGACCAGAAGACGGCCGAGCCGGAGGAGTTGATTACGGAGAGTTGAGATGGCCAAGGTTCTGATACCCACCCCGCTGCGGCAATATGCGGGGAAGAACGACAGTGTCGAGGCGCAGGGACAGACGGTGGGGGAGGCGCTGGCCACCCTGACCCAGGCGCACCCCGACTTGCGGCGCCAGCTTTACAACGACGAAGGCAAGCTGCGCAGCTTCGTCAACGTTTACCTGAACGACGAGGACATCCGCTACCTGAAAAAGGAGCAGACGCCGCTCCAAGCAGACGACGTGATCACTATCGTCCCCTCGATCGCGGGCGGCGCGGTCTCTTTGGCGCCTCCGGCCGCCGCGGCGGCGCTCTCCAACGAGGAGGTGCTTCGCTACAGCCGCCATCTGATCATGCCCGAAGTGGGCATGGACGGGCAGGTCAAGCTGAAGAACGCCAAGATCCTGCTGATCGGCACGGGCGGCCTCGGCGCGCCCCTGGGACTCTACCTCTCCGCCGCCGGCGTCGGCACGATCGGGCTGGTCGACTTCGACGTCGTGGACTTCACCAACCTGCAGCGCCAGGTGATCCATGGAACCAAGGACGTCGGACGGTCCAAGCTGAACTCCGCCGCCGAGCGCATGGCCGACATCAATCCCCACATCCGCATCGTCAAGCACGAAACGATGCTCTCCAGCGGGAACGCGCTCGACATTCTCAAGGATTACGACATCGTCATCGACGGCACCGACAACTTCCCCACGCGCTACCTGGTCAACGATGCTTGCGTGCTGCTGAGCAAGCCCAACGTCTACGGCTCGATCTTCCGTTTCGAGGGCCAGTGCACGGTCTTCGCCTACCGCGGCGGTCCGTGCTATCGCTGCCTCTACCCGGAGCCGCCGCCGCCCGGCCTGGTTCCCAGTTGCGCCGAGGGCGGCGTGCTGGGGATCCTGCCCGGGCTGATCGGCACCATGCAGGCCACCGAGGCCATCAAGATCGTCATCGGGAAAGGCGAGCCGCTGGTCGGACGCCTGGTGCTGTTTGACGCCCTGGCCATGCGCTTCCGCGAGCTGAAGCTGCGAAGGAACCCGGACTGCCCCATCTGCGGGGAGCGCCCGACGATTCATCAGCTCATCGACTATCAGGAATTCTGCGGCATCCCCCGCCACGAGGCGCCGCCGGCCCCGGGGCTGAAGGAGTTCGAGATCGACCCGGTCGAGGTCAAGGCCAAGATGGACCGCGGCGACCGCTTCCTGATCCTCGACGTGCGCGAGCCGCACGAGTACCAGATCTGCTCGATCCCCGGCAGTCGTCTGATTCCCCTGGGCGAGCTGCCGCGGCGGGTGCACGAGCTCAGCTCGGCCGACGAGATTGTCGCCCATTGCCGCTCCGGCGTCCGCAGCGGCAAGGCCGTCGATTTTCTGCGCCAGGCGGGATTCCGGAAGGTCAAGAACATGGTCGGCGGAATCCTGGCCTGGAGCGACAAGGTCGATCCCCGCGTGCCGAAGTACTGAGAAGCCTCCAATGAGCTCGCGCGCGTCGAGAACCGGCACGCTGCCGGTCCGGACTTCGCCGCTTCCCCCCTCCGCGCCGTCGCATTTGCTGCGCGGTATGATCATCGACAATAGAACATTCCGCTTTCGAAAACCGATCCGCGTGGAGGAGTTTCAGGAGCACGGGCTGTGGATGCACGAGTACAAGCCGCTTGGGGGTCCTGGGCTATGGGCGCACGCGAGAGCAATCCTGGACGTCGTTCCTGGATGACTTCGCCTCCTACTGGGATGGCATCGTCCGAGAGCCGGACGCCAAACTGGACAAGAGCGCGCAAACTTTCAAGCGAAAGCTCCTTGATCTGGTCCAGTCGGCCGAAGCCTTCCCGTGAGCTCTTATCCCGCCCGAGACATCCAGAGCGCCTTGCTCCGAAAGGGATTCCGTCAGGACGACACCCACCATCGCCTCTTCTGGCTCTACTACGTGCGCGGCGGCAGGACGCCGACCCGAACCCGTCTGAGCCACGGCATCCGCGAGTATGGCGACTCATTGCTCGGCGCAATGGCGAAGGAACTGCATCTCCGCCGATCAGAGTTGAATCAACTGATCGAGTGCCCGATGGATCATGATGCCTACGTGACGATTCTGGTTGGCCGTGGTTTTCTTTAGCGATCCGCCAGGCCTCCGCCCCAAGACCCATAGTTCGGCCGGTTGACCAGTCTGGGTACGGGTGCTGGTCGATCCCGGGGGCGTCTCCAAGAGCGGTGACCGGTCGTAGGGCTTTTCCCCGAGAGACACGCTCCAGGCCAGCCGTTTACGATCAGTTTCATGAGACGAATTTTTCTCCTTGCCTTCGCCGCCGCGGCCGGCGCGTTCCCGCAAACGGTCAAGGAAGAGAGCCCGCTGCGCGCCGGCTGTTCGGAAGCCTCCGGGGAGGTCGCCCGGCTGCCTCCGGGCCAGGCGGTCAAGCTTCGCTTCGCCCTGGACGCCGACGGCCGGAAGTGCTTCGCGGTCCGGGCGCATTTTGACGGACGGCAGGTCGAAGGCTACGTCTGGGCCGACGCGCTGGCCGGACTCGATGATTTCGAGCAGGCCCGGCGCAACGCCTCGTCGGCGGCGTTGCCGGTGAACACCCGCAGCCAGGTCGCTTCGGTGCGGCGCGCCGCGCGGCTGGAGGCGCCCCGCGCCGGGAAGCCCGACTACGGCCTGAGCTCGGAGGTTTTTCGGGCCGCCGCGGCGCTGGAATCGGGCCGCGCGGCCGACGCCGAGCAGATCCTGGCCAAAGCATCGGCCCCGGACGGACACCGGGACGCCGCCGTGGTGCGGGCCGCCGCGTTGCTCGAGATGAACCAACCCGGCAGGGCGCTGGAAATCCTCGAGCCCGCTCTGCGGGAGAATCGAGGGGAGCCGCAGCTTCTGGCGCTGGCCGGAATGGCGTCCTATCAGCTCGACGATCCCCGGCGCGCCGTCGAGTACTGGAAAGAGTCGCTGGAACTGCGTCCCGACCCGGATCTCGAGCGCATGATTCGCAAGACGCAACAGGAGGCCGGCGCCGACAAGAGCACTCAGAAGAGCTACGGCACGCGCTTCCTTCTGCGATACGAGGGCGCGGTGGTGGATGAAGAGCTGGCCCCCGCCATGGTCGCGGCGCTGGAGCAGGAATTCTCGCGCATCTCCTTCCAGCTTGGCTGCCGGGCCGAGGAGAAGATCATTACCATCGTCCAGAGCCGCGACGCCTACGTCAAGACGACAGGCGCGGCCGCCTGGCACGGCGGCCAGTACGACGGCAAGATCCGCGTTCCCGTGGCCGGCGGACGCCACATCGACTCGGAGACCCGGCAGACCTTCGCCCACGAGATCGTCCACGCCTGCCTGGCCAACCTGGGACGTTGGCCCTCCTGGCTGCACGAGGGAATGGCCCAGAAGCTCTCCGGCGCGACTCTGGACGCGCGGCAGCGGGAACAGCTTCGGACGCTGGCGCGCGAAGGCAAGCTGCCGAAGCTGGAGGCCCTGGGAGGAAACTGGAGCGGCTTCGGCGCCGCGCGGGCCTACCTATCCTACGCTATGGCCCTGACCGCGGTGGATCTGTTCTTCGAGAAATACAGCCAGTACGGCGCGCGCAACCTGCTGAATAATCCCGAGACGCTGGCGAATATCACGGCCAATCTGAACAAGCTGCTGGCCGAGGCGATGCGCTAATCCCCGCAGCTACCGACCAGCTCGCGCTTCGATTGGTCCGGGGCGCCGGCCGGGGGTTGGGGTTGGAGCTGCACTAGTTCCGGCGCCGGCGCCTCCTTCAGGACGTGCTGCCGGTAAAGCTTGGCCATGCGCGCGTTCTCCTGCTCTTGCTTGAGCCGCTCGTCGCGGGCCCGCGCCTTCTCCTCGCGGGCGTTCTTGGCGATCCCCAGCCGCTCCAGATCGGTCTGCGCCCCGGCGGCGACGTGCTCGGCGTTCAGCTTCAGGGAGTGGGCCGCGCTGTCCAGATTGACGCTCTTGCCGCCGGCGAAGATCTCGTGCCGCCCCTGCTCCTCGTACCACTTGGTGAGGGTGGCGGTCATGTGCATCTTCTCGATAATCTTCCGCCAGCCGACGCCGGTGTTGTAAGCGCAGAAGGAGATCTCGCCTTCCTGGGTGGCGTAGGGAATGATGCACTGCTCGGTCCGCCGGAAGTCGTAATTGAACAGGTCCTGGAACCACATGCCGGCGACGAAGAAGAAGTGCCAGCGGTCACGGCGGCGCTTCTCGATGTCGGCGCGGGTCCGGTCGCCGGATACCTTCCCGTAATTGCGCCCGGTGGCGCCCCAGGTCTTGTCGAACTTCTGCAGCAGGTCCAGGAGCCGGAAATGGGTGGGCGACTGGAACGGATCGTAGTTTTTCATCAACGCCAGGGCCATGCCCAGGATGGAGGACTTCTTGCTGCGGGCCCAGTCGTTCACCTTGGCCACGTCCTTGGCGAGCTGGTCGCCGTTCAAGAAGGCGGTGACCGGGACGTGCTCCTTGGTCTGCTTGTCGATCATGATGGCCATGCCGACGCCGCAGTTGGGATGGCAGCCGCAGTTCAATTGGCCCCAGTCGGCCTGCGGGCCGTGGACCAGATCGGACCAGTCCGAGAAGGTCCCCATGAAAGAGATGGGGAACCAGTCGCGGGCCGGCTCGCCGATGCCCAGTTGGCTCTTCACGTCGTGGGCCAGGTGGGACAGGGTGTAGCGCTGGGCCATGCGCCGCTCGTCGGTGATCTCCTCGTCGCGCCCGGTGAAGGAAACCGGCTGGAAGGAGCAGAAGGAGATCTTCTTAGGGTTGTCCAGAGCGAACTCGATGATGTGGCCGACCTGCTCGTTGTTAATCCCGTTGACGATGGTGGTTACCAGCACGATCTCGACGCCGGCGTGGTGCAGGTTCTCGATGGCCCGCAGCTTGACGTCGAACAGGTTGCCGACGCGGCGGTGGGCGTTGGCCGCGTTGCCGATCCCGTCGAACTGCAGGTAGACGTAGCGCAGTCCGGCGTCGGCGGCCTGCTGGGCGAACTCCGGACGCTGCGCAAACTCGATCCCGTTGGTCGCCGCCTGCACGCTGTTGTACCCGACCTTGCGCGCGTAGCGAACCGCCTCGAGGAAATAGGGCGAGATGGTCGGCTCGCCGCCGGAGAACTGCACCGACATCTGCCGCCGGGGCTTGATCGAGATGGCGTTGTCGAGCAGGGTGCGGATGTCATCCCAGGTCAGCTCGTGGACGAACCCGACCTGGTTGGCGTCCATAAAACAGGGATCGCACATCATGTTGCAGCGGTTGGTCAGATCGACGGTGAGCACCGATCCCCGCCCGTGCAGGATCGTGCTGGATCCGTGGTCGTGCAGCTTCGCGTCGTTGTGGGCCCGGATGTCCCGGCCCGGAAACACCTGCTCCAGGTGACGGAAAAAAACGGGATCGATCGACATCACGTCTTCAAAGTGTCCGTGCTTGGGGCAGTCCTTAACCATCAGGATCTTCCCGTCGCGCTCGATGACCTGGGCCTTGATCTCCCCAACCTTCTCTTTCAGCAGGATCTGGTGATCGATCTGGCCGTCCAGGATCTGCTGGCGGATTTCGGGGATGCAGCGGGGGCACAACGAGTCGGTGGTCCGCGGCCAGCCGAGCGGCGGCTTCGTCTTCTGGTAAGACTTCAGCAGCGGCTTGTCCGACCAGCGCGGCGTGAAACCCGGGGTTTCCGGAAGGCGGTCGTTGATAAATCGATAAGCGTGCCAAAGCCCGGTGGCGGCCAGGGTCGCCCCCTTTTCCAAGTACTTGATCGGCTTATGCATCCCGAGGTTCTCCTGTTCGACGGCAGCGACACTCCTGCTTGTTGGTACTCTGCCGCATGGTAGAGGAGGCACCGGCAACGAGGCCATGAGAATCTATCAAACAGCTTGTTTTCAACGTTGTATGGAGCAATCCCCGGCTTGAACGGCCACCGTCGACGCCGTGGCTCCCCCGAGGCCGGTCTGGCGTCGTAAACTATTGAAAAATAAGGAAAAACTCACGGCTGGGGAGCGAGATGCGCTGGAACGGACTTGGCCGGCGGGGCGGGCAGAGAGTAATTGTGAACGGCCGTTGCGGCCAGCCCGCCGGCCATGGCGGCATTGACGATCGTGAAAGGCCTGTACGGATTCCGTCGCGGCTGGGCTCGCGCGATGCCGGCCTGAAGGGCCAAGAAACCCCCGCTCATCGCCGACTTGATCAGCAACGCCCGGCCCAAGTCGAAGCGGCCTGCGCGATTGCGCAACAGGGGATTCGCCTCCCGGCGACCCAGTGAGGAGTGGGTGTCGAGAGCCTCAGCCGCCGCCATGGCCAGCCAACTGGCGATCCAACGCTTCTTCCAGCGCTTGCGGGCCTCCGACGAACCGGTGGTCTGGTTGGTCCCCGGCGCCAGCGTCGTATTGGCCTCCTCCGGCGGTTTCTCGGCCCGCGCCGTCCCGGCCATCGACGTCCACAGCAAACACCCAACCGCCGCCATTACGGCCCCCTTGCGATTCATGGGTCCTTTTCCTCTCGAAGAGCAGTTTGCGGGATCGGACCGGAGCGCGAAATAGCATGGAAGCCACATTTGCAGGCCGGTACCGCAGGCGCGAAACACGGTACTTTCGGCGGCCGGCGGGGGGCGTTAGGGACTTACCTCAGTACCGGCGATTCATGGGCCATTAAGGGTAAAGCCTCCCTCGGTGGTACCGGGGTCGGGGCCCGCAAAACGTTGATACCGGCGGATTTCGGTACCGCCCCTCTATTGTCCGGGAGCCGCCTCTAGCCGTATAAATTGAGTGATGGTAGCGAAGTTTCAAAACGCGGCGCGGTTCGCATTCTACGGGATGGTGTTGTTTTTGATCGGCGCCCTGGTGATCGCTGACATCACCCGCGGAGGAACGGGGATGGTGCTGATGGCGTTCATCATCCTGTACCTGGTGTACCGCGGGTACCGCGACCGTCAACTTCGAGTTGCCGCTGAGCAGCGGCACGCGCAAGAGATGGCGGAACTGCACCTGCGCACGATCGAAGCGCTGGCCGTGGCCATCGACGCCAAGGACAGCACCACCCACGGACACCTCCAGCGCGTTCTGCTCTATACCGATGCCATCGGGCGAAAAATGAGGCTGCCGGAGCCGGAGAGGAAAGCTTTGCGAGCCGCGGCGCTGCTGCACGACATCGGCAAGCTGGCGGTGCCGGAACACATCATTTCCAAACCCGGGCGGCTGACCGCGGAGGAATTCGAGAGGATGAAGATCCACACCGTGGTGGGCGCCGAAATTCTGGAGCGGGTCAAGTTCCCCTACCCGGTGGTCCCCATCGTGCGTTCGCACCACGAGCGCTGGAACGGGACGGGGTATCCCGACGGCTTGGCCGGGGACCAGATTCCGCTCGGCGCGCGCATCTTGGCCGTGGTCGACTCCTTTGACGCGATGGCCTCGGATCGGCAGTACCGGCGGGCGATGGCCCCCGACGAGGCGCTGGCCGCCGTGAAAGCCGGGTCGGGAGAGCTCTACGATCCCAAGGTAGTCGAGTTGCTCGAAAAGGTGTATCCCACGATCCGGGAAATCCTTCGTAGGTGCCCGCCAGTGGCAGTCAAGCTCTCTACCGACCTGCGGATCGAGAGGGGAAGCCCGCGGGCCGGGCTGTCGGTCGAGAATGCCGGCGAGACCTCCTCGGCCCTCTACTCGATCTCCCAAGCGCGGCAGGAGCTACAAATCCTCTACGAGCTGACTCAGGCCCTGGGCAGCACACTGAGCGTGGACGAGACCTTGCAGCTCCTCGGGCAGCAGCTCCGGAAGCTGATTCACTTCGACACCATCGCCATTTACGTGCTGCAGAACGGCAAGCTGGTCCCGCGCTTGGTCGAAGGGCTGAATGCGCCCCTGCTGGCCCGGCTGCAAATTCCGATGGGCCAAGGGCTGTCTGGCTGGGTCGCGGGAAACGGCAAGCCCAGCCTGAACGGGAATCCGGCGGTTGAGCCCGGCTACTCCCAGAACCCGCGCGAATTCAGCAAGCTCCGTTCGGCCTTGTCGGTGCCGCTCGACTCCTCGAAGGGGACCATGGGGGCTCTGACCCTCTACAGCAGTCGGCCCAATGCGTTTACCGTCGACCACCTACGGATTCTCAAGACCATCGGGATGAAGGCGGGACCCTCGATCCACAACGCCCTTCTCCACGAGGCCATGGGCCGAACGGTCGACACCGACGGGCTGACCGGATTACCCAACGCCCGCGCGCTGGCCCTGCGACTGGAGGAGGAGGCAGCGCGGGCCATGCGGCAGCGCGTCCCCTACTCGGTCTTCGTGATTGACATGAACGGGCTGAAGCGGATCAACGACCAGTTGGGCCACCTGATGGGCAACAAGGTGCTGAAGGTGGTGGCGAACGCTCTTCGAACCTGCTTGCGGGAATACGACTTCCTGGCTCGCATGGGGGGCGACGAGTTCGTTGTGCTGCTCCCCGGCATGGGCCCCGAGGACGCCGCCACCAAGCGCGTCGAGCTGGCCATGGCCGTCGAGAAGATGGCCAAGGGCTTTCCCGATATCGAGGTCTCCATCAGCATGGGTTCGGCTTCTTTCCCCGCCGACGGCCAGAACGTCGAGCAGTTGGTAGCGCTGGCCGACCGGCGGATGTACTGGCACAAACGCCAGCATTACAGCTCCCGCCCCTCGGCGGCGACCGCGGGCGCGACCACCGCCCAACTGGAGCCCGCTCGCTAGTTTCTGTCGCGAAACGCCTGTACAACCGCTTGCTGACGCGCGCGGCTCGGTGACCGCCGTTGATTCGTCGGTGCTTGCGCACCGAGCCGCGACCGTCAGGGAGCGGTTTGCCGGCGGAAAGTCGAGTTTCGCCGACAGAAACTCGCTAAGCTTCTTCCCGGCTCATCGGCGGGCGGGCCACCCCCGCGCCTCGAGAAATGCGGCCAGCAGATCCCCGGTTAAGCGGTGCCCGGCGACGTTGAGGTGCGCGTCGGGATAGTAGTAGAGTTTTTGGCCGGGATGGCCGTCGCGGTGACGCCGGAAACCGGGCAGCAAGTCCAAAAACGCCGCGCCGCGCCGCCGGGCCCAATCACCCAGAACCCGCTGCGGGCGATCCACGTCCAGCTCCGCGTCCGGGATCTGGAAGGCGGCCTGCACCTCCCACAGCTCCTTGGGATAAACCTGATAGCTGCGCGGGATCGCCGCCAGAACGAACTCCGCGCCCCGCTGGCGGCAAAAGTCCTCGAACCGGTCCAGATACTCCAGCGTCTGGGCCACTCCGCGCGCGGTTTCGACCGGATACTCCCGCAGATGCACCTTGACGAACTCGCGGAGCCAGGGATCGCCAGCGGCCAGGCCGGCATGAACCCCGGCCCGATTTCCTGCCCGGCCCCAGGATAACTGCACCGCGCGGAGCCACTGCAGCAGGTGGGAGGAGCGCACCACCTTCCTCGGCCATCGCTCTCGCCACGAGATTGGGCGCAAGTCGCGCCGGACCAACAGGCCGTCCTCGACCTGGAACTGCGCGAGCCCTCCCATCTGCACGTCGGTAAAGTCGTTGCCCACGAAGAGGCTGACGATCACCAACTGCGGCCGGTACTGGTCCCAGATGGCGCCCAGGAGGCGGAACTGGTCGCCCGGGCCGGTGCCCGGGATTCCCGCCTTCACCACCCGGACCGGCCGGGGGCCGCCGAGCCGCCGCTCGAGCAGGGAGTAGTAGGTATCGGAAAGATTCACCCCCCACCCGAAGGCGAACGAATCGCCCAGCCCGAGCACCGGGGGGACCGGGGAGCGGACCGGCGCGGCCAGGTCGCGGAACCCTTCCCCATTGATGGCGATGGTCACCTCCCAGTGGCGCGTGACGTGGCGCCGCCCTTGGCCAGGGCGCATGCGGAGCAGCCCACCGGCGTCCAGATAATAGATGTTCAGATCCAGCAGCGGGGCGGCGTGCAGAACCCAGCGGAAGGCGCCCTCCGCCGCCGCCAGCGCGATGGCCACCCCAGCGCCCACGAGCAGGGCGCGCGCCGCCCACCACCAGATCCGGGAACGACCGGTCATCCCGATCATTGTAGACGGGCCACTGCTCTGTCTTCAGGGAGATTTCGGGAAGACACCCTCGGCAACCATCCACTCGTAAGCGACGGCGTGAGCGTTTCCCCTGCTGGCCAGCGGATCCTGCTCCGCCGTGCGCCGAGCCTCTTCCAGAGTCATCCCCTGGAAGATGAACACCCCTAGCCAGTCGCCGCCCGGCTGAAAGGGTCCGGCGGCAACCAGTGGGCCGGCTTTCCTCAAAGACTCGATATTCGAACGGTGCGCCGCGATGACTTCCGGAGCCGGCCAGCCTTTCCAGTCTGCGCCCTTCTGCAGCAACGCGACGACCATCTTCACCATCCGGTCCGGCGCTCGAGGATTCTCAGCCTTTTGCTTCCAATAACCGTCGCCAATGCCCTCGGGCCCGCTCCAGAGATGGTTCTTCGCGACCAAACGCCCCTTCTGGACCGCCGGATCGGCCGAGGTCAGCTCATTCGCCTCGGCCAGCGACTTGCACTTTGAAATGAGGAATCCCCGGGGCCCGCCGGGCGTCAACACCGGACCCGCTGCCACCAGCCAGCGCTTTTCCGCTAAGGCGGTGAGGTGAGCCAAGTGGCTCTTCTGAATCCGCAGCGCCTCCTCGTTCGGCAGATCCGGCCGGTTGGGCGCTGCGTTCAGGAAACCGAAACAATAATTCGGCTGGACAGACGTCGGCTGAGCCACCGCCGGCGCCGAGATCAGAACTGCCAGAATCCAGTAGCGCATAAATGGGTTACCCTTCCCCTATTATTCAGCAGTGCGGCGCGAACTTTCAATCCTGCCGGAGGACGAATTCGCCGCGCGCACCTCTAGGGTCCTCAGTTGGAGATCAACCCGCCTCCAGGGCCTGGCTGCAGCCAGGCCGCGGCCTGAAGGCCGCCTTACCGTTTACTCCACCCCGCTGCCGGGCTGCGTGCTATACTAGAATTTCTTGATCGGAATTAGGATGATATGAATGATTCTGCCCCCGTCGAGCACGGGGGCTTTACAATCTGGTTCACTGGGCTGTCGGGAGCCGGCAAGACGACGGTTTCGCGGATTCTCGATCAGCGCCTCCGCACGCTGGGCGCTCGGGTGGAGGTGCTGGATGGGGACCTGGTCAGCAAGCAGGACCGTGACGACAACATTCTGCGAATCGGCTTTGTCTGTCAACTTCTCTCCCGCCATGGTGTTATTGTCATAGCCGCCGCCGTCTCGCCCTACCGGGAGACGCGGAACCTGGTGCGGTCCCGGGTGGAGAAATTCGTGGAGGTCTGGGCCCGGCGGGAGGTCATGGGCGCCGGTGGCTCGGACCCATACGAGGAACCACTGGCCCCGGAGGTGATCCTGGACACCCACCTGGAGACGCCGGAGCAGAGCGCCGATAAGGTTTGGGCGCGTCTCAGGGAGCTGGGTTTGCTGCGGCTGTCGGGCGGTTAGGCCGGCCGATACGGGCGGGCTCCGGGGAACGCCGGGCGGGAGACGGCTAAACGTCGGCCATGGTAGACCTGCACTCCCACACCAACAAGTCCGACGGGAGTCTTTCTCCGGTAGAACTGATCGAACTGGCCCGGCGGAGCGGCGTGGAAGTTCTGGGGATCACGGACCACGACACCGTCGAGGGTTATGATGAGGCTGCCCAGCACGCCGGCTCAGCGGGGATCGAGTTGATCTGCGGCATCGAGCTGGGCAGCAAGTTTCACGGCCGGCCAATCCACGTTTTGGGCTATTTCTTCCAGGCCCCGCCGGACGCCGAGTTCCGCGCCCACCTGCGCTGCCTGCAAATCTCCAGGCGCGAGCGGAACGGCCGCCTGGCAGCGCGCTTGCGGCAGTTGGGTCTGGAGGTCCACCGCGGGGAGGCCGAAAAGTTGGGCCGCTCCCAGACGGGGCGGCCCCACTTCGCCCAGCTTCTGGTGGACAAGGGACACGTCGGCAATGTCCGCGAAGCGTTCGACCGCTATCTGGATGAGAGCGCCCCGGGTTTTGTCGAGCGACGGGATCCTGCTTTGGAAACCGTGATCCGCTGGATCCACCGGGCCGGCGGGCGGGCTTCCTGGGCGCACCCAGCCAGGATGATTCGGGAGAGCGGGCTGGGCGCCGAGCAGCTTTTTCGCGAGATGGCCGACCTGGGCATGGACGCCATCGAGGTCTACCACAGCGACCAGAACGCGGACGAGCAGTCCCTGTACCTGGCGCTGGCCTCCAAGATCGGGTTGGCCGTCAGCGGCGGCTCCGACTTCCACGGGGCCTCCAAGCCGCAAATCGGTCTGGGAAGGGTGGTCTTGCCAGCCGAGCATTGGGCCGAGTTTCGCCGGCTCGGTTCGGGAATGCAAGTCGAATGAGTTGACAACAGGCGAGGAGGCCTTTGCTCGCCTGCGCCGCAAGAGCGAAGAACGCCGTGCCAGCAGTTCATGAGCGGCTATGTCCTCCACCCGGAGGCATACACGGATGTCGACGACATCTGGGATCACTTCCCGGCCCCTGCGGTTTCAATCAGTGCGAGACTATTTGATCGCCTACCCGACGAAAGGCCGCTGGGAGATCGAGTTCGGGTGCAACATGGCGCCAGCGCAATGACTGGAGGGCGGCGTTTTCTCCTGGAGACGACCGGGGCCCGGCGATGGTATGCTACTAGTAGCGGTCTATGACCCGTTGGTCACAAGGCGGGACATGAGCTTATACCGAGGAGAGTTCCGTGAGTATCAGCCCCTCTCAAAGTGGTAGTTTGGATCCAACCTGGCGGCCGGACACCGGCGGCGGCGGCCCGCCTCGCTGGTTCATCCTGTTCGTGCTGGTGGCAGTGGCGGTGCTGTTCGGCTCGAATGTCTATTTGGCGCTGCAATTACGAACTACGCGCACCGGGCTGCAGCAGGCCACCAAGCAGTTGCAGGCGCACGAGGAACAAATTGCTCAGATCGAGGGCAACGTGACCCTCTCGACGAAGCAGTCGGAGGAGCGCCTCTCGGCGTTGCGTGGGGAAGTGTCCTCTACCCGGGGCCAGATCAACCAGGCTGCGCGCCAGGTCGAGACCGAGCTGGTTTCGAAGACCCAGCAAGTGGCTGAACGCCTCAGCGCGGAGCAAAAGGCGGCCGCGGCCAGGATCGGCGGCGAGATCGACCAGATCCGGAGCGCTGCGGCGACCACCGATTCTAAGCTGGGCAACCTGAGCGGCGACGTCAGCACCGTCAAGTCCGACGTATCCTCCACCCGGCAGGAGCTGCAGAAGACAATTGCCGACCTGAAGTCGGTCCGCGGCGACCTGGGGGTGCAAAGCGGCCTGATCGCCACCAACTCCTCTGAGCTGGGCGCCCTGAGAAGGCTCGGGGAGCGCAACTATTTCGAGTTTGACCTCAAGAAGGCCAAGCTGCCCCAGCGTGTCGGCTCGGTGTCGCTCAAGCTGAAGGGGACCGACCTCCGGCGGAATCGCTACACGGTGGAAGTGTTGGCCGATGACAAGCTGACCGAGAAGAAGGACCGCACCATCAACGAGCCGGTGCAATTCTATGTGGCCAAGGCCCGGATTCCTTACGAGATCGTGGTCAACCAGATCGGCAAGGACCGCATCGTCGGCTATCTGGCCACGCCCAAGGATCAGGGCCGGTAAACTTCAGCAAGGCTCGGGCTGTTCCACTTCCACCGGCTTCAGCCAGCGGCGCAGCGTGGACTCGAGATCCTGCAGCCGGATCGGCTTGCTCAGGTAGTCGTCCATTCCCGCTTCCAGGCAGCGTTCCCGGTCCCCGGCCAGGGCGTGGGCGGTCATGGCGATGATGGGAGTGTGGCGTTGTGAACCCTGGCGGCGCCGGATTTCCTCGGTGGCCTCGAATCCATCCATCTCCGGCATTTGGCAATCCATCAGGATCGCTTGGTAGTCGAATTGGTCGAGCATCTCCACGGCTTCTTTGCCGTTGGCGGCAATCTGGATGCGGCAGCCGAGCCTTTCGAGCATCCGGCCGGCCACTTTTTGGTTGACGAGGTTATCCTCGACGAGCAGGACGTGAGCTTGAAAAGGCGGTCGCCCTGAGGCGCCAGCCTGGCGGAGCGAAGGAGTCGCCGGGCCCGCGCGCTCGACCCACAAGGCGGCCAAAATATCGAGTAGCCGGCGCTGGCGGACCGGCTTGACCAGGCAGGCGACGCAGCCGGCCTCCCGCAGGCGCCGGGTGTCGTCGCCCTGGTAGCCGGCCGAGCTGAGCATCGCCAATAGCGGGCGGTCGGAGAGCGCCGGATCGGCCAGGATCGCGCGGGCCAGGTCCTCGCCGCCCATCTCGGGCATGTGGTCGTCCAACAGGGCGATCTGGTAGGGCGCGCCGGCGGCTTGCGCGTCTCGAAGCTCCTGGAGGCCCTGCCGGCCCGAGGGGACGCTGTGGGCGCGCAGTCCCGCGCGAGCCAGTTGCTCTTCGAGCACCCGGCGGTTCACGGCGTTGTCGTCCACGATCAGAATCCGCACCCCCGCCAGTTCGGTGGGGGGGGCGGGAAGGGCCGCCGGCTGGCGATCCACCGGCAGGGGAACCGTCAACCAGAACCTCGAGCCTCGGCCCGGCTCACTGGTCACCCCGATCGCGCCTCCCATCAGCTTCGCCAACTGCTTGCAAATCGCCAATCCAAGCCCGGTTCCCCCGTATCGGCGGGTCGTGGAGGCGTCGGCCTGGGTGAACTTGTCGAAGATCTGCGCCAGCTTGTCTTCGGGGATGCCGATGCCGGTGTCCTCCACGACCAGCCGTAGCCGGGCCTGGGCCGCATCATGCTCCTCGCACTCGACGGCGACGAGAACATGGCCTTGCTCGGTGAACTTGACGGCGTTGCCGGCCAGGTTGGTCAGCACCTGACGGATGCGTCCGGGATCGCCGATGAGGCGGCGAGGCGCTTCAGGAGCATAACTCACGGCGAGCTCCAGGCCCTTTTCGCGGGCCTTGGAGGCCAGCAGCTCGACCGCCTCCTCCACGGTCTCGCGCAAGTCGAAGGGGACCGGCTCGAGCCTCAGCTTGCCGGCCTCGATCTTGGAGAAATCCAGAATGTCGTTGAGGATGCTGAGCAGCGCCTCGGCCGAGTGCCGCAGGATTTCCGCGCAGTCGCGCTGCTCGGCGTTGAGGCCGGTATCCAGCAGCAGGCCGGCCATTCCCACCACCCCATTCATCGGAGTGCGGATCTCGTGGCTCATGTTGGCCAGGAACTCGGACTTGAGCCGGGAGGCTTCCAGGGCCTGGTCCCGCGTCACGGCCAGCTCGCGCTCGGCGCGCTGGTGCTCGGTGATGTCGGCCAGGTGGATGTGGATCCGGTCGCCGGTCGCGAAGATCCGTTGCATGTAGGTCCGGTCGCCGGCCCGCGCCTCGCGGACGACTGCCTCCCGGTCGCCACGCTGCAGCTCCTCGGTCAGCCGGGGTAAGTCCTCCAGTAACGGGTGATCCGCTCCCACCGCCGGCAACTCGGGAAACTGCATGGCCGCCGCCGGATTCAAATAGCTGATGGCGCCCGACAGATCCGTCTCGATCACCGGATGGGGATTCTGCTCGGTCAGCGCCGCCAGCCGCCGCAGCTCCTGTTGCGTGCGGCGACGCTCGGTGATATCGCGAACGAAGGCGCACTGATACTCCCGGCCGCCGAAGGACAGGTGGTTGGCGGTCACCTCGACCGAGAACACGGCGCCGTCCTTCCGGCGATGACTGGTTTCGAAAGTCAAAGAGCCGTTTTCGCCCACGCTTCGCCAGTGAGCGGGCCAGATCTCGGCCCCCAGACCCGGGTCGATCTCGGTCATTCCCAGAGCGAGCAGCTCCTGGCGGGAATAGCCGAGGGAGCGGCAGGCGGCGTCGTTCACGTAGAGGAACTTGCCGTCCGGCCCCATCCACAAGGCCGCCTCTCCGGCATGATCGATGGCGAACTGGGTGAACTGGAGGGCTTCCGCGGCCTGCTTCCGCTCGATGGCGTAGAGCAGGCAACGGACCAGCAGACTGGAGCTCATGCTCCCCTTGACCACGTAGTCCTGGGCGCCCTGCTGAACGGCCTCGACGGCCAGCGCCTCGTCGTCGAAGCCACTGAGCACGACAATCGGCACGGCGGGGGCCCGAGCCAGAGTGTGGGCCAGGGTCTCCAGGCCGGAGGAGTCCGGCAACATCAGGTCGAGCACGATGACGTCAAAGGGGCCTTGGTCCAGAAGCTGTAGGCCAGAGGAGAGCCGATCGGCCCACTCGACCTGGAACTGCCAGTTCTGGGCCTTTTTCAAGCCGCTCCGGATGATCCTGGCGTAAGCGGAGCTGTCCTCGATCAACAGCACTCGCAGGTTGTGAGACCGTCCGCCGGCAGGAGACACCATGTCTTATGTCTTATCGGCTGCTCGGGGGTTGAAGCCCAGGGACCAGTCCAGCCGATACGTAAGAGAGGCCTCCAGTTCGTGACGCTCTCCAGAATCACGGCCGCGAGACGGCCGGCCACGGACCCGAAACGAATCCGCCAGGCGATCCGTAAACTGGCCGACCTGCCTTCCTCGCTGCCGGCGATTCAGCGCGCCATCGCCGCGACCGAAAAGCCGGAATCCACCAACGAGGAAATCCACCAGGTCTTGGCCGTGGACCCGGCCCTCACGGCTCGGATATTACGGGTAGCCAATTCTCCTTACTTCGGGGTCATGGGGCAGGTGCGGACGGTCTCGATGGCTGTCGCATTAATGGGCCGGGATCGGCTCCGCGCGCTGCTTAGGCACGTTCAGGTGGCCGAGCTCTATCGCTGCTTGTCCGGGCGGGGCCCGGCGACAGAGCGCCTCTGGGAGAAGGCAGTGGCTGCTGCCGCGGCGACCGGCCAGTTGGCCCAGGGGCGCTACAGCGGGGATCTGGAGGAGGCCTCGATCGCTGCCTTCTTCCACAACATCGGCGAGCTGGTCCTGTGCCTGGAGTTTCGGGAAGAGTACGAATCGGCCCTGCGGCGTGCCGAATCCATGCCCCGACGCCAGGCGTTGGCCGGCGTTTTTGGCGTCGACTTTTCGGTTGTGGGTGGATGGCTCCTGGAAACTTGGAATTTTCCAGCCCTCTTGGTCCGGGCCGTCGAATCCTGGGAAGATCCCCTCCGGCCCTCCTTCGAAGCCGCTCTCCGCGAGCGCCTGTGCCTGGTTCAGGCCGGGGTGCGCGTAGCCGAGGCCTGGTCCAGGCAGCTCGGCCCGCAAGCGGCGACGGCCGGCATGTTGACCGAAGTTCTCAAGACGCTGCGGCTCGATCCGCCGGCGGTGGAAGCAGTGTACCAGGACCTTCCACGGCACATCGCTCGTTACCGGGAGCTCTGGCGGGGGTAGTTCTCGAGCTAACTTCGCGCGGCCAAGCGGCTTGCCGTCGCGGCCCTCGAGTGTAATACTACAGGGCGGTTCAGGAGAAAGCGATGGCTACGTCCAGCGAAGCGCTGCAGCAGCCAGGTGTGGAGATTCAGGGACCGGCTACTGACGTGGGCGCCCAGGTCCTGACGCCGGAAGCCTTGGGGTTCCTGGCGAGTCTCGCCCGTCGATTCGAGGATCGCCGGCGCGAGCTGCTCGACCGGCGCGCCGTCCGGCAGCGCGAGATCCAGCAGGGGCGGATGCCGGATTTCCTCTCCGAGACCCGGGAGATCCGCGAAAAAGACTGGACCGTGGCGCCCATCCCCAAGGATCTGCTCGACCGCCGCGTCGAGATTACCGGCCCGGTCGACCGCAAGATGATCATCAACGCGTTCAACTCCGGCGCCAACGTGTACATGGCCGATTTCGAGGACTCCAACTCTCCCACCTGGCGGAACAACCTGGAAGGCCAGTTCAACCTGCGCGACGCGGTCCGACGGACGATCGATTACACCAGTCCGGAAGGGAAGCAGTATCGCCTGGCCGAAAAGACCGCGACCCTGCTGGTCCGGCCCCGGGGCTGGCACCTTATCGAAAAGCATCTCCAGGTCGACGGGCGGCCCATCTCGGCTTCCCTGTTTGACTTCGGCCTTTTCTTCTTTCACAACGCGGCGACGCTCGTCGAGAAGGGCACCGGACCTTACTTTTATCTGCCCAAGATGGAGAGCCACCTGGAAGCCCGCCTGTGGAACGACGTGTTCAATCACGCCCAGGAGGCCCTGGGGATCCGGCGCGGGACGATTCGGGCCACGGTTTTGATCGAGACGATCCTGGCCGCCTTCGAAATGCACGAGATCCTTTACGAGCTGCGCGATCATTCCGCCGGGCTGAACTGCGGGCGCTGGGATTACATCTTCAGCTTCATCAAGAAATTCCGCCACCGGCCGGATTTCCTGCTGCCCAACCGGGCCCAGGTGACCATGGACCGGCACTTCCTAAACGCCTACGTGCAACTGCTGATTGAGACCTGCCACCGCCGCGGGGTCCATGCCATGGGAGGAATGGCCGCCCAGATCCCCATCAAGAATGACCCGGAGGCCAACGAGCGGGCGCTCGACAAGGTCCGGCAGGACAAGCTGCGCGAGGTCCGGGCCGGCCACGACGGGACCTGGGTAGCCCATCCCGGCCTGGTGGCCGTGGCCGCGGATATATTCAACGCGCACCTGAAAGAGCCTCACCAGATCCCGCGGCGGCGGGAGGACGTCCGGGTAACGGCGCCGGATCTGCTGTCCGTGCCGGAAGGCGACATCACCGAAGATGGGTTGCGCCTCAACGTCGACGTCGGCATCCAGTACCTGGAGGCCTGGCTGGGCGGCAACGGCTGTGTTCCAATCTACAACCTGATGGAGGACGCCGCCACGGCCGAGATCTCGCGCTCGCAGGTCTGGCAGTGGGTCCGCCACGGGGCGCGGCTCAAGGACGGACGCCCGGTGAACACCGAGTTGGTGCGCCAAACCATACCGGATCAACTGGAAAAGATCCGGGGACTGGTGGGCGCGCGGCGATTCGACTCCGGGCGGTTCGATCTGGCTTCCCGGCTGTTCGAGGAGATGATGACCAGCGCCGATTACCCGGAGTTTCTGACCTTGGTGGCTTACGACCACATCGACTAGCCACCGTTTGTGAGCCGCCAACGCTTTGACCGGATCTTCAAGACCCTGGCCGAAGAGGACCTCCGAACTCGCACTTGCCGGAGGCCCTCGTGTTGTAAACTGGGGCTGGAGGCGCGGTGCACGCTCACCACCACCACCCGACGACTGGCCGGCGTCTTCTGATTTCCCTGCTGGCCACCATCCTGTTCATCGTCGTCGAGTTCGCCGCCGGCCTGAAAGCGCAGTCCCTGGCCCTGATCTCCGACGCCGGGCACAATTTCACCGACGCGCTGGCCCTGCTGCTGGCCTGGTTCGCCTACTACATCGCGTCCAAGCCGGCTGACGAGAGCAGGACCTACGGATACCAGCGGGCCGGGGTCCTGGCAGCCTTCCTCAACGCCCTGGCGCTGGTGCTCTTGTCCGGCTTCATCTTCTACGAAGGCTACCACCGGCTGAAAGCGCCGCGGGAGGTTTCCGAGGGGATCATGATCGCGGTGGCGGCGGCCGGGCTGGCAGTGAACTTGGGAATCATGCTGGGTCTTCGCTCGGCCAGCCGGAACGATCTCAACATCCGGAGCGCGTCGGTCCACATGATGGGCGACGCCGTCTCCTCGGTAGGGATCATGGGCGGCGGTATTCTGATCGTCTGGACAGGACGGCAGTGGATCGACCCGGCGCTCTCGATTCTGATCGGCGGATTGATCCTGTGGACCGCCCGGGGGATCATCAAGGAATCGCTGAACATTCTGCTGGAAGGCCTGCCGCGCGGGCTCCGGCTGGAGACGGTGATCGAATCGCTGCGCCGGGTTCCCGGCGTGATCGACGTGCACGACGTCCACATCTGGAGCCTGGCCTCCCATACCCACGCCTTAAGCTGCCACGTGATGATCGAGGACCTGCCGCCCTCGGCCAGCGAGTCGATCCTGCGGTCGCTCAATGAAATGCTGGAGCGGAGCTTCCAGATCAGCCACACCACCATCCAGTTCGAGAACGTCTTGTGCGAGATTTCGGGCAGCGGTTGCGCCGCGGGACGAAACCGCGCGCGGTGTTGAGGAAGGCGTTGTGGAAGAGCGCGTGAGCCGTCGCCGATTCATGCAAGAAGGGGTACGGAAAACCGGCGGAGGCCTGGCCACGGCCCCGCTGGCCAGTCTGGCGGCGGCCGGCGCGCAGACTCCGGCCAGCCCGTCCTCGGTTCGCCTGGGCATCGATGTGTTCTCACTGCGGTCCCAGGGCTGGAGCGCCATTCAGTTGCTGGATTACGCGGCCAAGCTGGGGGCGCGGATGGCGCACTTCTCCGAGCCGCGCTTTCTGGGCGGACTGGAGGAGGGCCACCTCCGCCAGGTCAAGGCCCACGCGGACAAGCTGGGGATGGCATTGGAGGTCGGAATGGGCTCGATCTGTCCGACCTCGAAACGGTTCGCCTCCGCCGAGGGGACCGCGGAGGAGCAACTGACCCGCCTGCTCCGCGTGGCGCGCCTGTGCGGATCCCCGATCGTGCGCGCCTACTTGGGAAGCTGGGAGGACCGGCTGGGGCCCAACTCGATCGAGCCGCACATCGAGGCGACGGTCAAGGTCCTGCGCGCGGCGCGCAGCCGGGCCGTCGATGCCGGCCTGAAAATCGCTTTGGAGAACCATGCCGGGGACCTGCAAGCGCGGGAGATGAAGACCCTGCTCGAGGAGGCCGGGCGGGACTTCGCCGGCTCCTGCCTGGATTCGGGCAATCCGGTGTGGGCCATCGAGGATCCGCACCTGACCCTGGAGACCCTGGCCCCTTATGTATTGACAACACACATCCGGGACAGCGCGGTCTGGGAGGAGCCGGCCGGCGTCGCCGTCGCCTGGACGGCGCTGGGGGAGGGGACCATCGGGATCGACCGCTGGGTCCGGCGGTTCGCCGAGCTGTGTCCGGGCCGGCCGCTGGCGCTGGAGATAATCGTGACCCGCCAGCCGCGGATTCACCGCTACCAGGAGCCGTCGTTCTGGAACGCCTTCCCTTCCACTCCCGCTTGGGAGTTCGCGCGCTTCCTGCGGTTGGCGCGGCAGGGCTCGCCGCGGCGCCCGGCGGACCCGCCGGCCGGGGCCGCCCCGGGAACTCCGGAGTACAAGGCGTTCCTGGTCGCCGACGAGCGGGCGGCGCTCGAGCGCAGCGTCCGCTACTGCCGGGAGACGCTGGGGGCCGGCTGATCCTCGGAACCGCGATTCCGCCCCGGGCCATTCACATGGCCGTCGAGCTCAAGCCCGGCGCCACCTTCGAGGCGCATCCTGCTGCTGCCTCCTCCCGCCGGGCGGGCCGAGCCATGCTACAATCCTGGTCATGAGCGCGACGGCCACCCTGCTAACGCTGGAAGAGTTCCGCCAGCTCCCGCAAAGAGAGGGTGTTCGGCTGGAGCTGAGCGAGGGGGTGGTGACAGAGATGCCCGGCGGGGGCCCCGATCACGAGATCACCAAAGCCAACATCATTGGCCCGCTGGCGGCCTGGAGTGAGCAGACGGGCCGGGGCAGGGTTTTTGCCGAGTCTCTCTTCTCGCTCAGTCCGAGCGACGCCTACATACCGGATGTAGCGTGGCTCTCCGCGGAGCGCCTGGCGCGGGGGCCTCGCAATCCCCTGGAGGACGCTCCGGATCTGGTCGTCGAGGTGGTTTCCTCGGAAACCGCAGCGCAATTGGAAAAGAAAGTGGAAGCCTACCTCCGCCACGGCAGCCGGGCCGTCTCGGTGGCCTACCCCGAGCAGCGGGCCGTTCGCGTCTTCCGGCGCGACGGATCCTCGCAATTGCTGCAGGGTGAGCAGGCGCTGGAAGATCGGGAAATGCTCCCCGGCTTCCAGGTATCGGTGAGCCGGATCTTTGAAGGCCTCTTGGCTAGCTGAAACGGATCAGCCGTACTTGGAGCGCAGCATCTCGGCGGCGAGGACCTCGTTGCACAGCTTCTGATAGGCCTCGTCGATCGGGATGTCGGCGGCGCTGCCGGGGGCGAACCCGCAGTCCGGGTGCAAGGTCAGCCGCTGGGGGGCCACGAAGCGCAGCGCCTTCTCCACGCGGGCCACGATCTCCTCGGGGGTATCGATGTGCTCGCTCCGGCAGTCCACGCAGCCCAGCCCGACTCCCGAGTTCTCGGGCAGCTCCTGCAAGACCGAATAATCGCCGGCCACGGGAATCGAGAACTCGAGCATGTATTCCTTGACCCGCAGCCGCTTCAGGTGCTCGAGGATCGGCCCGTAGCCGCCCTCGCCCACCCAGCCCTGGCGGGCCTTGTTGCGGCGGCACAGGTGGATGGCGGTCCACATGTCGTCGAAGCCGTCCAGAACCTCGTTCAGAAGCTCGACGCAGAGGTCCATTTCAGCGACCGGATCGTCGAACTGGCGCCGGATCCGGTCATCCACAAACAGGCACAGGTGCGGGTCGTCGAACTGAACGCGGCGCAATCCGGCTTTGCGGATCGCCTCCATCTCCCCCCGCAGCACCGGGACCAGGGCGCGCATGAAGGCTTCCGGGGTCGGGTAGGCGGCCGAGCTGGCCACCGGATCCCACAGCCGCTGGCCGAGCAGATAGGGGGAAGGCAGGGCGACCTTCGGCTCGCAACGGCTGTGCTGGCGGACGAACAGCGCTTCGCGGGCCGCCAGTCCGGTGGCCCGGGGACAGAGGGGGCGGGTCACGACGGTCCAGGGCTGGTCATTCCGAAAGCTGACCTCGAAGCCGTCGCAAAGGTCGGCGATGATGCCGAGGTAGCTCAGCCGCCGCCACTCCCCGTCGCTGATCACGTCCAGCCCGGCGGACTCCTGCAGGGTAATCACGTAGGCCACCGCCCGATCCAGCCGCTGCTGGAACACTTCCTCGCCCAGAGCGAGCCGTGTTTCCGGCCGCAGCAGGTCGCGAACCATCCGCGGGCGCGGCATCGAGCCCACTACCGAGGTCGGGAAGAGTTTGGCCGCCATGGGTTACCTCCAGAATCGGCGGGCCAGATCGAAATCCTGCTGGGTGTCGATTTCCATGTAGCCGCCTCGGGTGTCGACGTGGACCAGGCGCGCCCGCTTCTCTATCATCTCTTGAAACAGGTGGATCAGATAAGCCTTCTCGAAACTGGAGGCCTCGCGAAACGGCCGGCCGGCGTGGAGACGCCGGCAGCGGTGGTAGTGCGCGAGCAGCAACCGGGCGCCGGCGCGCGAGAACTTGGCAATGCCGGCGAATTCGCCATGGGCCCGGGCGGGCTGGATGTCGCGGTGGATCCGCGTGATCCTGCCGCTGCGGGCGGTGACCTTTTCCGCGTCGTCGGGTGGATGATCGCTGCGGCGCCGGTAGCGCGCCGCCCAGTCCGTGTCCACCACCAGCGAGATGGCGGCGCGGCTGGCCAGCAGATTTCGGATCACCTGGGGCGTGAACAGGATGTCGGAGTAGCAGCACAGGAACGGCTCATCCATCTCCGCCTCGGCCGACATCAGGGAGGCGAGGATGTTGTTGCTCCTCCAGCCGGCGTTGCGATAGTAATGGAGGCGGGGGTAGGCGGCCCGGACCCGGTCGATCCGATAACCGCCGATGAAACAAATCCGGCCAATGCCGTTTTCGGCCAGGGCGTCCAGAATCCAGTCCAGAATGGGGCGTCCACCGACTTCCGCCAAGCACTTGGGGGCGTCGGCGGTGGCCGGCATGAGCCGGCGGCCGCGTCCGGCGCCGATGATGATGGCTTTCAGCGGAGCTCTCCGGAGGGGCGGACCGGCGCGGCGTTCCACAGCGGCGCCACCGCCAAAGCGGCCAGCCAGGCGCAAGCGGCCCAGGCCAGCACCGCCACTCGCCAGCCGTGCTGGTCGACCAGGCGTCCGGTCAGCAGGTCGCCGGCATAGGCGCCCAGATAGCCCAAGAAGTTCACGAACCCGGCCGCGGCTGCGGCGGCGCCCCCCCGAGCCAGATCGGCGGGCGCCGTGCCGACCAATAGCACTTGCGGGCCGTAAATGGCGAAGCCGATGGCCAGCAGCACGGCCACCGTTGCGGCGGGGCTGCCAGCGGCCGCCTGTTCATACAGCAGAGTCAGTCCGCCCAACGCCGCTAGCAGGAGGCAGATGACGGGAGCGCGGCGGCTGCCGAAGAAGCGGTCCGAGGCCCAGCCGCCCAGGTAGGCGCCGGCGATTCCCCCCAGTGGCAGGATGGCGTACTGCAGGGCCGCCTTCCCCACTCCGGTCCCGCGCGTTTCCTTCAGGTGGGTCAATCCCCAATCCACAAAGCCATAGCGACAGGCGTTCAGCAGACCCAAGGCCACGGCCAGCAGCCACAACGCGGGGTTGGCTAAAGTCAAGCGGAGATTCACTCCGGCGCGGACGGCGCGGCGAAGCCGGCTGGCGGATTCGGGCTGGGGGGCCTCGCGCAGCCTGAGCAGCATGACCACGGCGGCGGCGGCCAGTAGTCCAGCCGGCGCCCACAGCGCGCCCCGCCATCCCAGCCACTCGGCCGACCAGCCGGCCACCACGAAGGTCAGGGCGGCGGCCGCCTGGTATCCAGTACCGATGATGCCTATGGCCCGCCCGCGCCGCTCCGCCGGAACCCAGTTGGCCGCCACTCGTACGGTCGGGGGCCAGCCCAGCGCCTGGCAGTATCCGTTGGCTGCCCAGATGAACAGGAGGAAGTGAAACGTGGCGCCCAAGCCGAACACGACGTTGAGAAGCGCCGAGCCCAGCATTCCCGCCCCCAGCAGCCAGCGCGCGGGCAGCCCTTCGGCCAACTGGCCGTTGACGAACTGTCCGAGCCCGTAAGCCAGCTTCAACCCCCCCAGAACCATCCCGATCTGGGTTTTGCTCAGCCCCAGCTCCCGTTCCATGCCGGGGACGGCGGCGGAGATGTTGGTCCGGCAGAAGTAGAAGGCGCCGTAGGTCATCCACAGCAGCCACACCGCCGCGTTCTCCGCGCCAGGCGCGGCGCGGACGGGGGAAGCGGCGGAACCCTGCGTCCTCAAGGGAAGCTCGGAAAAGCCGGGAGGGAACCGGTCACGATTGTAGCATTGCCGGATAAGCGCGACATGGAAATGGCAGATTCCATCTTGCGAAATCCCGCCCGCGCCGGCTGAGGCCGCTCACTTGCGGCTCATCATCTCCGTGTACCGCCGTTGCATTTCCGCGGGTGCGACCTCTTCGATGCTTGTCCGATGTTCCAGCGGTGACCGAAGGGATCGCGGATACACCCCGAACGCTCGCCATAGAATTGGTCTTGACTTCCGGCCCTATGCTGAGGATGGCCTGTGTATGGGCAGATGATGCGGGAGCTCCGGCAAAGTCTTGCGGTACTCGCCCGGCGTGACCCCGGCGAACTCCACGGATGGCTGTAGCCGCTCTGGGCTGCTACTTCGCGGACAGCGGTCCCTTTGGGGAATCGATCGAGAGCCATGGCCACAACCGGGTGAAGGGCTCGCGCCTTGTGGAGCCGCGCCGCAAGCAATGACTCGAGCGCCTCGAGCTGCCGGTCCGGATACGGCTGATCCAGAAGCTGCGCACGGGCGCCATCGGCCCACTTGCCCCACAGGTCGTCCAGGCGGGTGTGTCGACCGGCAAGCTCGCCGGCGGGCGACGCCGAACAGGGGAAGGGAGGCTCCAGGCTTCAGAAGTGCGCCAACCGAGCAGACCGGCTGCGAGGCGTCTTTCACAAAGAAGCCGGCGCGGGCTCCGCCAACAACAGCGAAGCCATAGGCGCTTCCGGAAGGGTCGAGAAGGTCACGGAACAGGCGCACCTGGCGGCCAGAAAGGCGAAAGGCCACGTGCATGTCGCCCGTGGGCAGGGAGATGGGTGCACGACATAAAAGTGAGGGTCTTCCGCCAAGTTCCTGATTCGCGGGCTTTGGCCCGAGCGTAGTCCTGCTCACGGTTCGCAAGATCAAGCCGACGTGGGGCGGGCAGTCCTGCCTGCAAGCCGGCAATTTTGCCGGCTTCCGGCACCGGAGCTTTCCCCGGCGCCAAGCCGGCTAAAAGCCGGCTCCCAAGCAAGACTGCTTGCCCCACCCTGCCCGGCAGCGTTCACTTTTATGTCGCGCACCCGGCGGGAACCGACGGCTTGACTCTGGCGGGCCCGCCCCCTACAATGAAAGCTCAGGAGGCCATATGCCAAATATCGGGATGTCCGAGCTGCTGATCATCCTCGGCATCGCGGTCCTGTTGTTCGGCGGGCGCAAGATACCCGAGATCGGCAAAGGACTGGGCGAAGGGATCCGGCAGTTCAAGAACGCGCTGAAGAGTGACGACACCCCCAAAGTCGAGGAGAAGAAGCAGGCGTAGGCTTCTGCGGCGCCCCTTGCAAGCCTGGCGCGCGCCGGTTCGATGGGGACAGTTTCCTGAAAGCAGAAAAAAACCCCGCTCCTGCCCGATTCGGGCGTCGGGCGCGGGGTTTTTCTTTGTGCTCCCGCCGGCTACTTCTTCTTCGGGGGCACGATAGACTCTTTGGCCGACTTGGCGAGGTAGAACTTCGCCACCTTCTTGGCCGGAATCTTGATCTGCTCGCCAGTGGCCGGGTTGCGCCCGATGCGGGCCTTGCGGTCCACCCGCTTCAGCCGGCCCAACCCCGGAACCACGAAGATGCCGGACTTCTTGGTTTCCCGCACTGCCAAGGCAACCAATTCCTCTACCATTGTCTTGGCCGTCTTGTTGGACACCTCGCAGGCCTGGGCCAGGGAGCGCACCACTTGGGTTTGCGTCATTCTTGCTTGTGCTGCCATATTCCTCCTTGTTGCGGTTTTCTCCTGGACGGCTCGTTAACGGCCATCAAAGAGCGCGAAAACATGGTAAGGAACCGGGGGCGGAATGTAAAGAAGAAAATGCGGAGGAAAGCCGTTTTTCCGCCGGAAGGGGCCCAGGGGCGG
>Ga0247727_10004313_pt1 | contig 30251 bp, 37 predicted proteins | sample WisWelCaveWW1625_FD_202498 | JGI IMG/M metagenome (GOLD analysis project Ga0247727, IMG submission 202498) | Biofilm microbial communities from Wishing Well Cave, Virginia, United States - WW16-25 | ecosystem: Environmental > Aquatic > Deep subsurface > Groundwater > Cave microbial mat | place...
GTGAAGAAGCGCGTCATCTGCGCCACCGCGGCGTGCCCGGTGGCGGCCTGCTCGAGGAGCTGGCGGCTGCGTGCCGCGGCCAGCGCGAGCAGCGCGGCGACCACGAGGAGCGAGACGATCTTGTCGATCTCGCCGCCGACGAGGATTTTCGCCGCCGTCATGTAATCGACGTAGTCGCGCGTCACGAGCGCCATGCCGCCAGGCTCGTTGAGCGCGTACAGCAGGAGCGCGAGCCAGCCGAGCGCCGCCGCCGCGCCGGCGAGCAGCACGTAAGCGGGCGAGAACGAAAGTGTGCGCAGCGCGATGAAAATGAAGAAATAGGCGAAGGTCGGCGCCTTCAGGTAGAAGGCCGCCGGCTGGCCGTACTCGAGGTGAAAGCCCCAGATAGTCACCGTGAGGAGCGCCATGTCGAACATCACCGACGCGGCGCGCAGCGGAGGCGACAGCCGGCCGGTGTAGGCCAGGCGCAGCCTGAGCGCGGTGAACATCACGTACGCACCGATCGCCCAGGGCGCCGGGCGCAGGTAGATGTCCGTGGGCGAGGAGCTCGGCGCGACGATGTAGAGCGTGGCGAGAATCGCGATGATCGCCGCCTGCACCCAGCCGGTGAGGATCTCGCTGCGGGCGCGCTGCGTCTCGATCGCGCGCAGCACGCGCGCGGGGAGGCGCTGCGCGGGCCTCGCGCGCGAAGGCGCCGTGTCGAGGGGTGCTGTCTGCGCCACCTGCGTAGACACCTCGGTTGGTCGTGCTAGCGCGTTCATCCTTACTGGCATGGGGCGCGGATTCTAGAACAAATCTGCCCGCAATCCATGCACAGTTGCCGCAGTTTACTGCCGGGATCCTGCAGCCGTCAGTGCAGCCCGGCGCTCCAGACTCTCCCTCGGCCAGTACTGCGAGGCCTTGTAGTACTGCGGGACCGCCGGGGTGCCTTCCGGCAGCACCACCCAGGGCTGCTTGGTCGAAGTGAAGATGTGGATGTCGGGCGGGAAACGCCCGGGCTCGTCGAGCGTTCCGACGCGCACGAAGCGAACCGCGACCCCCGCCCCTGCGTAGTTGCTCCAGAGCGCGATGCGGCACTTGGGGCAGCGGGAGATCTTCTGGCCCTTGCCGCTGTTGGACGGCGTGTTGATCACTTCGACTTCGCCCTGCAGCAGCTCGACGCAGTCGGCTTCGATCATCGCGTTGAGCGCGAACGCAGTCCCGCTTTCACGCTGGCACCAGGTGCAGTGGCAGCAATGGACGAACATGGGTTTGGTCGTCATGCGGTAACGCACTGAGCGGCAGGTGCAGCCGCCTTCGATGGGAAATGGTTTTCCCATGTTCATTTCCCCAGTTGCGGCCTTTCTTGTACCGATGCGTTGAGCAACGTCAGCCTGCCATCCTTCATGGCGTATTCCAGAATCGCTTCATTGCCACGGTACAAGAGGCCGCAACCAGTCAGGTGTGGTGTATCGATGGCCAGAGAGGACCCTCAAGTATTTGTCGCCCACTATGCCGTCCTCCTCGAGTGCTTCCGCAGCTGCGGTCAACGACCACGCTCAGCGGCGGGCCAACCGCAAGGGCAGTGCCGCCGTTGGATGCTCCGCTGCAGCGACTAGGCTGGCAACTGCCCCACAGCCAGGCTACGCAGCCTCAAGCAAGAACTCGACTTTCACGGCCTCGAACGGGAAGATAATCCTTCCATCGTCCACGCGGTCGAGCACCCCGGCGTTCAGTAGTGCAGTGATGTCGCTGTGCACCGCCTTCACATCGCGACCGACGCGACGCGCCGCTTCGCGGATGGAGACCGGACCCGCGCCGCAGAGTGCCTTGAGCAGTTCCCAGCGCTTGGCGGTGAGTACCTTCCAGAGGAGCTCCGGCGTAGCAAAGCTGATGCGCACCGATTTCTCCGCCTTGCCGGTCTTCCAGGCGCGCACGAAATCCTTCATCGAGTCGCTCGAAGCGCGAACGTCAAGAGTCACTGTTTTCACGGTTCCACCTCGCAATGTCGTGTTGGAAGTCAGTGATGAGTTTGTCCGGGGCCTTGAAGGTGTAAGCACTCTCCTTGCCATTGAAGTGCCGATGATCACCCTTGCCGACCTCGTTGTCGTAGCGGACCACGCATACCCCGTTGACCACGTATGCCAGCCGATATTTGAAATCGTGGGCTGAACCGGCAACTGGCTTGGGAATCTGCCACAGCACCAGCTCGGCGAACGAGGCCTCTGAAAAAGTGACGCGTGTCCGGACAAGCTCAACTGCCTGCATGTTGGCAATGATGCCAACAAGTGAAGAGTGTTGTCAAGAAGGCCAACAGTCCAGGACAGCAGTACGCGTACGTGCAAACAGGTTGATGCTCACGGTGGTTCAATGGCCAGAGGCTGATAAGTACCCACCCATTGAACAGAGCGATCAATCCGCCCGGAACGGCAAGACCAATCGAGGCAATCTGTCGAGCGATTTCCATGACGCTGACTCCGGCAGCTAATTGTCGGGTTGCCCGGCGGGGTTGAGAGAACCAACGATGCGGTGCGTGTATTACTCGAGCGACCCCATTTCCGCACTCGTCTTTTGCAGCCAGAACTGCATGCCCAGTTGGCGATAGCTTCCCGTCGCGACGGCCAGGTACTCTTTCGCTTTCTCGGGGTTGCCCGCTCGACGATACAGCTTGCCAAGCCCGACGTGGCAGTGTGCGGCGAGCGGCCGCATGCCGAGCTCAGATGCCAGGGCTGCTGCGGCGCGGTAGTGCGCTTCGGCCTCCGCCACGTCGGGGCGGTCATGATGCGAGTCAATCTCGCCGAGCAGGCGAAGGGTCCAGGCTTCGTAGCCACGGTGAGCGTGTTCCCGCGACAGCGTCAGGCCCCGGTCCGCCAGCGCGAGGGCCTGCTCCGGCCGGCTCGCCAGCAGGCATGTCTCACCGAAAGAGCCAGTCCGATGCGGTTTGCGGGTGGAGAAATTCGTAAAGGAGGCGCGATTTGCCGAGGCCCGCCTCGCCGATGATTGTGACCACCTGGCCATGCCCCTGCCGGGCTCTGCCTTGCATGCGCTCGAGCTGCTCCAGCTCGGCACTGCGACCGACGAAATCCGTGAGCCCCCGAGCTGCCAGCGCCTGGAAGCGCGTCTGCGCAGGCCCGGTGCCCATCAACTCGTACGCGGCAACGGTCGCGCCGACGGGCTGCAGCACCTTCGCCTGGACGTGGCCCTCCGCAAGCCGCAGGGTTTCCGCGCTGATCAGCAATGTTCCGGGTGCTGCGATCTGCGCAAGACGCGCGGCAAGGTGGCTCGCGTGGCCCATCGCCCGGTAGGCCGCGTCCGGGTCGTTCGCGACCGGGCGGGTCACGACCTCCCCGGAATTCAATCCCGCGCGCACGAGTATCGAGTTGGCCGGCGCGCGATTCAGGCTTTGGGCGAATTGCTTTACCGCCTCCCGGATCTCGAGCGCCGCATAGCAGGCCCGGACGGCATGGTCCTCCTGCGCGATCGGCACCCCGAAGAGCGCAACGACCCCGTCGCCCGTCACCAGATTGACGGTTCCCTCGTAGCGCCGAACGGCTTGCGCCATCAGCTGGAGGATCGCGTCGAGGATTTTCAGGCCTTCCTCGGGATCCTGCTCGGCAATGCGTTCCAGCGAATCCTTGCAGTCCGCACACAGCACGGTGGCAAACTTGCGCTCGCCTGCAACGATCTCGCCGTCGATCCGTTCGGCCCCGGGAGCCAGGTCGGCTGGCAGCGCCTCCGCTGCGGCTGGACCATCCCCGGCCGCCGTCTGGCCGCTGTTTTCGATCGGCTCGATGGCGTACGTACCGGCGAACCGGAACCCCCGCCGTTGAACCGTACGGATCAGCGACTGCGACTTGCCGTCATCCCCGATGGCCTTGCGCGCTGCCGCAATCCGGCTGGATAGAGCGGCCTCGGAAACGATCCGTCCATTCCAGATCGCCGCAAGAATCTCGTCCTTCGTGACCACCCGATGGCTGTTCGTGAGCAGCATCACGAGCAGGTCGAACACCTGGGGCTCTACGACAATACGGTGCCCGTCCATTCGCACCTCGTACACCTGGGTGTCGATGGTGCATGCACCAACGCGGTAGATCATCGCTGGCCCGCTCCCTCAGCCGCTGTTCCATCGATCGCCCGCCGGCTGGAATGCCGTTTTGCGGTGCTCCCTGAGATTGAAACCCCAGCACTTCTCCAGAAAACCTATAGAGAATCTTCAAGCAGCATACGCCATGCCCTCGTAACCTTAAACCGCAGAGCACGCCTGCCGGTTCGACTCAGGCGTCTCGCGTTCCCTGTGGACCAACTTAAAGAGAGGCGCAAAATGAACATCGGCAAATCGACATATGCATTGGTGGGGCTTGGAATGCTCGCGGCAGGCATCGCGCTTGACGGCCTGGTCGGGATTCCGGAGGCGCGCGCGCAGGCGACGGATCGGGTATTCGAGATCCGGACCTACACGGCACAGCCCGGGAAGTTCGACGCCATGAAGTCACGCTTCAGGGAGCACATTGTACCGTCGATGTTTCCCAAGTACGGCATGACGCTGGTCGGCTTCTGGACCGCGGCCGACGCGCCACAGACCGAAAACACGCTTGTATACGTGCTTGCCCACCCCAGCCGTGAAGCGGCGAAGAAGAACTGGGCGGCATTCCGGGCAGGTCCCGAGCGGACCAAGGTCTGGGCTGAAACCGAGAAGGACGGCCCCATCAACCTCAAGGTCGAATCGATCTTCGTCAACCCGATCGGCTTCTCGCCCATCAAGTAGATACCGGCGGGAGATAGGCATGAGCGGACCGCGACGGCTTGCCCGCGTGGGTCCGCTCGATGGAAGGCTTGGGCCACAGACTCACCGAAGCTCCTTGCGCACCACGAGCTTCAAGCCCGACCACACCTCGGTGACCGCGCATACCTTGACATCCACGAAGCCTAGCGGAAGTGCAACTTCGCGCACGGTGTCTTCAGTGATGTCCGTGGGGACCTTGGACGATTTCTTCGGCCATGAAACCCAGACCGTGGAAGATGGCTTGAGCTTTGCGCGGTATTTCTTCAGGGCCTTCGAGAGGTCAGACTTGTTTGCCGAGAAGAAATGAACGAGATCAGTTCGCGCGGAGGCATCTTGTGTGAAGGCCACGCCTTCCGGCAGTGGCCGAAGCAGACCTTCGTACTCGCCTGGCGCGCCCACGACCAGAAGCGAGTAGCCGGGCTTGATGCCGAGCTTCGATGCGAGCGGCGTCCCAGAGTACCCTGGCATCCGTGGCACACTAGCTCTTGGGCGGATCAATGGTCGGTCATGCAATTTCATCCTCCGCAGCGGGCCGGGTAAGCCCGGCCTCCTTGCGCACATTCTTCGCCTGCGTCTTTCCCTTGTCGAATTCAGCGCGCCGGCGCCTGATCTCCTCGGGCGTGAGGCGCTCGAAGTTGGAGTAATCGAGCTTCCAATCTGCATCGGCGCTCCATCGCAGCGGGGATTGCACGGTGGTGCGCGGAGCCGGTGCCGTCTCGAGCACGCGCAGAGCGAGATCGAAGCTGAACGCTTGCGACGCCCGGTCCTTCGGCCGGCCCGCCCCATTGCCGAGGGGAAAATCGGAGAACAGAAAGCGCGGCACGCCGACGTACTCGACGATGTCCTTCGCGCAACCCATGACGACGGTGGCGATGCCGTTCTCCTCCAGCATGCGCGCGGTGAGGCTCGCGGTCTGATGACAGACGGGGCAGTTCGGCACCAGGATCGCCGCATCGACGCCGTCGGCCTTGCAGCGGGCGACGATCTCCGGGCAGTCGACTTCGAGCGTCACCCGATGGCTGCGATTGGTCGGCGCGCCGTGAAAGCGCAGGGCAACGGACCCGATCCGGCCTGAGGCCGCCCGCTGACGCAGTTCGACGAGCGGGAAGTAGCTGCCGGAGTCCTCGGCCGTCGTGTGCTTGCGGTCGATGGCGACGTGCGAGATGCGCAGGTCGTGGTCCTGCGCGGTGTCGCCCGAGTAGACGGCGTAGAACTTGGCCGCCGCATTGTAGGGAGCGCCCGGACCCTGGTCGCCCTTGTCCGGTTGATAGGGCGCCGCCGTGGTGATGATGGTGACGCGACTCCGGGAGAGTGGTTTATCCAGCAGCCGGAACGGCACCTCGGCATAATGCGCCCACTCGTAGGCAGCGCCATAGCCCAGCGCCTGGTAGTAATCGTGGATACGCTTCAGGTAGGGTATCGGCGCATCGTGCGCCGGGGCGAAACCGAATTCACTGCCGCGCTCGTCCGTCATGGCTGCACCCCCATCGTTAGGATTCACCGAACGCTCCCGTTCAGCGGCGCGCCGCTTGCGGCGCCTGCTGCGGCGGGGGGTTCGGCGTCAGTGACCTTGATGACCTGGACAAAGTCGTCAATGGTTCTCCCCTTGCGACCAGCCAAGTCGCCCAGGGCAACACGCAGATCGCCACGCCAATCCCACACCTCGGCAACTCGAACCACGCGACCTCGGTCTCGCCCCACGAGAATCTGAACACGATCGCCTGGCTGAAACGGAGCACCGTTGAGCTCCGCGCGGTAATGATAAATGGGGCCAAAAATGAACCACCCGAGCAGGACCGCTACAAGAAAGCCAAGCAGCCATGCGAACCCGAGCAAAACGAGATTGCTCTTCGCTTCTGCTCCGAGCGTGGAGAAGTCCGGCGGGGGCCCGAGCGCGCTCGCCATGATCCAGACGCACAGCAACGGAGCGAGCGCAAACCAAATCCACGCCGGCCAGTTCTGTGCGTAGAAATAGTGCATCCGCGTTGGTTTCATGCAGAACCTGAAGCACGACGCTCAGCGCCAGCTCTTTCACCTGTCACGCCGCTTCTCCAGGCGCCGCCGCTTCATGCCCATGAGCAAATCCAATAGCCCGGCGTATCGCATGGTCGGATCCACGTAATGCTCGAGGACATAGAACAGGAAGTAGTAGAAGCGGCAGGATGCCCACACAAGCAACGCCAACAAGGCGGCAAGCGTGACGGATGGCATTTCGACCAGTATCAGCGCGGCCGTGGTAGCGGCGATGCCAAGGAACATCACTCCCTTGGCGACGATCCATTTCTTGGACTGCAGGTCCGTCATTGAGCATGCCACCTGTGTGACGCCGAACCACAGGGCGGCGAAGCTATCCTACCCCCGCCTCCTGAGCCTGCCGGTCGGCGTGATACGAGCTCCTTACCATCGCCCCCACCGCCGCATGCCGAAACCCCATCTCTTGCGCCTGGCGCTCGAACATCGCGAAGTTATCCGGATGCACGTAGCGCTCCACTGACAAATGGTGCGGCGATGGTTGCAAATACTGCCCGATGGTGAGCATGTCCACGCCGTGCGCGCGCAGGTCGCGCATCACCTGGAGGATTTCGTCGTCCGTCTCCCCCAGCCCTACCATCAAGCCTGACTTGGTGGGAACGCTTGGCAGCTGCTGCTTGAACTCCTGCAGCAGCCTCAGGGAATGACGGTAGTCCCCGCCTGGCCGCGCCTGGCGATACAACCGCGGCACGGTCTCGAGGTTGTGGTTCATCACATCAGGCAGCGCCGAAAGAAGAATTTCCAGCGCCCGCTCCATCCGCCCGCGGAAATCTGGAACGAGCACTTCGATGGTGGTCTGCGGAGACCTTTCCCGCACCGCGCGGATGCAATCCACGAAGTGCTGCGCCCCGCCGTCCTTCAAGTCATCCCGATCCACGCTGGTGATGACGACGTACTTGAGCTTGAGCTTGGCGATGGTGTCCGCCAGATGCGCGGGCTCCTCCGCATCCGGCGCCAGCGGCCTGCCATGCGCCACGTCGCAGAACGGGCAGCGCCGCGTGCAGATATCGCCCAGGATCATGAAGGTGGCCGTGCCCTGGCCGAAGCACTCGCCGATGTTCGGGCAGGAGGCCTCTTCGCACACGGTATGCAGGTTCCGCTCGCGCAGAATCTGCTTGATCTCGGTGAAGCGCCCCGTAGCGCTCGCCGCCTTGACGCGGATCCACGCAGGCTTCGCCAACGGCGCCCGCGGCACGATCTTGATTGGGATGCGTGCCGTCTTCGCCCAGCCTTTCTCCTTGACGCCGGCTTCACGCATCTTCCAGCCTGTGCACGAGCAGCCACGCGAGCCGTATGCCGATCTCCTTCGCCGTGCCCTTGATGCCGAACTGCTTCGCCTGCGCGACGTGCAACCCGGGATAGCCGCAGGGATCGATGGCGTTAAACGGGGAAAGGTCCATGTCCACATTGAGCGCAAGCCCGTGCCACGCGCGCCCGCGCGTCACGCGGATGCCCAGCGACGCGATCTTCGCGCCGCCGACGTAAACCCCGGGCGCACCGGCTTTACTCTCCGCCCGCACCTCGTGCCCGGCGAGAAAGTTGATCACGCATTGCTCGAGCAGCGCCACGAAAGGCTTTACCTTCATCCCGCGCCGCGAAAGATCCACCAGCGTGTACACCACTGCCTGCCCCGGCCCGTGATAGGTGATCTCGCCGCCGCGCTCGGCCTGCACCACCGGAATCCCATTGGCGACCCTGGGCCCGAACTTTGCATCCGCCCCCTGCCCCAGCGTGTACACCGGCGGATGCTCCAGCACCCACAATTCATCCGGGGTGTCGGCCGCGCGGGTCAGGGTGAACTCGCGCATCCTCGCGACGGTGGGCAGGTAGTCCACCAGCCCGAGGCTGCGCACGCGCGGCGCGAGAGCGACTTCCATCACAGCACCATCACCACGGAAGGATGGTCGCAGAGGTCACGGTACAGGGCATCGAGCTGCTCGCGCGAAGTAGCGCGGATGGTGCAGGTGACGCTGAGGTAAGTCCCCTGCTTGCTCGGCCGCAACTCCATGGTGGCCGCGTCGAAGTCCGGCGCGTGCCGGCGCACGATGGTAAGTACGCTGTGCGCGAACCTCGCCTCCTTCCGCCCCATCACCTTGATGGGAAAGTCGTTGGGATAGGAGATCAGCGATTCTTCGTTGGCCAGCGGCATCAGGCGGAGACTGCCTCCTTGCGCATGACTTTCGCCTTGAACTCCTGGTAGAGCTGGAACGCGCGCTTGAACAGCGGCCCCGGCCTGCCGTCGCCGACTGGCTTGCCGTCGAGCTCGACGATGGCGAGGATCTCCTTGGAAGAGGAAGTCACCCACAGCTCGTCCGCGCCGCGCACCTCGGCTTCGCTGATTGCGCGGAATTCGAGCGGGATCCCTGCCGCCTGCGCAATCTCGGTCACCACGTCATAGGTGATGCCGGGAAGGATGAGGTTCGACTTCGGCGGCGAGGCGAGCACCCCGCGCCTGACGATGAACACGTTGGAGGCAGATGCCTCGGTGAGCTTGCCGTCGCGGAACAGGATGGTTTCCTGCGCGCCCGCGTCCGCCGATAGCTGCCTGGCCAGAACATTGCCAAGGAGCGAGATGGACTTGATGTCGCAGCGCAGCCAGCGGGTGTCGACCGCGCTGACCGCGCTGCCACCCCGCTGCACCAAGTCCAGCGGCGGATTCACCAGCGGATTGGCCATCACGAACACCGTGGGCTCCACGCCCGCGGGGAACGCGTGGTCGCGCTTCGCCACGCCGCGCGTCACCTGGAAGTACACGGCTTGGTCCTCCCAGGGCTGCTTGGCCACCAGCTGCAGGATGATCTCGCGCCACTTCTCGCGCGAATACGGATTCTTGATCTGCACCGACGCTAGGCTGCGCTCCAGCCGCGCCAGGTGCTGGTCCATGCGGAACGGCGCGCGCGAATACACCGGGATCAGCTCGTAGACGCCGTCGCCGAAAATGAAGCCGCGATCCAGCACCGGCACGCGCGCCTCGTCCAGCGGGAGGAATCTGCCGTTCAGGAAAACCATGCGGACCTCGCTACCTGGACAACAATCGCAGTGTATCCCAGGCCCGGCCGAAGAATCCCGCTACGCCGACGCTCTCGAGCGCCTGCACCGGGTACTCGCCGAGCGGTCTGCCGTCCAACTGCACCCGCAGCACCCCCACGCGCTGGCCCGGCGCCACCGGCGCCACAACCGGCGGATGGGTGAGCAGCTCCGCCTTGAGCTTCGCCGCCTGCCCCTTGGGCACCGTCACCACCAGGCCCTCGGCGAACCCCGCCTTCACCTCGGAGGCGGAGCCCTTCCACACCGCCACTGCCTTCACCGCTTCGCCGCTGCCGAACAGGCGCACGCCGTCGAAGTACTGGTAGCCCCAGTTGAGGAGTTTCTGCGACTCCTGCGCGCGCGAGGCGTCGGAGGGCGCGCCGAGCAGCACCGAGAGGAGCCGCCGCCCGCCGCGCCGCGAAGAGGCGACCAGGCAATAGCCCGCCGCCTCGGCGTAGCCGGTCTTCACCCCGTCCACGCTCGGGTCGAGCCACAGCAGCCGGTTGCGGTTGATCTGCGTGATGCTGTTGTAGCGGTATTCCTTGCTGGCGTAGTAGCGCGCGTATTCCTCCGGAAAATCGCGGATCAGCGCGCTGGCCAGCAGGTAGAGGTCTCGCGCCGCGCTGTAGTGCCCGGCCGCCGGGATCCCGGTGGCATTGGCAAAGCGCGTGTTCTTCATCCCGAGGCGGGCGGCCACGCGATTCATCAGCTGCGTGAACTGATCCTCCGAGCCTGCAACCGCTTCGGCGAGCGCGATGCTCGCGTCGTTGCCCGATTGCACCACCATGCCATGGATCAGTTCGTCCACCACCACCGTCACGCCGGGCTGGATGAACATGCGCGAGCCGGGGGCGCGCCAGGCGCGCTCCGACACCTCAACGCGGCCAGTGCTGGAGAGCTTCTTGTCGCGCAACGCGCCGAACACCACGTAGGCGCTCATCAGCTTGGTGAGCGAAGCCGGCGCGAAGCGTTCGTCGGCCTTCTCCTCGGCGAGCACCTGGCCGCTGGTGAGGTCGGCGAGCAGCCAGGACTTGGCGGCGAGCTGCGGCGAGGGCTGTGCGTGCGCAGCCACGCAGGCGAATGCAAGCAGCAGCGGAATCTGACGACGCATCCGCAAAGAGCTAGCGCAGCGCAACCGGCGTGCCGCCCGGCACGATCTGCTCGATCTCGACCTGCGCGCTGCCTTGCGCGACATAGCCGAGCCGGTGGGCGGCGGCATACGACAGGTCGATGGCACGGCCGGAATGGAATGGCCCCCGGTCGTTGATGCGCACCACCACGCTGCGGCCGTTGGCCGGGATGGTGACCCGTGCGTAGCTCGGGATCGGCAGGGTCGGATGCGCGGCCGTCATCTTGTACATGTCGAAGGGTTCGCCGCTCGAGGTCGACTTGCCATGAAAGCCTTTGCCATACCAGCTCGCCACCCCTCGCTGCTTGTAACTCCCGACCCGGGTCAGCGGAACATACTTCTTCCCCATCTGCTCATACGGTCGATTTGCGTATCGATGCAGCGGCTCCACCCGGGGAACGGCGTCCGCAATCGCAGCGAGTTTCCTGCCATCCCCCGGCCCGTCGTCCTTGTAGTAGCCGCCGGGGCGCTTCTCGGGCGTGGCGCTGCAACCCGCCACCAGGATCAGCGCCAGCACGGTTCGCTTCATGCCTCGTGGACCACGTTGCCGGCAACGATGGTGGTGCGCACGCGCCCGCAGAGCTCCATGCCGAGAAACGGCGAATTCCTGCCCTGGCTCTTCAACGCCTGCGGCGTCACGCGCCAGGCCGCCTGCGGGTCAAAGATCGCCAGGTCGGCGGGCGCGCCGGGCTCGATGCGGCCCGAGGCCACGCCGAGGATGCGCGCCGGCGCGCTGGTGATGCGCGCGAGCGTCTGCGCGAGCGTGAGTTTCCTCTCCATGCCCCACTTCAGCGCAAGCGGCAGCAAAAGTTCCAGTCCCGTGGCGCCGGGTTCGGCTTCGGCAAACGGCAGCAGCTTCTGGTCCTCGTCGACCGGCGTGTGATCGGATACCGCGCAGTCGATCGCGCCGTCGGCGAGCCCTGCCGCGAGGGCTTCGCGGTCGCGCTGGCTTCGCAACGGCGGCTCCAGGCGGCAGCTCGAGTCGAAATAGCCCAGGTCCATGTCCGACAGGTGCAAGTGGTGGATGCCGACGTCGCAGGTCAGCGGCAGCCCGTCATGGCGCGCTCGGCGCAGCATGGCGACGCCCGCCGCGCTCGAGATGCGGCAGATGTGCACGCGCGCGCCCGTGGCGCGCACCAGTTCAAACAGTTGCGCGAGCGCGATGGTCTCGGCGAACGCCGGGATCCCGGCGAGGCCCAGGCGAGTCGCCACTTCGCCGTCATGCGCCACGCCGCCCTTGGCGAGCCAGGCGTCCTCGGCGCGCAGCCACACCGGGAAACCGAAGGTCGCCGCGTACTGCAGCGCGCGCCACAGCACCTGCGTATCGGGCACCGGCATGTTGGCCTGCGAGAAGGCGACGCAGCCGGATTCCGCGAGCTCCGCCATTTCGGTCAACTGCGTGCCCGCGAGCTTCACGGTGAGCGCGCCTACCGGGTAGACGCGCGCGCGCGACAAGGCCTTGGCGCGGCGCCTGAGCATGTCCACCAGGCCTGGCTCATCGAGCGGCGGGTCGGTATCCGGCGGGCAGGCGAGGCTGGTCACGCCGCCCGCCACCGCCGCATCCATCTCGGATTCGAGCGTCGCTTTGTATTCGTAGCCGGGCTCGCGCAGCCGCGCCGAGAGGTCGATCAGGCCCGGCGCCACCACCAGGCCTGCTGCATCGATGGTGCGATCCGGCGTTCCCGCGGCCGCAGCGATCTTGCCGTCGGCGAGGAACAAGTCGCCCAAGGCGTCGCGGCCGCTCTCCGGGTCGACCACCCTCCCGCCTTTGATCAGGAGCTTCATCTCTCGTAACGCCCTGTGGTGGGGGGTGCGGGGGGAGGCGACTTGAGCATCCCCCTGCTCCTAGTTGCCCGCGATCATGCTCATCACCGCCATCCGCACCGAGATGCCGAAAGTGACCTGCGGCAGGATCACCGAGTGCGGCCCGTCGGCCACTGAAGAGTCGATCTCCACGCCGCGGTTCATCGGCCCGGGATGCATCACGATCGCGTCGGCCTTGGCGAGGGCGAGCTTGTCGGCGGTGAGGCCGTAATGCTTGTTGAACTCCTGCGCGGAAGGCAGCAGCGCCCCGCTCATGCGCTCGTTCTGCAGCCGCAGCATCACCACCACGTCAGCGCCCTTCAGGCCCTCCCGCATCGAGTGGAACACGCGCACGCCGAGCGCCGCGGCACCGGCGGGGATCAGCGTCTGCGGCCCGATGACGCGCACTTCCGGCGCCCCCAGCGTGGTGAGGCCATGGATCAGGGACCGCGCGACGCGCGAATGCAGCACGTCCCCCACGATCGCCACCGTCAGGCCGCCGAAATCCTTCTTGTAATGGCGGATGGTGTATAGGTCGAGCAGGCCTTGCGTCGGGTGCGCGTGCCGTCCGTCGCCCGCATTGATCACATGCTCGTGCGGCTTGACGTGGCGCGCGATCAAGTGCGGCGCGCCGGAAGAGCCGTGGCGCACGACGAAGATGTCGGCCTGCATCGCCGACAGGTTGGCCACCGTGTCGAGCAGCGACTCGCCTTTGGCGGTCGAGCTCACCGCGACGTTGAGGTTGATGACGTCCGCCGACAGGCGCTTGGCGGCGATCTCGAAGGTGGTGCGCGTGCGCGTCGAGCCCTCGAAGAACAGGTTGAACACGCTCTTTCCCCGCAGCAGCGGCACCTTCTTGATGTCGCGTTCGGTGACGCCGACGAAAGAATCGGCCGTATCGAGCATCTTCAGCAGGATCTCGCGCGGCAGCCCCTCGATCGAGAGCAGGTGCTGCAGCTCGCCGTTGGCGTTTAACTGCGGGTTACGCGCCACGCTCGAGCTCCAGTGAGAGTTTGCCCTGGTCGTCGCGCTTCAGCCGCAGGCGCATGCCCGCGGGCACCTCGACCTTCGCGCCGGCATGCCGCGCGCAGATCGGCAGCTGCCGGCCGTCGCGCTCGGCCAGCACCACCAGCGCGATCGAGTCCGGGCGGCCGTAGTCGAACAGCTCGTTGATCGCCGCGCGCACCGTGCGCCCGGTGTGGAGCACATCGTCCACCAGAAACAAATCCCGCCCTTCCACGTCGAACGGGATCTTCGAGCGCTTGGGATCCTTGGCGAGACCCTGCTTGGCGTAGTCGTCGCGATAGAACGCGATGTCGAGCAGGCCGAGCGCGTCCCGCAGGCCGAGCGCGGCGTGCAGCCGCTCGGCCACCCAGGCGCCGCCGGTATGGATGCCGATCATCGCGGTGGACGGCGTCACCTGCGGCCTGAGCTCGCGCGCAAGCTGCTCGCACAGTTGTTCCGCGTCAGGCAGTTTCTTCATGGAAAAACTGTTCGAGGATCAATTGCGCCGCGACCGAATCCACCGCCTTCCTCTTCACGCCTCGCAGCAGGCTCTCGGCTTCGACCGACGTATAGCGCTCGTCCACGCGCGCCACCGGCAGGCGGAAGCGCCCCTCCAGCTGACGGGCAAAGCGCTGCGCTCGCTTGGCCATCGGGTGCTCGCTTCGCTCGGCCACCGGCAGTCCCACCACCAGCGTGGCGGGGCGCCATTCCTTCACCAGTTTGTCGATGGCGGCAAAGCCGGGGGCGGCAATGCCGGGCAATGGGTGCGCGGTGCGCAACTCCGTCTCCCCCACTGCAACTCCAATACGCTTTAAGCCGAAATCGAAGGCGAGGACGGTGCGGCCGGCCTCAGGCATGTCCCGCCGAATCCGCCAGGCGCGCGTAGTCCACCCCGAGCAGCTCCATCGCCGCCGGCAAGCGCTCCTCCGAGGGCAGGTCGAAAATGATGGCGTCCTTCGCCTCGACCGTGAGCCAGGCGTTTTGACCGAGCTCGTGCTCGAGCTGCCCCGCCGCCCAGCCGGCGTAACCCAGGGTGACCAGGAGCTTCTGCGGGCCTTCGCCGCGGCCCACCGCTTCCAGGATGTCCTTCGAGGTGGTGAGGCCGATGGCGTCGCGCACGCGCAGCGTGGACTGCCAGTTGCCCGCCGGCTCGTGCAGCACGAACCCGCGATCGGTCTGCACCGGGCCGCCGAAGTAGATCGGCGCATCCGACAGTTCCTGCTGCTTCAGGGTGAGCGAGAGGCGCTCGAACAGCGCCTGCAGCGTCATGTCGATCGGGCGGTTGACCACCACGCCGAGCGCGCCCTGGTCGTTGTGCTCGCAGACGTAGGTGAGGGTCTTGGAAAAGTACGGATCGGCCATGTTCGGCATGGCGATCAGGAAGTGGTGCGTCAGATTTATCGAGGACACGCTCGGGGTCTATCTTAACCCAAGGCCCCGGCTTGCGCGGTGAGGGCGCATCAGTAGCGAAGCTTCTCCAGCGCCTCTTGCAGGCCGCGCAGCAGCTTGGCCAGCTCCTCCACCGAGCTGGCGGCGCGCGTCGCCGCGCCCGCGGCCTGCTCGGCGCCGGACAGCACCTCGCGCACGCCCCCGGCAACGCTGCTCGCGACGCCTGCTTGCGAATGTGTGGCATTGGACACTTCCTCGATATTCTCGGCCAGCTTGCGCAGCCGCTCGCCCAGATCGGCCAGCGTCTGGCCGGAAGCGCTGCCGCTCAGCGCCTCGGCCTGCGCGGCAATCTGGTTCAGTGCGAGCGCGGTCTTGCCCAACTCGGGCGTGGCGCCGCGCAGCCGATCGATCTGCGCCGCGGCTACGCGGATGCGCGCGCCCAGGTCTCGCATCACCGAGAGCGCCGCCTGCACCGCCTGGTGGCCCTGCAGCGCCGCGGCACGCGCGGCGCGCGACAGTTCGGCGGACTGGTTGGCGCGGGTGGAGAGTTCGTTCACCATGCGCGCCATGCCGAGCGCAGTCGCGCTCGCGCCCTTGATGCGTTCGGATTGGCGCTGCGCGGCCTGGAACAGGCCATCGGCGGCGCCTTGCGCGCCGCCGGCGGCCCCGCCGACGCGTTCCGCAGCCGCCGCCACGCGTGCCACCAGCTGGCGCAGCGCCGCCAGCGCGTCGTTAAGCGCCGCCGCCGCCGGATAGGTGATCTCGTTGTTCACCGACACCCGCGCGGTGAGGTCACCCGCGGCGAGTCCTTCCAGCTCGCGGCGCAGCAGGTCCACCGCCTCCAGGTCGCGCTCGTGGTAGCGGCGCATCACCGCGTGGCGGCGCGCGATACCCTCGCGCTGGCGGCGCTCGTCGTGCAGGGTGAACAACGCGAGCAGCAGCAGCGCACCGAGCAGCGCCAGCGCGATCGCCGCCAGGCCGAATTCGTAGGCGCGCGGCGCCGGCGCCGCGCGGTAGGCCGCGACTACGCGGTCTACCGCCTCGAGCAGCCGTTCCGAATCCGTGTGCATGGTGAAGGCCGCGTCCTTCGCTCCGGCCAGGCGCGCCCGCGTGCCGAGCACCGCCACCACCGCATCCTGATACGGGCCGAAACTCTCGGCCAGCCCGCCGAGCGCCGCGGCCAGTTCGCCCTCCTTCGCGCTTTCGCGCAGCCGCGCGAGCGCGCCGCGGAACTCGTTCACGTCCTTGCCGAGCAGGAATTCGACTTCCGGGTCCACGGCGTCGGCAGCGAGCAGCTGCTGCGCGCCGCGCGCCATGCGCTGCGTGAGCATCACCAGGCGGCTCGCGGCGCCGGCCTCGGTGGGGCTCGCGCCACGCTGCAGCTGCAGGTTCTGCACGCGCTCGGCACGCTCGAGCAGGAGCGGATTGGCGCGCTCCATGCTCGCGGCCGCCGCGGCGAGCGCGGTGAGCATCTTCTGGTCGCGCAGCAGCGTGGTCGCGTTTTTCTCCGTGCGCTCCCATTCGGCGGCGAGCGAGCGCACGGCGTCCGGCGAGCGGCCGTCTTTCGTCAGGCGCGAAAGCGCCGAGGCGAAGCCGTCGCGGCTTGCTTGCACCAGGGGAAAGGCCTCGGGATCCCCACGCAGGCTGCGCAGCGCGCTTTTCGCCAGACGTTGCGATAGCGTACGCATTTCGCCTGCTGCGGCGAGGTGTCCTTCGCCGAAGTGCGCGTCCCGGTATTCGGCCCAGGCGAACCACAGCGCCGCGACGAGCAGCGCGGCGACTGCGGCGGCGAGCATCGCCAGTTGCCGGCGCAGCGGAATCACCGCTACGCCGCGCCATGCCGCGCCGAGCGCCTTCAGGTCCAAGCGCGCCGGCGCGCGCTCAGATCTCGACCATCTCGAAATCTTCCTTGCGCGCGCCGCATTCCGGGCAGGTCCAGTTGATGGGCACGTCGTCCCAGCGCGTGCCCGGCGCAATTCCCTCGTCCGGCATCCCCGCGGCTTCGTCGTACAGGAAGCCGCAGATCAGGCACATCCAGGTCTTGTACTGCACTTGGTTCCCGCTCATCGGTCGGCACGGAGGGCTGAGTTAAAATCGTGCGGCATCTTAGCTCATTCCGCAGCGCGGCCGCGCCGCGCCACCCATGCCTTCCGCCCTTCCGCTGGTGCTCAGCTTCGCCGCCGCCGATCCGACCGGAGGCGCGGGCTTGCAGGCCGACGTGCTCACGCTCGCCGCGCTCGGATGCCATCCGCTGTCGGTTCTCACCGCGGTGACCGTGCAGGACACGCATGGGGTGAATCGCATGCATGTGCTCGACGCGCAACTGGTTGCCGAGCAGGCTCAGCGCCTGCTCGACGAAATGCTGGTCGCGGCATTCAAGATCGGTGTGGTCGCCAGCGCAGCGAATGCAGCGGCGATCGCCGCGATCCTCGCCATGCACCCGCGCGTCCCCGTGGTGCTCGACCCGGTGCTCGCCTCTGGCCGCGGCGACCCGCTCGCCGACGCGGCGGTGCTCGCCGCCTTGCGCGCACACTTGCTGCCGCGCACCAACGTGCTCACACCCAACACGCTGGAAGCGCGCGCACTCGGCGGTGTGGCCGATTGCATCGCGCGGGGATGCAAGTATGTGCTCGTCACCGGCACGCACGCCGACACGCCCGAGGTGGTGAACACGCTGCACGACGCGAGTGGGATCGTGCGCGAGGACCGCTGGCCGCGGCTGCCGGGCAGCTACCACGGCTCGGGCTGTACCCTCGCCTCGGCAATCGCCGCCCGGCTCGCGCACGGCGACGACGTACCCGAAGCGGTGCGCGCGGCGCAGGATTTCACCTGGCGCGCGCTCGAGCGCGGCTTCAGGCCGGGCAGCGGCCAGTATCTGCCTTGGCGATGAAACTCCGCGGGCTTTACGCCATTACGCCGGGGGACATCGGGCGCGTCGCCGAAGCGGTGGCCTCCGGCGTGCTGTGCGCGCTGCAATACCGCAGCAAGTCCGCGTCCGCGGCGCAGCGCCGCGAGGAAGCTCGCACCCTGGCGCAGCTGTGCCGCCGGCACGGATTACCGCTGATCATCAACGACGACCTCGAGCTGGCGCTCGAAATCGGCGCCGCAGGCGTACACCTCGGGCGCAAGGACGGCGATCTTGCCGCGGCGCGCGCGCGGCTACCCGGTCGCATCCTCGGCGCCTCCTGCTACGACCGGCTGGAGCTCGCGCAACGCGCTGTGGCCGCGGGTGCCGACTACGTCGCCTTCGGTTCGGTGTTCGCCTCGCCCACCAAGCCCGGCGCGGTGCGCGCGCCGCTCGCGCTCTTCGGCCACCACTTCGGCGTACCGAAAGTTGCGATCGGCGGCATCACCGTGGGGAACGCCGCGCAGCTGGCGGCCGCCGGTGCCGACGCGGTGGCGGTGATCTCAGACCTGTTCGATGCGCCCGACGTCGCCGCGCGCGCGCGGGAATACGCTAAGGTGTTCGACCATGACATCGCGTAGCAACGAACTGTTCGAGCGCGCGCAGTTGCGCATTCCCGCCGGGGTGAATTCCCCGGTGCGCGCCTTCCGCGCCGTCGGCGGTACGCCGCCCTTCTTCGAGCGCGCCTCCGGCGCCCACCTGTGGGACGCCGACGGCAAGCACTACATCGACTATCTCGGCTCCTGGGGCCCGATGCTGGCCGGGCATACGCATCCCGCGGTGGTCGAAGCGGTCCAGTCAGCCGCCTCGCGCGCGCTGTCCTTCGGCGCGCCGACTGAAGCGGAAGTGGAGATGGCGGAGCTGCTGTGCCGCCTGCTGCCCTCGCTCGAGATGCTGCGGCTCGTGTCCTCCGGCACCGAGGCGACGATGACGGCGCTGCGCCTGGCGCGCGGTTACACAGGCAGGAACCTGATCGTGAAGTTCGAGGGCTGCTACCATGGCCACGCCGATGCGCTGCTGGTGAAGGCCGGCTCGGGCGCGCTCACTTTCGGCAATCCGAGCTCGGCCGGCGTGCCGGCGCAGACCGCGGCGGACACCCTGGTGCTCGATTACAACGATGCCGCGCAGGTGAAGGCGCTGTTCGAACAGCAGGGTGCGCAGATCGCGGGCGTGATCGTCGAGCCGGTGGCCGGGAACATGAACCTGGTGTTGCCGGTGCCCGGATTTCTCGAAACGCTGCGCGAACAGTGCACGCGGCACGGCGCGGTGTTCATCTGCGACGAAGTGATGACCGGCTTTCGCGTCGCCCTGGGCGGTGCCCAGGCGCGTTACGGTGTGCGACCGGACCTGACGACCCTTGGCAAGGTAATCGGTGGAGGGATGCCGCTAGCAGCAGTGGGCGGCCGGCGCGACATCATGCAGAAAATAGCCCCGCTCGGGCCCGTGTACCAGGCCGGCACGCTGTCCGGGAATCCGGTGGCGGTGGCCGCCGGCCTCGCCACGCTCAAGCTGGTGGACACGCCGGGGTTTCAGGATCGGATCGAGGCGACCACGCGAGCGCTCGTCGAGGGCCTCGTCGTGGAAGGCAAACGCGCCGGCGTCACCTTCTCGTCGCAGTCCATCGGCAGCATGTTCGGCGTGTATTTCCGCGCCGCGCCGCCGAGCTCATTTACTGAAGTGATGCAGTGTGACCGGGAACACTTCAATCGCTTCTTCCATGCGATGCTCGAGCGCGGCGTGTACCTGGCGCCCTCGGCCTACGAGGCGGGCTTCGTGTCCGCCGCGCACGGCGCGCGCGAGATCGAGGAGACTCTCGCCGCGGCGCGCGAGGCATTCCGCCTGTGCCGATAGTCGCCCGCGAGCTCTCCATGCTGGAGCGCGGCAAGCTCGCCGCCCACTTCCTCGCGCTCGGCGCGGAAGACCGGCGTTTGCGCTTCGGAGTTCCGATCTCCGACCCCTCGGTCGCCGACTACGTCGAGCGCATCGACTTCGGGCAAGACGCGGTGTTCGGCGTGTTCGACGACGAGCTGAACCTGGCGGGCGCCGCGCACCTGGCGCGCGCCGAGGACCATGCCGAGCTGGGCGTCTCGGTGCTGCAGGCGCACCGCGGCCGTGGCCTCGGCGGCGTCTTGCTCGAGCGGGCGCACACGCACGCCCGCAACTGGGGCATCGGCACGCTGTTCATGCACTGCCTGTCGGAGAACGCGGCGATGATGCACCTCGCGCGCAAGCAGGGCATGCGCATCGCCGTCGCTAGCGGCGAGGCCGACGCGCACGTCGAGCTGCCGCCGGCCAGCCCCTCGAGCATCACCGGCGCGCTCCTCGCCGAGCGCGCGGGGCTGTTCGACTACGCGCTGAAATCCCAGCTGCTCAGCGCGCGCCGACTGATCGCCAGCGCGCTCGCAAAGCCGAAAGCGCCTGGCTCAGGCGGCGCTTAGGGGATCTGCGCGTGGCGCATGTGCGAGCGGATGGTCGCCATGCGGGCGTCGATGTAGGGGGTGCGCTGGCCGCGCTGATAGCGGCGCGGGCTGGGCAGGATTGCCGCCAGCCAGGCCGCCTGTTCGGCGTCGAGCGCCTGCGCCGGGACGCCGAAATGGTGGCGCGCGGCGGCTTGCGCGCCGAACACCCCGTCGCCCCATTCGGCGAAGTTCAGGTACAGCTCGAGGATGCGGCGCTTGCTCATGGCGTGCTCGAGCATCGCGGTGATCACCGCTTCCTCCCCCTTGCGCAGCCAGCTGCGCTCGCCCGTCAGGAACAGGTTTTTGGCCAACTGCTGGCTGATGGTCGAAGCACCGGATACCACCTTGCCCTTCCTTTCGTTCTTCTCCATCGCCTTCTGGATCGCTTCCCAGTCGAAGCCTTCGTGGTCGATGAACTTCGCGTCCTCGGCGGCGATCACGGCGCGCTTGAGCTGCTGCGACATGCGCGCGTAGGGCACCCACTGGTGGCGCAGGGCCGCCTTCGGATTGTTCTCGCGCATCTGCGCCAGCCGCCGCTCCATGAACGCGGTGGCGGCCGGCGCCTCGCGCGTCCACCACAGGATTTGGGAATAGAACCACGCCTGCAGCAGGAGCACGCCCGCGACGAGCGTCACGAGCGTCCAGCCGACAAACCTTGCCGCCTTCACTTCGCGCGCAGCGCGGCGAGTACCGGCCCGGTTTCCGGCCGGATACCACGCCAGAGTAGGAACGACTCCGCGGCCTGTTCGACCAGCATGCCCAGACCGTCGCTCGCAGCGGCGCCAGCGGCGCGCGCCATGGCGAGGAAAGGCGTGTCAAGCCCGTAGGCCATTTCGTAGGCGAAGCCGCCCGGCCGGAACAGCCCGTGCGGCAGCGGCGGCAGGTCGCCGCCCAGCCCGGAGGAAGTCGCGTTGACGACGAGGTCGAAGGACTGGCCGGCGAGCGCCTCGTAGCCGCAGGCGCGCGCGCCGGGCACTCGCGCGGCGAGCGCCTGCGCGCGCGGCAGCGTGCGGTTGGCGACCACGATTCCCGCCGCGCCCGCCTGCGCGAGCGGCGCGAGCACGCCCTGCGCCGCCCCGCCCGCTCCCATCAGCAGGATGCGCGCGCCGGCAAGACTGCGACCGAGGTTGGCGCTGAGGTCGCGCACCAGACCGACGCCATCGGTGTTGTCGCCCCAGGGCTTGCCGCGGTCCAGCAGCAGCGTATTCACCGACTGTGCGGCGGCGGCACGCTCGCTTGTGCCGGCGCAGAAACGGAAGGCCTGCAGCTTGAACGGCAGCGTGACGTTGAGGCCCTTGCCGCCCTGCGCGCGAAACGCTTCCACCGCGCGCGCGAAGCCATCCAGCGGCGCCTCGACGCACCCGTAGTCGATGTCCTCGCCGGTGGCGCGCGCGAACTGCGCGTGGATCCAGGGGGATTTGGTGTGGGCAACCGGGTTGCCGATGACGGCGTAACGATCAGGCATGCTCGTGCAACCTGTGGCAGGGGGGGTGCGGGGGGAAACGATTTCAGTTTCCCCCTGCTCCGATCAGTCTGTCCAGAGCTTGTCGCCGCGGTCGAAGAACCAGGTGCGCGTAATCACCAGCAGGTCGGTGTCGCGGCGGATGTCAGGCGGAAACACCGCATAGGGCGAAGCCATGCGCACGATTCTGAACGCGGCGTCGTCGAGCACCTTGAGGCCGGAGGAGCGGTCCAGTTCGATCGACTCGACGTTACCGTCCGGGCTCAGGGTCACGGTCATGCGCAGGTTGCCGTAGACCTTGCCGCGCGCCGCCGCAGGGTAGTTCACCGTGCCCACGCGTTCCACCTTCTGGCGCCAGTCCTCCTCGTACTGCGCGAAGCGGTACTCGGTGGCGCTGGCGCCGATGAACTTCTTGCGCGGCCGCTTCTGGTAGGCGTCCAGGTTGCGGTCGATCTGCGCCTGCAGGCGCAACGCCGCGAGCGAAAGGTCGGCCAGGTCGCGGCCGGTGGCCTGTGGCGTCGGTTCCTCGGAAGGCGCTCGGCGCTCGGCCTCCGCCGCCACGCTGGCTGGCGAGCGGCGCGACTGCGCAATGAGCTTGCGCTGCTGCGCCTCGAGTTCTTGCACGCGGCGCTGCGCCTGCCCCAGGTCGCGTCCCGGGTCGCGGGGATCGATGACCGGCAGGGGCGAGCGCGCGCGCCGGTTCTGCTCGGTCTCGCCGCCCCCGTCGAGATGGTTCTGCGCCAGTGCGTCGGTCTTGCCCGGCCGCTGGCGCGACTTCGCATTGACCAGGATCACGTCGAGCGGCTGGTTGGCGCTGCTCCAGCGCAGCTCGTGGGGAAACCTGAAGTGCACCGACAGCAGGATGGCGTGCAACAGGAGCGACGCCGCCACCGACGCGTAGAGCACGCGGGATCGGCGGTCGAGCCCGGCCCAGAAATCGGCCGCGCCCGGCATGCGTGTCGCAAGCGCTCCCTGCAATGGCACCTCGAGGCGATGAAACGCCGTCATTCTAGGACTTTGGCGTTACCCCTGCTCATCGGTGCCCGCGGCGGCCGCGGGGCTCGGACCCAGCGTCTCGCGGTACACGCAGGCCACGCTGCGCTCGATCAAGTCCACCTCGCCGAGCGCAAGTCGCACGCGCGTGCCCGCGTCGAGCGCGGGCAGCGAGGGCACGCGAGCGGCAAGCGGCAATCCTTCGAAGCGCACCAGGTTCTCGCGCAGCACCACGGCATCCACATCGGTGATGCCCTCCTGCAGCAGCCAGCGCAGGCACCAGTAATTCTCCATCGCGCGCTGGTGCTCGTCGTAGCGAGCGTAGGTGACCTCGAAGGCGCGCAGAGCGGTGAGCAGGGACTCGGAAGTGCGCGTGAACGGCGGCTTGCGGCCGCCCAGCGCCGCAGCGAGCTGCCACTGGTTGACCAGGTCGACGTAGCGGCGCAGCGGCGAACTGCTCCAGGCGTAGCAGGCGACGCCGAGCCCATCGTGCGCTTCCGGGTGCACGCTCATCCTCACCTTGCCGGAGGACTGCACGCGGTACAGCGCCGCGACGTCGCGCTCGGCGAGCTGCTCGCCCCAGGTGGTATTGGCGAGGATCATCAGCTCGGCGACCAGCTTGTCGAGGGGCGCGCCGCGCCGGCGCGGCTCGATGCGCACCCTGCCCTGCTCCACGCGGTAGACGTAGTCCACGGCCGCCAGATCGACGCTCGGCTTGCCGCGGCGCGTCTCGAGCGCCTCGGCCAGGCGCCACAGCGTGCGCAGTTCGTCCTCGCGCGGCAGCCCCGCGTTCCTTCCCTCCTCGAAGGCCGCGTTTAACGGCGCGATCTCGCCGTGGCGCAGGTTGGCCGTGATACGCACGCGCTCCAGCCGCGAGTGGCGAGCGCGCAGCGTGAAATCGGCGGCCGACACATCTACGTACAGCGACACGACCGCGCGCTCCGTGCCCGCATCCAGCGAGCAGGCGGCGATCGCGTCATCGGGCAGCATGGTGAATTTCTGTCCCGGCATGTAGGCGGTGGAAAGCCGCTCGCGTGCGATGGCGTCGAGCGCCGAGCCCGGCGCGAAGGCGAGCCCGGGCGCGGCAATGTGGATGCCCACGCGCCACGCGTCCGCCGCGACGCGCTTGAGCGAGAAGGCATCATCGATCTCGGTGGTACCGGCGTCGTCCAGGCTGAAGGCTTCTGCGTCGGCCAGCGGCAGCTCGCCGGGCAGCGACGCCGCCTCGTGCGGCGGGAACGCAGTGCCGCCCGGAAAGAATTCGACCAGGAACCGGTTGAGGTGGTAGGCGTGCGTGTCGGTGAGCTTGCCGCAGCGCTCGAGCAGGCGCGCGCCCGAGAGCCCCGCTTTCGCGCAGGCCTGCTCGAAGGCTTTGGTCTCCGGCTTGTTGCGATCGGGCGCATACAGCAGCTCGTCCTTCAGCCGCTCGATTTCGGGCGGGCAATCGAAGCGCGCGAGCTGTGCGGCCCAGTCAGCGATCAGCGCGAGCACGCGCTGTTTCTTCTCGGCGGAGGCAAGCGCAAGCTTGAGGGTCTCCGCGGGGGCAGCCTGGTAGTGTCCACGCCCGCGGCGGTGAAAGTGCATCGGCGCCGACTGCAGCTTGAGCAGCACGCCGGCGGCTTCGGCCGGGCCCGCCTCGCGGCCGACATATTCCCGCGCCAGCTCCTGGAAGCCGAACACGCCCGCGGGACAGCACTGCCACAGGAAGTCGGTGTCGAGCCCGGCGGCGTAGACCTGGGCGGCAGCGAGCATCTCCGCCGCACCGGGCCGCTCGAAGCTCAACAGCACGTTGCCCGCCTTGATTTTCGATCGCCGGCCGTGCGGCGCCTCCACTTGGAACGAGGCCGTCGCTTTTGCGAGCACCGTCCCGACCTTGAACTCGCCGTCCTCCTCGTAGAGCAGGTGCATCTCAGGCCCCCGCGAACTCGAGGATGCGCGGCAGGTGCTGCGGGAAGGACCGCAGCGAGTGCTCGCCGCCCTCGATCACCACGTGGGCCGCGCCGGCATAGCGTTCGACCGCCCTGCGGTAGTCGAGCACTTCATCGCCGGTCTCCACGATCAACAGGTAGCGCGACGGGGTAAGGCGCGGCGCCCAGAGCTTTTGCCATTCGTGCAGATGGGCCTCGGTCAACTGGTAAGGCTCGCCGGTGTGCAGGTTTTTCTGCTCGCCGAGGCAGGCGCGCAGGCCGACGTGCGGGTCGATGGCCGGGTTGAGCAGCACGGCCTTGGCACCGAATTTTTCCGCGAGATGCGTGGCGTAATAGCCGCCGAGCGAGGAACCGACGAAGCAGAACGGCGTGCCCGCGTGGCGCCCCATCAGCGTTTCGATCGCGGCAATCGCATCGCCCGCCAGCGGCGGCAGCGCCGGGCAGGCGTAGTGCGTGGCGCGACCCTGCTCCTGCAGGTACTGGCCAAGCAACTGCGCCTTGTGGGACTGCGGCGAGGAGTTGAATCCGTGCAGGTAGGCGATCATCGGCCGAGCGCCGCCAGCAGTTTTTCGTGGATGCCGCCGAAGCCCCCATTGGACATCACCAGTACCCGGTCGCCCGGGCGCGCTTCGGCGGCGATAGCCTTCACCATCGGTTCGAGTTGCTCGAAGCAGCGCGCCCGCGTCCCCAGCGGCCGCAGAGCGGCAGCCGCGTCCCAGCCCAGCCCGGCGCTGTAAACGAACACGCGGTCGGCCGCCGCAAGGCTCGTCGGCAACTGGCCCTTCATCACGCCCTGCTTCATGGTGTGGGAGCGCGGCTCGAGTACCGCAAGGATGCGTGCCGTGCCCGCTTGCGCGCGCAGCCCTTCCAGCGTGACGCGGATGGCGGTCGGGTGGTGCGCGAAATCGTCGAACACGGTGACGCCGCGCGCCACGCCCAGCTGCTCCATCCTTCGCCGGACCCCTTCGAACTGCCCCAGGGCCTCGGTCGCCCTCGTCGGCTCGACACCCGCATGGCGTGCGGCAGCAATTGCCGCCAGGGCGTTCTGCCGGTTGTACTCGCCCGGCTGTGTCCAGCGCACGCGGCCGACCACGCTCCCCTCCAGCCGTACGTCGAAGCTGCCTTCCACATCGGCTGGGCCAGCTTGCCACCCTTCGTCCACGCCGAAGCGTTCGATCTGGGTCCAGCAGCCTTTTGTAAGCACTCGCTTCAGGGCTTCATCCGCTCCATTCACCACGATGCGCCCATTACTAGGCACAATCCTCACGAAATGATGAAATTGCCGCTCAATGTCGGCAATATCGCCGAAGATATCAGCGTGATCGAACTCCAGATTTGTCAAAATCGCAGTCCTGGCCTGGTAGTGCACAAATTTGGAGCGCTTGTCGAAGAAGGCGGTGTCGTACTCGTCAGCTTCGATCACAAACAGCGATTGCTCCCCCAAGCGCGCCGAGATGCCGAAGTTGGAAGGCAGCCCGCCAATCAGGAAACCGGGCCTATGGCCGGCGCATTCGAGGATCCAGGCGAGCATTGAGGCGGTGCTGGTTTTGCCGTGGGTCCCGGCCACCGCAAGTACATGGCGCCCATGGAGGACCTGCTGGGCGAACCACTGCGGTCCCGAGACATACCGGCCGCCGGCGTCGAGAATCGCTTCCATCAGGGGATTGCCGCGGGACACCACATTGCCGACCACCCAGAGGTCCGGCCGCAGGGAGAGTTGTTCCGCGGCATAGCCTTCGATCAATTCAATGCCGAGCGCCTTGAGCTGCTCGCTCATCGGCGGATAGACGCCGGCGTCGCAGCCGGTGACGCGAAAGCCCGCCTGGCGCGCGATCGCCGCAAGGCCGCCCATGAAGGTGCCGCAAATTCCAAGGACATGCAGGTGTGCGGCCATGGCGAAAGGGCGGCGATTCTACGCGATGGCCCCTCGGCCCGGTGCGCTATCATGCGCCCGCTATGAGCCGCCGGACTTCTTCGCGGCATGACGGCATGCGCACGCGGATCGCCGCGGCAGCGGCGCGCCTGATGGCCGAGGACGGCATCGACGACTTCGCCCTTGCCAAGCGCAAGGCGGCGCGCCAGCTGGGCGCCGCCGACACCGTGTCGCTCCCCACCAACGACGAAATCGAAGCCGAGCTGTGCGAGTATCGCGCGCTATACCAGGCCGACGAGCATCCCGAGCGCATCGCCGAGCTGCGCCGGGTGGCGCTCGATGCGATGCGCGTACTCGAGCGATTCAGCCCCTACCTCACCGGATCCGTGCTGAAGGGAATCGCTGGTCCGTACGCGGAAATCGAGCTGCAGTTGTACCCGGACAGCGCCAAGGACATCGAGCTGTTCCTGCTGGAGCGCAATATCGCTTTCGACACGGCCGAAGGACGGCGCTACTCGGGCGGTCGGGCACATGCCGTCAGCGTGTTCAAGCTCGATTGGCTCGGCACGCTCTTGCGCCTTTCCGTCTTCGATCCGCGCGACGAGCGAGTGGCGCTGAAGACGTCTCAAGCGGGCCGGGTGATGGACCGGGCCGGCATCGCCGAGGTCCGCCAAATGTTGGAAAAGAGCGGTTAAATAGCGGCAACTCCATCAAAAGTGTGCCCAACAGCGAAATTCAGTGATTCCGCTGTTTGTGGCCTGGACTGGACAACTAGATTAGGGCCACGCGATGGCAGGGGCGCGGGAGGTCCCCTGGCAGCAATTTCGGCTATATTGCCGCCTTCTTCGGGGAAAAATGGCTAAAGCCAGAAAACGAGCAGGCCCGTCGATGTTGCTGCTGAACGGGCCAAACCTGAACCTGCTTGGCACCCGGGAGCCCCATCTCTACGGTCGGGACACGCTGGATGCGATCGAGCGGCGCCTCAGCGCGGCAGCCAAGGCCGCCGGCGTTCGGCTCCATTGCCTGCAAACCAACCATGAGGGAGTGGCGGTCGACCGGGTGCAGAAGGCCAAGCGCGACGGCGTCGGATTCATCATCCTCAACCCCGCCGCCTTCACCTATTCGAGCATCGCGCTGCGCGACGCGTTGACTGCAGTGCAGATCCCGTTCGTCGAGGTGCACCTGTCGAACATCCACGCGCGCGAGCCTTGGCGCGCGCACTCTCATTTCACCGCCGTGGCGGTCGGCTCGATCCTCGGGCTGGGCAGCCGCGGCTACGACCTCGCGCTCGACTATGCGATCGGGCGCCTCAAAGCCAAGGGGAGCGGCGGGGCCTAGCCCCGGTAACCGCACGGCGGGCCGCTTTGCCCGCCGGGGGAGGAAAATCATGGATTTGCGCAAGCTGAAGAAGCTGATCGACCTCGTGCAGGAGTCCGGCATCGCCGAGCTCGAGATCACCGAGGGCGAGGAGAAGGTGAAGATCGTGAAGGGCGGGGAGGCGACGGTAACGCCGTTGGCACCCGCCTCGGCGGCGCCGGCGGCGGCGCCTTTGCCTGCGGCGGCAAGCGCGCCTGCCGCCGCGACGGCCGCCGAGGTGCCCGTGCAGTCGGGCCACGTACTCAAGGCGCCGATGGTCGGTACTTTCTACCGCTCAGCCACGCCGGAAGCCAAGCCCTTCGTCGAGGTCGGCCAGAACGTCAAGGCCGGCGAGACGGTGTGCATCATCGAGGCGATGAAGCTGATGAACGAGATCGAAGCCGACGCCACCGGCATGATCAAGGCGATCCTGGTGGAGAGCGGCCAGCCGGTGGAGTACGGCCAGCCGCTGTTCATCATCGAGTAGCGAGCGCCGGTGTTCGAGAAGATCCTCATCGCCAACCGCGGGGAGATCGCGCTGCGCATCCAGCGCGCCTGCCGCGAGCTCGGCATCCGCACCGTGGTCGTGCATTCCACTGTCGATGCCGAGGCAAAGTACGTCAAGCTCGCCGACGAATCGGTTTGCATCGGCCCGGCGCCGGCGCGCGACAGCTACCTCAACATGGCGGCGATCATCAGTGCCGCCGAAGTCACCGACGCCGAGGCGATCCACCCGGGCTACGGGTTCCTGTCGGAGAACGCCGATTTCGCCGAGCGCGTGGAGCGCTCGGGCTTCGTGTTCATCGGTCCGCATCCCGAGAACATCCGCAGGATGGGCGACAAGGTGAGCGCCAAGCAGGCGATGCTCAAGGCCGGCGTGCCCTGCGTACCCGGCTCGGACGGCGCGCTGCCCGAGGACCCCAAGGAAATCGTGCGCATCGCGCGAAAGGTCGGCTACCCGGTGATCATCAAGGCCGCCGGCGGCGGCGGCGGGCGCGGCATGCGGGTGGTGCATACCGAGGCGGCGCTGCTCAATGCAGTCAACATGACCCGCGGCGAGGCGCAGGCGGCCTTCAGCAACGCCACGGTGTACATGGAAAAATTCCTCGAGAACCCGCGCCACATCGAGGTCCAGGTACTTGCCGACAGCCACAAGAGCGCCATCTACCTGGGCGAGCGCGACTGCTCGATGCAAAGGCGCCACCAGAAGGTCATCGAAGAGGCGCCGGCGCCGGAGCTGACCGAGAAGCAGCGCGAGAAGATCGGCGAGCGCTGCGCCGACGCCTGCCGCAAGATCGGCTACCGCGGCGCCGGCACCTTCGAATTCCTGCACGAAGACGGCGAGTTCTATTTCATCGAAATGAACACGCGCATCCAGGTCGAGCATCCGGTGACCGAGATGATCACCGGGGTGGACCTGGTGCAGGAGCAGATCCGCATCGCGGCGGGAGAAAAGCTGCGCTTCCGGCAGAAAGACATCGTGCTGCGCGGCCATGCCATCGAGTGCCGCATCAACGCGGAGGACCCGTACCGCTTCACGCCCTCGCCGGGCCGCATCACCTCGTACCACCCGCCGGGCGGGCCCGGCATCCGCGTCGACACGCATATCTATGCCGGCTACATGGTCCCGCCCAATTACGACTCGATGCTCGGCAAGTTGATCGCCTACGGCGCGACACGCGACCAGGCGATCCGGCGCATGCGCATCGCACTCTCGGAAATGGTGCTGGAGGGCATTACCACCAACATCCCACTGCATCGCGAGCTGCTGCACGACAGCCGCTTCCTGCGCGGCGGCACCTCGATCCATTACCTCGAGCAGAAGCTGGCGCAGGAGAGCAAGCAGAAGGTCAAGTAGTGCCCTGGGTCGGGCTCACCCTGGAGGTCGAGGCGGCGCAGGCCGAGGCGCTGAGCGATGCACTGATGGAGCAGGGCGCGCATTCGGTGTGGATCGAGGAGCCGGAGCGGCCGCGCAACCGGTTGCACGCGCTGCTGGCGCAGGATGCCGACCCGGCGGCGCTGCTCGGCCGCGCAGCCGCACAGGCAGGGACCGGCGCGCCGCCATTCACCCTGCAACACGTGGCCGACCAGGACTGGGTGCGCGAAACGCAGGCGCAATTCGGGCCGAT
>Ga0247727_10004314_pt1 | contig 30251 bp, 32 predicted proteins | sample WisWelCaveWW1625_FD_202498 | JGI IMG/M metagenome (GOLD analysis project Ga0247727, IMG submission 202498) | Biofilm microbial communities from Wishing Well Cave, Virginia, United States - WW16-25 | ecosystem: Environmental > Aquatic > Deep subsurface > Groundwater > Cave microbial mat | place...
TGACGGCTCTCTTTGACCTTGTCACCCTCGAACTCGAATACCCAGGCGGCGGGCGTGGTCTGGCGCTTACCCGAAGGAGGAAGCGTGCCGGCCGGGCCGTCCAAGGGCCCCGTCTGTGTTCCCTCCCAGGTCACCTCAAGCACGGCTTTGTTGCCGCTTGCGAAGGCGTTGGTAACCGTGCCCTTGACGTCCGGCATCGCCTTCCTCCAGCCCTGAAGCGCCGGAAGGATCTCGGCTTCGCCTCGGAGCTGGCGTCCCGTGCCCACCTCGTTGTAAAGGCCTGCACCAAGCAGCGCCATGCTCCGGTCCCAGTCCGCCTTGTTAAACGCTTCTACTGCTTCCCTGGCGACCTTGATAAGATCCTGTTCTCCCATGATGCGTCTCCTTCCTGTATGTGACAAACCCAGCACGGCGATTCGGCAGAAGGCAGGACGGCTGGGTTGTCGTAAGCACCCACCAGCTGCCACCTACCGACGGAATCTTGCCTGAAGGGGAACGGTGTGTCAAGGAGCGGACGCCATGTGCCCGGGCGGTCCCGCGGTTCCGCGGTCCTACGGTTCCACCGTCACCTTGATCGACCCCTGCGATTTATCCGCCGCCAGCGCGAAGCCTCGGTCGATCTCCTCGAGCGAGACGCGGTGCGTGATCAACCGGCGCAGGTCGTCCGCGCGCCGCGCGGCGATGTCGAGCGCGACCTCGAAGTCGGAGCGGCCACCCGAACGCCCGTAGACGATGCCGCCGGCGATCTTCGCCTCCTTGAGAACGGCGTTCGTCGCGTTGAGGCTCACCGCCTTGGTGAAGATGCCCAGGACGGAGATGCGTCCGCCCGCCTGCACGATGGAGACCGCCTCGTTCACGGTGTCGGCGTGGCCGCCCACCGTTTCGACCACCACCTCCGGGAAGCGCGCGCCGAACGCGGCCATCAGCGCCGGCACGGCGTGCTCGTTCGCGTCGATGACGCCGGCGGCGCCGAGCGCTCGCGCGGCCTCCGCCTGGTGAGGGTAGCGAGCGGTGATGAACACGTCGGACGCGCCCATCGTCTGTGCGGCGACCAGCGCCAGCAGCCCGATGTTGCCGGCGCCCAGCACGCAGACCCGCTCCCCGAACGAGAGGCCCACTTCGCGCAGGCCGTGCACCGCCACCGCCAGCGGCTCGACGAGCGAGCCCGTTTCGAAATCGACGCCGTCCGGCAGCGGATGGACGGTGTAGGCAGCGGCGTGGACATACTCGGCGTAGGCGCCGGGGAGCATCGTCCCCATGAACTTGCGCTCCGGGCAGAGCTGGTAGCGCCCGCCGCGACAGAAGTCGCACACGCGGCAGACCTCGACCGGCTCGATGACGACCGGCTGGCCGGGCGAGACGCGCGTCACGCCCTCGCCGACGGCGGCCACCTCGCCGGCCACCTCGTGGCCCATGCGCAGGCCTGGGATCGCCGGGAACTCGCCTCGGTAGAAGTGGAGGTCGCTGCCGCAGATGCCGCAGTTACGCACCCGCACCACGACGCCGCCCGGCTGCGCCTGCGGCGCCTCGATCTCCTGCACCTCCAGCTTCCCCTGTCCGGCCAGCACGGCTGCTCGCATGGTGGTCATGGTGGCCTCCTCGATGTGGGATGGCGCCTGGCAACGTCGAGCGTCGCCGCTGTCATTCTGAGCCCTTCGGTACCCCTCAGGGTAAACTCCGCGAAGAATCTGGCGGCCCTGCGGGCAAGCGTCTGCCCAGGCTCGACACGCGTGCTGTTAGTAGAGGTGAGACCCTTCGCTCCGCTCAGGGTGACAAAGGCGAGGCCCTGCGACAAGCTCACGACGCGTCGTGGTTGTGGCCGGTCCGCGCTCGGTTCGGCTATCATGGCCGCGATCCGATGCGCGCCGTCAACCAACCGGAGAGCTGGTGGGGCTGGCACGGCTGGAATCAGCCCGAGCCGCTCTCCATCGTCGAGATCCTCCAGGCCGGCACGATGCCGCCGCGCCTGGCCGCCGCGTTCTGGCTGGGGCTGGAGCGGGGCGCTTCGTTCGTCTTCGCGGCCGACCCGCCGGGCGCCGGCAAGACGACGATCTTGACCGCTCTGCTAGCCTTCGCGCCGCCGGAGATGGTCGCCTATTTCACGCGCGGCTGGGGCGAGACGTTCGACCTGCCGCCGCCCAGCCCCGGCCATCCCACCTACCTGATGGTCAACGAGATGAGCGACCACCTGCCCGTCTACTCCTGGGGCCCCTACGTGGTGCGCGTCTTCGAGCTGCTGGGCGATGGCTACTCGCTCCTCACCACCGTCCACGCCGACACCGTCGAGGGCGTCGTCGAGCAGCTCACGGACGAGGCCGGCGTGCCGCGTGAGCACGTCGCGCGGCTCACCTTCGTCGTGCCGCTGGCCATCGTCCGGCGTGAGAGCGGCACGCTGCGCCGCGTGCGCGACGTCGGCCTCCTGGAGCCGGGCGAGGGCGGCCTCGCGTCGCGCCGCATTGGCTCGTGGGACGAGCGACGCGACGCGTTCTCGGTGCTCGCGACGCCCGACGAACAAGCGGCCTTCGCCGCGCGACTCGACATTGATCCCGCCGCGCTCGACGGCGAGCTGTCGCGTCGCGAGGCGTTCCTCCAGCGGCTCGTCGCGGACGGCGTGAGCGAGATGTCGGCCGTGCAGGCGGCGGTCGATACGTTCCGGCGAACGGGGCGCTAGTCACCCAGCAGCGTCGCCAGCACCGCCGGCGTGTCCGAGAGGTCTTCGACCGCGACGTCGGCGCCGGCGTCGAGCAGCGCCTCGACCGAACACGGGCCCGTCGCCACGGCGAGCGACCGCGCGCCGTTGGCCTGCGCCGCCGCGATGTCCAGCGGCGTATCGCCGATCACCCAGACCGAACGCGGATCGACCCTCTCGTCGCCCGCCACGCGCTCGATGGCGATGGCGACCAGCTCGCCGCGGTCCTCGGCGTCGTCGCCGAAGCCGCCCTCGTGGGGCAGGTGGGCGTCGAGGCCGAAGTGACGCAGCTTAAGCAGCGCGGCCTGCCGGAAGTTGCCGGTGGCCAGCCCCGACCGCGCGTCGCGGCCCGAGAGCGGCGCCAGCAGCTCGGCGACGCCGGGCATCGCGCGCCCGCCGTCCACCTCCTGCAGCGCGGCCTCGAGCAGCGGCAAGTAGGCCGCCGTGAAGCGCGCCATCGCCGGCCGGAAGCCGTCGGCGCCGTCGAGGGCGCTGTCGAGGAGGCCGTGCACGCGCATGGCGTCGCGCAGGATCGCCCAGTCGGTGCGGCCGGAGAACTCGACGCGTCGGAAGCCATCGGCGATGCCGTGAAGCGACTCGAACGCGCGGCGCATCGCCAGGCTGCCGGCGCCGCCGCTGTAGAGCAGCGTGTTGTCCACGTCGAAGAGGACAATCTTATCACGCACCACGCGAGGGCCTCCTGATCGAGCTTACCACCACGATCCTGCTGCCGCCACAACGGGCCGCCTGATGGCCAAGACCGGCCAGCGGAGCGTTAGTAATGGGGCCCAGCGTCGGGTGATGAAGTACCTGGGGCAGATCGGGCGGCGCGATCTCCGCGTCCACGATGCCCGCCACACGTTCATCACGAACCTGCTGAAGGCGACGAACGGCAACATCTTCCTCGCGGCCAGGCTCGCGGGGCACGCCGACGAGCGCCAGATCGTCCGGACGTACGGCCACCTGCTGCTCGACGATCCGATCCGCGCGGCGCGGGCGCTGGCGGAGTGGATGGGGCGGCCAGGGCCGGTGGCAGCGGGGCGCGCAGGAGGCATCCCGACTTCCGGTCGATCATGATCCTAGGGAGGTAGATCAACATGGCAAGGCGCACCGCACCAGCGCAGACGGTCGAGGAAGCCAGGAGAACACTGCTCAAGCTGCTGCCGCGCCGTCCCATGACCTGGGATCGCGGCATCCACAAGTTCGAGGATGGGTTCAAGGGGGCAGTCCTGACGGGCGGCGATCTGAAGGCGCACGTCCGAGCGGCAGCCATCATCGCGGGAGAACCGCCGACGGGCCGGTCATCAGGAACGCCGTGCGGGACGCGATCTACGGCTTCGCCGCCGATGACGACGATCTGCGCGAGGAACTCCTGGGCATCATCGGCCCACTGCGTGAGGCGGCCTCGGCGTGGGGATGAAGTCTACTCGTTCTGCTTGAGTTCGTCCCAGGTCTTCAGGAGAGCAATCTGCGCCTTGATCTGCGCCAACTGACGACCTCTGTCGATGTCGGCGATGTTGGCTAGTTGAGCAACGATCTCGAAGGTTGTCGGCGTGCGGCCTTCCTCAGTCCTGTACGCGTTGCGAATGACGTCCAGTCGACCGCTGTGAAGGAGTGCCCGTAACTGACCTACGGTCTCGACGCCTCTGCTGACCAGCAGCTTGATCATCCCGTCGATTTCTTGCTGCGACGCTCGTATGGCAACCTCTGAGAGCGTCGCGGGGAAGTTCTCTGGGTTCAGCGGGTCTGTGTCCTCGAACGTGCTCTCTTCCTGGAACCGAATCAACTCTTCGGCAATCATGTTGAGGAGATCATCCAGCGCTCCCAGTTGGCGACTAAGAACCTGGAAGGTCTTACGCACAGGCAGGGACGTACGCTTGCCTGGCTTGTAGCCTAGGATATGCTCGACCTCGGCCCAAAGGTCTTGCGAGAAGGTTCGCACCTGCAGCTCCAACCAAGGCCGATCCTCCAGTGGAACAGAGCTATCGGTGAGCCGGAGGAGGTAGTGGAGCGACGCGTAGCCGCTTTGCTTGTCGGTGCGTCGGAAGTTTCCCGCGAGCCCCAGGTCGTCCAGCGTACCGATGGTCAGATAGGCGACTGATGCTTCCGTGGGATGAAGCTCGAACTGGCCGGAGTTTCGAATCTGATGGTCGATCATTGGAAGGTCGCGCAGGAAGTAGACGATGACCCGACCGGCCACCGCGTCGTCCATCGAACGAAAGCTCTCCGGCGAGAGCCCTGCCGGATACCTGTCTCGGCTGCGGGCTATCTTGTCGATGACGCTTTCGGGCCGCTTTACCCTGATCCGAATCCTCTGGATGGGCGATGGCACGGCAAGGCGTTCCGTCTGGGCGAAGTTCCCCCAGTGCCGAGGCGAGATCTTCCAGTCGTCGAGGATGGCCTTGAGTTCTCGCTTCGTGGGGACGAGAATAGCCCGCACGTACTCAGAATAGTCCTTGAGGAACTTGGTCAGCTTCCTTGCGTCGGCCATGCTAAATGTTACGGCAGAGGACGTTCAGTTCACAATGTCGCTGCGTTGCCACGCCCGCGTCGCGCCGAGATAAGCGTCCTGTTCGCGCCCCAGACACGTTCCCGCCCCGACCCCCGTTGTAGGACATTGACCCCGCCATGGCCAAGGAGGGCCGAGTCCAGGCGGAGGAGGGAGGTGAACGAGATGGAAGAACCGCCGCCATGCTATACACTGCCCGTGCGGGGCAGTTGGAGGGCCTTCCGATGCGCGGGCGCGACCTGATCTCCATCGCCGACCTCACCGCCGACGAACTGGAGCTGCTCCTCTCGGTCGCGGCAGAGCTGAAACGCGACCGCACGCCGGCCGCGCGCTCGCTCGAGGGCCAGACGCTCGCCTTGGTCTTCGAGAAGGCGTCGCTGCGCACGCGCGTCAGCTTCGACGTGGCGATGAAGCACCTCGGCGGCCACACGATCTACCTCTCGCAGCGCGAAGTCGGCCTGGGCACGCGCGAGCCCGTCGCCGACGTCGCCCGCGTGCTCAGCCGCTACGTGGAGGGCATCGCCGCCCGCACCTACGCCCAGCAGACGCTCATCGGCCTCGCCGAACACGCCTCGGTGCCGGTGATCAACGCCCTCTCCGACGACGAGCACCCCTGCCAGGCGCTCGCCGACCTGCTGACGATCCGCGAGCGCAAGGGCGGCGTGCGCGGCGTGCGCGTCGCGTTCCTGGGCGATGGCTATAACGTCGCCGCGTCGCTGGCGCAGTCGTGCGCGCTCGCCGGCGCGCACTTCACCATCGCCTCGCCGCCGGGCTACCGGCTGGCGGAGGAGACGCAACTCCGCGCGGAGGAGTTCGCGCGCGCCACCGGCGGCAGCTTCCGCACCGTCGAGGCGCCGGAAGAGGCGGTGCGCGACGCCGACGTGGTCTACACCGACGTCTGGACCAGCATGGGGCAGGAGGACAGCTACGAACAGCGCCGCCGGGCCTTCGCGGACTTCCAGGTGACGCCGCAGCTCATGTCGCTCGCCCGGCCGGACGCCATCTTCATGCACGACCTGCCGGCTCACCGTGGCGAGGAGACGGTCGACGAGGTGATCGAGGGCCCGCAGTCTGTGGTCTTCGATCAGGCCGAAAACCGGCTCCACGCGCAGCGGGCGGTGCTCTTTCTGCTCCTGGGCGGGCGGGAGGAGTAGCCGGGTGGCCGAGTTTCGCGATGAACTCCAGAACATCCTCGATCGCGTCGATGCCACGGACGCGCTGGACGTTCTACTCATCGCGCTGGTCATCTATGGGGCGTTCCTGCTCGTTCGGGGCACCGCCGCCATCGCCCTGCTCCGGGGCGCCGCGATCCTGCTCATCGGCGCCTTGGTCCTGGCGCAGGCGCTCAACCTAGAGGCGCTCGACTTCGTCATTCGCAACTCGTTCACCGGCCTGATCATCGCCGTGCCCATCATCTTCCAGCCGGAGATCCGGCGCGCCCTGGAGCGAGTCGGGCGAACCGGACTGCGCGTCTGGGCCCGCCCCGTCTACGACGCGATCGTCGACACCGTGAGCGCGACGGCGTTCGATCTGGGGAAACAGCGCCACGGCGCGCTCATCGTCCTGGAGCGCGACACCGGCCTCCAGAACTACATCGAGACTGGTGTGCCCGTGGACGCCACGCCTTCGATCCAGTTGCTGGAGGGCATCTTCTACCCGAATACACCGCTGCACGACGGCGCGGTGATCCTACGCGAGAATCGCGTCGTCGCCGCGGGGTGCACGCTGCCGCTGTCAGAGGCGCGCCTGTCTGGGGAGATGGGGCTGCGCCATCGGGCTGGCCTGGGGGTCACCGAGGCGACCGACGCTGTGGCCGTCATCGTGTCAGAGCAAAGCGGCTCGGTCACGCTGGCGGCCAACGGCCGGCTGCACGCCCACCTCGACCAGGCGCACCTGCACCGCCTGCTGGCGCAGTTCCTCCATTCGCCCGCCGCCGGCGATGGCCGGGCCGAGGGGTAACGACGTGGAGCGGGCACTGGGCTGGCTGCGCGAGGGGGCGGTGACCGCCGGGCTCGTCGCGCGTCAGAGCACCCTGTCCCTCCGCTCGAACTGGGGGATCGGGCTCCTCTCGCTGGCGCTGGCGCTCAGCCTCTGGGTGTACGTGACCGACCGCGAGAACCCGGAGCGCACCGACCGCGTCCCCGGCAGCGTGCCTATCGAGGTGGTGAACGTGCCGGCCGGCCTGGCCGTGCTCTCCGTATCGCAGGAGTCGGTGACGGTGCGAGCGCGCGCTTCGGAGAGCGTGCTGGACGGACTGACGGCGCAGGAGTTCCGCGCGACGCTCGATCTGGCTGGCGTCACCACCCAAGAGGTGCGCGGCGAGGTGCGGGTCACGTCCGAGGAGCCGCGCGCCGACGTCGTCGATGTCTCGCCGGCGTTTGTGACGGTCCGCCTGGAGAACGTGCGGTCGCAGACCGTGCCGGTGAGCGTGCAGCTCGTCGGCGCGTTGCCGCGCGGCTTCGAGGTGGGCGAGACGACGATCCAGCCAGCGGAGGCCGAGGTGACTGGGCCGGAGACGCTCGTAGCCAGTGTGGCGTCGCTCGTCGCGGAAGTGAACCTGACCGGCGCGCGGACGAGCTTCGAGGAGACGCTCGCGCTCAAGCCACGGGACGAAGCCGGGCTCAACATCGAGCGCGTCCGGCCGCGGCCGGAAAGCGCCCAGGTGCGCGTCCAGATCACGCAGGTTCAGTTCACTCAGGGGTTTGTCGTGCGGCCGGAGGTCACGGGCGTCCCGGCTGAGGGCTATCAGGTGACGGCCGTCCGGGCCGACCCGCCGCTGGTCAACGTGACGGGAACCATCGAGCAGCTCCAGGGCATCGATGCGGTGGCGGGGCTGGCGACGGCGGCCGTGAGCGTGGAGGGAGCGACGGCAGATGTCGTCCGGCCGATGGCGCTGCTGCTCCCGGCCGGCGTCACCGCTGGCGTGACGACGGTGACCGTCCGCGCGACGGTCGCGGCTACCCAGGGGCAGTTCACGTTCAGCGTGGCGCCGCAGTTGCTCAACGCGCCGGCCGGGCTGAACGCATCGCTCTCGCCGGGGACGGTGCAGGTGGTGCTGGCGGGCCCGGCGCCCGCGCTGCTCGCTCTTCAGGTGACGGACATCGTCGCTGCCCTCGATCTGAGCGGGCTGGGCGCCGGCGAACACCAGGCGCCGGTTCGCATCCAGGCGCCCGGGGGGGCCGTGTTGGTCAGCGTGACACCGGCCATCGTGCGTGTCACCCTGGCGGCGCCATGAGCACCGCCCCGACCGGAGAGCAGCAGAGCGACGCCGCGACCGCGGGCCGGGTCGTCGCCATCGTCGGGCGCCCGAACGTCGGCAAGTCGGCGCTCTTCAACCGACTCGTCGGCCGCCGCCAGGCGTTGGTGGAAGAGCTGGCCGGCACGACCCGCGATCGCCTCTACGGCGACGCCGAATGGCGCGGCGAGCGCTTCCGCGTCGTCGATACCGGCGGGCTGGAGCTGGAATCGGCAGGCGGCTACCCGGAGCTGGTCCGCCGTCAGGTGGAGCAGGCGGTCGAGGAGGCGAGCCTGCTCCTCTTCGTCGTCGACGCCAAGACGGGGACCACGCCGGCGGACGAGGAGGTGGCCGGTGTGCTGCGACGGGCGAAGAAGCCCGTCTTCCTGCTGGCCAACAAGGCCGAGACCCAGGAGCGCCGAGAGGCGGCCGTGCAGTTTTTCGAGCTGGGCCTGGGGGAGCCAATGACGATCAGCGCCCTCTCCGGCGATGGCGTCGCTGAGCTGCTCGACGAGGTGCTGGCGGCGCTGCCGCCCGAGACCGGCGAAGCGCCGGCGGCGGTGCCGCGCCTGGCCATCGTCGGGAGGCCCAACGTGGGCAAGTCGATGCTGCTGAACGCGATCCTGGGCGAGGAGCGCGTCATCGTCTCCGAGGCGCCAGGCACCACCCGCGACGCCATCGACACCGCGTTCGAGTTCCAGGGGCGGCCAATCGTGTTGGTGGACACGGCGGGGCTGCGCCGGCCCGGCCGGATGGAGCGCGGCCTGGAGCAGCACGCCTCCCTCCGCGCGCACCGAGCCCTGGAGCACGCGGACACGGCGCTCGTGGTCATCGACGCGAGCGCCGGGATCATCGCGCAGGACCTGCACATCGCCGGCTTCGCCCTGAAGGCCAAGACCGGCCTCATCGTCGTCGCCAACAAATGGGACCTCATCGAACGCGGGTCAGCGGAAGAGTTCGAGAGCCAGGTGCGGCAGCGTCTCCATTTTGCGCCGTGGGCCTCGTTTCGCATCGTCTCGGCCAAGGATCGTACGGGCATCGAGCCGTTGCTGGCGGAAGCGCTGCGCGTGTGCGACGCCCGGCAGCAGCGAATCGAGACGGGGCCGCTCAACGCGCTCATGGAGCGCTGGGTGGCGGATCGGCCGCCGCCGCCGCTGGGCACGCGCCTGCTGAAGCTGTTCTACGTGAGCCAGCCGGAGGTGGCTCCGCCCACGTTCGTCTTCTTCGTAAACGATGCGTCGCTAGCGCACTTCGGGTACCAGCGCTATCTGGAGAACCGCCTCCGTGAGCGGTTCGACTTCCGGGGCGTCGCGCTCCGGCTCGTCTTCCGGAGCCGGAGGGAGGAGCGGTGAGCGTCTGGTGGCCCTACGCCGTCTGTGGCGCGATCGGCTACCTGCTCGGGTCGCTGCCGACGGGCCTCGTCGTGGGGCGTCTCGCCCGCGGCATCGACGTCCGGCAGTACGGCAGCGGCAAGACCGGGTTTACCAACGTCGTCCGCACCATCGGCGTCCGTTGGGGCGCGCTCGTCCTCGCCGTCGACCTGGCGAAGGGCGCTGGGCCGGTGGTCATCGCCCGCCTGCTCAGCGACGAGCCGTACGTCCAGGCCATCGCCGGTCTCGCCGCCGTCGCCGGGCACGACTGGCCGGTCTACGTCGGCTTTCGCGGCGGACGCGGTGTCGCCACGTCCTACGGCGCCGCGTTGGCGATGAACCCGATTGCCTCGCTGGCGGTGCTGCCGGCGGGCATCGCGCTGGTGGGCGTGACGCGCATCATGTCCGTCATGTCGGTGGGGATGGCGCCGGTGCTGGCCGTGGTGTTCGTCGCGCTCGCGGTCGCCGGCGTCGACCCCTGGGCGTACGCGGTCTACGCGATCGTCGCCGCGGCGTTGCTCATCGTCCTCCACCGCGAGAACGTCCGCCGCCTCCTCGCCGGCACCGAGCCGAAGATCGGCCGGGGGGGCGAGCGTCGCGCCGAGCCGCCCCCGGTTTGACATCGCCTTCGGACCGTTCCTACACTTTCCCTAGGATGACCGAGGCCGTCGTGAGCTTCGACACGCACCTCCAGGAGCTGGCCGATGCGAGCCAACCGCTGGCCGCGTCCAAGCTCGCCGGCTTATCGAACCTCGAGACGGACCAGGCTGCGCGGTTCACGGAGGTCTGGCTGGAGATGGGGCCGGCTCGCCGGGAGTCGCTCATCGAGACGCTGATCGACCTCGCCGAAGACAACGTGGAGCTCAACTTCGACGCCGTGTTCTTCGTCGCCCTCGCCGACGAGGAGGCGGGCGCGCGCCGCGCCGCCATCCGCGGCCTCTGGGAGCACGAAGGCCGCGACCTGATCGACCCGCTCGCCGGGCTGCTCGAAGGTGACGGCGACGCCGGCGTACGGGCCGAGGCCGCGCTCGCGCTCGGGCGGTTCGTCCTCCAGGCGGAGCTTGGCAGGCTGCCCGCCGCCCATGCGGAGCGCGTCGAACGCGCGCTGCGTCGCTCTGTGGACGACGCCTCGGAGGTATCGGAGGTGCGCGGACGCGCGCTCGAATCGCTTGGCGCGCTCGGCCGGCCGTGGGTGAGCGACCTGATCCGACAGGCCTTCGCAAGCCTGGAGCGCCGCCTTCGCTTGAGCGCGCTCCAGGCGATGGGCCGGAGCTGCGACGCCGCGTGGCTGCCCACCCTGCTCCCCGAGCTGGAGAGCGACGACGCGGAGGCGCGCTTCGAGGCGGCCGGCGCGCTGGGCGCCATCGCCAACGAGGCGGCCACGCCGCACCTGCTGCCCCTGCTGCACGACGACGACGCCGAGGCGCAGGAGGCGGCGATCGCGGCCCTGGGCCAAATCGGCACGAAGGAGGCGAAGGAGGCGCTGAACGACCTCCTGATCGCTGGGGATGAACGGGTGCGCGAGGCGGCGACAACCGCTTTGGCCGAGGCCGATTTCGCCGAAGACCCGCCGGGCTTCATGCCCAGCGAGTAGGCGCCGACAGTCAGAAGGAGGAGGCGTAACGTGACGGCAGTGATGGACGGCGAGGTGGCGCGCGGACCGCGTATCCTCCTGCGCGAGAAACGCCTCGGCGACGCCGTCGACGACTACCGCTGGCGCAGCGAGCCGGACCTGGCCCGCTACGATGCCGCCCGGCCCCTCACTGTGAACTATCAGGAGTACCTGGCGGTCTACCGCGAGGAGCTGCTCTACCCCACCCCCTACCGGCACAGCCTTGCCATCGACGACGAGGCGGGCCGGCACATCGGCAACGTCATGTACTACAACATCGATACCATCCGCCAGGAAGCGGAGCTGGGCATCACCATCGGAGAGCGCGCGTGCTGGGGCCAGGGCTATGGCAGCGAGGCGATCCGCCTCCTCGTCGAGCACCTCGTGGGACGCCTCGGCTTCCGGCGCCTGCACCTAAAGACGCTGTCCTGGAACCGCCGCGCCCAGCGCGCGTTCGAGCGGGCGGGCTTCGCCGAGTGCGGCCGCGCCCGCCGGGGCGGTAACAGCTTCATCCTCATGGAGCTCCGCCGCGAGTGGCTATCGGACCCGGCAGCTGAAGATGGCGCGGCAGGGGCAATAAAAACTAAGCTACAGGGGCACTAGTAACGCTTCGCTCTGCGTGGTACAATCGCCGCAGCCTTCGAAGATTAGGTGTCTTGGCGAGAGGGGGTGACGGATGGTCAAAATCGCGTCGTTCAACGTCGAGAATCTCTTCGCCCGGCCAAAGGTATTCAAGAGGGCGAAGTGGACCGAAGGCGAGCCGATATTGAAGGCCTACGCCGAAGTCAACGCTCTGTTTTCAAAGCCTACTTATAGCGCAGCCGACAAGCGCAAGATACGTGATCTCCTCGTAAAGTTGGACATCTATTTCGTCAATGACCAGGGAGCAATTAGGCGTAGGGACACCCAATCTCCGAAGTGGGCGTTGCTGCGGGCGAACCGCGGCAAGTTCGACCGCCAGCCAGAGGACAAAACACAGAATATCGAGATAGTCGCTGGTGGCCGCGGCGACTGGATCGGCTGGGTCGAACTCGCCAAGGAACCGACGGACGAAACGGGCACACGGCTCACTGCAAGGGTCATTCACGAGGTGGACGCGGACATCATCGGCATTGTCGAAGCCGAGGACCGTCCATCACTCGTACGGTTCAACGAGGAACTTCTCGGTGGGCGCTATCGCCACGTCATGCTCGTCGACGGGAACGACGAACGGGGCATCGACGTCGGGCTGATGACCGGACCCAACTTCGAAATCGAATCGATTCGGTCGAACGTTGACGCCGAGGACGACTCCGGCAGAATCTTCAGCCGGGACTGCCCCGAATACAGGGTACGGACTCCCAGCGGTGCAACGGTCTACGTCCTGGTAAACCATTTCAAGTCTAAGTCGGGAGGTGGAGGCGAAAAGCGCCGGCGCCAGGCTGCCGAGGTACGCCGGCTCGCCACCGTCTGATCGGCCAGAACGAGCACGTCGTCGTCTTGGGCGATTTCAATGAGGGTCCTCTAACCGGCAGCAGCCAAGCCGTGAACCTGGGCCCGCTGTACGCCAACAGCAGTCCGCTTGTCGACTGCTACTCGCTCCCCACGTTCTCAGTCGGTAATCGCCCCGGGACGTTCGACTCGTGTGGGCTGCCTAACCGGTTTGACTACGTCTTCATATCTCAGAGCCTGCAGCCGTTCTTCCAGCGAGGAGAGGTGTTTCGGAGAGGTCTGTGGGGCAGCCGTAAAACGCGGCCGACTGACTGGGACACGTATCCGGAAATGGAGGACTCCACTCAGCAGGCGTCCGATCACGCAGCGGTGGTCATGGAGCTGAGCATCTAGTGCACTGAATCGCAAGTGCCTTGATTGAATCCCAGCTTCAGCTGAAGAATCGGCTCGAAGGGCATTAGCAAAGCTAATTTCTGGTTCAGTGCCCTAGCGGGATGCTTAACATGAGGGAGTGCAGAGGGGAGGCTGAACCGTGCCCACACGCATGACCCGAGCAGAGCGAGACCGCTTCCTGGCGGGGAGGCGCGTGGCTGTCCTCGTCACTATCGATGGCGATGGGCGGCCGGTGCCGACGCCGATCTGGTACCTCTACCGCGATGGCCTCTTCTACTTCCGGACCGCGTCGGACGCCGTCAAGACAGAGAACGTCCGCCGCGACCCCCGTGTCAGCATCTGCGTCCAGGACGAGCGGCCGCCCTACCGAGCGGTGATCGTCCACGGGCGAGCTGAGGTGCGCGACCCGCTCGTCGAGCTCGAGCGCGACCTGCCGGCTCGCTACCTGGGCCTTATCGGCGCGATCGGCTATCGCCAGGCGGCGCGTGCGACGATCGAGCAGGGACCGGAGGTGACGCTCGTCGTGCGGCCGGAGCGCGTCACCTCGTTCGACTTCTCGGCGGAGACGCCGCTCGTCGGTAAGATATGGCTGGTCGTCCGGCGCGTCCTGCCGCCGTGGCTGTAGTCTGCTAGACGGAGCCCGGGTCGAGCTGCCAGAGGTCGTCCAGGTCGCCGTCCGCGCCGTTGCCGCCGAAGAGGTAGACCGTCCCCTCACCGAAGGCGAGGTCCAACGCCCGGCGGGCCGGCGGCTCGTCCTTCGTCTCGAAACCGATGACCTGCGACCATGCCCCGGCGGCCACGTCGTACACCCAGACGTCGGCGACCGGCCCGTCCGCCGTCGCGCCGCCGACCACGTACCAGCGGCGGGCCGCCTCGTCGAACGCGGCGCCGTAGAGGTTGCGCGGCGAAGGGAGCGCAGCGGGGGTGAGCTGCGTCCAGCCGCCCGCCGCCTCGTCCAGCGACCAGAAGTCGCCAAGGAACGGCTCGGCATCGGTCTGCCCGGCGAACATGAAGAAGCGCCCGCCGGCCCGGTCCCAGAAGCCGCGCGTCAGGCAGCGTTCGACCGGCAGCGCCCCGCTCGTGGCGGTGCGACGCCAGGCGCCGCCCGCCATGTCGAGCGACCACGTATCGTCGAAGCGGCCCTGGTTGGTAAAGCCGTGCGAGATGAGGAGGCGGCCGCCGCTCCGGTCGCCGGCGCCGGCCGAGCCGTATCGGACGGCCGGGCGCTCGCTGCCCTCCTCGCCGATCCGGCTCCAGGTGGACGCGGCGGGGTCGAAGGCCCAGGTGTCGTTGAAGAAGTCGCTGCTCGACGCCTGGCCGAGCGCGACGACGAGGCGGCGGCGCTCGGCGTCGTAGAGCGCGTTGTGGCCGAAGCGGGCGTCCGGCCGCTCGCCGCTCGGGGCGATCTCCATCCACTGCGACGTGGTGAGGTCGTACGACCAGAGGTCGCCGAGGGTCGTGCCGGCCGCCCGGCCGCCGAAGACGTAGAGGACGCCGCGGTCGCTGTCGAAGATGAGGCTATGGTCGCGCCGCGCGAGGGGCCGGACACCCTGCGGCTCCAGGCGCGTCCAGCGCGGGCCGCGCACCTGGGGCGTCGCCGTCGCCACGGCGTCCGTTGGCGAAGCCGGGGCAATGGCCGCCGGCGCCGCCGGCTCCTCGTCGTCGCCGCAGGCGGCGAGCGCGATAGCGCCGGCGCCCAGGACGGCGCCCCGCAGGAGCGCCCGGCGCGAGACTTTGGTCTGGAATGCTGGCTTCATGGCTTCCTCGAAGTGGCGGCGCGGCGTTCGCGGCCTGCCGGCACCTCTGGATCAGTCTCCATAGTCTACCGTTTGTTACCGGCGGGCGAGCGCAGGGGGGCGCCCTAAAGTGACATAACGTCTCCTGGCCCGTCGCGCAGACCGCTGCTACGATGCGGTCGATGCGAACGGCTGTAGGCCTCTCGAAAAGACGGGGTGCCTGGGTCGCCGGCTTCGCTGTCGTCGTCGCGCTGCTCGCGCTCGCGGCTTGCGGTGGCGACGGCGACGGGGGCAGTGAGGTCGATGGGCCGACGCCCGCCGCGCCGTCGGAGGGGCCTGCGTCCGGCGCCGCACGGCTTTGCGCGAGCGGCTTCGCTTCCGACGTCACGGCGACGGTCGCCTCGCCGGAGCTGATCGAGATCTCCGGCTTGGCCGCCAGCCGCCGGAACGAGGGCGTCCTCTGGGCGCATAACGACTCCGGCGACACGGCCCGCGTCTTCGCCGTCGGGACGGCTGGCGAACATCTCGGCGCGTTCTCGTTGGCCGGCGCACAGGCGGTCGATTGGGAGGACATGGCGCTCGGCCCCGGTCCGCAGGAGGGCATCGACTACCTGTACCTCGGTGATATCGGCGACAACGGGGAACAGCGCTCGGAGATCGTCGTCTACCGTGTGCCGGAGCCCGACGTCACCAGCGGCGGCACGCCCGCGACGAGCGACCGCCCAGGTGTCGAAACGCTGACGCTGCGCTACCCCGACCGCGCCCACGACGCCGAGACGCTGCTCGTCGACCCGGTCGACGGGGATTTGCTCATCGTGACGAAGGAGGTCAGCGGTTCAAACGCCTTGGTCTTCCGCGCGCCGCCGGCGCTGGCGGCGGGCAGCACGACGACGCTGGAGCAGGTGGGGGCGATCGACTTCCGGTCGCTGCCGGCGCGGCCGCTGCCGCTCAGCCCGCCGACGTTCGTCGCGGGACTCGGCCATCTCCCCACCGGCGGCGACGTCTCGCCCGAGGGCGACGTGGTGGCGATCCGAACGTACTCGACGGTGTGGCTGTGGGAGCGACCCGAGGGCGCGCCGCTCTGGGAGGCGTTCACGTCAACGCCCTGCGAGGGGCCGTCGGCGGTCGAGCCGCAGGGCGAGGCGGTCGCGTTTCTGGCGGACGGCTCGGGCTACGTGACGGTCAGCGAGGGCGCGAACCCGCCCATCCACCGCTTCGGCGAGTAGGAGCTAGGTCGATTCTACCGCCGCCGTCGGCCGGCCGGGAACCTCCAGGTCTCGCGGCGGCGGCGCCGGGTTGGGCAGGCCGTACATTAGACGGTTGGGCACCAGCTCCCGCAGCTCCTGCACCGTCCACCTGCCCTGTTTGGTGATCGTGCGCATCGGCGCCTCTTCCTGGATGAGCGAGACGGTGCCGCCGGCGACGGCGAAGATCTTGCCGTTGACGTTCCACGCCTCGTCCGTGCAGAGGTAGACGGCCATCGGCGCCACGTACTCCGGGTCGCGCATCGGCGGCAGCGCCTGCTGCTGCGCCGACGATACGCCGGTCTGGATGCCGGCCCGGGCGCGCAGCTCGCGCGACGCCTCGGGCACCGTCGCCGTCATGCGCGTGGCGGCGCCGGGCGAGATGGCGTTGCAGGTCACGCCGTAGCGCCCCAGGTCGCGCGCGACGACGCGGGTGAAGCCGGCGACGCCCGCCTTCGCCGCGCCGTAGTTCGCCTGGCCCGGCAGGCCCGTGAGGCCCGACCCGGACGAGAAGTTGATGATCCGTCCGTAGCGCTGCTGGCGCATCAGCACCGACGCCGGCCTGGTGGTGCAGTAGTGGCCCTTGAGGTGGACGGCGATCACCGCGTCCCACTCCTCCTCGCTCATGTTGAAGATCATCCGATCGCGGAGGATGCCCGCGACGTTCACCAAAATGTCGAGCCGGCCGAACGAATCGAGCGCCGCCTTCACCATCCGTTCGCCGCCCTCGACCGTGGCGACGGTGTCGAAGTTCGCGACCGCGTTGCCGCCCGCGGCCGCGATCTCGTTCGCGACGTCGACGGCCGGGCCTTCGTTCGGCTGCGTGCCGTCGACAGCGACACCGTAGTCGTTGATGACGACGTTCGCCCCCTCCGCCGCCAGCGCGAGCGCGATCCCGCGCCCGATGCCGCGTCCGGCGCCCGTGACGATGGCGGTACGTCCCTTCAGTCGGTCGCCCACCTACTGCTCCTTGCTGTACGTCGGCTGGTAGAGCCGCACCGGCCCGCCGCCCGGCAGCTCGAACGTCGTGACACGGCCCCACTCCTCTTCCACCACCTGCGAGAACTCCACTCCGCGTCGCGAAGCTTCCTTCATCGTTGTGTCGAGGTCGTCGCAATAGAACGTGACGCTGTGAAACGCGCTGTCGGATGGGTGGCAACCCACTTCGCCCTCCGGCAAGTCGAAGATCAGCCAGCCGTCGCCCTCATCATGGAACGGCAGCCCTAGCTTGTCGCGGAGGAAGGCGCGCGCCGCCTCGGCGTCGGTGGTGTAGAACAGCGCGTGCACGCCTTTGATCATCGATTCCTCCTACTGCGCCGTCGCCGGCGCGGGCCGGCCGGGGATTTCGAGGTCGGGCGGGGGTGGCGCAGGGTTCGGGACGCCGGCCAGAAGCTGGCTCGGCACGAGGTCGATCAGCTCGTCGACGGTCCACAGGTCCGGTTTCCAGATCGTGCGCATCGCCGTTGGATGGTGGAGGACGGAGACGCTGCCGCCGGCGACGGCGAAGACGTAGCCGTTGATGTTCCAGGCGTCATCGCTCGCCAGGTAGGCGGCCATCGGCGCGACCATCTCCGGCTCACGCCCAGCCTGTGGCGGAGGCGGCGGCGCGGGCTGCGCCGGCCGCGAGCCGCCGGTGGCGACGCGTTCGCGCTGCTGGCGCGCGCCGTCAGGGATGGTCGCCGTCATGCGCGTGGCGGCGCCGGGCGAGATGGCGTTGCAGGTCACGCCGTAACGCCCCAGGTCGCGCGCGACGACGCGGGTGAAGCCGGCGATGCCCGACTTCGCCGCGCCGTAGTTCGCCTGCCCGGCGATGCCGACGAGGCCCGAGACCGACGAGAAGTTGATGATCCGCCCGTAGCGCTGCTGCCGGAAGATGACCGAGGCGGGCCGGGTGCAGCAGTAGTGCCCCTTGAGGTGGACGGCGATCACCGCGTCCCACTCCTCCTCGCTCATGTTGAAGATCATCCGGTCGCGCAAGATGCCGGCGTTGTTGACCAGGATGTCCAGCCGGTCGAACGTGTCGAGCGCGGCCTGGACGATCTGCTCGCCGCCGGTCACGGTCGCGACGGACTCGTAGCAGGGGGCCGCCTCGCCGCCGGCCGAGCGGATCTCGTCGACCACCTGGTCGGCTGGGCCGTTGTCGTGACCGTTCCCTTCGGTGCTGACGCCGGGGTCGACGACGACGACCTTCGCGCCCTCCGCGGCGAAGAGCAGCGCCATCCCCCGGCCGATGCCTCGACCGGCGCCCGTGATAACGGCGACCTTACCTTCGAGAGCGCCCATCAGGCTAGTAATTCTTGGCCTCCACTTCCTCCAGATAGGCGAACTCTGGCTGTCCAGACACACCCGCGCGGCCCATTGCTTCGCGTAGGCCTGGGTCAGCGACGTACGCCTTCGCCTGGTCGACCGTGGAAAACTCGATGCTTATCGCAACATCATTCCCGTCGTCGGCCGAACGGTAGACCCAGTGGCGCTTGCCGCCGTGCTGCTTGCGGCTCGACTCGCGCTCGTCGAAGACGGGCTTCCACTTGTCGTAGTCCGCGACGCGGGATCGGATGAGCAGTAGCATGGCCAGGCTCCTTCCTTGCGCCTCAGCAGGGACGCTTACGATCGGGAGGGCAGCGTGACGACGGCGGTGCCGGGGCTGGTCTTCTGCCCCTGCGGGTTCTCCGTCCAGACGTCCAGCTCGACGAGGTGCTGGTCGTCCTCCCGGTACTTCTTCATCACCACGCCCCGGCAGACGATCTCCTGGTTCGCATCGTCCATGGCGCGGTACTGGCAGCCGAAGCGCTTGATCACGCCGCCTTCGCCCGCCCAGTCGTGGACGAGCTGGCCCAGGAAGGCGTGCTTGAGCGCTCCGTGGACGATCAGCCCCTTGAGGCCGGTCGACTGGGCGAAGTCCTTGTCGTAGTGGATTTGATAGAAGTCGCCCGAGCCCGCCGCCCACAGCACGAGCTGCTGCGTCGAACAGTTCTTCACGAGCTTGGGGATCTCCTCCCCCTCGTTCACGTCCTCGAAGTAGACCTGCGCTGCCATCTCACGTGCCTCCTTCGTTTGGGCCGGACAGACCTGAAGGTCTGTCCCTACGACTGACTGGCGAACCTTGGAACCATGGAACCTTGGAACCAACACCTCGTCGACCAAACGGTTCCGTGGTTCCGTTGTTCTGCTGTTCCGCCGCCTAATACTGGATCACCGTCCCGTACATCTTCGCGACGACCTTGCCGTCCTGGTTCGTGTAGGTCGTCTCCCGATTCGTGATCAGCATCGGCCCGAGCGAACCCGAGCGCTCGCTGAAGCCGCTGATCTTCGAACGAACGGTGAGTGTGTCGCCGGCACAGATCGTGTCGAAGTACTCGTACTCGGTGCCCCCGTTGAGCACACGCCTGTACGGCGTGGCGAAGCCGCGGCCCATCATCTCGCCCTCGATCTGCGGCCCGCGCGGCTGGTAGACCGGCGTGCCGAGAAAGCCCGGCGGCGCCACGACGCTGCGATAGCCGCGCTGCCTCGCGACGGCCTCGTCGTAGAAAATGAGGTCGGTGTGGCCGACGGCGCGCGCGAAGAGCCGGCACATCGTCTTGTCGACCTCCATCACCGTCGGATCGCTCTCCTTGCCGATGGCGGCGCGCATCTCGTCGGTGATCACCGATTGGGACTCCTGCTGCTGGGTCATCCACCACCTCCTGTCGGGTCGCGCCGAGGCCGGCAGGCCCTGACGTTTGCGTTAACAGCAACCTTAGCGAACGTGAGGATACATCGAGACGCTGGGAGTGTCAACCGGCCGTGGGCTTGCGTTTGGAAGCTGGAGGGTGGACGCTCGAGGGTCAATCTAGCCTCCAGCCTCCAGCTTCTTACCCGCTCGCCGCGCGATTATCTCTCGCGCCGCCCAGCCCCGAACGCCAGGCCGCGCGGCAGGCGAGCGCCCCGACTCCGAAGGCCAGGCTCAGCCTGGCCGGCCAAACCAGCAACCAGCGACCAGTGACTAAAACTCGTACCCGTTCGCGGCGATGACGTCGCGGTACCAGTGGCCGCTCGCCTTGACGATGCGGCGCTGGGTGGGGTAGTCGGTGTAGACGATGCCGAAGCGCTGGCTGTAGCCCATCGCCCACTCGAAGTTGTCCATCAGGCTCCAGAGGTAGTACCCGCGCACGTCCGCGCCGTCGTCGATGGCGCGCGCCACCTGCGCGACGTAGCGCTGGAGGAAGCTGACCCGCTGCGGGTCGTTCACGGCGCCCTGGGCGTCCAGGACGTCCTCGTACGAGGAGCCGTTCTCGGTGACGAAGATCGGCAGGCGATAGTCGTTCCAGATGCGCATGATCACGTCGTGGATCGCCTCGGGGTAGACCTCCCAGCCGAAGGCGGTGCGTTCGGCGTCGGGCACCGGCACGGCGCGAGCGCCCAGGTTCGCGTCGTTCGGCGCGTTCGCGACGACGGAGCGCGTGTACAGGTTGATGCCGATGTAATCGAAATCCGTCTTCACGATATCCATGTCGCCCGGCTCGACGCCGAAGCGCGCCGGGTCGGTGCCGCCGGCATAGGCGTCGGGGTAGCGGCCGGTGAGCGCCGGCTCTAAGAACCAGACGTTGTTGAAGCGATGGAAGCGCTCGGCGGCGGCGCGGTCTTCGTCGCTGTCGCTGGCCGGGTAGACGCCGCCCATGCTGAACGCCGTGCCCAGCCCTTCGACTTTGCCCGTCGCGCGCATCGCCCGCGCGGCCAGGCCCTGCGCCAAGTTCACCACGTGCGTCGTCCGCAGCGCCGTCGAGGCGTCGCGCAGGCCGGGCGGGTGGATGCCCGCCAGGTAGCCGAGGACGGTGAAGACCCAGGGCTCGTTGAAGATCAGCCAGCGCTTCACTCGGTCGCCCAGGTGGTCGACGACCGTCGCGCAGTACTCGGCGAAGCGCTGCGCCGTCTCGCGGTTCGCCCAGCCGCCTTCGTCCTGGAGCGCCTGGGGCAGGTCCCAGTGGTAGAGCGTGGGGAAGGGCGTGATGCCCGCCGCCAGCAGCTCGTCGACGAGGCGGCTGTAGAAATCGAGCCCCTTCTGGTTCACCTCGCCCTTGCCCGACGGGTAGACGCGCGGCCAGGCGATGCTGAAGCGGTACCCCTGCAGTCCCAGCTCCTTCATCAGCGCTACGTCCTCGCGGTAGCGATGGTAGTGGTCGCAGGCCACGTCGCCGGTGTCGCCGTCGCGCACGCGGTCGGGCGTGTGGGAGAAGCGGTCCCAGATCGACTCGCCCCGGCCGTCCTCGTCCCACGCACCCTCGATCTGGTACGAGGCGGTGGCGCAGCCCCAGACGAACCCTTCAGGAAACGAAACCTTGGTGGGCATGAGCACCAGTATACGCGACGTTGGGCCTTTGAAGTTCGAAGCTGGAAGCTGGAGGCTGGAAGAACAAGACCACCAACCAGCGACGAGCTTACGCCTCGCCCGGCGGCCCCAGCGCCAGCCCTATCAGCCGGTACGTCAGCTTCGCCGCGAGCTGGGCGCAGGCGCGCGGCCCTTCGTCCGGCGCCAGCTCCGTCACATCGAACCCGACGATTCGCCTCGCGGCGGCGACGGCGGCCAGCAGCTCGACCAGCTCGTCCCAGAGCAGCCCGCCCGGCTCCGGCGTGCCCACGGCCGCCATCTGCGACGGGTCGAGGCCGTCCAGGTCGATCGTGATGTAGACCGCGTCCGAGAGGCGCTCCACCACCTCGCGCGGGCCGCCGGCGAGGCGGCGGTACGCCTGCGGCGCGTAGAACGCGAGGCCGCGTTCGCGGATGAGGGCGGCCTCGCCCGCCTCGGCGCTGCGCAGGCCCACCTGCGTCACCGGCGCCACCTCCAGGATGCGGCGCAGCGTGCAGGCGTGGTTGTACGGGCTGTCGAGGTAGCGGTCGCGCAGGTCGGCGTGGGCGTCGATGGCGAGCACCGACAGGCCGTCGTGGCGTCGGGCGTGGGCCCGAGCCGACCCGACAGCGACGGTGTGCTCGCCGCCGAGCGTGACGACGAACTTGCCGTCGGCAAGCAGCTCCGAGACGACCTCCTCGATGCGCGAGATCGTCAGCTCGGCGTTGCCCAGGGCCGGCGCCAGCTCCGGCAGCGTGTGGATCCCCCAGCGGTACGGCTCGTACCCCAGGTCGGCGTCGTACAGCTCCATGTCCTCCGAGGCGGCGATGATCGCGCCCGGCCCGTCGCGCGCGCCCGCCCGCGCCGTCGTCGTCGAGTCGTACGGCACGGGCAGCACGACGACGCGCGCCCGCTGGTACGAGGCGAACTCCGGCGGCGGCGAGACGAAGGAGGTGGGTGGGAAGAAGCGCTCGTCGGCCATCGAAGAGGCGCGGGCTAGGTAGTCGGTGCCTGGCCGTTGGCGACAGCCGAGCCCTCGAACGAGAACGCCGGCGCTGTGCGCTGAGCGATGACGTCCGCGTGCGACTCGGCCAGCGCGCTCACGATCAGCGGCAGCGCGACGGTGACCTCGACGTTCACCGTGATGAAGTCGGCCTCAGGCGCGATCTTGCGCCACGACTGCGCCTCCTCGAAGGTGCAGCCGGAGAGGCCGCCCCACTGCGGCTGGTCCATCGTGATCTGGATGCCGTAGCTGTGGCCGGGGCCTTCTCGGCCGAGGGTGTACGCCGCCGCTGCCGCCTGCTGGATGAAGTTCTTCGGCGTGCCGCCCCCCAGGTAGATCACGGCCGACTTGCCCGCGTTGGTCACCAGCCGCGTCGTCTCCAACACGTCGGCGATGATGTCGAACTGGACGGCGTGGCCCCAGCGCGTGCGCGCGTTCGCCAGCGCCAGGCCGTACATGCTGTCGCCCAGGGCCGCGCTGTAGACCGGCACGCCCCGGCGCGCGGCGGCGGTGAGTAGGCCCTCCTCCTTCGCCGCCGGTAGCAGCGCCCGGCCCAGCAGCGCGAAGAACTCGCGCGTGGTGTAGGGGCGGTCGGTGTCCAGCGTGCGGATGAAGCGCACGACGAACTCCTCGCCGGCGCTGAAGTCGGTCTCCGGCGCCAGCACGTCGTAGAAGCGATTGAAGCGCAGCCGCCCCAGCGCCACGTCGTCCGTCTCCGGCGGGTGCTGCCAGTGCGGCGAACCCAGCGATTCGTACAGGTCGTGGAAGAGGTTCGCGCCGGTGCTCACCACGCAGTCGACCAGGCGGTGCTCGATGAGATACGCGAGTACCGGGCGCATGCCGGCTGGCACCAGCGCCCCGGCGACGCCAAGGAACACGGTCGTCTCCGGGTCGGAGAGCATGCGTCCCCAGATGCGCGCCGCCTCGGCCACGTGGCGCGCCTGGAACGACGTGCCGCTCATGCGCGCGATCAGCTCGGCCGCGGTTGCGCGCTCGGTAATGGGAAAGGGCGTGACGGGCGCTTGACGGAGGTCGGTCACGGCGCTCTCTCGGAGGCGACGCCGGCGCGCTCCAGGCCTGCGAGGACGGCGTGGCGCTCTTCCTTCGCGAGCGGGATCGACGCCGGGACGGAGTGGGGGTATTCCAGCCCGCGTTCCAGCCGCCGCAGGTTCGCGCCGCGCAGCTCGAACGCCTCGATCAGGCCGTTGAGCGCCGGCTCGGCCTCGAAGCTCTTGCAGGAGAAGATGTCGGCCCAGAGGATGCCGCGCTCCGGAAAGGTGTGGACGGAGATATGACTCTCCGCGATCAATACGAACCCGGAGATGCCCCAGTCCTCCGGCTTCTGGCCGACGTAACGTTGGACGTGCGCGGGGGCGATCTTGGTCATCCCGATGCTCTCGGGATACCCTTCCAACAACCCTCGGACCAGCTCCTCGCTGGCAAGCTTCTCCGGGTTTCCACCGAATCCGTCGATGGTCAGGTGCATCGGACTTCCCCCCTTTCCGCTCGCCCTCCAGGGTGACCCCGGAGGGCGAAAACATGGCCGCACCTCCTAGTGCAAGCACGTTCGCTGACACCGGACACGCTAAAGGCCGACCAGTAGCCCCCTGCGGGTGAGAAGGCACCAGTGGCCCTTGTGTCGTCGCTGGCCCAGCGAGCCTCGCCGTGCCCGCCGCCTCGCCCTCACGAGCGTTGGCGTCGGACGAGTGTCCTCCCGGCGTCCGGCCCTCAGCGGGCCGCGTCCGTCGAGACACACTGTCTGCGATGCTAGCACACGGCCAACGGGCGGGCAAGACGTGGAGCGAGGAACCAGGAACCAGGAACCAGGAACGAGGAACCAGGGGCGAGGGCCGTGTCGCCCCGCCGCGCTGTAACGCCGGGGGCCGAAGCTCCGTTTCGATTCAGGTACGGACTAAATAGGAGCGGAGCAATAGCCCATGATGATTACCCCCGTCCAGCGGTTCCTCAGTCGACTCCACAGCGGCGAACGCGGCCAGGTCCTGGTCATGGTCGCCGGCCTGCTGATCGTCCTCCTGGGGATGGCCGCCCTGGCCGTCGACTTGGGCGGCTACGCGACACAGCGCCGCGACCTCCAGAACGCCGCCGATTCTGCCGCGCTGGCAGCGTCACAGGACCTGCCCGACGCCACGGCCGCGCGCGCCGCCGCCAACGCCTGGGCGGTCAAGAACGACGTCGACACCAGCAGGATGCGGGTCGAGATCATCCCGCAGAGCGCCAGCGAGCCGAACCCGAAGGTGCGCGTGACGATCGAGGACACGCACGACTTCAGCTTCGCCAAGGCGATCGGCATCAGGTCCGGAGAGATCCAGGTCGTCGCTGCGGCGGTGAAGACCTCCGCCTCGGGCGGCGACGGCACCGTCCCGCTCGCGATCACCGAGGCCTCCCTCTTAGATGTGACCGTGGGCGATCCGGTGGTGCTCAAGTACGATGCCAACGACCCGTCGAATGGCAACTTCGGCCCGATCCGGATCGACGGCTCCGGCGGCGGCAACTGCACCCAGGGAAACGCCTACTGCGACTCGCTCCAAAGCGGCGCCGATAACCCGGTCTGCGCCGTGGGCACCGAGGCCTACTGCGACGGCCCGACTCAAGTGGACACGCAGCCGGGCAACCTTACCGGCAGCACGCGCACCGCGATCCAATGGCGTCTCGACAATACCGACTCGCACTGCAACGAGTTCACCGAGGTCTTCGGGGACGACCCCGACTCCAGCGACTCTGAGGTCTACCGTCTAAAGCAGGAATGCAACCCGTTCCTGGCCGGCGGCTATGACAGTCACCGCGTGATGATCGTCCCCGTCATCGACACCCTCTGCAACGGCTCGTGCGAGGTGACCATCGTCGACTTCGCCCTCTTCTTCCTGGAAGGCTTCGGTACCGGCCAATGCACCGGCAGCGAATGCCAGATCATCGGGTCGTTCGTCAGGGTGGATCAGAGCATCGGCCTCCTGGCCGGCTCGTTCGACCCGTCGTCCTTCAACAGCTTCGTCCGCCTCGTCGAGTAGCGGGCGAAGGGGTGGCAGGGGGCCGCAAGGCGGGGCGGTGGAGCCACAGATTCCGGCCCGGCGGCCGTAAGTTAAGGGGTGAGGACAGCTATGGTGGCAGAAGCGAACGGGGCGACCACAACTATCGCCGGGAGCAGGCTGCTCGCCAGCCTGCCAGACTATCCCGACTACTACGCGATCCTGGGCCTGGACCACAGCGCCACGGCGGACATGGTCCACCGGGCCTACTGGCAGATCGCCCACCGCTTCCGGTCGGAAGCGGCCATCGACATGGATGCGGCGTCCAGGCTCGATCATCTCAACGATGCCTATCGCATCCTCGGTTCGTCGCTGCTCCGGCGCGAGTACGATCTGACTCGGGCAGACACGTCGCCGGATCGCCGGCCGGGCGTCGCCCCGTCTGCGGGCAACGGCGCCCACCCTCGCGAGGTGGTGCGGCAGCTCCGCTCCGAGGAGCGAAGCGCGCCCGCCGTGCGAGCGCTGGAGGGCCTGCGGACGACGCCGGCGCCGCGCGAACGGTCGCGGTCGTCCGTCGCATGGCCGACCAGCGTCCCGTGGCTCAGCGTCGCGCTGGCCGCCGTCGTCCTGCTCCTGGCCTGCTTCGCCCTCGTCGCGGGGGCGGGGGTCGAGCCGGTGATCGCGCTGGTCGTAATCGGCGTCGGGTTTAGCGTCGTCCTGCCACTGGCGCAGAAGACCGCGCCCGGCTCCCCCAGGCAACGGGCGGTCGGGGAACTCCACCGGCCAAGCAACCTGGACGACACGCCCGTGCCCGGCGGCCGGTCGCAGGCGCTCCGCCGGCTGGTGTACGCGATCTACGAACAGAACCCGCACCTGGGGCCCGCCGATCTCCGCATCGTCGCCCGCTACGCGACGCTCAGCCAGCGCTTCCTCCGCGGCGAGCGAATGCTGCGCCGCCTGGGCGACGTGACGCCGGAAGGCGTGCCCAGCTCGCTGGCGGCGGAACAACGGGTGCTGGCCGCCGAACTGCGACGCCACGAGGCGGCGCTGGCGATCACCACGGCCGCGCGCGCCGCCCTCGCCGTCGAGACGCCGCGCGAAGCCGCGCCGGCGTCGCCGTTCGCCTGATCGGCTAGCGCTCCGTTCCCGGACTGACCTGCGCGCCGAGCACGTCGAGCAGGTTGACTTCCGAGCCGAGCTGGGCGCCCAGTCCCCCAAGCAGCCCCATCACCCGCCCGATCAGCAGGAAGTCGCCCGGGACGCGCACCACCGGGTTCTCGCGGAAGATGCGGAGCATGCGCTGTTGGAGCTGCAGGAGCAGCTCGCGGTCGCGGTTGAACTCGCCGTTGCGCGAGAGGCGCGCCACCATCGCCTCGCCCAGCGCCTCGAAGACGCCGTCGTCGGCGCGTCGGGTCTGGAAGCCCAGGTCGCGGAAGGCCCGGGCCAGCGCCAGGCCGTCGCCGGCGAGGAGCGCGCGCGTGAGGCGGACGAAGCCCTCCAGGAAGCCGGGCGGGAGCTGCTTCGCCAGGCCGAAGTCGACGATGACGAGCTTCGGTCCCGGCTGCACAAAGAGGTTGCCGGGGTGAGGGTCGGCGTGGAAGAAGCCGTGGGCGAAGATCTGGCGGAAGTAGCTCTCCGCCACCAGCCGGGCTACCGCCTGCCGCTCGATGCTGGCGGCGTCCAGCGCGGCGACGTCCGTGATCTTGATGCCCTCTACCAGCTCCATGGTCAGCACACGTCGAGTCGTGTGTTCCCAGTAGATGCGCGGGATGACGATGTCAGGCTGGCCGGCGAAGTTGCGCGCCGTCGCCTCGGCGTTCTGCCCCTCGTGGACGAAGTCCAGCTCCAGCGGGACGTTCGTCGCAAGCTCTTCGATGATTGGCGTGAGGTCGAAGCCGCGCAGCACGCGGTTCGCCACGCGAACGAGCAGCCGTAGGTTCGCCAGGTCCAACCGAACGATCGCCTCGATCTCGGGATACTGGACCTTCACCGCCGCTTCGCGGCCGTCCCGCAGTCGCGCCCGATGCACCTGGGCCAGCGAGGCCGACGCAATGGGCGCCGTGGCGAACTCCGCGAAGACCTCGTCCAGTGGCCGGCCCAGCTCCTCCTCCACGACGCGCCGGACTGCCTCGAACGAGCGCGGCGGCACGGTGTCGTGCAACGCCGAGAGCACCTCGACGTACTCGTCCGGCACAATGTCGGCGCGGGCGCCGAGGATCTGGCCGACCTTGATGAGCAGGCCCTGGAGCTCGGTCGCCGTCCGGAGGATGCGCTCGGCGCTCCGGCGGTGCTGCTCTGACAGGAGGCGCTCGGCCTCGTCCGGGGGCAGGCGGCGGCTGCGCCAGGCCAGGGCGCGGTACTCCAGATAGATGCGCGCCGCCGTGGAACTCACGCGCGCCGAGCGGCCGAGCCGGTGCACCGCGTTCATGCCCGCATTGTACCGAGCCGTGGCGTCTATCTCCGCGGCCCGCCTTGCCAGGCGGCAGGGGGGCCGATAGAATGCGCCGCAAGCAGACCCCGCGGTTGGGGCTGGTAGGGAGGGCGCTGGCATGGCCAACGAAGAGCAGCTCGGCCGGGTGGATCTCTTCTCTCGCCTGGAGCGGTCTGACTTGGAGCGGATCGGCAGGTCCGTGGTGACGCGGAACTACGCCAAGGGCGACGTGATCGTCAAGGAAGGCGACCAGGCCGTCGCCTTCTACATCATCACCAAGGGCAAGGTGGAGATCTGCAAGGGCGAGTCTTCCATCGCCGAGCTCGGCGCCGGACAGTCGTTCGGCGAGATGGCGCTCCTCGACGGCTACCCGCGCGCGACCACCGTCATCGCCGCCGACGACACCGAGTGCCTGGCGATGACCCGCTGGGACTTCACCGCAGAGATACGCACCAGCCCCAGCATCGCCGTCGAAATGCTACCCATCCTCAGCAAGCGCATCCGCGAGCTGGAAGTCCGCCTGGAAGAGCTGGAGAAGCGCGGCGGCTAGGCGCTCGCGTCCTCTCTTGGTAGCCGAGCCTATCCAGGCTCGGCTCGCTGGTCGCCGCCTTTACGCCGTCCGCCAGCGGAGCGCCGCGAGCGTCAGCGAGATGGTGAACGCAGCCAGGCCGCCGACCGCTGCCACGCCCCCGGCGAACGACTTCGGCTCCCACCCTTCGATGGCCAGGTCGCGCATCGCCTGGAGGATGTAGGTCACCGGGTTGATGGTGGCCAGGAACTCCAGCCAGCCGGCGAAGACCTCCTTCGGCGCGAACGCGGGCGACAGGAAGAGCAGCGGGAAGAAGATCAGGAAGCCCGCCTGCGCCGCCTGGGGACTCCCCGTTCGCAGCGCGATCGCCATGCCGATGCCCGAGTAGGCCAGCGTAAAGGCGCCGCCCCCGGCGATGATCGCCAGGGCGCCCAGCGGCCCCGCCGCCATCCCGGACCCGGCGATCAGGCCGGTGACGACGATGAGCGCCGTCAGCGCCATGCCCTTCGCGCCGTCCGCGGCCATGCGGCCCAGCACCAGCGCCAGGCGCGAGGCCGGCGTCAGCAGCAACTTGTCGAAGTAGCCGCGCTCGATGTCGGTGACGGTGCCCAGGCCCGAGCCGCCGGCGGTGCCCGCGACCCCCTGGAGCACCGCCACCGGCATCTGGAACGCCAGGTAGTTGTCGACGCCGAACGCCCGGCCGGCGACGCTGCCGATTGCGCCGACCGTCACGGCGAAGAAGAACATGGGGATGAAGACGTTCGCCAGCTCCACCGCCGGCTGGCGCGCCGACTCGCGCAGAGCGCGGCGCATCAGGTGGTAGCTTTCGGCCAGCGTCCGCCTCACGACCGCGCCGCCGCCTGTTGGGCGACGCCGGCGGCGTCACGTTCAATGTGGTGGCCGGTCTTGCGAAGGAAGACGTCGTCCAGCGTCGGGTGGGCGAGGGTCAGCTCGCCTACCGCCACCGACGCCTCGTCGAGTGCGAGGACGATCCGCGCCACGGCGCGCCGGCCGTCCTCCACATAGACGACGGCCGACTCCTCGACCGCCCGCACCTCGCGGACGCCCTCGAGTCTGGCGAGTGTCTCGGCGGCGCGGGCGACCTCCGCTTCGCCGCCCTCGATGTCGACGGTGACCACGTCGGCGCCGATGCTCGCCTTGAGCGCCGCCGGCGACCCTTGCGCGACGATGTGCCCCAGGTCCATGATCGCCACCTCGTCCGCCAGGCGGTCGGCCTCCTCCATGTACTGCGTGGTGAGGAAGAAGGTGACGCCGTCGTTCTCGTTCAGCTCTCGGACATAACGCCAGATCGCCTCGCGGCTGATCGGGTCCAGGCCGGTCGTCGGCTCGTCGAGGAAGACGATGCCCGGCTCGTGCATGAGCGCTGCGGCCAGGTCCAGCCGCCGCTGCATCCCGCCCGAGTAGGTCTTGATGCGCCGGTCGCCGGCGTCCTCCAGGTCGACGATCCGCAGTAGGTGGGCCGCCCGTTCCCTGACCCGAGCGGCCGGCAGCCCATAGAGGCGTCCCTGCAGCTCCAGTAGCTCGCGGCCGGTCTGGATGTCGTCTAGCCCCGCCTCCTGGAGCGCCACGCCAATGCGCCGGCGCACCTCCTGCGGCTGGCGCGTCACGTCCAGCCCGGCCACCTCGGCGCGCCCGGCGGTGGGTCGGAGGAGCGTCGTCAGCATGCGCACGGTGGTCGTCTTGCCGGAGCCGTTCGGCCCCAGGAAGCCGAAGATGCGCCCTTCGTCGATCGCCAGGTCGA
>Ga0247727_10004315_pt1 | contig 30244 bp, 21 predicted proteins | sample WisWelCaveWW1625_FD_202498 | JGI IMG/M metagenome (GOLD analysis project Ga0247727, IMG submission 202498) | Biofilm microbial communities from Wishing Well Cave, Virginia, United States - WW16-25 | ecosystem: Environmental > Aquatic > Deep subsurface > Groundwater > Cave microbial mat | place...
CTCGTGTAACCCTGGACGTATTCCCCCGCCGCCGTCCCATCGAGAACGCGCGCCTGGGCCGCCATGTAGCGGATGTTGTCGTTGGCGAACGGCACGTCGGAGTTGAGCGACAGCTTGATGGGCTTGCCCGTTTGGGCGGTCTCCAACTCGGCGAGGCGCTTCATCTCCTGATCGAGCCGATCGGCGAGCTTCAGGAGGAGGGTGGAGCGCTCCCCCGGCGTCAGCCGCGACCAGGCGCGGAAGGCGGCGCGGGCCGCCTTGACGGCGCGGTCCACGTCCTCCGTGGTGCCGTGCGGAATGCTGCCGGACACCTTGCCGGTCGCGGGGTTCAGGATCTCCGTCCTCTTCCCTGAGGAAGATTCCGACTCCTGCCCGTCGATGATCATCTTGAAGTCGCTCATGATTCGTACCTCGTCTCGGTTGTGGCCCCGGAGGCGGCCGGGGCGAACAGGCCGGGCGGCGCCACCGGCACCTTCAGGACCAAAGGCATTCCGGCCGCGGCGCTGCCGGCCGGTTCGATTTCGGCCTCCATCGTGGAGCAGGCGGGCCAGCGCCGGATCCTGACGGCGCTCTCCGCCCGGAGGGGCTCGCGCTGCATCCGATCGACGGATCGCGTGTCGGTCGTGTAGCTCCGCGGCTGCGCGAGGTGGGCGCACGACCGGACCAACGGCAGGAGCGGTGCGACCGCTGCGGCGGCACGGAACGGCATGGCTCGACCTCCCGGGGACGGCCAAGAAACGGTGCCGCGATCGTAGGGGTCCGTCGCGGAAAATGCAAGGGCCCCGCGCGCGCGGCTACGAGGCCTTCAGCTCGCGCGCCATGCGGATCGCGTGCTCGACGCCCTTCTGGGCACGCGCCGCCATGACCCTCTGTTTCTTCCGTATCGGAAGCGTGCGGATGAGCCCCATGTAGCGTCCCTGGAGCCTCAGGGTCCGGGTCACGGGCCGACGCGGCGCGGCGCCTTTCGGCGCGATGAGACGCAGCGTGTTGACATCACGCGCCAGGCGCCTCAGCCCCGTGGTCAGCATCTTGAGTCCGGCCTCGATATCGCGCACCGCCCGCGCCCGGCGGGCGCTTCGGAGCCTTTGTGCCATGAGTCATCCTCCTCGGACGAGCCAACGTGAAGCCGCGCTCAGGCCGCGGGAACCGCGGTCTTGCGCGGCGGGTTGAAGAATGGCAGCGGGACGACCACGGCGCCGGCTTTCTGGCGCGTCGCCTCCACCGTGATCTCGATCTGCAGCCGGGTGCCCGGGGCCGAGTCTTCGATGCCGACCGTGGCCAGGGCAATCATCCTCTTGAGGGTCGGGGACCAGGTGGTCGAGGTCGCCTTCCCGATCTGCCTCCCACCGCGGTAGAGGGGCACGGCGACGCGCGAGGCCGCGGCCGGAGCGGAGGGGGTCAGCCCGACCTTCTCGGACAGACGCTCCACGTCGCTCCAGTCCAGCTCCAATCCGACAAGCATGCGCTGCGGTCCCCGGCGGCTCTCCTCCTCGAGGGCGGCGCGGCCGACGAACGGCTCCTGCTTCTCGAGGCTGACGAGACGGCCGAACCCGAGCTCGAACGGCGTCGATTTCTGGTCCTCGATCAGCGCCCGGCGGCTGCTGACGTAGTCCACCTCGATCAGCACCAGCCCCGCCTCGATCCGGGCCACGTCCAGGGCGAGCATGCCGGTCGGCTGGATGTCGAAGCCGCGCCCGACATCCATGAGGGCGTCCCAGACCGCGACGGCCCGGTCCCACGGGATCCAGATCTCGTAGCCGAGGTCGCCGGTGTAGCCGTTGCGCGAGATTTCGACCGGCACGCCCGCGATCGCTCCCCGGGTGAAGCGGAAGTAGCGCAAGTCGCCGACGTCGGCGCCGGCCGCGTCCAGGAGGCGGCGCGACATCGGCCCCTGCAGCGCGAGCGCGGCGACCTTCGAGGAGACGTCCTCGACCTGCACGTTGAGGCCGGGAGCATTCTGCCGGAGCCAGCGCAGGGTCGGATCGGCGGCGGTCCACCGGAAGGTGGTTTCGTCGAGGCGCATCATCGTGCCGTCATCGATCACCTTGCCGTGCTCGTCGCACCAGGGCGCGTAGACGAGCTGGCCGGCGACGACCTTGCTCATGTCGCGGGTCACGACCCGATCGACGAGCCGCCGCGCGTCCGGCCCCGACACCACGTACTTGTAGAGCGGCGAGATGTCGATCAAGGCCGCGCCGTTGCGGATGGCGTTGTACTCGTGGTGGTGGTGCACCTCGTAGGAGCTGACCGCGTAGTATCCGGACCATTCGCGATAGTTGAGACTCTCGCACAGCGGGAAGGTCCTCTCGTGGACGGCGGTTCCGATCGGCACGTTCGTTTCTCCCGAAGCACTCCGGAGGGCCGGCATTATAGCGACTCGGTCCATGGGGAGCAACTTTGGAGCGATTGATTGTCGTCAATCCGCGGGAGCGTCGCTGACGAGCGCGAACGATGGAAGTCGCCGGGCGGGCAGCGTTCCTCACTGTGAAATCCGGCCGCAATCGCCCCGCCGTCGGTCTTGCGATCACGGTCGCGCTTCCATAGAATGACGCCGCTCGCTGCAACCATGTTTCGGAATGCGGTCCACGGACCGGGGACGCGGAGCCCCGGCCGTGCCCGTTGCAGGTGCGGGAGACGAGGATGGCCACGAGGTACGACGCGATCGTCATCGGGGGCGGGCACAACGGCCTCACGAGCGCCGCGTACATGGCGCGGGCCGGCAAGAAGGTCCTGGTCCTGGAGCGACGCCACGTCCTGGGCGGCGCGGCGGTGACCGAGGAGATCTTCCCGGGCTTCAAGTTCTCTGTCCTGTCGTACGTCGTGTCCCTGCTGCGGCCCGAGATCATCCGCGACCTCGACCTGCCGCGGCACGGGCTCGATATCCTGCCGCTCGACGGCACGTTCACCCCGATGCCGAACGGCGATTACCTCTGGCGCATGGACGACCACGCGCGCAGCATCCGCGAGATCGCGCGCCATTCCAAAACCGATGCCGAGGCGTACGAGGAGTTCGGCAAGGCGATGCAGGCGTTGTGCCGGTTCGTCAAGCCGATCATGGGGATGCTGCCGCCCGACCCGGCAAGGCCGGGGCTCAAGGACGTGCTGAACCTCCTGTTCCTCGGACGCCGATTCCGGGAGCTGCCGTACGACGACCGCTACAACCAGGTTCAGCTCATGACCATGAGCGCGGCCGACTTCCTCGATCAGTGGTTCGAGACGCCGGCTCTCAAGGGGACGATGTCGGCCTCGGGGATCATCGGCACCTTCCAGGGCGTGCGCTCGCCAGGGACTGCCTACGTCCTGCTGCACCACTACATGGGCGAGATCGACGGGGCGTTCCGCGCCTGGGGCTTCTCGCGCGGCGGCACGGGCGGCATCAGCAACGCGATCGCGAAGGCGGCCCTCTCCTTCGGCGCCGAGATCCGCACCGAGGTGCCGGTGGCCCGTATCACCGTCCGGGACGGAAAGGCGAAGGGCGTGGTTCTCGAGAACGGCGACGAGATTCACGCCGATATCGTGTCGTCGAGCCTCGACCCGCGGCACACGTTCCTGCGCTTCATCGAGCCGGGTCATCTCCCCGACGAGTTCATCGAGGACGTGAAGCGCTACAAGTTCCGCGGCTCCTCCGGCAAGGTCAACCTGGCGCTCGACTCCCTCCCGGACTTCAAGTGCCTGCCCGGCGCCGGCCGCCACCTGCGCGGCGCCATGTCGATCTCGCCGTCGGTGGAGTACATGGAGCGCGCCTATGACGAGGCCAAGTACGGCGCGTTCTCCAGCCGTCCCTACGTCGACATCGTCATCCCGAGCCTCACCGACCCGTCGCTGGCCCCGCCCGGGAAGCACGTCATGTCGTGCTTCGTGCAGTATGCCCCCTACAAACTCAAGGAGGGGCCGCAGGCCTGGGACCAGAAGCGCGAGGAGTTCGGCGATACGGTCATCAACACCATCTCGGAGTATGCCCCGAACCTCAAGAACATCATCCTCCACCGCCAGGTCGTCACGCCGCTCGACATGGAGCGGACCTACGGCCTGTCGGAAGGGAACATCTTCCAGGGTGAGCTGTCGCTGGAGCAGCTCTTCTTCCTGCGGCCGGTGGCGGGATGGGCCCGCTTCAGGACGCCGGTCCGCAACCTCTATATGTGCGGCTCCGCGACCCATCCGGGCGGCGGCATCATGGGCGCGCCCGGCCGGCTCGCGGCCCTGGAGATCCTCAAGGACTTCGAACGGGGGGTCGCCTGACCATGGCGCGTCACGACGCGGTCGTCATTGGCGCCGGCCCGAACTCCCTGGCCGCGGCGTTCTACCTGGCCCGGGGCGGGCGGCGCGTTCTCGTGCTGGAGCGCCGCGATCGGGTCGGCGGGGTCGCCGTCACCGAGGAATTCCACCCGGGCTTCAAAGTGTCATCGGTCCTCCACGCCTGCGGCCCGCTGCGCCCCGAGATCGCCGCCGACATGCGGCTCGACCGGCACGGGCTCGTGATGCTCGCCGCCGGCACGCGAATTTTCGCGCCATCACCGGACGGACGGGCGCTGGTGCTGGACGGCGACCCATCCCGCTCCGCCGAGTCGATCGCCCGCTTCTCGAAGAAGGACGCCGAGCGCTGGCCGGTCTATCAACAGACGCTCGAGCGTCTCGCGGCGCCGCTCGGCGATCTGCTCAAGATGACACCACCCGACATCGACCGCCCCGGGCTCGGCGACCTTCTGGCGCTCTTCAGGACCGGCCGGCAGGTGCGCAATCTCGGCCGGACCGATCTCTACCGCCTGCTGCGCTGGGGGCCGATGGCGGTCGCCGACCTCGTCGCCGAGTGGTTCGACACCGAGCTGCTGCGGGCCGCGCTGGCCGGCCGCGGCATCTTCGGGGCGCCCGCCGGTCCGTGGTCCGCGGGGACGGCCGCCGTCCTCCTCCTGAGGGCGGCCGCCGACCCGCACGCGGCCGGGAGCGTCACCTTCCCGCGCGGCGGGATGGGGGCGCTCGCGGAGGCGATGGCCGGAGCGGCGCGCGCCGCCGGCGCCGCGATCCGCACCGGTTGCGAAGTGACGCGCATCGAGTCGCGCGCCGGGGCCGTCGAGAGCGTCGTGCTCGCGGGCGGCGAGCGCGTCGAGACGACCTGCGTCGTCTCGGGTCTCGATCCGAAGCGGACGCTCCTGCATCTCGTCGGACCGCTCCACCTCGATCCCGACTTCCGGAAGAAGCTGGGGAATTACCGGATGCGCGGCGTCACCGCCAAGGTGCACCTGGCCCTGTCGAGGCTGCCAGCCTTCACCGCCCTCAAGGGGATTGCTTCCAGCGCGGGAGCATCATCTCCCCTCGCCGGCCGCATCCAGATCGGTCACGAGATCGACTCTCTCGAGCGCGCCTACGATGCCTCCAAGTACGGCGAAACCTCGCAGGAGCCATGGCTGGAGGCGCTCATCCCGACCGTTCTCGATCCGTCCCTCGCCCCGGAGGGCAAGCATGTCATGTCGGTGCACTTGCAGTACGCCCCCTACCATCTCAAGGAGGGCGAGTGGGACGACGCGCGGCGGCGGGCGCTCGGCGACACCGTCGTGAAGACACTCGCGATGCACGCCCCCGACCTGCCGGGACTGGTCGAGGGCGGCCAGGTGATCAGCCCGAAAGATCTCGAGGTGACCTACGGGCTGACGGAAGGCCACCTGTTCCACGGCGAGGAGGCGCTCGACCAGGTGTTCACGATGCGCCCGCTCCTCGGGTGGGCCCGCTACCGGACGCCGATCAGCGGGCTCTACCTGTGCGGTGCTGGCACCCACCCCGGCGGCATGGTCACCGGCGCCAACGGCCGCAACGCCGCCCGCGAAGTGCTCTCCGCCCGGCGCTGAATCAGCGCGCCTCTCGCGGGAGGATGCGGAAAGCGAGGCGGGCCAGATCAGCGGTCACCCCCTTCACGACCTCGTCCACGCGCAGGACATATTCTCCCGGCTCCAGTCCCTCCAGCGCCAGGCTCGCGGCGATCGTTTCGCCGGACGGCGGGCCAGGCGGGCCCTGCGCGCCTGATCCGCCGCGGTCGACCGGCTGGACGCGCAGGACTTTCTCCCCGCGCAGGATCGCGATCTGGAGGACATCCTGGTCGGCCGGCCCTGAGGAGGCGATCTTGAACCCGCAGCGGACCTTCTCGCCCAGCGTGAACCGGGTCCTCAGGGCCGGCCCGATGGTGTAGGGCACGCTCTCTTCCGGGCCCTTGGCCTTCCCCTCCTCCGGCTCGACCTCGATCCACAGGCTGTTCTCGTCCATCGAGTAGAGCGACAGGCCCATCACTCGAGGCGACGGGGTCTCGCGCGGGTCGATCCGCAGGCGGGCCGCGCCGACGTCACCCGACTGGACGTCGGCGACCACGGCCGTCAGGGTCTGGCTCGTCGCCGGCAGCCGGACCCGCGAGAAGAAATCGAGGGCGAGGGGATCGGCCGGGACAGCACGGGCCGGATCGACGGCGACGCGCACGCGGCGGGCCAGGCGCAGCGTCTCCCGGCCCTCGCCATCGAGCGCCACGAAGCCGACCTCGAGGCGCGCCGCGGGCCCTCCCGCTTGCGGCAAGAACAGCGCCCGCCCGTGCGGGACATAGAGGACGACGTCGAAGACCCCTCCCGACGCTCCGCCGGGCCCGGGCACGGCGGCGAGGTCGAGCCCCAGCCCGGCGTGCAGCTCCGGCGTCAGGTGGGCCGCCTGGATCGCCCGCGTGCGCGCCTCCTCGGGGAGCAGGCGCGCGAAGCTCCGCCGGTAGCGCAGCGTCACCCCCCGGCGCTTCGCCTTGAGGTTGATGGAGTGGTGGCGGCCGTCGGGCGGGCCATCGGGGACATAGGTGAGGAGGTAATACCCGTGCGTCGCCTCCTCGACCGAGGCCAGTGCCGCGAGCAGGTCGTTCGTGTCGCGATTCACGCCGCCGGTGTCCAGGGCCAGCGTGGCGAGGGCGTTCGAGCGCCGCGACGCCTGGGCCACGACGTTCGCTTCGCCGGCGACCAGTCCCGCGGTCTGGACCGTGTGCAGCGTGACGTTGGACGCGGCGGCGGCCAGCCCCAGCTCTCCGATGTCGGACCGGAGCGTCTGCCGGCTGTCGCCCAGACCGTACTCGTTCGCGGGATCCTCCGGGATGCCGTCTCCCATGAACACGATCGCCTTGTAGCCGGGCCACGGCGCGAGCGCGTCGATGAGCGTTTCGATGGACGACAGGACATGCTTCATCCGCTGGTAGTCCTGGACCGCGTAGGATTCCGCGAGCCTTCTCGCCTCCGGGGCGAGGGCACCGGATCGCGTCGAGAACACGCTCGCCTGGGCTTCCCGATTCGCCTGCTCGATCTGGGCATGCCGCAGCGTGAGGTCCGAGACGAAGTCCGAGAACCGGCCCCGATCCTCGATGCTCTCCTTGATGACCCGGACGAGGGACGTCCGGTCGGCGGTGAACTCCTGCAAAACCCTGAGGTGCCGCCTTTCGTCGTAAGCCGCCAGGGCGAACTGATCGTCGGGCTCGCCCGAGCCCGCCAGGAACTGCTCCGCGGCCCGCCGCGCCAGGGTCAGCCCGATCGGGGAGGAGGTGGAGTCCTCGAAGAATAGCAGGAAGCGCCGGGGGTATCGGCGCCGTCCCTCGGCCGGCGGCGTCTCCCCCACCTCCTCAGGCGCGGACGCGGCGGAGGGCGGCGCCGCGGGACCGCCGGCCGGCCGGAGCGGCTCGATGTACTCCAGGGACGAAATCACCTTGAGCGGCATCTGCCAGTCGATCTTGAGCTCGAGCTCGGGGATCCGGAGGTCCTTCACCGGGCGTCCTTTGAGGTCGGTGGCAAAAACCTCGATCAGGACGACCTCGCTCGTGATCCGCTCGATGATGTTCGCCGGGGCGGGTGCGTCGGGATCGGCGGCCACGGCGGCTGGCCGGCCTGCCGGCGCCGAGAGAAGCGCCAGCAAGACAACCGGGAGCAGTTGGTACGCTGAGCGCACTGAGTCTCCCCTTGATCAGCCGAGCGCGGATTCGTACACTTCGGCGTAGCGCGCAGCGGAGCGGTCCCAGGAGAAGTCCTCGGCCATGGCGCGCTCCTGCAGCGCTCGCCAGCGGCCGGGGCTACCGGAGCGCAGGATGAGGGCGCGATGCACGGCCTCCGCCAGGGTGCCGGCGCCGAGGCCTTCGAAGACGAAGCCCGTGCCGCGCTCGGGCTCCGCCGTCTCGTCGCGCACCGTGTCGGCCAGGCCGCCGGTCCGGTGGACCACAGGGATCGTGCCGTAGCGCATGGCGTGCATCTGCACCAGGCCGCACGGCTCGTAGCGCGACGGGACGAGCAGCAGATCGCTGCCGGCGAGGATCAGGTGAGACAGCGGCTCGTTGAAGCCGATGTAGAGCCCGACCTGATCCGGGTGTTCGCGGCGCAGGCGCTCGAGACCGCCGGCGATCCGGCCGTTCCCGGCGCCCAGGACGACGAGCGCGGCCCCGGCGCGCAGGAGCGCCGGCGCCGCCTCGAGAAGGACGTCGATGCCCTTTTGATCGACGAGGCGCGACACGACACCCAGGATCGGGCGGTCCGCGGCGCCGGGGCCGGAGGGGGCGGCCGAACCCGGGGTGACCGCCGGGCCGGCCGGCGCGAGACCGAACGCCGCCCGCAGAAACTTGCGGCTCGCCTCCTTGCGCCCGATCGATCCGGAATCGTAGCGCTCGGGAATATTCGGATCGTGGCGCGGGTCCCACTGCTCGTAGTCGGCGCCGTTGAGGATGCCGGCGAGATCGCCGCGACGCCGCCAGGCGGCGTCGTGCAGCCCGAAGCCCCCCTCCAGCGTCGTGATCTCCCAGGCGTAGCGCGGGCTGACGGCCGTCAGCCGGTCGGCGAACTGGATCGCCGCCTTGAGGAAGTTGATGCCGCCCCGGAACTCGATCCCGTCCAGGCGGAACAGGGTCTCGCGGAGCGCTGTGTTGCGCGTGATCCAGTCCATCTCGTCCCCGCCGAAGTGTCCCTGGTACCCCATGTTGTGGATGGTGTGCACCGTTTTGGGCCGCCGTCCCCGCCAGGCCCCTGCGAGCCGCGCGAGAAGCGGCATCAGCCCGACGTGCCAGTCGTGCCCGTGCAGGACGTCGGGCGGGCGGTCCGATCGCGCCGCCAGCTCCACGACGGCCCGCGCCAGGAGCGCGAACCGGCGCGCGTTGTCGGGAAAATCACCGCCGGTGTGCGGGCCGTAGAGATTGTCGCGCCCGAACAGCTCTTCGTTTTGCGCCAGGGTCGTCACGACGCCGTCGGCCGCCGGGCGCGTCAGGAATCGCACCGGCACGCGGCCGATGCCGAGCGGCACGGCGAGGTGGTCCTCCCTGGGGAGGGAGGCGAACGGTGACTTGTCGATCCGGCCGTAGGCCGGCAGGAAGACCCGCACCCGGTGACCCTGGCGGGCGAGGGCCGCGGGCAGGGCGCGCAGCACGTCCGCCAGGCCGCCCGTCTGCGCCAGCGGGCCGACCTCGGCGGCGACCATCCAGATGTCGAGGAGCCTTCCCGGCAGGCCCATCAGCGCCGCCTCGCGTCCGTTGATCTCACGGGACGGGATTGGCGAGCAGGTGGCCGTCGGGGACGTCCATGACCCGCTCGAGCTCGCGCAGGGCGCGCGCCGCCTCCTCCGGCGGCATCGGGTTGATGAAGAAGCCGCTTCCCCACTCGAAGCCGGCGACTTCGGTCAGCTTGGGCAGCACCTCGACCTGCCAGTGGTAGCGGTCGGGAGAGGGATACCCGGGCGGCGCCGTGTGGATGACGTAGTTGAAGGGCGGATCCGTCAGCGCCAGCTTGTAGCGCCGCAGGACGTCGATCAGGATCTCCGAGAACGCCGAAGTCAGCCCGGGCGTCAGGGTCTGGAAGAACGGCTCGTGCCGGCGCGGCAGGATCGCCACTTCGAACGGGAACCGCGATGCGAACGGCGCGAAAGCGACGAAGTCGGCGTTCTGGGCCACGAGCCTGCGCGTGTCGGCCAGCTCCTGCTGGATGATGTCGCAGTAGATGCAGCGCCCGCGGTAGTCGAAGTACCGCCCGGTCCCGGTGAGCTCCATCTCGATGCGCGCCGGCGTGACCGGCAGGGCGATGATCTGCGAGTGGGCGTGCTGCAGGCTCGCGCCGGCCGCCGGCCCGTGGTTCTTGAACACCAGGACGTACTGGAAGCGCGTGTCCCGGAGCAGATCGATCATCCGCTCGCGGTAGGCGTTGACGACCTCGACCATCTGCTCGCGGGAGAACGACGCCGGATCCTCGTCGTGCCGGGGCGTCTCGATCACCACCTCGTGGGCGCCGATGCCGCGCATCATGTCGTACAGCCCCTCCCCACGCTTGTCATGGGTCCCCTCGATGCGCAGCGCGGGATACAGATTCGGGACAACCCGCACGTTCCACGGCGCGCCGGCCGCGCCCTCCCCCCCCTGGTAGAGAAGGACCTCCTTGGGCGTCATCGACTCGCGGCCGGGGCAGAAGGGGCATGGGTCGTCCCCCGGGACCGCGGTCGAGTAGCGGCGAAAAGGGTTCGGTCGCTGACCGCGCTCGCAGGAGATGATCACCCACCGGCCGAGCACCGGGTCCTTGCGCAGCTCGGGTTCGACGCGAGGGAACGCGTTCATGGCGTGCGGGCACGGCCTCCGAGGGGATGAAACGCCAGCCGGATCTCCGGGGCGAAGCCGGGACGGACCGCACTGGAATCCCCGGCGGCGGGCCAGCATAGCGCAAACAGGGTTCCCTGGTAAGCCGCCTCGTACGTGATCTCCGCGCGCTGCAGCGTCTCGATCGGCGCCGCCACCAGGCGGGCGGCGGGGGCGACATCGATGCGAAGCTCGAACCCGAAGGCGCGATCCTCGAGGCTGAATCGCGCCACCTCCTCCACCTCCAGGGGGTCCCCCGGCGCCGAGCTCCGGCCGTCCCCCGCCACCGGCGTGACCTGAAGCGATCGCAGGGCGTCGCGCGGGGTCAGGAGCGTCAGGCAGAGGAGCGTGCCGAAGATTCCCGCCGGCGGTGCCGTGAATTGCCAGCGGACCCGCAGGACTCCCGTGCGGTCGATGGTGATGGTCTTCAACCAGGCGAAGTCGCCGCGCCGGAACCGGGCCTCGCAGCCGTCCGACACCGGCTCCCAGGATTCGGGCCGTTCCGCGACCAGGTCCATGCCGTCGAAGCGGGGCAGGCGCCCGGGATCGGGCGGAGCGGCGCAGAAAAAGTCCCGGAGGCTTCTCAGGGGCAGGGTATCGAAGACGCGCCCCTCGAGATCGGCCGCCGTGACGCCGACCGCCCGCTCGTGCGGCGAGGCGACCGCCCCGTCCCCCTCTCCCCCACCGTGTGTCACGTCCTGGCCCTCGTGGTACGACTCCTTCCATCGCGACACGACGTTGGTGACGTTGAAGCGCCTCGGAAGATCGTCGATCTCCGCGATCGTCAGGCCGTCGGCCGGCCGGAGGAACGCCTGGAGGCCGCCGCCGCGCAGGACGACTTCCCGCTCGAGATCGCCGTCCAGATCGATGGCCTCGACCGTGACCTTTCGCCGATCGCGCTCCGCCAGGATCGCGTCGGCCTCGAGGAGGCTCGCGTACAGGCCGTGGCGCAGATGGGCGTGGTAGATGCCGCCGAACAGGCCGTGCCAGTAGGCGCAGTTGCACTCGGCGCGCAGCACCGCCGTGATCGCCCGCTCGCGCCCCGCCGTCCCGCGCCGCAGCGCCCGCGCCCGGCGCGACGCCCAGAGGACGTGCTTGTGGAGCTGGTCGGCCTCCGGATAGCGGGCCAGGAACATGTCCCACAGGCTGCCGCGCACGAACGCCCGCACGGCCTCGGCCTGCCCCTCCTTGAGAGCCGCGGCGCGGGTGGCGTTGTACGCCGCCACCGAGCGCGCGGGAAGGGCCCATTCCAGCATCTCGGTGTAGGAGGCGTTCGGGACGTAGACCTTGCGCGCCGGCGGATGGGAGTCGAGCATCTCGCGCGGCAGGACCGTCTCCGCCGGACCGTCCGGCTCCTCCAGCAGCGAGAAGAACTTCTCCAGCCACTTTTCGCCGTAGACCCAGCCGTGCGTCTCCGGCCACAGGCCAAACTTCTCGGCGTCGTCGCCGTAGGTCAGGACGAGCCCCCTGGCGGCGGCGAGGTGCTCGCGCACCATCTCGATCGGCCGGAACGGCAGGAGATAGCGCAGGGCGAAGTCGGACGGGAAGAAGGCGACCGGCCGCGAGACCCTCTCGGTCACGAAGACGCCGCTGAAGCGATCGTCGAGGAGCCCGGCGAAGCGCAGGTGCTGGTCGTCGAGGATGGTGTACTCGACGCCCGCGTCCGCCAGGACCTCCGCCAGGGACGGCTCCCAGACACGCTCCGCGATCCAGGCGCCGCGCGGCACGACACCGGCGCGGCGGCGCCACCAGGCGGCCAGGCGGGCGATCTGGTCGTGGGCGTCCTCTCGCGGGATGGACGGCAGGATCGGCTCGTAAAAGCCGCCCCCGAGCGGCTCGACACGAGAGGCAGAGACCAGGGCCAGCACGCGGTCGAGGAGCGGCCGGTCGTGCACCTCCAGCCACTCGATGAGGCAGCCGGAGAGGTGGAAGGCGGCGCGCACGCCCGGGTGACGCTCGAAGTGCTCGACGAGCGGCCGGTAGCAGAGCCGCGCCGCATCCTGGAAAACGCGATCGAAATTCCCGACCGGCTGGTGGAAGTGCAACGCCATGACGAGCCGCAGCCGGTTCCCCGCCGGGCTCACGTGGCCTCCGGCGGCCGCTCGCCCGCCGCTTCGGTCCGCCACAGCTCGATCTCCCGCAGTTCGTGCGTCACGCCCGCAACGCGGACGCGGACGAACAGGACGATCGATCGACCGGGCAGCAGGCCCGCGTCCCTGGCCGGCACGGCCATCTCGAAAATCTTGCGCGCCCGGGCGCGCACCGACGGAGGGTCCGCCGCGAGCAGATCTCCCTGAGCGTCGAGCGTGACGGTCATCTCGCGCGCCCCGGCCGCCTCCCGCACGAACCGCAGATCGACCCCGAGCCCGGCCAGGGCGCCGGGCCCGGCCCGCCGGCCCGGGTCGAGGCGCAGGCAGAAGTCGCCGCGCGGCGAAAACCCGTAGCGCAGCGACTCGATCGGACGCTGCGCGCGCCGCATGGCGGCGTCCGGGCTCAGGCCGGACCAGTCATGGGCGGGCGCGGCGCACCACTCGTAGTAGTTGCTCTCGTAGCCGTCCACGACGACGTCCAGGATCGGCGCCGGACCCGTGGGAGGCGGGGCCGTGGCCCGATGCTCGGGCGAGAGGACCGGCCAGTCGAGGGTCTCGGGGGGCGGGATCCGGAGCGCCTCGCACGCTTCCCTGAGGTGCGATCGGAACAGGCGATCGAAGTCCTCGCGGTAGAGGTTGTCGTACTGTCCGTCGAGCCACCAGAACCAGTCGCTCCCCTCCGCGGCCCGGAGACTCTCCCAGGCCGCCTGCCGCCCGGCGCTCTCCCGGCGCGGGTCGCGCAGCGGCGCATCGATCCGGCTCCGCACCTGGCCGAGCAGGTTCCAGGCCCGGTTCTTCTCCGGCCCGCCGATCCAGACCCCGAGATCGGCGTTGATCCAGGAGCCAGCGCGCAGGCCGCGCAGGGCGCCGCGGCGCGGGCACGCGGCGATCGCCTCGCTCACCGTGCGGGCCACGACGGGTCCCCCGACCTCGAGCGCCGCATAGAGGGACCGGAGGAATGCTGCGCCCCCGCCCGGGTAGTGCTCCCAGGGGTTCTCCCCGTCGAGCGCGACGAGGACCATCGCTTCCGGCTGTGCGCGCCGGCGCACCTCCGCCAGCAGCTCCGCCACCGCCTGGTGGGGCTCGGACCGCGCGTAGGTGAAGCCGATCCGATCGGAGAGATCGTGGTCGCGGAACACCAGGTCGACCTTCCCCCCCTCCCCCGGAAGCCGCCAGGGACGGTACGGGTCGGCCTCATCGTCGCGCGGCGAGGCCCGCAGGACGTCGGCGTCGCTCGCCGCCCAGCCGACGCCGCATCGGCCCATCAGGGCCACCGCGGCGTCGCTCACCGATCCCTCGGAGGGCCACAGGCCGCGCGGGGCGGCGCCGATCTCCGCCGCGACCCGCTCGATCCCCTCGGCGATCTGCCGGCGCGCGTCGTCGCTCTCGTGGAATCGCGCCGGCAGGGGGAGACCGGGCAGCGACTCGAGGGCGCTGTCGCTGTCGATCAGGAGCGGCAGGATGGGATGGGCGTAGGGCGAGACGCTGATCTCCACCTGGCCGCGCGCCGCCGCGTCGCGGTACAGCGGCACGAGGCGCCCCAGGATCGCGTCCTCGATACGGTGCAGGGTCGCGATGTCGTCGGCCGTGTAGCCGCGCAGCTTGCGGCGCAGATCCCGGATCTCCGGGAACTCCTCCTCCGCCTTGAAGCCGAACCAGGCGAGGTCGAACAGGGCCTGCAGGTCCCGGAGATCGGCGACCGCGAAGTCACGCCAGGCGTTCTCCTCCCCGAGCCGGCGGCGCGCCGCGTCCCGGCGATCGAGGAGCTCCGCGTAGCGCGGCATCGGCCGGATCAGGCGCTCCTCCTGCGCCGAGAAGAAATGCCGCACGAGAAAGCGGCGCTGCGCCTCGTCCAGGTCCTCCGCGGGGAGCAGCGCCGCCTCGCGGAAGGCGTCGGTCGCCCCCCTTCCGTACGCCCGAATCTGATCCAGAAGGACAGGCACCAGGTTGATCGTCACCCTCACGCCGGGGAACTCCTCCAGGACGCGGACCATGTCGTAGTAGGCCCGCACGCCGTGAAGCCGCACCCAGGGCTGGAAGCAGACCCGCTCGCCGCCCAGCCGATACAGCGGCTGGTGCATGTGCCAGAGGATGGCGAGGGAGATCAGAAGCGCACGTCCCGCGGCACGACGGCGATCCCCTCCTCGCTGAGGGTGATGCCGCGGGCGCGATCCTGCTCGGCGTCGAAGCCGATCGCCGTGTCGGCAGGTACGTGCACCAGCTTGTCGATGATCGCCTTGCGAATGCGGCAGCGCCGGCCGATGTCCACATCGTCGAACAGGATGCTCTCCGATACGGTGGCGTAGGAGTTGATGCGGACGCGGGGGCTCAGGACGCTGCGGTCGATGTGCCCGCCGGAGATGATGCAGCCGTTGCACACCAGCGAGTCCGTGGCGATGCCGGCGCGGTTCGACTCGCGGTCGGCGAACACGAACTTGGCGGGCGGGTCGTCCCGCCGCGCCGTCAGGATCGGCCACTCGTAGTTGTAGGTGTTGAAGGAGGGCGTGACGCTCACCAGATCCATCGAGGCCCGCCAGTAGGCGCCGATCGTGCCGACATCCCGCCAGTACCCGACATCCGATTCGGGCGCCCCCGGCACCCGGTTGTTCATGAAGTTATAGGCGTGGATGTGAAGGCGGTCGTACCACCGCGGCAGCAGGTCCCGGCCGATGTCGTGCGTGCTGTCGGCCGCTTCGTGGTCGGCCATGAGCATCTCGCGGAGTGCATCGTAGTTGAACAGGTAGTTTCCCATCGACACCAGCGACTTCGCCGGGTCGGCCGGGAACGGCGGGGGCTGCGGCGGCTTCTCCAGGAAGCGGGTGATCCGCATGGCGGAGTCCACCTCGATGCAGCCGAACTCGTGCGACTCCTCGATCGGGTGAGGGACGACGCTGACGCTGATGTCGGCGCCTTTCTCGACGTGCTCGTCGAGCATCTGCTGGTAGTCCATCCGGTAGATGTGGTCCGCCCCCAAAACCGCCACGACCTGCGGGTGGTCGCGCTCGATCCGCTCCAGGTTCTGGTACAGGGCGTCCGCCGACCCCTGGTACCAGCCCTTCCCCTCGCCGACCGCCGCCGGGATCACCTCGCAGTACTGACCCAGGCTGCTGGCGAAATTCCAGCCGCGCGACAGGTGGCGGAGGAGCGAGTACGACTGGTATTGCGTCAGGACGTTGATCCGCAGAAGGTGGGAGTGGACGAGGTTCGTGAGCACGAAATCGACCAGCCGGTAGCAGCCGGCGAACGGCATCGCCGGCTTGGCGCGCCTCCGCGTGAGCGGGAGCAGGCGCCGGCCCTCCCCTCCGGCGAGCACGATGGCGTTCACGCCGCGGGCGATCGTCCTCATGGTCGGCTCCGGTTCACGGGCGGCTCCAGAGACCCGGATCGAGGTCCGGGAAGAGCAGGTCCTGAGCCTCGATCGCGCGAAGCGCCCCATCGTCGATCGCCCGGCGCTCCAGCATCCGCGCCAGCCGGTCGAAGCGGTCGAGGTGCTGCCGGACGCGGCGCCGGGCGTATTCCGGGGTGGTCCGGTTCTTCAGCATGAACGGCCAGTCGGAGGCCTGGGCTAGCAGCAGCTCCCGTCCCGCCTGGGCGAGCGCCCGGCCTTCGGCGGCGGACGTCGCCGCGCCTGAAGGGGCGGTGAAGCGGCGCGCCAGGTCCCGCATGCGCCGCCCGGCGTCGTGCAGGGGCGGCAGAACCCAGTCGTTCTCACCCATGAGCCAGACGTCGAAGTAGCCCCGCTCGCCCCAGGACGAGTCGGAGGGGTAGGCCACCTGCGCCACCGGGTGCGCCTGCAGGTACTGCGCCGGGCTGATGGCGGCGATGCCGGCCGAAGGAAGCCCGCGCAGCACCAGCTCCAGCCAGTCCGGCCCCTCGAACCACCAGTGACCGAACAACTCCGCGTCGTACATCGAAACCACGAGCGGCGGCCGATCCATCCCGCCCCGCAGCCAGTCGATCTGCAGCCCCCGGTTGCGGACGAAGTCGTCGGCGTGCCGCGAAACCGCCCGCAGCGCCAAGTCGCGCCGGTAGGGCTCCTTGTGGTCGGTGCGGCCGGTGATTCGATGATACTTGAGACCGGTCATGCCCCGGGTCCCGGCCGGGTCGAGATACGGCGCCACGTACGCGGCGTCCAGGTCGTAGCCGATGTCGCGGTAGAAGTCGCGGTAGGCCGGATCGCCTGGGTACCCCTGCTCGCTGCTCCAGACCTGTGTCGATGACTCCTCGTCCCGCCCGAAGGCGGCGACACCCGAAGAAGCGCAGACGATCGGCGCATGGACGCCGAACCGCGGCGGGCTCGTGGCATTCAGCACGGAATGCGTGTCGACGAAGAAATACTCGATGCCTGCATCCTGGAGGACCCGGTCGAGCCCCTCGAAGTAGGCGCACTCCGGGACCCAGAGCCCGCGCGGCGATCGCAGAAGGAGCCGCCGGTGCTCCGCGACGCCGGCCGCGACCTGCGCCTTGACCGACGCCGGATCGGCGCGGTGGTGCGGCAGGAAGCCGTGCGTCGCGGCGCACGTGAACAGCTCCACGACCCCCAGGTCCTCGAGCCGCGCGAACTGGGCCAGCACGTCGCGCTTGTACACCTCCGCGAACAGGTGCTGCAGGTGGTGGAGCCGGTCCCAGTAGAACCCGGCCACCGGGCTGAAGGCCGGGTCCTTGCGGGTGCGTTCCACCTCGCGCCGGGAGAGGTGGCACAGGCGCCCCAGATGGCGCTCGTACTTTCCCATCAGCAGCGGGTCGCGCAGCATCGTCGCCAGCGTCGGGCTGATGGAGATCGTCAGCCGCACCGGCACCCGTTCCGAGGCGAGATGGTCGAGCATGTCGAGGATCGGCAGATAGGTCTCGGTGATCCCCTCGAACAGCCAGTGCTCCTCGAGGAAGTACTCCCTCTCCGGATGGCGCACGAACGGCAGGTGCGCGTGCAGGACGAAGCAGAGGTAGCCCTTCGGATCGGCGATCCCGAGGGGGGGAACCCTGGTCTTGGCCGCTTCGGCCCGGCGGGCGGGCCGTTCGGCATCGAGCCATGCCGACTCGGAGACCATGGTCCCGCGCGGGGCGGTGAGCGCGGCCGCAGGCTGTGCGGTGCTCAGCCCTGCGGCCGGCGCCCAGGCGTGGCGCGCCGGCGACGAGGCCGGAGAGGGCGTCCGACCCGGACCGGCGGCGACGGCGAATCTCTCCTCCACTCCGGTCCCCGCTCGTCGCCTGATCTCGAACCGCCGGGGCGGCGGCTCGACCGGCTCGGCCCGGCCGGCCCTCAGCCCCCGGACATCCATCCAGACCTCGGCCCCGGAGCCGGGCGTCGCGCGCGGCACCGGCACTGATTCCGTCCGGAGCAGCTCCCGGAACCCCCCCGCCTCGCGCAGACCGAGCCGCGCCGTGACCGAGCCCGCCGTCTCCGGGATCGCCAGGTACCAGCTCCCGGTGCGGAAGTCGATGGAGGCCCGGAGAATCTCCGTCCTGCCGTCCTCGCCCACAGGCCCTTCGAGGATCGCCTCCGCCGGGCCGCGCGCCGCGGCGAGCCGCCGCCGCAAACCGTCATCGGCAATCCAATAAAGGAAGAGGAGCCGGGGGTTGATCGCCATCAGGCAGGCCCTGGCCGGACCGGTCGGTTCCGGCAAGGGCGCCAGCGCTTCGGTTTCGCGCGATGCGGAGGCCGACTCGATCCCCAAGGCCCATGATCTCCAGATGGCGGATCTGTGGGAAACCGGTTCCTGCCAGGGGAAGCCGATTCTAAGGGGGATTCGCGTCAAGCGCAACGCCGGAGGAGCTGGTCTGGCGCTCGAGCCGGACTTTTGGGATACTCCTGCCAGGTTTCGGCGAGGTCACGATCATGACGGGTGCCCCGGACTCCATCCGCGCGACCGGCCGGTGTTTGTGTGGCTCAGTCCATTATTCCATCCACGGCCCGGTGCGCTCGACCGTTGTAGCATGCCATTGCAGAAGCTGCCGCCGTTTCACGGGTGGGGTCTGGACAGGGACGACGGCCCGGAAGGAGCACCTTGTCGTTGAAGACGACCGTTGCTTGAAGTGGTACCAGACTTCGTCGCAAGCACGCCGGGGCTTCTGCAGCAACTGCGGCTCGAGCCTGTTCTGGGCAGAACCGGCCGAGCCGATCCTGTCCATCGCTGCGGGCTCCCTCGACGAGCCGACCGGCCTCAAGCTCGCGGTTCATTCATGGACCTCCCAGGCAGCCGTCTATTGGAGCTTCGATCCGACCATTCCGAGGAAGAGCGAGTCCTCCGGGCTCGGCGGGCCTGAAGAGTAACGGCGCTCATGAACGAACCGTCAGGCTTGAACCAGGCTGTCTCCAAACTCGCCAGCAGGTTCGCCGGACAGCTTCTCGGACCGGGAGATCCGCAATACGTGGACAAGCGTCCCGCGCTGATTGCGCGCTGCCGCGGCGTCCCCGACATCACGGACGCCGTGAGCCTCGCCCGCGAACAGAGACTCGAAATCGCCGGCCGGGGCGGCGGTCACAGCATCGCCGGTCGCACCAGCGTCGATGACGGGATGATGATCGTCCTGTCTCTCATGAAGGGCATCCATGCGGGCGATCGAGGGTGGCCACTTGCCGACTGATGGTCTGATTCCCATTCAGCCGAGACCCAGGGCGGCGGCGTTGTCGAGAATGCGGCGGTCGAAGCTCAACACCCGGAGGTCGGCAAAGGCCCTCGTGAAGCCCAGGGCGGTAGCCAGATGGATGGCGTCGAGTGTCCGCACCGGTTCCACGGGGAAGGGTCGCGCGGCACGGCCGAGGACCTCTTCGGAAACCGCCATCCGTGTCCACTCCACGCCGGCGCGCTGCAAGAGCCCTCGGGCTCTCTGACCGTCGGCGGCGCGCAGTATTCCGCTGCTCTCGGACCGCACCAGAGCGCGCTCCACCTCCGCGAAGGTCAGCGCGGAGGTTACAACCGTCTCGGACGCATCGAGCGCCTCCCGCACCTCATCCCCACGCTTCTCCCCCATCAGCCATGTGAGGAGGGCGGACGTCTCGAGGTAAAGCGCGTTCAGGATCGCCCCTCGCCCCGATCGTCTTCCAGCACCCGCATGGCGGTGCCTTCCTCGACTCGGATGGGGGACCGGGGCAGCGGCGTTTTCTTCTTGGACGGAGGCGTGACGACTCCTTCACTGATCCACTCGGCCAGCACAGGATCGGAGGTCCCGGACGCGGCATAGGTGGCGGTCGGCTCATGAAGTTCGGCGACGACGGCGTTCCTGTCCGAGACGAAGATTCGGACACCGCGACGCACGTCCCGCAGGTAGGCGCTGAGGTTGTTCTTGAGATCCTTGACCCCGACCGTCTTGATGTCGGCCATGCCGACAATGTAGCCACCGGTGGCTACTTTGTCAAGCGAGATCCCCGGCTCCGTCACAATGGATTCCTCGAGCGGGCTGCTGCGGAGAGGCCGCCCCGCGGCCACGCGGGGCCCCGACTCTGAAGTCTCGCTACACGATCGACGGGAAGGCGACCAGGGCGTCGTAGGGGAGCCCGCCGGCGCAGGATTTTGGCGCCCGACCCGAACTCGACGATCTAGACCGCCTTCTAGGTGCGGCAGCGTGCGGCCACCAGGGTCATGTCGTCCTCCTGCTCGCCGCCGCTGAACTCATGGACCGAGCGGAGGATCCCGGCGATCATCGCCGGGGCCTCCACGTGGCGATGCCGGCGAAGGGCCGCGATCAGGCGCGCCTCGCCGAATTCCTCTCCCTCGCCGCCCGTCGCCTCGGTGATGCCGTCGCTGTAGAGGAGCAGTGTGTCTCCCGGATCGAGGGCCGTCTCGGCGACGGCGCAGTCCCACTTCTCGAACGCGCCCAGGATGGTGGCGGTCGCTTCGAGGCGCTCCACTCGGTCGTCGGCTCGCAGCAGGATCGGTGGGTTGTGCCCGCAGTTGGTGTAGCGCAGCCGGCGGGTCCCGTCGTCATAGCAGCCCATGAAGAGCGTCGCGAAGCGGCTGGCGGCGATGGTCTCGCACAGGGCGGCGTTCAGACCGCGCAGGAGCCGCCTCAGGTCCTCCCGCGCCAGCCCTGACTGGCTGCGCAGGTTCGCCTGCAGGCTGGCCATCATGAGCGCTCCGGCGATCCCCTTTCCCGCGATGTCAGCGAGCACCAGACCCGTCTGCCCGCCGCCCAGCTCCAGGAAGTCGTAGTAGTCGCCGCCGACGGAGCGCGCCTGGAGGCAGTCGCCCGCGCAGTCGAGCGTCCAGAGGGGAGGCGCGCGGCGCGGCAGCAGCCTGCACTGAACCTCCCTGGCCAGCTCCAGCTCGACCGCGACCCGGCGCTCGGCTTCCAGGCGCTCCGCCATCTGCTCGGCGAGACGGATGTTCTGGAGCGCCAGGGCCGCCTGGCCCGCCACCGCGGACAGGAGACGCCGGTCCTCTCCCGAATACGGCTCCTCGGAGAGCCGCTCCCCGAGGAGGAGGACCCCGACCAGCCGTGCGTCCCGGCCGACCAGCGGCACCAGGCACTCGGCGTGCGGCAGGCCGTCCAGGGACGGATGGACCGGCCCAGCGGGATCCGGCGGCGAGACCTCGATGGGGCGGCCCAGGCGGGCGACCTCGATGAGCGCCGGGTGATCGAGCGGGATTCGGTCGGGGCCGGGATCCGTCGCCGGGACTCGATCTGGATCGACCGCCGGCGCGCCGCGCATGGCATGGAGCGATCCGTCCCGTCCTTCAAGGTAAACGACCAGGGAGGCGGGATGGAGGGCCTGCCGGATGTGACCGCCGAGAAACGCTCCCAGCTCTTCGCGATTGGCCGCGGTCGAGGTCTTCTCGGAGAGAGCGTGCAGGATCTGCCGGGCGTCGTAGGCGCTGCGAAAGAAGGCCCGGTCGATGCGCTGCGTCATGCGCCGGCTCACCCGCGTTCCCGCCCACGCGAGGAGGATTCCGAAGGCCGCGCCGAGAGAGATTCCGGGACCTGCTCCCAGATCGAGACGGGCCGGAAGGAGATCCGACGCCCAATCGGCGAAGAGGAGCGTCGCCGCGGCGCTCGCGATGATGAGCAGGATCGTGAAGCCCCGCTGCACCAGGAGGTAGCGCGCGCCCCGCTTCAACAGCAGCGGGATCTCCATGACGCGGTGCTTGACGACAGCGTAGGCGAACGACAGCGGCAGCAGCAAGACGGCCAGGACGCACGGCGCCCACACCCAGAAGGGGAAATCGTAGGGGTCCCGGCGCGCCGAGACGGCCGCGGCCTGGAGCAGCATGAAGGGCGTCACGCCCGCCAGGGTGCCCCAGACGATGACCCGCGTCCTGCGCCGCGCCTCCGGCGTGGGAGCCCGCAGGCCGTTCCAGATCAGAGAGGCGAGGGCCAGCGCCGAGGCGCCGAAGAAATAGACCGAGAGACCAGCCGTGGTCGCCGTCGGGCCGAGCCACTCGCCGAAGCGAAGGAGGGGACGGGAGCCGCCAACCAAGAGCGCCGCCGTCGCGATCGGGACGACCGTGACGACGGTCGCCCCCAGCAGCAGAGTCTTGAGCCAGGGCACCCGCCGGTCGATCGGAGACCGGACCGGGAAGACGGCGCAGAAGTAGTAGAACAGGGCGCCGAACAGGCCGTTGAAGAGAATCTTGTAGGCGACGGCAAAGCCGCGCAGGGCCGGGTGGACGACGCTCTCCATGTCGAGCACCGGGGCGGCGGCGATGAAGCAGGCGAACAGAAGGGCCAGGAGCCAGGCGTTGCGATCCTCGAGACGCAGGAACAGCACGACCAGCCCCACGGCGAGGAACACGATCGGGAAGGAGGCGATGATCTGCTGGGCGATGGCCCTCGCCGGCGTCACCGCCGGGAGCGCCTCCGGCAGGGGGCCGAGAACCAGGTTCCGGTCGAGGGGGGTCGTCGCTCCCGGCCGGTCAATCGTCAGCCGTACGACGTCTCCGGGACGGCGCCGCACCACCGTCCCCCGCAGCGGGTCGAAGGGCGCGATGCCTCGGCCGTCGATGGCGCGCACGAGATCGCCGGGCCGGACGCCTGCCGCCGCCGCTCCGCTGCCTGGGACGACCTCGGTCACCTTCAGGTCGGCGGCACCCGGCGCGTGGTCGTACTGGACCCCCAGCATCGACCTCGCATCCTGGCGGATGTAGTACATCCACAGGACGCTGTAGAGGACGGTCGCCGCTGCGAACAGGACGGCCAAAAGCCAGAGGAATGGCTGCCGCCTGCTGGTGTCACGGGGCATCTGCGCCCACGATTATATCGTCCCGCCCAACCGCCTGCGCGGCCCGCCGGTCAAGGCCGACGGCCGCGGGTCACTTTTTCTCCTGCTTCGCCTGCCAGGTCTCCTCGGTGGGCGGTATGAGCGGCTCGAGCTTCCTGGACTTGAGCTGCGCATTGAGCGGTGTCACGTCCTTCGCGACCGTGGCCTGGTATTTCGCGTAGGCGGCTTCGAGGTCCTTTCCGAGCACGCCCATGCGCGTGACCTGCGATTCCGTGGGCCGCCCTTCGTACAGGTTGACCAGTCCGTAGAGCATGCCCAGCTCCTCGCGGAGCTTGTCCTCGCCGCTCACGACCTCGCCCTCCTTGGTCGAGACCAGGGCCTGGCGCTGGTCTTCCATGGTCATCTCGAGCGTCTCGAGCCGCCTGCGAAGACCGTCCCCCGGAGGGAGCAGGGCGGCCCGTGCCCTGGCCTGGTCGCGCGCGTCCGTGATCGATTCCACGACCATCGTCAGGCGCCCGAGCATGCCATAGAGCTTCAACGCCATGTCGCGCTGCGCCGCCCGGTCCTCCGCCCCGTACCTGCTGCGCGGATCGTGCACCAGCGTGACCTGCGACGTGTAGGTGTCCTTGCCCTTGATCATCTTCACGTCGTAGGCGCCGGCAGGAACGCGCGGGCCGGTGTTGGCGAAAAACGCCAGCTGGGTCGCCGGCGGGAACCTGGGCGGCGGCAGGCGCATCGGCCAGGCGACACGGTTGATGCCGCGCCGCTTGTTTCCCGGGATCGTGTTGATCAGCTTGCCGTCCTGGTCATGGATCTCCAGCTTCAGGTCGCCCACGATGTGCCGTTTCTTGAGGTAGTAGGTGATGTAGGCCGCCTCCTGGGGGACCTGCCCTTCGAACTCGTCGTCGGCGCCGAACCCGAATTCCGAGCCGGTGAAGGGCATCACCCAGGGCCGGCTTTCGAGGAACGCCACATCGGAGTCCAGCGTCTCCTGCGTCAGCTTCCTGAGCGGCGTGATGTCGTCCACGATGTAGATGCCGCGGCCGTGGGTGGCGACGATCAGATCGTGGTCGCGCGGGTGGATGGCGACATCCCGCACCGAGACGGCGGAGGGCATGCCGGCCGTGAACTGGCCCCACTGCCGGCCGCCGTCCACGGTCGCCCAGAGCCCCATCTCGGTCCCGACGAACAGCAGGCCCGGGTTCACGACGTCCTCGCGGACGACGTGGGCGTAACTCTTCATGTCGGCGCCGGCGACGCTCTGCCAGGTCTTTCCAAAGTCCGTCGTCTTGTAGACGTAGGTCTTCATGTCGCCGGTCATGTGGCCGTCGAAGGTGACATACGCCGTCCCCGCATCGAAACGGGAGGCCTCGACCGATGAAACCCAGGTGTACTTCGGCAGCCCCGGCGCATTGCCCGCCACGTTGGTCCAGGTCCTGCCGCCGTCACGGGTGATCTGGAGGTTGCCGTCGTCGGTCCCCGCCCAGATCACCTCACGGTTCTTCGGCGACTCCGAGATCGCGAAAATCGTGCAGTGGTTCTCGGCCGTCGAGTCGTCCGGCGTGAGACCGCCGGACTCGTCCTGTTTCTGCCGGGCGGGGTCGTTGGTCGTCAGGTCCGGCGAGATCCTCTCCCAGGACTCGCCGCGATCCCGCGTGCGGAACAGGAACTGCGCGCCGAAGTACATGGTGCCCGGTTCGCTCCGGCTCGGATGGATTGGTGAGTTCCAGTTGTAGCGGTACTTGGGCTCGCCCGCCTTCGGGGTCGGCTTGATGTCTCGGACCTCCAGCGTCGATTTGCGGAGGCTGAACAGCCACCCGCCCTGGCATTCCGCGTACCAGAGGTCGGGGTCCTTGGGATCGGGGAAAGCCCAGAAGCCGTCGCAGAACAGGCCCGAGTTCCAGTGTCTGCCGGTGATGCCGCCGGACCGCCGGGACGGGCCGTACCACGAGGCGTTGTCCTGGAGCCCGCCGTAGACGTTGTACGGCCACTCCATGTCGTAGCTCACGTGGTAGAACTGCGACACCGGCAGGCTCGCCACGAAGCGCCAGCGGAAGCCGCGGTCGCTCGACAGGTAGACGCCGCCGTCCGTGCCCATGATCAGCTCGTCGGTGCGCCGGGGATCGATCCACATCGCGTGGGTGTCGCCGTGGTAGCTGCCGCCCAGGCTGCTGAACGTCACGCCACCGTCCTCGCTGATCGCCGCGTTGAAGCCCATCTTGTAGACGCGGTTGAAGTCCCCCGGATCGACATAGAGCCGCGAGAAGTAGAACGGACGGCCCGAGACTGCGCGCGACGCGGCCAGCTTCTTCCAGGTCAGCCCCGTGTCGTCGGAGCGGTAGAGGGCGGTGGCGTCCCTCGCCTCGACGGTCGCGTAGACGACGCTCGACCGTGACGGCGCCACCGCGATCGCGATGCGTCCCAGTTCGGCCTTCGGCAGTCCTTCCTGGGACTTCTTCCAGGTGGTGCCGCCGTCGGAGGACTTGTATAGGCCGCTTCCGGGCCCGCCCGACGTGAAGAAATACGGCAGGCGGCGGAACTGCCACATCCCGGCGTACAGGATGTTCCCGTCCTGCGCGTCGATCGCAAGGTCGCCGCAGCCGGTGTCGTTGTCGACGAACAGGACCTTCTCCCACGTCTTGCCCGCGTCCTTCGATCGGAAGACGCCGCGCTCGGGATGGGAGTCGAAGGCATGGCCGGTGGCGCACACGAACACGGTGTTCGAGTCCTTGGGGTCGACGGCGATCTGCGCGATCCGCTCGGTCTCCTTGAGACCCACGTTCTCCCAGTTCTCGCCCCCGTCGATCGACTTGTAGACGCCGTCGCCGACGGAGACGCTGTTCCGCAGCCAGGTCTCGCCGGTCCCCACCCAGACCGTCTTGGGCTCCCTGCGGTCGATGACGAGCGCCCCGATCGACTGGGGGTGCTTGTCGAAGACGGGCTTGAAGCGCACGCCCCCCTCGACGGATTTCCAGACGCCGCCGCTGGCGGCCCCCACGTAGACGGTGAGCCGGTCGCCCTCGATCACGTCGATGGCCGAGATCCGTCCGCTCATCACGGCCGGACCGATCGATCGAGCCTCGAGCCCGCCGAAGGTATCGGTGTCGATCTTGATGTCCTCCGACCACACGTATCCTGCCGGGATCAGCGCGGCGGCGCACAGCACGGCAGCCAGAAGGCCGGAGGGCCCTCGTCCAGTCGGTCGGCGCATCGGATCAGTCCTGCGCGGGGGGCTTGGCCTTGGGCGCCGCGGCCGCGGCCGGCGCGGCCTTGGGTGCCTCGGCCTTGGGAGTTTCGGGCATCCTGAATCGCGCGTCGTCCAGGACGGGGTTCAGCTCGATTTTCTCGACGACGATGTTCTGCTTCTCGGGCCGCCCCTTGGCGCCGCTCTGAATCGAATGCGCAATCAAGAGACCCTCGACGTCCTTGTAGTCGCCGATCGTGCTCTCGAACTCCATCTCGCTGCCGCGGATGGTGCGCTTCGCCTCCGTCTTGATCTCGAGGAACGACTCGGCGTCGATGTACTGGTGGCGCACGGTGCCGTTCTTCAGGGTTACCTTGAGCTTGAAGGCGTCGCTCCCCTCGACCTTCTCCTTGCCCACCAGCTCCACCGTGTGTCCCTTCGCCTTGTAGTCGATGAGCGGTCCGTCGATGTCGGCCTCCTCCTCGGCATCCTTGACGTCGTCCGGCGACATCGGCTCCGGGTCCTTCTTGCCCTGGAACGGGGAGATCGACCAGCCGTTCTTGCCATCGTAGGCCTGCACGCCGGTCATGCCCTGGAAGGTGAACTCCATGCGGAGGCTCCTGGGCCGCTTGATCTCGAGGCTCATGGGGGCCTCCATGCCCGGGCCCATCATCATCTTCCCGGTCATCCGGATGCTCTGCACCGACTTCAGCTTCTCGAGCCCGCCGCGGGCCTCGATGTTCTTCGCGATCACCTCGTCCACCGTCTGGGCCGCAACCGGCAGCACCGGCAGGGCCAGGGCCAGAACGCCCACTCCGAACTTGCGCAGCATGAAATTGTCCTCCCTGGGCTCGTTCGAGCCCGTGATTCCGAGCCGGCCTGGCAACGCTTTGCTCCCGTCGGCCAGGCTATTCCTGAACGGGGGGCAGAATGGTAGACCATACGCAGGCCTTTAGGGAAGGTTCCCGTGCGTTCCGCTCCGCCGCATCCTCTGGCGGAGCCGGCTGCGTCGGGGAATAATGGGCCCTCCCACGCGGCCCAGGACCGGAGGAGGTGTGCTGTGCGGCCGGAATTGAGCGCGGAGTGGCTGGAGGCGGACGGCCTCGGAGGGTTCGCCTCGGGCACGGTCGGGCTGCTGCGCACGAGGCGCTATCACGCGCTGCTTCTCGCGGCAAACACTCCCCCGACCGGGCGGTTCGTCCTGATCAACGGGATAGAGGCGTTCGCCGCCACGATGGCGGGCAACTTCCCACTTTCGGCGCAGATGTATGCCCCGGGCGTGGTCCATCCCGACGGGCGCCGGCACATCCGCTCGTTCAGCGTCGAGCCGTGGCCCCGCTGGCTCTTCACCCTTCCAGATGGTACGGAGATCGAGCAGGCCGTCGCCGCCGCTCACGGACGCCCCATCGTGACGCTGACCTGGCGGCTGGTGCAGCCGCGGAAAGGGGTCTCCCTCACGGTGCGGCCGCTCTTCTCGGGGCGCGACTATCATGCCCTGCACCGTGAGAACCCCGCCTTCAGGTTCGAGGAGGAGCGCGCCGGAGAAACCCTCGTGTGGCACCCCTATCACGGCGTCCCGGCGATCGCGGCGCGGGCCAACGGGGAGTATGCGCGCGAGCCGATTTGGTATCGCAACTTCCTCTACGCCGAGGAGCGGAGAAGAGGCCTTGATCACGTCGAGGACCTCGCCTCGCCGGGTCGCTTCACCTTCGATCTCTCCCGCGGCGAGGCCTGCCTGGTACTGGCGGCCGGCGAACCCGGGCCGTCGGATGGAAGCGCGGCCGGTTCGCCGGCGCTGCCAGCCGGGGGGGCCTCGGCGGTCGTCCGGGCGCTGCGCACGCGGGAGCGCAGGCGCCGGGAGCGCTTCCCGACGCGGCTGCAGCGCGCCGCCGACGCCTATCTCGCGCGACGGGGCGATGGACTGACGATCGTCGCCGGCTATCCCTGGTTCACCGATTGGGGCCGCGACACCTTCATCGCGCTCCGCGGGCTGTGCCTCGCCACCGGACGTCTCGACGCCGCGCGCGGCATCCTCCTGGAATGGGCGGGGATGGTGTCGCACGGCATGCTCCCGAACCGGTTCCCGGACCGCGGCGAGGAGCCGGAGTTCAACTCGGTGGACGCCGGGCTCTGGTACGTCGTCGCGGCGCACGACTATCTCGCCGCCATGCGGGCCGCGTCGCGCCGCGTCGGCAAGCCGGACGAGGCGATCCTGGGCCGGACGGTCGAGTCGATCCTGACCGGATACGCCGAGGGCACGCGCTTCGGCATCCGCGCCGCGGGGGACGGGCTTCTCCTCGCCGGCGAGCCGGGGACGCAGCTCACCTGGATGGACTCGAAGATCGGCGCCCGGGCGGTGACGTCACGCGTCGGCAAGCCGGTCGAGGTGGAGGCGCTCTGGATCAACGCGCTGCTCATCGGCGGCGCCCGGTCGGAGCGCTGGCGGGAGATGCATCACAAGGCCCTCGCCTCCTTCCGGGAGCGCTTTCCCGTCCCGGGGCGCGGGTATCTGCACGACGTCGTGGACTCGGATCACCAATCGGGGAATGACGACGCGACCTTCCGTGCGAACCAGATCCTGGCCGTGGGCGGGCTGCCGTTCCCCCTGCTCGAAGGGGCGCCGGCGCTCTCCGTCGTTGACGCGGTGGAGACCCGGCTGCTCACGCCGCTCGGCCTCCGCTCGCTCGATCCCGCCGACCCGGCCTACCGCCCGCGCTACGAAGGGAGCCCCGCCGAGCGTGACGGCGCCTATCACCAGGGGACCGTCTGGCCCTGGCTTCTGGGCCCGTTCGTCGAGGCCTGGGTGAGGGTGCGCGGCGCGACGGTGGAGGCGAAGCGTGAAGCGCGCCGCCGCTTCATCGAGCCGCTCGCCCACCATCTGGAGGAGGCGGGCCTGGAGCACATCTCGGAGGTCGCCGACGGCGATCCGCCACACCGGCCCGGCGGCTGCCCCTTCCAGGCCTGGTCGGTCGGGGAGATCCTGCGCCTGTCGCTCGTGGTGCTGGCGGCCAAGGCACCACGACCTGTCTGATGCGCCGCGCGCACCCTCGAGGCGACCGGACTCTCCATGATCTGCTCCGGACGCGGGTTCGACTCCCGCCGCCTCCACCATCTATCTTGCTCTGCTGACGCTACTTCCTGATCCCACCACCGCCCGTCTCCAACATGTCTCCACGCCGGGAGTCGGGCAACGGCTGTTCCAGCAGCCTGACGGCGCTCTCGATCGCCGCCGGACTCAAGTGCATGTACCGCTGCGTCGTGCTGAGATCCTGGTGACCGGCGAGCTCCTGGATTGCCCGTGCCGGAGCGCCGCGCATCGCCAGGTGCGAGCAGAAAGTGTGTCGCAGGATATGCACACCTTGCTTCGCCAAGACCGCCCGCTCGGCCGCTCGGCGAGCCAAGTTCCGCACGATCTTCTGTGTGAGCGGTGAGCCATCCTTCTGGCAGAGCACTCGAGGCCCGCGCATGTGCTTGTGGGTCTTGAGAGCCTCGGCCAGCCTTGCTGTCATCGGGACCGAACGAGGCCGGCCGCCCTTCGGCGCGGTGACCTTGCCCTTCCACTCCGACCTCTGGACATGAAGCTGTCGTCGTGAGAAGTCCACGTCGGTCCACTCCAGTGCCATCATCTCGCCGCACCTCAGGCCGGCATCGCCGCCCAGAAGCACCACGAGATGCGCTTCGGCGCCCACGGCCTTCCCCGCCTCGACCAACCTGCTGTACTCGTCGAAGTCGAAGAAACCCGCTTGGGTCCGTGGGACACGCAGGAGCTGGATCCTGCACGGCATTCGGTCGATCACCTTCCAGTCCACGGCGATCCGGAGCAGCGTGTTCAGCACGGTCAGGATGTTGTTGACCGTCTTGGCGTTCTTGCCGCTCAGGTGGGCCTTCAGATGCTGGACTTCTTCGTTTCCGATGGCATCCAGCTTCTTCGAGCCGATGAACGGGACCAGGTGAACCCGGCAGACGGTCTCCTTGGCCGCGATCCCGCTGGGCTTGTGTCGATTGGCCGTAGCGTAGCCTTCCAGGAAACGCGGGTAGAACTGTTCGAGAGTTGGGACCTCCTTTCGCTTCTTGGCCGGCTTCTGGAAAAGGTGGAGCTACCCCGGTTTGGTGGAGGGTTAATGGGCCGGGTGAAGATATCACCATCAACGTACACTTGGCCGCTTCCGGGACTTGCGTCTTCGGGTCGCGGCCCGGCGTACGGCGCGTGCCAGCCG
>Ga0247727_10004316_pt1 | contig 30242 bp, 34 predicted proteins | sample WisWelCaveWW1625_FD_202498 | JGI IMG/M metagenome (GOLD analysis project Ga0247727, IMG submission 202498) | Biofilm microbial communities from Wishing Well Cave, Virginia, United States - WW16-25 | ecosystem: Environmental > Aquatic > Deep subsurface > Groundwater > Cave microbial mat | place...
GCTGCTGGCTGGTGGAGCAATTTTACTGCTCTCTTTTTTCTTTGAAAATAGTGTCGCCGCTGAACGCCAAAAGTATTGGATATTTTTTCGTGATAAAGGCCTATTGAGTTTGGGCAAACGCAGCGTCCTTTTAAACGAAGCGAAGCAAAATCTCTCAACAAAAGCGCTCGAGCGTCGCGCTAAAGTTCTTCCAAAAGAGGCTTTGGTTGACGAGACGGATATCGAAGTTTATCAACCGTACGTGAATGAATTGGCGAGCCGCGGCTTTGAGCCGATTGTCACGTTGCGTTGGTTGAATGCCGTCAGTATTTTCGCCACGACGGATGAAATTGCTGCTTTGCAAAACTTGCCGTTTGTCGCGCAAGTGCAGCGCGTCGCGCGATTGGCCATTCCGCCCTCGCCGGAAGCGGTGAGCGAGCCGCCGTCGCTTTTTAAAACGGCCGCGCATCGTTTTGAATATGGCGCTTCATTAGCGCAAATGGAACAAATCAAAGCGACGATTTTGCACGACGCCGGTATTTACGGCGTTAACGTGATCGTCGGCATGATGGATTCCGGCTTCCGCTGGCAGGATCATGAAGCGTTCGTGCATCTGCGCAGCAAAATCATCGGCGAGCGCGATTTTGTTAAAAATGATAATATCACCCGCAATCAGACCGGTGATCGTTTTGACCAAGATGAGCATGGTACCTGGACTCTATCCGTTCTTGGTGGCTTCAAGCCTGGACAATTGATCGGTCCAAGCTTCGCTGCGCGTTTTATTCTCGCCAAAACGGAAAATAGGCCGACCGAAACGCATGCAGAAGAAGATTTCTGGGCGCAAGCCGTGGAGTGGATGGAAAGTCTCGGTGTGGATGTGACCTCGACTTCTCTCGGCTATACTGAATTTGATGCGGGGCAAACGAGCTATACGCCGTCGCAAATGGACGGCAAAACCACCATCATCACCAAAGCCGCGGAAGTTGCGGCGAGCAAAGGCGTGGTCGTCGTGAATAGCGCGGGTAATGAAGGCGACAGGTCTTGGCGTATTATCGCGGCGCCGGCGGACGGCCCCAATGTGATTGCGGTTGGGGCGGTGAATTCAACGGGCAGTCTCGCTGGTTTCTCAAGTCGAGGGCCGTCGGCAGATAATCGCATCAAGCCGGATGTCTGTGCGATGGGCGTCGGTGTGCGAGTCGTTTCCTCATCGAGCACGAACTTATATACTTTTAATCAGGGCACCTCTTTTTCGTGTCCGTTAATGGGCGGTGTGGTCGCGCAAATTCTCTCGGCGCATCCGGAGACGACGCCGCAGCAGATGCTGAATGCGTTGCGTTCGACCGCGAGTTTGGCGGGATCGCCGAATAATAATTTGGGGTATGGAATCGTTGATGCGAAGGCCGCGATCACTTCGCTCGGCCCGGCATTCAGCAATGAGCCGGCAGTAACAGTACAAAGCGGCACGTTTGCCGTCATCACGCGGATTCTGTCGCGGGATGGCATTACGTCCAACAGCGTGCGCGTGTTTTATGCCGGCCCGGGCGCAAGCTCATTCTCGACCGCGGCGATGACGTCGGTTGACTCCACCGGTTATCAAGCCCAGATTCCGCGTCCCGCGCAAATGCTGGATACGATGCGCGTGTATTTTACCGCGACCGATGCGGGGTTCGGCAACGTGACGTATCCGAAACGCGCGCCGCAAAAAACGCTGCTGATTCGCGGCGACGGCCTCGTGCTCGACGTGCAAGAATCTTCGTTCGCGCCGCCGACGCGATTTACGCTGCAGCCGAACCTGCCCAATCCGTTTGGCCATGCGGCTTCGCCGAGAACTCGCATTGTTTTTGACCTTCCGAAATCCTCCGCCGTCAAAGTGCGCATCTATAATCTTCTCGGCCAAAAAGTCCGCACGCTTTTGGACGCCGATTTGCCGGCCGGCCGCCACGTGAGGTTTTGGGACGGCACGAATGATTTACAACAGCCCGTCGCCGGCGGCGTGTATTTTTATGAAGTGGTTACGGCGCTCGGCACCGGTCGAAATAAAATGCTGCTGTTGCGGTAATAACACAACGTGGACAAGACGCAATCAAAAAAAAGATTAACACAGAGAAAACAGAGCAAACAGAGAGAGCAATGATTGGAAAATTCTCTTTAGCTTTTTAATCTCTGTTTGCTCCGTTTTCTCCGTGTTGAAAATTTTTGCTTTTTTTGCACACATTTTACTTGTTAGAGATTAAATTGTAAGAATGATCTGGAAACGGATGCAAGCGCATTGAGTTCATCAAGACGCTGCACTGGCTCTTAAAAAGCTGAAGGGCGAAAAGTGATCTGCGCTTTTCGCCCTTTTATTTAAATGTGACAACTGGCCAGGCCGCGTTTTTCTAGATACTGCTGGTGATAATCTTCGGCCAGATAATATGGCGAGGCCGCCGTAATTTCCGTGACCATCGGGCGTTTATAACGACCACTGGTTTGGAGTTTTTCTTTTGCGGCTAACGCAGCCGCCATCTGTTCGGGCGAATGATAAAACACCGCGGAGCGATATTGCGCGCCGAAATCCGGCCCTTGCCGATTCAACGTTGTGGGATCGTGACTTTCCCAAAACACGCGCAAGAGCTCTTCATAAGAAATCTGCGCCGGATCATAAATCACTTCTACGACTTCGGCGTGGCCGGTTTTGCCCGAGCACACGTCTTCATAGGTTGGATTTTTCAACGACCCGCCGGTGTATCCCACCGAGGTGGAGATAACGCCTTTCACCTGCCGAAACGCCGCTTCAACTCCCCAAAAACAACCGGCGCCGAAAGTTGCTTTTTGCATTTCAATAATCTCCTAATTTATTCTGTTTTCTTTTCTTCTTTGGCTTTAATCGCCGGCCAGTTTTTATCCGCTGCCGCGATGTAATTGTCGCGATTCTCCCGCCATTTCTTTTGTACGGATTTGTTGTAATTCAAATACAGTTTTCCATTCACAATGTCGAATGCCTCCGGAGCGACCGGCGCGGTGTAGCCTTGACTCACGGCATAGGCGCAGTAACTGCCATATTGCGGGACATATTTCTCCGGCGTTTTCTTGAACAGTTCCAAATTTGCCTGACTGGAAAAACGATAGGTGGCGCCCATAAATTTGTGTTCAAATTTTGCGTCGCCTTTTGCCGGCTTGCCGGCGGTGAAGTACGCCACCGGATCGTAGCCTTTGAGTTTAAGGTTGTCGCTGCCGCCCACCAACAGGGCGAGCACTCCAATGAGGTTAAAAAGTGTTGTCAACATATTAGTCTCCTTTTGTTAGAAGTAAAAAATGGCGTTAGCGAAGTCGGACTTGGACACGGCGAGTCTTCAAGTTTAGTTAATTCTTGCTGTCCAAGTCCGACTTCACCTGGATTGTTTGCCAGCGCCGACCCGCCGCGAGCACACTCGTTTAATCTAACGGCAATTTGCATTATTCAGAACTTTTGCTATATTAGAATTGTACTAACGCTGTTATTCAAAATAACGGAGGTCATCTCATGCAAACTGAAACAGTCCGGAGCGAAGCCTTTCAACTGCTCAATAAGCTTCCGCCCATTAAGCTTAACGAAGCTTTGAATTATCTGAAACTGTTGCATCAACTTCCGGAAGAGAAGTTGGAAGCAGCGCAAGAATATCTCGAAAACCTCGGCTGGACGATGTTGGCGCTTGAAGCCGCAGAGCGAGATTGGGAGTGATCATGTTCTGGCAGCGTGGTGATGTTGTCATCTTCGACTTTCCATAAGATTGGCAATCTGCCAGTCTTGTGCAGCCTTCTGTCCTTCGCTCGACCCTCATAAGCCGGACGAGCCGGAACCTTACAGGCGCAGCCAAAAAAGATTAACACAGAGAAAACAGAGCAAACAGAGAGGGCAATGATTGGAAAATTCTCTTCAGCTTTTTAATCTCTGTTTGCTTCGTTTTCTCCGTGTTGAAAATCTTTGCCTGCGGCCGTAGGCTTTTTTTGCACACATTTTACTTGTTGGAGACTACCGTTCTCGCCTCACGCATTACGCGCAAAAGTGGAACTTTGTCAGCCGACGATTTGCAGGAAGCTTTTCTTCGGCTCAAGCGCGCGTTGGAAATTTAATTATCGCCAACCAACGCTTGATACTTCGCTTGCTCGGTCGAATCGTCAGCCGCGGCTTTTAAATTTCAGAAATTTTTATCAGCCTGCGCGCGAGCCGCATAAGCGCGCGCCACGCCCGGCCAATTTTTGATCGGCAACAGCAACTGCAGCGCCGTATCGGCAAACGCCATGACTGCCGCCGGTTTTTTCTGCGTGATTCCTATAGGCGCGAGATCGGCCTGCAAAATCCAATACCAACCGAGGCCCTGCCTGTAATCAGCACTTGCGCTTTGCTCGAACAACCGCTTTCCAACTTCAAGCGCTTCTTCGAGGCGTTCTTTCTGCTCGAATTTCTTCAATGCCGAATCGAGCCGCGCTTCACAACTTTTGATCGTCGTCAAAACCGCTTCCGGATTTGAGCGGAGGCATCCCGTCGCGAGAACAAAAGCCGTAACGCTGATGATGAATTTCCGAGAATAAAATTTGCTCAAGCGCCGCGAAGATGATTTGTTCATTTGAGTTCTTTCCATGGCGTTGCGCAGATGCCGGCGCATGGGAATTATTAACAAAATATATCCGCCGCGGGAAAAGTGCAAGCCATTAATCGGTATGTTCGGGGCTTATGGCTTCACTCGTTTCCAGCGGGTGATCTCCGTCGTCCAGCCCTGTTGCTTCCGCAGCTCGAAGGAGGCCTTCAGATGCGGCATCGCTTTGTGGAGCTCCAAAGCCTCGTCGTTGCGCCAGACTTCGTACCGCATGAATTCGTTTTTCTTTTCCGGCGACTGATAAAGATCGTACGTGAGGCAACCCGGCTCGGCTAAAGTCGGGGCCGTGAGCGAGAGCAAATGACTCTTCAACTCTTTTTCTTTGCCCGCCAAGCCATGAATGAACGTCACCGCTGTCAGCAATTCATCATCGGGCTTATTCTCGTTCGCGCCCATTCCGGCCGGCGGCGCTTTTAGCTCCACCATAATACCGTGCGCATCGGTGTCGCCGATATTCACAGGTGAGTGCGTGACCGCCTCGCTGAACAGCACGTCGCCCGCTTTCGTCTCGCGAATCACCGCGTGGCCATCCGGAAAGGTGAAGCGAATCTTGAAGCCGGTCAGAATGTACGCTACGCGAGCATGATGAGAGTGGAAATCTTCCGTGTCGCCTTTCCTCAAGACGAAGTCGATCACCCGCACGCGTTCGTTTTCCAAGAAGACTTTGTAGTTCTTCGGATAGAGTGGAACCGGATCCTGACTCAGCGCGCGCGTTGAAAAGAACGCCAACGCAGCGAAGCTCAACGCAAAAGTTTTTTTGGTCAACATGTTTGTGGTCAACATGTTTTGTCTCCCATGCTTGCTTTTAAATGAAATTTTTGCTAATTTAAAGTGTCAAAAAGTCAAAGAATTTCTCTTTTGTGATTTTCATCATCAAAATCTTATTTCAATTGTGAGATACAGCCATGGGACAACCGATAACTTTATACTTGCCTGACACACTTTATCAAAAGGCTCAACGCATGGCTTTGACGTTACGTCGTTCCCTGGAGGACGTCTTAGTCGACGCTGTCGCTACCGCCCTGCCGCCATTGGTCGGGTTGCCGCAAGAATTAGCTGATAATCTGGCTGATTTGGCTTTTCTAAGCGATGCGGAATTATGGAAGATCGCTCGTGAAATGCTGCCGCCAGAGCACCATCAACAAGCGGATTCTCTGCTGGCTAAGAAGGGGCAGGGAATACTGGCTGCGGATGAACAAAAGACTCTCGATCAATTAGCGACAGACTATCAGTCTCTTATTCTAAGACGTGGCCAGGCAGCCGTGTTGCTCCAAAGCCGTGGCTATGACATGTCGGATCCGGCGGTGCTCAAGGAAGCGCCATGAGCAAAACGTATATCGCGGAATCCGTTCGTCAACGTGTGGCAGAAGCTGCTCGCTACCGATGCGGGTACTGCCAAACCCTTCAAGACATCGTTGGCTATCCCCTGCATATTGAGCATATCATTCCCGAAGCAGCAGATGGCTCTTCTACTGAAAATAATCTTTGGCTTGCTTGTTTGCTTTGCAACAACCATAAAGGTAGCCAAACTCACGCAAAAGATCCCGTCACGCAGACGGAGGTTCCACTTTTCAACCCACGCACTCAAGTTTGGGCAGAGCACTTTGCCTGGATTGATAATGGTACGCAGATTGTTGGGGCCACGGCCATCGGCCGAGCGACTATCCTGACTCTCAAATTGAACGCACCAGTTCGTATTCATGCCCGCCGGCGCTGGGTGAGTGTGGGATGGCATCCACCTCGTGATTAAAAAATTCCGTCACTTCATCCGCCTAATACTCCATTGGATTAGAAAACCACATCGTTCGGACTGTTGAGACGTTTGCCTTGATAACGATCAGCCAGCGTGGTTCGCGCGCCATTCTTTTCAAGCTGCGAGATGCGCCGATCGCCGTGTTCGCAAAGCACCAGCCGGCCCTTGCGATCGAAAGTCAACCCGTTGGAGCCGGGTTCGATTCCGGCAAAAGGTGCGTCACCAGTGTAGCCGCTGGGTTTTAAAAACACGCTCGCGCCCTCTCCGGCAGTCCATTTCATGACTGCATTGTTGGGAATGTCGGAAAAGAGCAAATAGCCTTCGGCGCGATTCCACACCGGACCTTCCACCCACGTGAAGCCGTCGGCCAACTTTTCTAACACGGCCTCTTTGAGCACGATTTGATCGAAACGCGGATCCAGGCGAATGATCTTGGCCGGCATGGTGGTGTATTGTCTCGGCTGCGCCAAAGCGTTTGCAAAAAGCGGCAGGATGATGACGAACACTGTCAGTAAATTAAAGCTGGCATGCTTTGCCTTGCCATTGTCGTATTCTCCATTTTCGTGCAAGAATTTTTTAACTTGGTCGCTGAATCCGCACGATCCTTACGAGCCTTTCAGCGCCTCGTGTCTTTCACCGTTTGGCGAGGCCGTTTTGTTTTTAAAATGCCGCTTGCTATTTGCTGGCGAGTATGCTATATTTATGCACTCATAAATTAAAATTGCAATGCGGTTTTTTTATCATCGCGCGAACCAATCCCGGAACGGGGAAATATGCTCTCGAAAGTTTTAAGCGCCGCCGTCTTGGGCATCGACGCTTACATCGTCACCGTTGAAACACATTTGGAAGGCCAGTTGCCGGCGATTGCGACGGTGGGCTTGCCGGATGGCGCGGTGCGCGAATCGCGCGAGCGCATCATCGCGGCGATTAAAAATTCCAAATTCGAATTTCCCCAAAAACGCATTACCATCAATCTCGCGCCGGCGGATGTCAAGAAAGAAGGTTCGGGTTTCGATCTGCCGATGGCCATCGGCATTCTCGCGGCCGCGGAAACGGTCAAGCCGGATTTGCTCGATCAATATTTGATTCTCGGCGAGTTGTCGCTGGACGGCTCGCTGCAGCCGATTCGCGGCGCGCTGCCGATCGCGCTTTCGGCGCGCGAGCAAAAAAAACGCGGTATCATACTTCCGCGCGAGAATGCGAAAGAAGCGGCGATGGCGGACGGCTTGGATGTTCGCGCTGCCGGAACGTTGCGCGAGGCGGTGGAATTTCTAAACGGCACGACGGATCTGCCGGCGTTCGCGCTCGACTTACGCGAGATTTTCTCGATGTCGCGGTATTACACGATCGATTTGCAGGATGCGCGCGGGCAAGAACACGTGAAACGGGCGATGGAAGTCGCCGCCGCCGGCGGACACAATTTGATTATGATCGGGCCGCCGGGTTCCGGCAAAACGATGCTCGCGAAACGCTTTCCGACGATTCTGCCCGATCTCACGCTCGACGAAGCGTTGGAAACGACAAAGATTCATTCCGTCGCCGGCGTGCTGCCGGCCGATACGGCGCTCGTCGCCACGCGTCCCTTTCGCTCGCCGCATCACACCGCGAGTTACGCCGGATTGATCGGCGGCGGGCAAATTCCACGACCGGGCGAAGTGAGTCTCTCGCACAACGGCGTGCTCTTTCTCGACGAGGTGCCGGAGTTCGAGAAGAACGTGCTCGAAGTTTTGCGCCAACCGATGGAAGACGGCAAGGTCACGATCTCTCGCGCGATCTTGTCGCTCACCTATCCGGCAGAGTTCATGCTCGTGGCGGCGATGAATCCGTGCCCGTGCGGCTACGCTACCGATCCGTCGAACAAATGCTCGTGCACCTCGCTGCAAGTGCAAAAATATTTGGCGAAAATTTCCGGCCCGTTGCTGGATCGCATCGACATTCACATCGAAGTGCCGGCAGTGAAATATAAAGAGTTGGCCGGCGACGCCACCGGCGAGCCTTCCGCCAAAATTCGCCAGCGCGTCGAAGCGGCGCGCCACCTCCAACTCGCGCGGTTTCGCGAACGTAAAAATCTCTATTGCAATGCGCGCATGGAGTCCAAAGATATTCGGGAGTTTTGCAAAATTGATAGCCGCGGCGAGGAGTTGTTGCGCATTGCGATTACACGGCTCGGTCTCTCGGCGCGCGCGTACGATCGCATTCTGAAAGTCGCGCGCACGATTGCCGACCTCGAAGGCAGCGCCGAGATTCGTCCTGAGTTTATCAGCGAGGCCATTCAGTATCGATCGCTGGATCGGAGTTTAGGCGCCAGCAACTAACTTGAGGTTCAAAATTAAATTGAGGCTGCAGCGAATCTAGGATATTTGCCAGCGCCTGCAACAAATGGCCACTATTGCCAAATCCGGCTTGCACGAGGCGCAACCTTCGGGCCAGATGCACGTAAATGATAAACGGTATTGTGAGTTCTGTTGACATCGAGAAACTTTTTTAGAACATAATAATAGAGCGAGATAAAATTATGCCAACCTATTCAACCCTTTCCGTTCGTCGCGACAATGACGTCACCATCGTCGACGTGCTGACGCGCCGCATTTATTTAAAAGTCGTCGAGGAATTTCGCGAGGAATTGAATGATATTCTGAACACTTCGAGCGGGGCGGTGTTGTTGGATTTGGGGAAAGTGAGTGTGATGAACAGCGCGGGCTTAGGCGTGATTATCGCCGCGCACGATCAACTGCAAAAAAAGCAGCGCCATTTTCTCGTCGCGAATCTGCAACCACTGATGCTGGAAATCTTCAATCGCATGCAGCTCGGCACGCTGATCGCGACGACGACGTCGGTGAATGATGGTTTGATGCAATTGCAGGAACCGGCAACAGTGCTGGCGTAAGCCGTCATTACGGTAATTGATTGGGATTCACTTCAACTGTAACCCCACTCGCTTGATTAGCAACACGTCATTCGAAATAAAAACCCTGCTTCCGCGATGGGCCTTCAAAGGGCCGTGGTTGCACACGGTGGGCACCGCCTAAGCGTTTTTTACGTCCACTGGATCCCGCCGAGGCGGAATGAGGCATGTAATACACGCACAGAGCTAAGTTCCCATTTTGAAGGTGTTGGCTCTTTGATTTTTCCCATCGACCCTGAAGCAGGGATATTTTCCAACTTTCAGAACTTGTCAGTTTTGATGAATGTACCGATCAAAACCAATCACAATTTATAAGATTCTCGCAAAAAGTCAAGAGAAAAATTTTCTGCGCCGCAACTTTTTTTGCAAACTTTTCTTTGGATGAAAGCATTTGCTTTTGCTGAGACGATTGCTTAGATTAAAAAACGGAAACATGGAATATCACGAACGCAGATGTTTTCGTCTATGCGATCTCTTCCCAATTATTGGTGTGGCATGCTGCTCGCGGTTCTTGCGACAATCATTTTGGCGGATGATAAAAGCTCTCGCCATCGCGGCCGCGAGCTTGGCATTGAAATCGGTATTTTGAAGCCGGGCGCCAACAACGGCATCACCGACGTCAGCGGCGTGCTGGTGGGACACACCACGCTGCAACGCGGCGATTCCGTCCGCACCGGCGTGACGGCGATCTCGCCGCATCCCGGCAATCTTTTTCAAGAAAAAGCTCCTGCCGCCGTTTTTGTGGGAAATGGTTTCGGTAAATTGATGGGCGTCACTCAAATCGAAGAGTTGGGCAATCTCGAATCTCCCATTCTCCTCACCAATACCTTGAATGTTCCTCGCGTCGCCGAGGCGCTGATTGATTACATGTTGGCGCTGCCGGAAAATATAGACGTGCGCTCGGTGAATGCCGTTGTCGGCGAAACTAATGACGGTTATCTCAATGACATCCGTGGCCGGCACGTCGGATGTGACGATGTTTTCGCCGCGCTCAAAAATGCGAAGTCCGGCCCGGTTGCAGAAGGTTGCGTCGGCGCGGGAACCGGCACCGTTGGCTTTGGCTGGAAAGGCGGTATCGGCACCCGCTCGCGCGTGTTGCCTAATTCTGCCGGCGGTTACACTGTCGGCGTGTTGGTGCAAACCAATTTCGGCGGCCTGCTCACCATCAACGGCGCGCCCGTTGGCCGCGAACTCGGACAATTCGCAATGAAAGAGACTCTTCCATATTCGAGCGGTGACGGCTCGTGCATGATGATCGTTGCGACGGATGCGCCGCTCGACGCGCGCAATCTCAAACGCCTCGCGGCCCGTGCGATGTTGGGCTTAGCGCGCACCGGCGGCTATGCTTCGAACGGCAGCGGCGATTATGTAATTGCTTTTTCAACCGCCAAAGAAAACCGCGTGGCGCACCGGACAAATGCAAAAATGCAAGATCAGCTTGCGCTCGTGAATGACGAAACCTCGCCGTTATTTTTAGCGGTTGTTGAAGCAACAGAAGAGGCGATTATCAATTCGTTGTTCATGGCCACCACGACGCGCGGCTTTGCCGGACACGTCGTTGAAGCGCTGCCAATTGAGCGAACGCTTGAAATTTTGAAAAAGTACAACGCGCTGAATCACAATCGTGAGTTGCCGTCGTGGAAAAAGTAAAAGTTTGTAGTCGCGCCTTTAGGCGGAAATACTGAAATCCAAAAATAATTTTTCAATTTTAGCGATGGCCCCTGAAGGGGCTACTACGAACGCCTTACAATTCTCATGCAAGAACTCGGCAAAACCATCATGATCATGGGCGCCGTGCTGCTGGTGATCGGCGCGGCGCTGTATTTCCAGAAAAGCATTCCGTTTCTCGGCAAGCTGCCCGGAGATCTTCTCATCAAAAAAGAAAATTTCACGTTCTATTTTCCATTAGCCACCAGTCTTTTGCTCAGCCTGTTGCTAACGTTGTTTTTCTACCTGTTCAGAAAGTAAATATGAAACGACATTTTTTCATTCGACTCGCGATTGGATTGAACCTCATCTTCCAGATCGCGTGCGCCCAACCGAATCGCGCCACAAACACGCTTACGGATTCAACAACAAACGCGCGCAAAGTTCACGTCATTCGCATCGACGGCGCGATCAATCCTTTGGTCGCCGAGTATATCGTCAGTTCCATTGAAAACGCCCGCAAGGCCGAAGCCGAGTGTTTGATTATTGAAATGGATACGCCCGGCGGTTTGTTGGAGTCGACGCGCACCATCACCAAAGCGATTCTCGCGAGCGAAATTCCGGTGGTGATTTATGTCGCCCCTTCCGGAGCGCGCGCGGCTTCTGCGGGAGTTTTTATTTCGTACGCCGCCCATATCGCGGCCATGGCGCCGAGCACGAATATCGGCGCGGCGCATCCGGTCAACCTTGGCGGTGGAGATGACGGCGGCAAGGATTCGTCCGGCGCCAACACCATGATGGAAAAAGTCACGAACGACGCGGTCGCGCAAATCAAAGCCGTCGCCGAAAAACGCGGGCGCAACGTGGAGTGGGCGGAAGAGGCCGTGCGCAAAAGCGTCTCGATTACTGAGAAAGAAGCTTTAAATAAAAACGTCATCAACTTGATTGCGGCGAATCTTGACAGCCTGCTGCTCCAACTCAATGGGCGCGAGGTCGACCTGGTCAATCGCAAAGTGAAAATGCACACGGCCGGCGCGGCGATCGTTCGCCACCAAATGAGCTGGCGGCATAAATTGCTCGACAAAATTTCCGATCCGAACATCGCTTATTTTCTCATGATGCTCGGCATCTGGGGACTTTTCTTCGAGTTCTCCAATCCCGGCTCGATTTTGCCCGGCGTGCTCGGCGGCATTTTTCTCATTTTAGCGTTGTATGCGATGCAAACTTTGCCGGTGAACTGGGCCGGCGTTTTGCTCATCATCTTCGCGATCGTGCTTTTCCTTCTTGAAATCAAAGTAACCAGTTTCGGCATTCTCACCATCGGTGGCATTGTGGCGATGTTCCTCGGCTCGGTAATGTTGTTTCGGAAGCCGGAAACGGTTTTTGAACCGGCCATCAGAATTTCCGTGCAAGCGATTGTTATCGCCACCTTAGCCACCGCCGCGTTCTTCGCCCTTGCCGTGGGCTTAGTGATGAAAGCGCATCGCCAACAGGCCACCACCGGCCGTGAGGGAATGGTTGGCGAAATCGGCGCCGCATTGACCAGCATCAATCCCACCGGCCGCGTGCAAGTGCACGGTGAAATTTGGCAGGCGCGCAGCGATACGCCGATAGAAAAAGGCGAGTCGATCAGAGTTGCCGGCGTCAGTGGATTGCAAGCCAAAGTCGAAAAGTTAGGCAAAGGTTGAACGAAATTCATGCGTCTCTGCATATCTCCTCATGAACGATCTGCGCATTAAAATCCGCGATATTGAATTTCCCACGCCGGTGTTTGTCGCTTCCGGTACGTTTGGCTACGGCCAAGAAGCGGCGGATTTGGTGGACTTGGGCGGACTCGGCGCGATTATCACCAAATCCATCGGCCCGCAGCCGCGCCTCGGCAATCCTGCGCCGCGTTTGTTTGAAACCACCGCGGGGTTGTTGAACTCGATCGGCTTGCAGAACGTCGGCGTTGAAAGTTTTGTCAAAGATAAACTGCCTTTTTTAAAATCACTCGGCGTGCCGATTATTGTGAATATCGCCGGACGCAGTCTTGACGAGTATATCGAAGTGGCACGCCTTCTCGAAATGCACGAGGGCATCGTGGGCTACGAATTGAATTTTTCGTGCCCGAATGTGAAAGAAGGCGGCTTGGAATTTAGCCAAAAAGCCGAGGTGACCGAACGGGCGACGAGAGCGATTCGTGATCTCACTCAACGCTTGGTGATTCCGAAGTTGACGCCGAATGTGACGCGCGTGAGTGAAATTGCACGCGCGGCTGAAGCCGGCGGCGCGGACGCGGTGTCGCTCATCAACACGCTCACCGGCATGGCGGTCGATATCGAAACGTGGCGGCCACGAATTAACACGGTCATTGGCGGTTATTCCGGGCCGGCGATCAAGCCGGTCGCATTAGCGAAAGTTTATGAAACCTCGCGTGCAATTAAAATTCCGATCATCGGCATCGGCGGCATCATGAATTGGCAAGATGCGGTGGAATTTTTTCTCGTCGGCGCCACGGCCGTGCAAATCGGCACGGCGAATTTTGTCGATCCGCGCGCGGGCGTGGTGGTGGCGGAAGGTTTGCGGGAATATCTTGCTTCTAAGAATTTACGTAACATTGGTGAGCTTGTTGGTCTCTTAAAAATATTAGAGGTATAGAACTGCTCTTGACACTCGTCAAAATTATCAGTACTTTAATAAAACAAGGGAAAATCGAAGATGATGGAAATTGACGTCAGGAGATAAAATATGCAAAATACCAGATGCCAATTTTGCGGCAGCGAAGATTTTGAAGAGCGCCGCGTCGAATATGTTTACCGACGCAAAGGGAAATATCTGATCGTACGCGATGTGCCATGTGAGGTATGCTTGCGTTGTGGTGAGCGGTACTATCCGGGCGCTGCGCTGCTTGCCATGGAACAGCGTTTCAAAGCTATTCATGAAAAACAGGCGCTGCCCAAGCAGACGGTTGCAGTTCCCATTGAAGTTTTTGCTGCGGCATGATAGATTAAATGTTGCGATTAAAAATCGTATCCCTGAGCTTTTCTTGACACTCACATAAGATTTGATTAAATTCAGACAGATTTTTCAAATTTACACCAACAGTTAAGCATAAAACAAAGGCTAATATGGAAGCGCTTGCAGTTAGAAAAACTGACATACAAAAAAAGTTGAGCATTTTGCCAAGCGAGAAAATTCAACAAGTGGCTGACTTTGTCGATTTTATGTTGTCACAGTCAGAAGTTGAACACAAAAAAATTATTAAACTCGGTGGAATCTGGAAAAATCGCGGTTTTGAAAAAATTGAAAATCTCGAAGCCGAAATCCGAAAGATTCGCCAAGAATCATCGCGCGCTATTTTATCCAAAGAATTGTAAGAGATGCAATATCTTGCGGACACCGTGACACTAGTTCGCCATCTATCAAAAGCTGGAAAAATCGGCAAGCTGGCGAAACGGATTTTAGAAGAGGCAGATAAAGGCCGGCATCAAATCTTTATTTCAGTTATCTCATTGGTTGAAGTCTTGTATTTGTCCGAGAAAAGACGTATTCCAATCAAGTTAGATGATGTGCTTGATTCGATCACTTATTCACAAAACTATTCGATCATAGATCTGACGCCGGAAATTGTGAAAACAGCTTCAGCAAGTGCCTGTAAAGAACTTCACGATAGGCTCATTTTAGCCACGGCCAAATATTTAGGGGTTCCAATCCTTACGAGCGATCAAGAGATTACAAAATTAAACGAAGTTCCTATAATTTGGCAGTAATTTAATGATAGACAACACTTGCAACTTCTGCAAAATCATCCGCAGCGAATTGCAAAGCTGTACCGTTTTTGAAGACGATATTTCGCTCGCCTTTCTCGATCATCGCCCGCTTTTTCCGGGGCATTGTTTGCTCGTTCCGAAAGTGCATCACGAGACACTGGCCGATTTGCCGGCGGCGTTGCTGACGCCACTCTTCAGCAATGCACAATTGTTGGCGAGGGCGGTCGAGCAGGGCTTGCAAGCCGAGGGCACGTTTGTCGCGATGAATAATCGCGTCAGCCAAAGCGTGCCGCATTTGCACATTCACATTGTGCCCCGCCGCCGCGGCGATGGCCTGAAGGGATTTTTCTGGCCGCGACAACCTTATAAAGATCAGAAAGAAATGTTGCAAGTTCAAAAAACATTGCGAGCTACCATTGCAGGGCTACAAATGAAAAAATAAATATTTGCACAAGAAGTAGGACCGGCTGGCAGCCCAATGCGGCTAACTTTTCAAAAAGGCAAAAAGATTTTGGGCAAAACTATTAAAAAGCCTTATTTGAATTTGACACTGTTAAGTTAGCTTGAACAAAGGCAAAGACAGAAAAATGAGAGACAGAAAAATAAAGCTTGGTGCCATCAAAACAATGCTCATCTGGGCAAAGAGTAGACTTAAACATTCTTCTGTCCTCCATTTTTCTGTCTTTGCCCCGCTTTGCGGGGTTAGTGACATTGGGCTGGCAGCCTGTCCTACGTTAACGCGAACGGAGGAAGGAAGTGGACTGGAAAAATTTGAGCCAGCGCGTGGCCGTGGCCGTAGTGGCGGCGCCGCTGATTCTTTGGGCAGCTTGGTATGGAAGTTTGCCCTTTTTCATTTTTATTGAAACCATCATCTTATTAGGCTTGTTAGAATTTTATCAATTAACGCAAGCGAAAGGCATGCAGCCGAATCGCCTGCTCGGCGTCATTGCCGGTTTGGCATTGGGCGCACAAATTTATTTCCGCGGCAGCGGCGAGCTTGTCGAGCCGTGGGTGACTGCCATGCTTTTCGTCGTGCTGCTCGTGATCGTCGAACTGTTTCGCAACAAAGGCAGCGCGTTGCACAACACCGGCGCGACTTTGCTCGGCTTTGCGTACGTCGCCGGGCTGTGGAGCTTTTTGTTGCTCATTCGCGAATTGCCGCATCGCCTCAATATCGATTACGCCAGCGCCGGCACGTGGCTCGTGATGCTGCTCGTTACGATTTGGGTGTGCGACACCGCAGCCTATTTCACCGGACGCGCATTCGGCCGGCACAAACTTTTCGAGCGCGTCAGCCCGAAAAAAACGTGGGAAGGCGCGATGGGCGGATTGATTTTCGCCGTGCTCATGGCGGTGGCGTCACATTATTGGTTCGTGCGCGATCTGCGCTTAGTCGATGTCATTATCATCGGTTTGATTATCGGTACCGTCGGGCAGATGAGCGATTTGGCCGAGTCGTTGTTTAAACGCGACGCCGGCGTGAAAGATTCTTCCAGCCTCATTCCCGGGCACGGCGGTGTGTTGGATCGTTTCGACAGCGAGATGCTCGTCGCGCCGTTGGTGTATTTGTATTTGGTCTTGATGACATCACAGTAAATGCCCAAAATCGCTGTTGACTTTTAACGGAAATCCTCGTACCTTTTTCAGTGCCAAAAAAGCGCGAGCGGATGACCGCCTCAAAAGGGCGCAGTTACAGGATCGTGTCCATACACAACCTCTTCGATCCCCAACAACACTCAATTTTTTTGCAGGAGTCGCGATGAACAGTCCGTATGCAGCAACCCGGGCGAACATTGAGCGCCGGCTCAATCTTGGTGTAGCAAAGGGCGATCTGGATGAATCGCAAGCTGAAGTTTGGCGGGAAGCCTTTCGCAGTTTGGATGATCAAGAAATTGCGACGCTGATGCGCGCCACGCGCCGCGCCAGCCCGCAACACGCTTCGGCGATGACGATACGATTTTTAATGGAGCATCACTACCCTTTTCGCGAAATGGTTTTGTATCAAACCGACGAGAATTTTAAAAGAAGAATGCATTTGTCGGAATACCTTGACGAGTGGAGAGGATAAACTCGCAAGCTTTTCTGTAGATTGACGCATCTTGGAGAGATTGGTCTTTCAACCTGGTTTTTCACATCAAATCTCACTCCTGGTGAGGGAGGTCAGCAACATGGAAAAGATCTACCCCGTTTGCCAAAAATGCAACTCCGGTGTTCTGGTGCCGTTGTCGGATTACGGCCGTGACGGCGCCACGATTATCTTCAAAGCGTGGGTGTGCATCAACCCGCAATGTGGGTTCAGTCTGCGCATCGACAACGGCGAAGTGAGCATCGGCAAAGCCCTCGGACATTCACAAAAATAATGGCGTGAGCAGTACGCTGTTGGAGAATTTGCGGATCAAGCTGGTGGTGGGGGCCTTAGCGACGCTCTTCTGGTTCGCCGTCGTCACCGAAAATTTGTATGAGCATGAAGTCGACGTGCCGATTGTCGCCGTCAACATTCCTGCCGGGAAAACGCTGGCGAACGATATTCCCGCCACGGCGCGCGTGCACTTTGAAGGGAAAGGCCGCGCGCTGCTCGGTTTGATGTTTCGGCGTGATGCGCGCCTCGTGCTCGATCTGTCCAATGTCCGCCGCCGGCAAGCGTTTGTCTTGCAACGACAAATGGTGCATGTGCCGCGCGGAAACTACGGGCTGACGCCGGTGCAAATTTTTTATCCGGACACCGTTTGGGTGCGGCTGGCGAACTTGGTGGACAAGCCGATTCGCGTCAGCGCCGAGGTCAAGCTCACGCCCATGCCGGGTTACACGGTGATGCAGCCGTGGCGTTTGGAGCCGGATTCCGTGGTGATCTCCGGGCCGGAGGAAGTGGTGCGCCGCCTCGATTCCGTCTTGACGGAACATAAAGAATTTGCCAACCTCCAAGACAGCATTTCCGCGAAACTGCGTCTGCAAGCTTTTCCGGAATCGTTGCATGTGGAGTTGGCGGAAAATGAGACGCAGTTTTCTGCCGACGTGCAAAAATTAATTGAAGTCACCTTGCATGAAATTCCGGTGCAAGTGCAAAATGCGCCGGGTCATTTAAAAGTCACGCCGGTTCCTTCCACGCTGTCATTGACGGTCGAAGGCGGGGAGCAACTTTTGCTGACGTTGAAAAGCGAAGATATTATTGCCTACATTGATTATAGCCGCGTCCGCGAGATCGCGAGCGGCGGCCACCCGGCTTATATCCGCACGCCGGCGGGGGTGCGTTATCGCGACGTCAAGCCGGCGCTTTTTAAATTGATGACGGAAGCTCAGAATCATGCGACTGCTCGCCATTGAAACCTCCTGCGATGAAACCGCGGCCGCGGTGATGTCGGATAACCAATTACTCTCCAACACCATTGCCACCCAAGAAATTCATCAGCTTTATGGCGGCGTCGTGCCGGAACTGGCCTCGCGCGCGCATGTGCAGCGCCTCGTGCCGATTGTAAAAATGGCATTGGCGCAAGCGCAGCTTTCGCAAAATGAAATCGAGGCGGTCGCCGTTACCTACGGCCCCGGCCTCATGGGCTCATTGTTGGTCGGCGTGAGTTTTGCGAAAGGGTTGGCGCTGCAACTCGGCGTGCCTTTGCTCGGCGTCAATCATATGGAAGGCCATCTTTTTTCCACCAATATCAAACCCGAGGGGCCAACCCCGCCGTTTCTCTCGCTGATTATTTCCGGCGGGCACACGATTCTCACGTATGTGCGCGCTTGGGGAGAATATCAAATTTTAGGGCAAACGCAGGACGACGCTGCCGGCGAAGCGTTTGATAAAGCCGCGAAAATACTTGGACTCCCATATCCCGGCGGCCCGGCGGTGGAAAAGCTCGCGAATCGCGGCAATCCGCAAGCGATCACTTTCCCGCAAGCGCGTTTGAAGCCGAATGCGGTCAATCAATCTTTTGATTTTAGCTTCAGCGGCTTGAAGACGGCGGTACTTTATTATGTGCGCAAGCTGTCGGTCGACGAGCTGGAAAAGCAGCGCGCTGATATTGCCGCCTCGTTTCAATACGCGCTTATCAACGCCCTGGTCGAAAATGTCGCGCGGGCGCATAAAGTTTTTTCAACGGACGCGGTGGCTTTGGCTGGCGGCGTCGCCTGCAACAAAACCTTGCGCCAGGCCTTCTTTCAAGCCGGCGCGCAACACGGCTTTCAACTGCATTTTCCCGAGCCGATTTTTTGCACGGATAATGCGGCTATGATCGCCCGCGCCGCGCAATTTCATTTGGCGAATGGCAAGCGCTCCCCGCTTTCCCTCGCGCCGGATCCCGGGTTGGCGTTGAAATGATTGCAACGAAAAAGGACCCCTACGGGCGCAGCCGCAACGAAATAAAACTTTAAAGTTATTTTCTTTGCGGTTCCCCCTTTCGTTGCAAATATATCTGTTTTTCATATTTCGTTATGAATTTTGAGTTAAAACTTTCCTCGAGTATTATTTATCTGCTGCTGCTCTTGAGCGCTGCGATTATTTTTACGTTTTTCATTTATCGTGAAACCACGCCGCGCGTGGCAAATTGGCTCCGACGAGGTTTGGCGGTGTTGCGCACGTTTGCGCTCGCGTTAGCTTTGTTGCTGCTTTTCGAGCCGATCTTGAGTTTGGGATTTCAACAAACGCAAAAGCCCACGATCGCCGTGCTGGTGGATCGCTCCGCCAGCATGAACTTAGCCGACTCGACCATCAAACGCGCCGACGTGGTTCGCCGGGCCTTTACCCTGCCGTGGGTGAAAGCTTTGGAGCAACGCGCAGAGGTCGCGGTGTTTTCTTTCAGCGACAGTCTGCGGCAAATGCGTTTGGATTCCATCGCTTCGATGTCATTTAACGGTGACGGCAGCGATATCGGCGGCGCGTTGTTGGCCGGCAAAAAGTTGTTGATCGAAAAACATTTCTCCGGTGTGATTTTGTTGACGGATGGCGCGCAAAATATCGGAGAGAATCCGGCGCGCGTCGCCGAGCAGTTTGGCGTCCCGATCATCACCGTCGGCATCGGCGCGGCGCGCGGCGCCCGCGATGTTTTGGTCTCCGACGTCGTCACCAATGAAATCGCCTATGCGGAAACGAAGCTGCCGGTGGAAGTGAGTATCACCAATCTCGGTTATGCCGGAAGGCGCGCGCGCGTTCGTCTCTTCGAACAACAATCGCCTGCCGAAGCCAAGGCTTTGCTCGAGCAAGAAGTGATCCTTCCCGCCGACAACACGCAGCTCACCAGCCGCTTCAATATCACGCCGGGCAAAGTCGGTTTGAATCGTTACACGGTGCAAATCGACACCTTGGCCGGGGAGTTGACGCGCGAGAATAATCGCCGCACGTTTTATGTGCGCGTTTTAAAAAACAAGCTGAAATTGTGGATTCTCGCCGGCGCCCCTTCTCCGGAGGTTAGCTTTCTGCAGCGCACGTTAGCCGCCGATTCAAATTATCATATCCAAAATTTCATTCAGCGGCCTGACGGAAATTTTTACCAAAACGTTTCTGCGGCAAATTTAGCCGCCACGTTGAATCGCTCCGGCCCAGACGGCGTGGATGGAATCGATGGCGTGATTATGATCGATTTTCCACGCCGCGATTCGGATCCCCGCTTGCTCGAGACCTTATCGCAACAGTTGGCGAAAAAGCAAAAGCCGCTTTTTTTCTTGAATGGCGCCGGCGTCGATCTCGATGCGCTTTGGCAGTTTCGAAATATTTTGCCGATCGCGACGGCTCCGGCGCAGAGCAGCGAGCGGCAAATTTATGTGCAACCGGATTTGGCGGGCTTGGCGCATCCGCTCACGCGCTTTTCCGAAACACCGGAAGAGAATCGCCGGAAGTGGGAAGAGCTGCCGCCGGTCTTTTGCAACGTCATCAATCTCCAACCGTTGAGCGGCAGTGAAGTGCTCGCCTCGATTGATCAACAACGCACCGGGCCATCCGAGCTGGCGCTGAGTCGTCCAAGCTCGACGCGCCGCGGCACGACGCCCGGAGGCATGGCGGTTCTGCTCGCGCAAAAATCCGCCGAGCGCAAAACCGTGGCGATGTTTGCCTACGGCATTTGGCGCTGGCATTTGCTCATGCAAGGCATCGGCAAAACCCCGCAGGCTTACGAGTCGCTCATTCGCAATGCCGTGCGTTGGATGGTGACGCGCGAAGACGCGAAACTCGTGCGCCTCACCAGCAACAAAGAAATTTATCGCGGCGGCGAAGCCATCGAGTTGTCCGCGCAAATTTATCACGAAGATTATCGCCCGCGCCAGGGCGCCGACGTGCGCGTGCAATTGACCGGGCCGCAATTCTCGCAAGAAGTCATTTTGCAAGACGCCAGCGACGGCTTGTATCGCGCCACGCTGCAAGTGCTCGGCGGCGGCGAGTATCAATTTCGCGGCGGCGCCGAACAGAACGGCCAAAAGATCGGCGAAGACAGCGGACGCTTTTCCGTCGAGCCGTTCAGTCTCGAATTTCTCAACACGCGTTTAAACGAGCCGCTGTTGCGACAAATGGCGCAAGTGACCGGCGGCCATTATGGCCCGCCCGACAGCTTGGCGAGTTTCATCGAACGTTTGCCCTTAACACCGATTTCCCGTCAGGAGAATTCCGAATTCGCCTTGTGGGGACGCGCGCCGGTTTTATTTGTGCTGTTGTTGGTTTTGGGATTGGAATGGTTTGTGAGGAAAAGACAGGGGATGTTGTGAGAAAGCCGGCTTAGCATGTTTTTGCGCCGATACGAATCCTCACTGATTCTCTTTCTAAGCAATAACCGATTTAACCTCGCCCGGTTTAGCGCGACACCTGCCGAAAAATTGCAGCACTCCATTTTCACCGCAAGTCTTTTGTTTCCTGCCGTGTCTCGTCTCTGCCTGATACGGTGTCCGTAGAAGTGACAAATCCATGTGCAACGGAGTACGTTACGAGGTGTAACAGGCATCGTCGTAACCATCGAAAAATTGAAGAGCTAAATTGTTCAACACTTCGTGGCGCGCGCGGTGGCACAACCGTTGCAATGAAGTTGAGCAGTTGCCCGGACTTCAAAGCTCGTTCAATAAATCACTCACATGACACTGTGCAAGAAAAGCAGGAAGCTTGCAAACAACAAGGAGATGCGACGATGAAAACACGGACACTTTTTCGACAGGTTGTGCTCGGCAGTTGTGTGATGGCAGCGCAGATGTTGTATGGACAAGACGCCGCCGCCTTGCAAAAAGAAAGCAACGGCGCGAAAGGCAAAGCGTCAATGTTGATCGCTGCGAATGTGGATACTCCGCACAATGGCGGCGCCGCGCCAAAGCATGTGATTCCATTAACGCGCCCCGTGGATAAGATTCCGGCGGTGAATTTGCAGAAGACGCAGGCCGACAAGATCACCTCGTTCTTTGTGCGCGCCAACGACAGCAAGCGCATTCAGTTGTCGGTGCTCGTGGCTTATAAAATGGAGCTGACCGAAGCTTTGCAAAAGATGTTGTCGCAAAAAGTGACGCCGTTGGTTTTTTCCGTATCGACCTTTCCGACGCGGTCGGTGGAGTTTGATCCGGCGAAATTGCGCTTCGAGCAAAACGGCCGCATCTGGCAGCCGGGCGCGAACAAAAACGTCGCAGATATTTTGCCGCTCGATGACCACGCCAAATTTGGCGGCGTCGTGATCGACGGCGAAGTGCATCAAGGCATCGTGCTGCTTCCCGCGTGGATGAATGCCAGTGAGCCGATCACCTTGCGTTACAACGATTTTCACTACCTCGCGCGTTTCGCTGAAGCGCCGGCGGCTAGCGTGAAGCAAATTAAATGAGAAAATCCCTCCTCCCTCTATAAAACTTCTTCGGGCGATTGCGATCGCCCAAAGAAGACTCCAATGCAGGCATCCCCTCTGTTGTGTGCCCCGAGGTTGACCTCGGCGCCGCATGATGGAGGGGATTTTTATTTCGAAATTCTCCTTGCATCATCGAAGAAAAAGCGCTATTTTTTCACGAGGTCACGAGTGATCCTTCATTCTACTTTGGAGATAAGATGAAAACGCTAACTGGAACAAGAAAGAAAAAGGCGATAACTAAGCGGCGATTTGACAATTCAAAAGTTGAGACACTGTTGAAGGCACGGCTGTTTTTGAACACCGAAGCTGCACAGCAACAAGCAAGAACGGTTTGGCTTTCTGTGAAGCCCGATCTTCGCTTGGAAGCGGCAATAGAACTTTTTCGGTCTGACGAAGTAAGCTTGGAGCGTGCCGCCGAAATCGCCGGCCTTAACCGTTGGGTTTTCCATGACGTGCTCATCAAGCGAGATATTAGGATTGTCATCGAGGCAGACCCGGCAGAAGAATTAGATAAAGCCGTGATTAAAAATAAAAACGAAATCTTTAGAAAATAGCTAATACAGCAGATATTGTCACCACATTCTTTGAGGTCTGGATGAAACGCATCATTTTAACAAGTTGTAGTCTTTTCTTAGCAGTCTTTTTCTTTTCACATTTTAAAGAAACTCATGCCGGCGCTTCTAAATATCCCGAGCGCGCCAAACAAGGCATGGTGGTGTCGTCGCATTATCTGGCTTCGCAAGTTGGCGTTGAAGTTTTGAAAAAAGGCGGCAATGCGATTGATGCGGCGATTGCCACCGGATTTGCACTTGCGGTCACCCATCCTTCGGCCGGCAATGTCGGCGGCGGCGGATTTATGGTGGTGCACATGAATGACGGACGAGTTACGGCATTCGACTTTCGCGAGAAAGCGCCGGCCGCGGCGCATGAGCGGATGTATCTCGACGCCACCGGCCAGTATGTGAAAGACCTGAATCATGAGGGTTATCTTGCGGTCGGCGTGCCGGGCACGGTGGCAGGATTTTTTTTGGCGCATGAAAAGCTCGGCAGCAAACCGATGGCGGAGTTGCTCGCGCCCGCGATTACCCTCGCCGAAAAAGGCTTTCCGCTCTCGTGGGATTTGCATGACGATTTTAAAGACCTCGCCGAGGAGTTTAAAAAATACCCGGGCAGCGCCAAGAGTTTTCTAAAAAACGGCGCAACGTTGTATGAGCCGGGCGAAATTTGGCGCCAGCCCGATTTGGCGAAAACACTGCGCCGCATTCAGAAAAACGGCCGCGATGGATTCTATAAAGGAGAAACCGCTCGTCTGCTTGCCGCGGCTATGCGAAAAAACGGCGGCTTGATTACCGAAGAAGATTTGGCCAATTATCAAGCCCAAGAACGCACGCCGGTACACGGCACCTATCGCGGCTATGATATTTATTCGATGTGCCCGCCAAGCTCGGGCGGCACGGCGATCATCGAGATGCTCAATATTCTCGAAGGTTTCAACTTGCGCGAAGCAGGATTTGCTTCGGCGCAGCATTTTCATTGGATGGCGGAAGCCATGCGCCGCGCCTTTGCCGACCGCGCGCGCTATCTCGGCGACCCCGATTTTAATCCCGAGCTCCCTCTGACGAAACTAACTTCAAAGGCTTACGCCGAACAATTGCGCCGCAGCATCAGTTTGAATCAAGCTTCGCCGAGTGATCCGGTGGCGATGAGCGAGGCCTATGAAAGCACGGAGACGACGCATTATTCCGTCGTCGATGCAGCCGGCAATGCGGTGGTGGTGACGTATACGTTAGAGAATAGTTACGGCTCGCGGATCGTTGCCGAAGGCACCGGCTTTTTGTTGAATAATGAAATGGGCGATTTCAATCCGTGGCCCGGCCATACGGATTCCACCGGCATGATCGGCACCGCGCCCAATCTCGTTAAACCCGGCAAGCGCATGTTATCTTCGATGACGCCGACGATTGTCGCAAAAGAAGGCAAGCCGTATGTGATGATCGGCTCGCCCGGCGGGCGCACGATCATCAATACGGTCCTGCAAGTCGTCGTGAACGTCATCGATTTTAATATGGATATCGCCGACGCCATTGCCGCGCCGCGCCTTCATCATCAGTGGCTGCCGAATGTGCTGCGGATCGAAAAATTCGGCACGAGCAAAGATACGCAGCGGCTTTTGGAAATGATGGGCCATCGCGTGCAATATTCTTTTTCAACGCGCGGGCAGGGCAGCGCCATGGGCATTATGCTCGACCCCAAAACCGGCTTGCGTCTCGGCGCCGCTGATCCGCGCGCCCCGGATGGCGCCGCCGCGGGATTTTAGTCTACTCTTGCTCATTCTCCTACTCTTGCTCATTTTCCTACTCTTGCTCATTCTCCTACTCTTACTCGCCTTTACAGAATTATGAGAGCGCGTGAGAGTAGGAGTAAAAGTATGAGTACGAGTAAGGGAAAAGTTGGAGGTGTTATTATGAAAGCAACCACAATTAATCAAACCGAACTCGTCCTCATCGACGGCGACATCACCGAGCAAACCACCGACGCCATCGTCAATCCCGCCAATTCCGCATTGATTCTCGGTGGCGGCGTGGCCGGCGCAATTCGTCGCAAAGGCGGGCCGAAGATTCAAAAAGAGTGCGATGAAATCGGCGGCACGCCGGTGGGAACGGCAGTGATCACGACCGGCGGAAACCTCAAAGCGAAACACGTGATTCACGCCGTCGGCCCGCAAATGGGCGAAGGCGATGAAGATCGCAAATTAAAAAATGCCACGCTCAATTCTCTCCAAGTCGCCGAGCAAAACCATTTGCCGAGCCTCGCGTTTCCGGCGATTTCCACCGGCATCTTCGGATTTCCCATTGACCGCTGCGCGCAATTGATGCTCGCGACGACGATTGAATATTTACGCGGCAAGACGGGCTTGGAGAAAGTGGTGTTTTGTTTATGGGGTGATGAGGCGCATGGAATTTTTGAGAAGACGCTCAAGCGAATGCTTGAGGGAAAGGAGGATTGAAACATGATCGTTTTTCAGGTTCCGGCCGGAATGCCCGAGCACAACTTACTCGGCGTTGAGATTGGCAACTATCTAAAATCGCGTCTCAGCCGTGAATTGGCGATGCTCTACGATACTTTCAGCTACATTTCCGCCGAAGCTTTGGAGAAGCTCGGTCATTTTAAAAATGGTGATCCGCACGAATATATGCAACAGCGGTTGCTGGATTTAGGCGCTTCACCAAGTTTCATCGCCGAGACCATGGCGCATCTTCTGAAACAAGGAATCATGCCGTCGGCGTTTGCGCCGGATATTTGTGTCGTGCGTGAAACTGATTTCGATAATCGTTTCCGTGTGCCGCTTTGGATCGGCGAAATCATTTCGCGAGACTCCCGCGAGTATGATTTGTATTTCAAAGCCTATCTCTATGAACGTCTCGGCGTGAAAGAGTATTTTGTCTTCGAGACCGGACGGCGTTCGGGGAAATTACTGCGCGCCTATGAATTAAAATCGGAAGCAGGAATGTTTTCGCGTTACGAGGATATTCCTATTGCAGGCCCGGCAGCGCGTTCGCAATTGTTGGGCATCGAAATACCACTCGAGTGGAAAGTTTAAATGGGTTGGTCTTTTGAGCGAATTTAAAAAAAACCTCCCCGACCTCATCCTCGTCTCCACTTCGCCCTATCGACAGGAACTCATGCAGCGGTTAGGCTTGCCATTTCGCGCCGTGCCCCCTCGGTTTGAAGAAATTCACCATCACCAAACGAATCCAGCACAATTAGCGCTCGAGCTGGCGCGCGGCAAAGCCCTGAGCGTCGCGAGGGATTTCCCCAATGCGATTTTGATCGGATCGGATCAAGTCGTTTGGTTTGAACAGCGCATTCTGCTCAAGCCGGTTACGCCGGAGCGCGCTTTGCAAGAACTAAAAAATTTGCAAGGAGGCACACACGAGTTTTACACGGGGCTTTTTCTTTTTCATACGGGATGGCAAACTGCGCAAGAATTTGTCATCAAAGGCTCGGCCAGGCTGCGCGCTGATCTTACGGATGAAGAATTGCGCCGCTATATCGAAATTGACGATCCGGTAAATTGCGCCGGTTCGGCGAAAATTGAGAATACGGGAATCATGCTCTTTGAGCGTATAGATTGTGAAGATTGGAACGCGATTATCGGCCTGCCTCTCCTCGCGCTGACCACAGCATTGCGGCGGTGGGATTACCCGATTTTCAAAAGCACCGAATAAAGAAAGCGAGCTTTGGAAGCATGAACATCCTCGGCATTTCCGCATTTTATCATGACAGCGCGGCCTGCCTCGTGCGCGACGGCGAAATCGTCGCGGCGGCGCAGGAAGAACGCTTCACGCGCAAGAAGCACGATTTCAATTTTCCCACCAACGCCATCAATTACTGCTTAAAAGAAGGAAATGTTGAATCGTCGCAATTGGATTACGTCGCCTTTTATGACAAACCGTTCATAAAATTCGAGCGCCTCTTGATGACGTATTTGGCCTACGCGCCGCGCGGCCTCAAATCGTTCATCATGGCCATGCCCTTGTGGCTGAAGAGCAAGCTCTGGATGAAAGAGTACATTAAGAACGAGCTTAAGTTCGAAGGTAAAATTATTTTCCCGGAACATCACGAGTCCCATGCGGCTTCGGCGTTTTATCCTTCGCCCTATAAAGAAGCGGCGATCTTGACCATCGACGGCGTCGGCGAGTGGTGTACCTCGAGCTACGGCATCGGCCGCGATAATCAGCTTGAATTGCAAGCCGAACTAAAGTTTCCGCATTCACTCGGTCTTTTATATTCGGCGTTTACTTATTTCACCGGCTTCAAAGTCAATTCCGGCGAATACAAAGTCATGGGCCTCGCGCCGTATGGCGAGCCGAAATATGTGGATACGATTTTGCACGAGCTGATCGATCTCAAAGAAGACGGCTCGTTCAAAATGAATATGAAGTATTTCGATTATTGCGCCGGCTTGACGATGACGAATGCGCGTTTTGCCAAACTTTTTGGCGGGCCGGCGCGCGCGCCGGAGAGCAAGCTCACGCAGCGCGAAATGGATTTGGCACGGTCCGTTCAGGAAGCCACCGAAGAAATCATGCTGCGGATGGCGCGCCACATTCATAAAGAAACGCAAATGAAATATCTCGTGCTCGCCGGCGGCGTCGCGCTCAACTGCGTCGGCAATGGCCGCGTGTTGCGCGAAGGCCCGTTTGAGGATATTTGGATTCAACCGGCGGCCGGCGATGCCGGCGGCGCGCTTGGCGCGGCGCTGTTCACGTGGTATCGCTATCTCGGCAACAAACGCGAGGTGCGTAAAAATCGTCGGGATTTCCAACGCGGCTCGTATTTAGGGCCGGAGTTCAAGGGCGCCGAAATCGAAGGCTTTCTTAAAACGAAAAACATTCCTTTTAAAAAACTTTCCGCTGCCGAGATGCCGGTGAAAATCGCAGAACTGGTGGCGCAAGAAAACGTCATCGGCTGGTTTCAAGGCCGCATGGAGTTTGGCCCGCGCGCGCTCGGCGGCCGCAGCATCATCGGCGACGCGCGCTCGGCGAAAATGCAGTCGATTATGAATCTTAAAATAAAATTCCGCGAAAGTTTCCGGCCGTTTGCGCCCTCGGTGTTGGCGGAAAATGTTTCGGATTATTTTCTGCTCGATCGCGAAAGCCCGTACATGCTGCTCGTCGCGCCGGTGCTGGAAAAATGGCGAACGGGACATCAAGAGAACGGGGAGTGGGGCATCGAGAAGCTCAAGATCGTGCGCTCGACGGTGCCGGCGATCACGCACGTGGATCATTCCGCGCGCATTCAAACCGTGCATCCGGAAGATCATCCGCAATATCACGCCATGATCAAAGCCTTTCGCGACCAAACCGGCTGCCCGGTCATCATCAACACCTCATTCAATGTGCGCGGCGAACCGATTGTCTGCGCACCGGAGCATGCTTATACGTGTTTCATGCGCACGAATATGGATTATCTGATCATGGGCAATTACCTCATCGACAAGAAAGAGCAAAAAGCGCTCGAGCATGACAGCGATTGGAAGAAGGAGTTTGAGTTGGATTGAGCGCTTAGCGCAGAGCCCCAAGCGCAATATATACGCAGACTACGCCCGTCGGATAAAGATCAGCGAAAATCTGCGCCAATCCGCGTCCAAAAAAAGTCGGCCGCGCCCTTCGGATTGCGGCTTGCCCGCGTTATATAAATTTGGATTATAAAATGATACGCGATGAAATTAAATCAATCAAAGGCACTAAGTCAGAGCTGCGCAAGTTCGGCTTGACGATCGGCATTTTTTTGCTGCTGATCGCGGGATTTTTATTTTGGAAACAACGTCCGAGTTTTCCCTATTTTGCTTATAGCGGCGGCGGGTTCGCGCTGGCGGGCTTGATCGCGCCGATCGTGCTGAAGCCGATTTATAAAATCTGGATGTCTTTTGCAGTCGTGATGGGGTTCGTGATGACGCGCGTGATTTTAACGATGCTTTATTTCGGCCTGTTCACGCCGATGGCGGTGGCTGCCAAAATGCTCGGCAAGGATTTGCTCGAGGAGCGCTGGAATAAAAATGCGACGACCTATTGGGTGAAACGTCCGGCCGTCAAATATGATCCGCAAACTTCCGAGAACATGTTTTAATCAGGAGAAGGAAAATGAGTAAACTAGCGATTATCGGCGAATTTTGGGCCTTCATGCGCGTGCGCAAAAAATGGTGGCTCGCGCCAATTTTAGTCATCATGCTGATGTTGAGCTTGTTGATCGTGCTCACCCAGGGCTCGGCGTTGGCGCCGTTTATTTATACGCTATTTTAGTGACACGCCGCCGATTTGCAGACCGGTTGAAACTTCACGTCCCACCGCAGTTTTCATCGTGAAAGTCCCCGCGGATTGAAGGCTCCTTATTGTTGTTTGCCAATTGCGAACTTTATGTAACATTTCAGGTTTTTGCTTGCGGCAGATTCATATTTTTTGTAAAATGATATGCCGTCTCTCAATGATCTGAACAACTCGCTCGACTCCGATGGCTTTCGTATCACGCCGGGAACAATTTGCAGAAAAATAACATTAGAGAAATAGCCGTGAACGTATAAACGGCTGGCGCGATAATCGCCGGGAGAAATTATGAATACCGCAACGAATTTTTTTGAAGCCTACGAAATTTCGCCGATGCTGCGCGAGCTGACGCATGAGCAGATTTCGCTTTTAGATCAGCAGGCCACCGAAGGGACGACCTGGGAGTTTTATTGCAGCAGCTATATTCATCACCCCACCGTGTTCGGCCATAAAATGAGCGCGTTGGTGCAGGATGCGCTTGACGAATTTTTCACCGAAGTGCGGGTGGAAAAGGAGCGTTTGGTGACCGGCTGTAGCTGCGGCGAGCGCAACACGATTTGCAAACACGCGATTGCCCTGATGTATTGCTGGGTCAACGACGGCGACGGCTTTATGAACGTCGCGGATATCTTGGAACGGCTGCGTCATAAAGACAAAGAGGATCTACTCGAGATTCTCGGTCGCATCGTTATGTTCGATCCGCGCAATCTTACGTTTGTGGAAGAAGATTTTGCGGTCGGCAGTCTCGATGATGACGATCTCTAAAGCCGTCCGCGCGTTTGCACCAACGGTTGGATTCGTTATGCTAAAAAAATTACGTCCGTCTTTTAAAAATTTGGGTAAGCAACGGTTCCGTTTCGCCGGCCAACTATCGCGGCACGCCGAATGTTTTTATCATGATGATCGTCTGCAGCAAGGGACTGTTATAATCAGTCAAGGGATTGGAGCGATTCACACGAGAAGGGTTATA
>Ga0247727_10004317_pt1 | contig 30242 bp, 30 predicted proteins | sample WisWelCaveWW1625_FD_202498 | JGI IMG/M metagenome (GOLD analysis project Ga0247727, IMG submission 202498) | Biofilm microbial communities from Wishing Well Cave, Virginia, United States - WW16-25 | ecosystem: Environmental > Aquatic > Deep subsurface > Groundwater > Cave microbial mat | place...
ACAGCTCCCATCACAAGGAGATAAAGTCGCCTTCACGATTGCGTCGCCAAGCGGAGCCCTCAAAGGTAGAGGGTAAGGAGAAAAAAAGAATAAAACGACTTTTAGGAAAATAATAATGGCCAGAATAAAACGCGCAACAATCAAAAAAGCAAAGCACAAGAAAGTTCTCCAGTCCACTAAGGGGTACCGCGGCACTAAGAGTAAACTTTATAGGGTTGCCAAAGAGGCAGCACTGCATGCTGGCCAGTATTCCTACGCTGGGCGAAGATTGCGAAGAAGAGATAAGCGCAGTGAAGCAATTAGGAGTATATCAGCTGCCTTAGAGCAAACTGATACAAAATACTCTGAGTTTATCCACAATTTAAGGAAAGCCAACATTGCTTTAGATCGCAAGATTCTTGCCTTAATTGCAAGCGAAGATCCCCACACCTTTGAAATGATCGTCAAGAAGGTTTCCTAACCTCTTAGACCTATAGTAGGTTCAAATATTAGCCCCATAGTCTTGACAAAAAGACACTCCTGTGCTATACTAAACCTCACTTAAATGGCCCTTTGGTGGGAAGCTTATGTAGGGCAGGCGTAAGCTTCCCATTAAGGGGCTTATTTATTTTCTTGACAGCCATACTTCATCGAGTTAAAATCCGAACTAACAATTGAATAGAAAAGCGATGACAGAGACGTCACACCAACTACTCTTTCTCTTGAGAGTCCCGCGGAGATGAGTGAGGGGATAGATAGAGTGGTGTCATTCACTCTTGAGCAGTACCGCTGAACTTCAGTAGGCGGTACCGGTAGGTCCCGTTATAGACCCAAAGTATATCGTCCCGACTCTGTCGGGCCGGAGTACGGAGCGCTCCGAGGCAATCGGAGAAATCGGGTGGTACCGCGAGAACACCTCGTCCCGATAGGACTTGGTGTTTTTTTGTGGTTGAACAAGGAGGCAGCAAGGAAACACACGCGCTATAGCCTTTGCAGTTCCCCCAAAGCTCATTTATCAAGATTAATTGTTGTGATATTCTTAAAAATAATGACTCTCGAAAAAATAAGGACTAACCTCCACTCAGAAGTAAAAAAGGCAACTACCTCTGCGGAAGTTGAAGAAATCAGAATTAAATATTTGGGAAGAAAGCAGGGGGTGATAACCGACCTTTTCAAAGAGATCCCCAAACTCAAGCTTGAAGAAAAACGCGAACTTGTCCCGGAACTGACAAAACTAAAAAAAGAAGCAGAAAAGCTTATTTTAGAAAAGAAAGAAGCGAGTTTAAAAATAAAGCTAGATAGCAAGATTCAGTCTGGAAAAAGCCCTGCCTATTTTGACCCAACTTTACCTGGAACAAAAGTAGAAATTGGTCATTCACACCCAGCCTTAATGATAGTCGAAGAGATCAAAGAAATTTTCAGCTACCTAGGATTCGGTTGGATCGATGGACCAGAAGTAGAAAGCGATCTCTACAACTTCCAGAAGCTACGTTTGCACAAAGACCATCCGGCACGAGATACCCAACAAACCTATTACCTTGATAACGAACTTCTTTTAAGAACTCATACCTCAAACATGCAAATTCGCTATCTAGAAACGCACAAGCCTCCGATACGCATGCTTTTTCCAGGCAGAGTCTACCGCCGAGAGGCACTCGACGCTACCCACTTACCCAGCTTTTTACAGGTGGAAGGTCTTTTGATAGACCAAGAGTCTTCTCTTACTGATCTAATCGGTGTTCTTGAGTATTTTGCCAAGCGCATGTTTGGAGAAAAAACTAAAACTCGTGTTTACGGACACCATTTTCCGTACACAGAGCCCTCAATAGAAGTCGAGGTTCTGTTCCAAGGAAAGAAATGGTTGGAAATTCTTGGCGCTGGTATGGTACATCCCGAGGTGATAAGAAATGTTGGTTTAAACCCTAAAAAATACCGGGGCTGGGCCTTTGGAATGGGTCCAGAACGAATTGCCATGCTCAAATATGGAATTGAAGATATTCGCCACTTTTATGGAAGCGACTTACGTTTCTTAAAGCAATTTTAATCTATGCTAATTCCATTTTCTTGGCTAAAAGATTTCGTAAAGATCAATGCAAGCGCAGAAAAGCTAGCGGAAAAATTACTCCTATCAGGTACAAAAGTAGAGAGGATAAAAAAAGTAGGGAAAGAACACATCCTTGAACTTGAAATCACTCCCAATCGACCAGATACCTTATCCATTTATGGTGTAGCCAGGGAAATTGCTGTTTTAACCGCCGAGGACTTACTTCCCCTTGATACCGAAATGCTTTTGCCGAGCGGCAAGTTGGCGAATCCACCTAACCTAAAGGTCTCTGACAAGAAACTGTGCCCTTCCTACACGTACGGACTTGTTCGCGACGTTTCTGTTAAAAATTCGCCCTCATGGCTTGCAGAAAGACTCGAACTGGCTGGAATACGTCCCATCAACAATGTGGTGGACATCACTAACTACGTCATGCTCGAAACCGGCCAACCAATGCATGCTTTTGATACTGACGAAATCGAAGGTGATCTCACTTTGAGAACAAGTGAGGAAGGGGAATCGGTAAGAACCCTGGACGGAGTCCTACGCAAACTTCCTTCTGGATCACTCATAATCGAAGATTCAAAAAAACTAATCGATTTAGCCGGGCTAATGGGTGGTAAAAACAGTGAAATAAAAAAAACCACGAAAAACCTTCTCTTGTTAGTACCCATCTATGATCCAGTCGCAATTCGCCGAGCCAGTCAAGCCACCGCTCTTCGTACCGAATCCTCGAACCGCTTTGAAAAAAAACTGGATCTTCTTGGAACAAAAATAGCTTTTGAGAGAGCCCTCAAACTCCTTACCGAAGTAGCTGGTGGGAAACTGGCAACAGCACCTAGAACTAGCGTGTCGGCTAAGGAAAGTCGTCTGGAACTACCAGTAGAACTTTTCAAACAAACTCTTGGGATAGAGATACCGCTTCCAAAGATAATCAACATTCTTTCTTCCCTAGGTTTTAGGGTGAGTGTAGATCCTTTTAGAGACAGGTTTCTGCACGCCGTTGTACCGAGTTGGCGCAGGGACATCGATAGTGCAATTGACCTTACCGAAGAAGTTGGTCGAATTTATGGCTACAACCTCTTTCCGAAAACTTTACCAGCCGGAAACCCGCCCATCCAACCAGAACTTTTTCACTTTGGGTGGGAAAAGGAAACTAGACAAATTTTCAAAGCTGCGGGTTTTACAGAACTACTCACCTTTACTTTGACCAGCGAGGAACAATTGAAGAGAGCGGGCCTCCCTGAGGAAAAAATTGTCAGAATAGCCAACCCAATGAGCAAGGATTTTGAAATTTTGAGACCTACCTTACTTACCGAGCTCTTAAACGCAGTAGCAAAAAACCTTAAATACGAGGGAGATCTGTCTTTCTTTGAAATAGGTAAAATTTTTTATCAAGAAGGGGAAATTAAACAGCCAAAGATACTCGGGGCAATTACTACTAAAAGCTTTCTTGAACTCAAGGGTGTCTTAGAAAAAGTAGTCAGCAGAAGCGGAGATGAACAGGAATACTCGGTATCAGAAAACGGCCTTATCTTTAAGACCAAGGGCTTCAAGCTAGCGCGAATCCTAGTGGTTGATGAAGGTGCTCTCAAGAACTTTGAGATACCTTTCAGCCTTACTTATGCTGAGATTTATCTTGACGATCTAGAAACCCTTCCAGCCAAATTTACTTACCATCCTTTGGCCAAATTCCCACCAGTAATCGAGGACATTTCAATGTTTCTCAGTAACAAAATAGCAGTTTCGGAGATTCTTTCAGAAATACAAAAGGCTCCTCTTGTTGCAGAAGCAACTATTTTTGACATTTTCGAAAAGAACGGCCGAAAGTCAATTGCCGTTAGGATCACCTATCAAGCAAAAGATAGGACTCTTACCGATACCGAGGTCGCCAAGGTTAGAAAGGAAATTGTCGGAAATTTGAAGCGCAAATTTGAGGCTGAAATCAGGAGTCGCTAGGGCGGTCCAATGTCGATATTAATACTGTCTTCGCCCACGGTTCCATCGTCTGCAAAAGCTTTTACGCTCAAGGTATGAGTACCATTTGAAACTCCAAAGGTAGTAAGAGTTTTCTTGTATGGAGAAGAGTCATCTGAGTCTTTAAGAACACCATCAATATAAAACCGAACCTCGGTTATTGAACCCCCATCTGGGGGATTAACATCGACTTTAACCTCAAAAGCAACAAACACATTTTCATTGTTGTTAGGATCGGTAATTTCAACGACTGGATCGGGTGGGCCACCCACACTAGTATCGTATGTAGTCGGTGGGCAGGGTTTACATTTTTTATAACCCTCACCCTTGAAAAGTTTGGTATAGGGGTCATAAAGGACCAAATAAACCTTATCGACTGCCAACCCGGCTGCTTCGCAGGCTTCAGAAGCCAAAAGTCCAGAGGGCTTACAAATTCTCACCTTCACATGCATATCATCCTCTTGGCTGGGAACTTGCCAGCGGGCAAAAACCTCTGTCCGAGTCTGAGAGTAGGGACCTGGCTTCATACCAGAGATCGAGTCAACTTTCGCCTGAACTATACCTTCAGGTCTCTTGAACGCTTCCTTCGTATTGTATTTGAGGGGGTTAATCTTGAGAAGTTCGGTCATGATACTAACGTAAATTGGGGCTGCTCCAGTAACTCCAGAGGCAAGAGAAGGGTGCATCGGAGAATTATCGTTGTTACCGACCCAAGTACCGACGGTGTAACCGGGGGTCGTCCCGAAGGACCAGTTGTCGACTTTGTTCTCTGAAGTACCAGTCTTAACTGCAATGTTGGATTGAAAATTAAGTTGTTCGGCCCAATAGGTTCCATAGGCAGCGTATTTAGCCGTCTTATCGGACAAAATGTGGTCCACCAAATAAGCATGCTCGGGGGCGACAACTTGACGTGCTTCTCTTGGTTTGTACTCTTCAAGAACGTTCCCTTTAGAATCAGTGATCTTCAAAATGAAGGTGGGGCTTATGCTCTTACCCAAGTTGCCAAGAATTGCATAAGCGTTCGTGAGTTCATAAAGTTTGATCGCGCCACCCCCCAAGGTCAGAGAAAGTCCGTAGAGTGAGGGATCATTCAGGGTGGTGATACCGAAATCTTGAGCCGTCTTGACCATTTCTTCCACACTGTTGACGGCTAACATTTTCACCGCCGGAATGTTGTAAGAGTTGCCGAGAGCTATACGGACTGCAAGGGATCCGTGAAGTTTGTCATCGTAGTTCCCTGGTTTGTAACCACCACCAAAATCGGTTGTCTCATCGATGTACATGGTAGCTGGGGTGTAACCTTTTTTGAATCCAGTTAAATAGTTAAGTGGCTTTAGAGCAGAACCTGGTTGCCTTACACCCTGAGTAGCCACATCAAACTTACCTGGAATATCAGTAGCAAAATAATTTTTCGACCCCACCAGAGCAAGTACTTGGCCTGTCTTGGTATCTTGAACTACCGCCGCACCGTTACTTAGCCTTAAACCTTTATGACCATCAACGTAGGATCGAACAGTTTTCTGAGCCATGTTCTGAGTTTTGAGATCCAAGGTTGTGACCACCTGCAAACCACCTTCAAGAACCATTTGCTCGCCGTATTTTTCAGTCAGAAGTCGCTTGACATACAAGGCAAAATGAGGGGCCTTTATATCCTGGCCAAATTGGGCAAATTTTACTGTGGGAAGGGCCTCAATAGCTTGTTTTTCTTCCTCTGTCGTAATGTAGCCATCCTCTCGCATACGACGCAAAACATCTTTGGTTCGATCGATATAGGCGGTTGCATCAGAACTAAAGGGAGAGTAAGCGGAAGGCAACTGCGGTAAGCCGGCTAAAATAGCCGATTCGACTAGATTCAACTCAGAGACGTGTTTTCCGAAATATTGGTTGGACGCCGCCTCTACACCCCAAGCAGTACCTCCATAAGGTATTTCATTTAAGTAAATCTGAAGAATCTCATCCTTGCTATAACGACGCTCAATCTGAACCGCCAGAATAAACTCCTTAATTTTTCTAGTAATCGTCCGCTCAGAACTGAGCAGGGCATTTTTCACTAACTGCTGAGTGAGAGTTGAACCTCCAGAAAGGTTGTGTTCGACCAAAATTTCTCTAATAGAGCGCGCATAACCGACAACGTCAAAACCTTTGTGCTTATAAAAATTCTTATCTTCTATGGCAACAGTCGCATCCTTTAAATTCTCTGGTACTTTGTCTAGAGTCACCAGGGTACGATTTTCTTCACCGTAAACGTTGTACAGTAGCTCTCCATGCCGATCAAAAATTTTCGTAGCCTGATCAACATTTCTATCAGTAAGTTTGTTCGGTGAGGGCAGGTTACGGGCAAAAACTCCAAAAGCAACTACCGTACCCAACATTCCTACAACAAAAAAAAGAAATGCGGCAGTAACCAAAGCACCGACGATCTTTACTTTGCGTCGGGAAGCTCGGCGACGAGCAATAAGACGAGAAGACCCCCGCGGCGGTGGGGGGAGAAAGGAGTAGCTCATTAGGCTTGTATTTTACCATAAATTTGCTTAACATGGTAATCTCCAACCATGGATCAGCTTACCCATTTACTAACGAAAAACGTAGAAAAAATCTACCCAGATAGCGACTCTTTGAAAAAAAGGCTTAAAGAGAGGGGGAGATTGAAAGTCTATCTTGGTGTGGACCCATCTTCTAACCAGATTCACCTAGGGCACTCGATTTTACTCAAAAAGTTACGAGAATTTCAGGATTTGGGCCACGAAGTGATTCTGCTCGTTGGAGATTTCACTGGAATGATTGGAGATCCGAGCGGCAAAGACAAAGCTAGGCTACCACTTACCCACGCTCAAGTCCTTAAGAACTCCCAAACCTACCAACAGCAGGCAGCTAAAATTGTCCTCTTTTCAGGGAAAAACTCGGCCAAAATTCTCTACAATAGTAAATGGCTAGCCAAGCTAACCCTGAAACAAATAATAGAGCTAGGCTCAAAATTTACGGTTCAGCAAATGCTTGAGAGAGATATGTTTCAAGAGAGAATCAAAGCTGGCCGTCCAATCAGTTTACATGAATTCATCTACCCACTTTTGCAAGGTTATGATTCGCTTGCCATGAATGTTGATGTCGAGCTGGGAGGGAGTGATCAGACTTTCAATATGCTTGTCGGCAGACAGCTGCGAAAGGGACAGAAGTTTGTCATCACCACCCCACTTCTACCAGGTTTAGACGGGCAGAAAATGTCAAAATCGGCGGGTAACACTATTCCTCTAACCTCAACCGCAAATGAAATGTTCGGAAGGCTGATGTCTCTCAAAGACGAACTTCTAGTTGGTTATTTTGCCCTTCTGACCGAGCGGGAAAGAAGAGAACTCGATGAAATGAAAACTTCTCTAAAGGAGCCGAGTATAAATCCAATGACGTTGAAGCTTAAACTGGCAAAAGAAATCGTCGGTGAATATCATGGCACGAAAGTAGCTGAAGAAGCAGAAACAGAGTTCAAAAAAGTTGTACAGGGAAAAGGTTTACCCACCAACATACCGGAAATTACTTTGGAAAGGCCCTTAGAGGCCCCTACAGCCCTAGAGATAGTGCGTTTATGTCGCCTGGCTTCAAGTAATCAATCTGCTAGCAGATTGATCGAGCAAGGAGGAGTGGAAATAGATCGCAGCCTTCGTCGAGCGCCAAAGGAGAAAGTAAAAATTCAAGGGGAAACTACATTACTCAGAGTAGGAAAACGTGGTTTTCTGAAAATTAATTGGAGTCAAAAATGAATTTTTTAAGAAAAAGAGCAAAATTTATCTGGGCCGTCATTGCGATCTTGGTAACTATCAGCCTGATAATTCTACCACTTTTGCAAGTCTTCACCGTTAGTTAGAGCTATGGCCAGTTTAACAGACTCCGTAACGCAACTACCAGGAGTGGGGAGCCGAACAGCTACCCTTCTAAAGAAGCTTGGCATAGAGACAATCATCGATTTGATTTATTATTTTCCGCACCACTATGAGGACTTTAGCAGTGTCAAAAAAATCTCTGAACTGATACCAGAGGCGCCGTCCTCAATTGAAGTAGCTATTTGGCAAGTCAATACAATCAAGACTCATTCAGGAAAATTTCTGACTCTAGCAACTTTAGCAGACAGCTCTGGGACCATCCAAGCCACTTGGTTTAATCAGCCCTTTCAAGAGCAAACCTTGAAACGCTTTAACAATCTGCTTGTCTCTGGGAAACCCACTCTTTACCAGGGCAGACTAACCTTTATTAATCCATCCTATGAGGGTGATTATCAAAAACTCGACCATCTGCACACTGCAAGGCTGGTACCCGTCTACCCACAAACTGCCGGACTAAACTCAAAATGGCTACGCAACAAAATCATGTTTGTACTCAAACAATTTGAAACTGAATTTAATGATGATCTAACTGCCAACCTGCGTGAGGAACTCTCCGTCATACCTCTAAAACAGGCACTTCAACAAATTCACTTTCCGGAGGGTTTCAAAGAAGTTAACGAAGCTAGGGGAAGGTTGGCCTTTGATGAACTGCTTTTTTGGCAACTGGCAAGTCTAAACCGTAAAGCTAAAGCAGAAGGTTCAAAGCTCAGTGTCAAGCTAAAGATTGAAGCTTCCCATCTCAAAAATTTGCGCCTGGAACTTCCTTTCACTCTTACCCAGTCTCAGGAAATAGCGATTGGTGAGATTGCCCAAGACCTAGCAAAAACTTCACCTATGAACCGGCTTTTGCAGGGTGACGTGGGAAGTGGTAAAACAATTGTGGCCACGGCGGCGGCCTTTCTTTGCGCGGCAAACGGGCTAAAAACCCTCTTTATGGCCCCAACGGAAATTCTAGCCTACCAACACTACGAAACAGTAAGTAAATTCTTTGCTAAACTGCCCCTAAGTATCGGTTTACAAACAAGAACTCGGCGGATCAATCCTGACGCTCAGCTTCTAATTGGGACTCATGCGCTTCTAAACCTCAACGTACCAAAAGATCAAGTTGGTTTGATTGTGATCGACGAACAGCATCGCTTTGGAGTCGAGCAAAGACAACAGTTACGCGAGAAGGGCCAAAACCCTCACCTTCTGACACTCTCAGCCACCCCAATACCAAGGTCCCTGGCTCTTGTTTTCTTTGGGGAACTGGATATCTCCACACTTGTCGAACTCCCCAGTGGCCGTCATCTGCCCAAGACTTACCTGGTTCCTCGAACTAAAAGAAGGCAGGCTTATAAATTTATTGAGGGCCACGTCCGAGCCGGCGAACAGAGTTTTGTGATCTGCCCCTTTATCGAACCCTCAGAAACAGCTGAAGCGGTCAAATCAGCTAAACAAGAGTTTGAAATCTTAAAGAAGGTGTTTCCGAAACTGAAGTTAGGACTGCTCCATGGGAAACTCAAAAGCGGCGAAAAGGAGCTGACCTTAACCAATTTTAGAAACCAGGGCTTCGACATCTTAGTCGCTACCCCAATCGTTGAGGTTGGCATCGACGTACCAGGAGCCACAATAATTTTGATTGAAGCAGCAGAGCGTTTTGGTCTTGCCAGTCTCCACCAACTTCGTGGGCGGGTAGCCAGGAGTGCTAAAGCAAATTTTTGCCTGCTCTTTACTGAATCAGAAGACCCAAAGGCTATCGAAAGACTTAAAAACATGGAGAGATTGAAAAACGGCTTCGAATTGGCCGAAGCGGATCTTAAGTATCGAGGACCAGGCCAAGTCTTCGGCACTTTGCAGCATGGGATACCCGACTTGAAAATTGCCTCCTTTTCTGACAGCCACCTCATCGCAAAGGCGAGGCTAGTAGCGGCTAGACTAGTCTCCAACAACTCTCTAAAGGCTAGAACAATTTTAACTACTAGCCCGTATAAGCAAAGGCTCTCTGTCTTGCATTTAGATTAAATTGATTGACAGTCTAAGAAGTAACCGAATATAATCTCACTACCATGACACCACTACCAAAAAAGAAAATATCGAAGGCTCGACAAGGAAAAAGAAGATCGGTAATAAAATTGCAACTTACCCGCTTAAGCTCCTGTCCCAACTGTGGGCACAAGCTAGTACCACACCGTGCGTGCCCAAATTGTGGGATGTATGCTTCTCGAATGGTCTCTGAACCAAAAACACAAACTCGCGTCAGACGAGTCAGTTCTGGAGAGTAAAATCTATCATGAAAAAAACCGCTGACCCAAGACACGAAGCTAGAAAAGTTGCACTTCAATCATTATTCGAGTGGAGCTTTAATTCAACTGATATTGAAGAAATTATCAAACGTAACACGCAAGAGTACGTCAACATTGAGGAGAACCAGAAAAGTGAAGTTGAGGAAGATTTGGCTTTCTTTCTCGTTAAGGGAGTTACCGAAAACCTGGACACTATAGACAAAATTATCGAAGAAGCTGCTCCCGAGTGGCCAATAGAACAAATCGCCAAAGTAGATCTTGAGATTCTTAGAATAGCCATATTAGAAACCTATATTGCTAAAAATGTACCGCCAAAGGTCGCTATCGATGAAGCGGTCGAGCTTGCAAAATCCTTCGGAGGAGAAAACTCCTCAAAATTCGTTAACGGAGTTCTCGGCACAGTGGTCAGGCAACTGCTTCCCGAAACAAACGAGCCGAAAGGAAAAAACAAATGAGTACCTATGAAAAAATTCGATCCATAATCGCTAACCACTTAGGAGTAGATGAAACAGAAATCTCTCTTGAGTCACATTTGCAAAGCGATTTAAACGCTGATCCACTAGGCCTAGCTGACCTAGTAGTTGCGATCGAAGCTGAATTTAAGATCTCGATTCCTCAAGAGGAAAACCTAAAATTTAGTACTGTGGGTGATATAACGACTTTCGTCTCAGACCAGATCGGAGAAGTTTAGTTCTCTAGCAATGTAGCTAACTGGGCTGGCCGTATTGCTAGTGGATTAATAAAAAGAAGTGGAAGAACTCGAAAAAAAACTAAAACTTAAATTTAAAGATAAGGAAACTATTAGGAATGCCTTCGTCCACCGCTCCTACCTGAACGAACACCCAGGTGAAAAACTCACTCACAATGAACGACTTGAATTTTTGGGGGACGCCATACTGGGATTTATCGTCTCAGAGTATCTTTATCAACGGTTCCCAGAAAAATCTGAAGGTGACTTGACCAATTTTCGCTCCGCTTTAGTAAACGCTAGGAGCCTAGCCGAAACTGCCTCAAAGCTTAAACTTGGAGACTATTTACTTTTATCAAAGGGCGAGGAAGCTACTGGTGGTAGGGATCGCCAATATTTACTAGCCAATACCTTCGAAGCTCTGCTCGGAGCAATTTATCTCGATCTGGGTCTAAAGGTAGCAGGTGATTTTCTCGAGAAAAATTTGCTCCCCAATATTGATCACGTAATCGAGAAAAAGCTCTACAAGGACTTCAAGAGTCTTCTCCAAGAACAAGCCCAAGATAAACTCTCAATGACCCCAATCTATAAGGTTTTGTCTGAAGAGGGTCCAGACCACTCTAAAACCTTCAAAATGGGTGTCTACTTTAACGAAAGGCTGGTCGCGGAAGGGGCGGGTAACAGTAAACAAACCGCCGAACAAGCAGCCGCCGCTGCGGCCCTTGCAAACTTTGCCGAAATTAGTTAGAATCCGCTGAAGATTTATGGTAAGAATTAGATTAGCTAGATTTGGAGCAAAAAATCAGCCTAAATATCGAATTGTCTCTTCCGAAGACCAAGCAAAACGAGATGGTAAATTTCTCGAAATTTTGGGTACCTATGATCCAACCTTAAATCCCGCAGCCATAAACCTGAAAAGAGAACGTTACGATTACTGGCTTGGTGTGGGTGCCCAACCATCAAGCGCAGTAGCTTCACTAGTTAAAAAGGCGAAACAGAGCAAATGAAAGAGCTTTTGAAGTACTTCGTAGAAAACATCGTCGCCGAAAAGGAACAGGTGCAAATTACCGAAGAGGAGTCGGAGGGCCTAAAGACTTTACGCCTTAAAGTCGCAACCGAGGACATGGGACGTGTTATTGGCAAAGACGGAAAAGTAATACGAGCCCTGCGAGCTGCACTCAAGGTAGCTGCCATAAACTCAAAACTTCGAGTCAACCTCGTCCTCGATGAAGCAGAGAATGCAAAAATCTAAAATCAATTTTGATATTCTTACTCTCTTTCCCGATTTCTTCACAGACCCTCTCGAAAGCAGCCTTTTAGGAAAGGCAATAAATAAGGGCATCATAGAAGTAGCTCTTCACGATATTAGATCTTCAGCCGAAGATAAACATGCGAGTGTGGATGACAAACCATATGGAGGAGGCGAGGGAATGGTCATGAGAGTAGATGTTCTTTCCCGAGCCTTAGAAAAGGTGAAAAAGAATTCTTCAGGAAAGGTAATTCTCTTTGATCCAACTGGTGTACGTTTTGACCAAAATTTGGCTTCGAAACTAGCAATGGAAAGGGGATTGATTCTCGTCTGTGGACGCTACGAAGGAGTAGATCAACGCTTTAAGGACCTTTATGTCGATCTAGAACTGTCTATTGGTGATTACATCCTCGCCGGAGGAGAGCTCGCCGCTCTTGTCCTTGTGGAAACAATCTCTCGATTGATACCCGGGGTTCTTGGTAAGGAAAGCTCAGCTACTTCTGAATCTTTTTCCCTCTTCTCTACTAATAAAGGAAAGAAGGTTCTTCTTGAATACCCACAATACACAAAACCAGCTATCTTTAACGGAAGGAGTGTTCCTTCTATTTTATTATCCGGCAATCACGAAGAGATAAGAAAATGGAGGCTCTCGCAGGCTCTCGAAAGAACCAAAAAGTCTCGACCCGATCTCTTAACCTAAGGAAACGGGTTCTCAACTCCAGTACAGTTCTTGCAATCTGACCCGGATACTTCACGAGTGTATTCGGTAAAGTCCTGTTCAAGGGTCTCCAGGAGGTTGCGGCCCTCTTCTGTTTCTAGTGGCAGCTCTTCAGCCGCAACATCTTCAAAGTTGCGCGGCAAGCTACGGAAAGGAGCATTCATGATGACAGCAAAGGTGTTAGTTCCGGTGGCAGACTGAGAAGCGGAAAAATCAACTACAAGAAGGATTCTCTTGGCTTTTTCTACCAAATCAAGAAACTTTTGAAAATCGGAAAACTTACCTGCTAGCTCTACCTGAAAGACCAGATCGAAACGTGAGTTTGGTAGTTGTACTGTCCTGCCAGAAGTTTGGGAGCGAGAGTTGTTCTGAGTCTGTCTCTCAGCTGGTTCAGCAGAGATTGTAGCGATCTTTCCCGGCTTCAGTTTTATTGAGCTCAACACTAGGCTAGATTCACTAGAAAGCTTCTTTATCCCTTCAATCAAAGGTGCTAGTCCCTTACCAGAGGGTAGCGCGATTTCCGCCTTTGCGACTTTATCGTTTAACTCTTCTTCGTTGAGGGCTTCCAAAGCAGCCAGTTTCTTTTCCAGTTGCCTCAAACGTGCTTCTTTGACTTTCAAATCACGGCTTGTTTGCGTTATCTGATCCAGTTGAGGTTTTATTGCTAGAGGTACAAGGGCCGCAATTACCACAAAGGTTAGCGCTGGCACCAGAAAACCTAAGAGAACTTCTGAACCAAAGCTTTTCAAGTTCATGGTACTACCTCCTCGGTAGGGAACTCTTCAACCACTTGATCTAGAATCGGAGCATTACCATAATTCACTCGAATCGTAAACTGAAATTGGGCAGCAGAGACAGAAATAGTATTGGCAATTGGTTTTTCTAGAGTGACAGTGGCTTCCGGATTCTCGGCGGTTAGATTGTCAAAAAAACTACCCAGATTGGTTGAATTTGCGGCCGTCCCAGTGACTATGATAGCTCCACCTGATCCAAAGTCTACTTTGCTTAAAGCAACTTTTCCAGAATTGGCTAGATCTATGATTCTTCTGAAGGCCTTGGCCGTAGATTTATTTTTGTCCAGGTAGGCGGCTACCGCATCAAGCTTATCTACCAGGGCTCTTTGTTTTACTTCCAGTTCAAACTTTTCCTTGATTCGCTCTTCTACGCGCTTGGTATTATTCTCAAGTGCTCTAGCCTGAGTAGTCAGTACTAGTTGATAGGCAAACAGTCCCAAGGCGACCGAGGCTGTGGCAAGTAAAGAAACAATAGCAACTAAGTTTATTTTACGTTTGTAAACCCCTTGCTTAACTTCTTTTTCCGCTATTTGTGGTAATAGATTAATTGCTTGAGCCATTTTTGCTGCCTAAAAGCTTTTTAAAGCCAACCCAACCGCAACTGCATACGAAACTGAGTCCTCAGTAAGTCTTTGCGAAAGGGAACCTGGTAATGAAATCCCTTCCCACGGGTTTCCAATCTGTACTTCCAAACCAAGGATTTCCGCTAGATAAACCACTAGGCCCGGCAATTTTGCCGTACCGCCAACCACGACTACTCTTTTGACAGGTGTATTTGGGTGTCTGGTGCCATAGTAGGCTAGAGCACGACGAACTTCATTGACTATGACATCAAAAATTGGTTTGATAGCCTGCATCACCTTACCCTCGAGCTGTGAGGCGTCCATTCCATAGGTTTTCATGTACTCCGTTGCCTGATCCATTTCGAAGCCTAGATCAGTAGCAACTCCCCGTGCCAAGGCTGCACCGCCAGTCGCAATTGAGCGTGTAAAGGTAATTTGATTACCAGTCACTATTGATAAATCGGTCGTAGAAGCACCAATACTTACCACCATCGTGGTTGGGTTCCCTGCAACTCTCTGCACCAGAGAACGCGTAACTGCAGTGATCTCTGTCTCCAAGGCTATTGGTACCAGACCGGATTTTTTGAGGATGCTGAGATAGTTGTTGATCAAAGTAGTAGGGGCTGCCACCAACAAAACCTCCATTTTCTCTTTTTTGTCTGCAGTTTCCACTTTGGAAAGTACTTGCCAATCAAGCTTTACCTCATTCATGGGAACCGGGACGTACTGCTCAGCTTCCCATTGAATAGCATTTTTAATTTCTGCCGCGGACAAAACAGGCAGCTCTACTACTCTAGTAAAGATTTGTGATTCGGGAAGAGCGGTGACTACCTTATCGGTAGAAAGATGAGCTTCACGGTGTAGGGTCTTGATTGCCTCAGCAATTTTTTCCTGGTCTTCTGGGTCTGCCGAAGCGATACTGCCATTGGCAGATACCTGACCAGCAGCGATAAAACTGGGACGATCCGTCGCGCCACCTAGCTGTACCGCCTTGACACTATGGGTGCCGATATCTAGTCCGAAATGATTAAGGGCAGGCATCTTATTAGTTCATCCTCAATTAAAGTTTACCAAAACTTACTCAGTTTAAGCAAGATAATGTTAGTGGGACTGAGATCTCAGATCTCATTTTTGTAGAGGGTTGCTACTACCATTGAAAAGAACGTAATCGAAGATCGCCGGTAAAGCCGGGTAAGGCTGAATTACCCGCAGTTTTCTCGTTACTCCACTCAGCGTACTCCCAGCCGATTCAATAACAAAACCCTGACTCGGCAAGGAAGTGCCAACTGGCTTTACACCTATCTGCTCAGCATCGACATTGTAAAGTGGCCTTATACGCAAAAGTACGGTCTTAGTAAAATTAGCTATACTATTTGCACAGTTTCCAGCTCCACCCCCAAGATAAGCTCCCGTCTGAAGATTGATTGTAGCTTTATAGCCATAAGTTTTTGTGATACTGTCCAAGTTGGCTGCCGGCAACGGGTAGTTACCCGGATTGGTAACAGTGTTCAAGCTGCAAAAATTGTTCCCGCGAGCCGTGTCAGGATCAATGGCCCACTTGCTAATATCAAAGTTACCTCCGCTATTGATGTACACTAGAGAAACTTCAAGAGCAGTTGTTGGTCCACCCGGGCTACCCCAATAGATTTCCAGTTCACCGCTGCCTGCATACCCTGCACTGGCTAGATTATTGAAGTCGGTTAGAAGGCTGACCTGAACCACATCGTCCTTAGCTACATTCGATGGAAAGGCATAGAGCCCTGTTCCGGACTCAAATTTGTTGGCAGAAACTTCTGCCGTTGTTTGATTGACCTCCGTAAAATCAAGACTAAAGGTCTTTTCCGAACCAGTGGATCCAGAGATTCTCTTTAGAGCCGATTCCACACCGGCTTCGGCGGCAAAATAGGCTTTGTTTGATTCATCTGAAGTTGTCGTGGTACGAACTTCAGTGAGGGAACGGCTGGCCAAGGAGAGAACGATAGCGACACCAACAACAAGAACTAGAAGAAAGATGATAAGAATTTGACCTTTTTGCGCGTTTTTCTTCGGCAGGTACATCACGGGTTATTAATATTGTAAAGAAAGTACCCTACGGCCGTCAAGTCGCCTCTTAAAAAGCTCTGATCCCGACTGTAGTCTGGAAAGTGGTCTCGGGCTGAGAAAGTTCAATATTTGTACCGAAACGGGCGTGTGCATTGGCTCCCTCACGAGCCACAAGATTTAAAGTAACCAATCTTGCCGAGTCAGGACTGCTTGGATCGTCGGAAACAAAATTGCACCCAACAATGCTTACACCGCTATCCGCATCGGTATTGGTCAGGGGAATTGCCGGATCCGAGGACGTGCCTCGGATAAAACGACCGTTCTCGGCTGCACCATAGTGATCTTCGGTGAGGCACTGCCAAAAGACTCTTGTTGCGCCGTCGCGATAGGTCAGTACCAAACCGAAGTTTCCTGTCATGGAGGAGGTAACTACTCCTATTGGAGGCGCTGGGGCCGGTGGAGAAGTATAGTCAGAGTAAGTACACCCACTTGAACAGACCGTTTCAATCTTCGAAGCACTGCGAACGTCCCGCTCAAAGGTATCTACTACAAGAGCTGCGTTCGAGCGAACCTCGGACAAAACATTAGTTTTGTTTTGATTGCGCAAAAGAGTCACAAAAACATTTGAAGCAACCGCGATCATAAGTCCCAAAATTACCGTTACCACTAAAATTTCAATTAGGGTAAATCCTTCTTGAGGCAAGGGACCGTTTTTCTGACGAAAAATAAACCCATTTTGCCTTTTTAATTTATTATTTAGGACTTCAGATTTATCACTTATTTTCATGTTTTTCTCGTCACACAACTTTGCAAATTAATTTCGTGGTCACCCGAAGAATCAGTCCAAGTTACTTTTACCAGAACACTTTTTACCTGAGAAGAAGTCAAAATTAGTTCAGGATCCGATGGGATGCGACATTCATCAAAGGCAGGGGTATTATCAGATAGGGTTACCTCTCTTTTGATCACTATCCCAGCCGTATCGGAAGCAATATCGTCAGCCCCAGCCGTCTCTAAACACCAACTAGTTGACCCAGTGCAACTCGGAGTGCCAGGGACACGCAGCTTTAGAGTCGCCGATCCTATTGGATTGTCGTAAAGCTCACTCCATTTCGTAACTGCGGGTACTCCTGACACCTTACCATCCAAATCCCTGATTTGTCTGACCGCTTCTTGACCTTCCTGGGCATACTTTGAGGCTACCTCGGCGATCTTGGCAAAGTTTACACTACGATTGGCGCGAGTTCCGAGTCCCACCAAGGCTACGATGATAACAATGCCTAGTGCTAAAGCGACTATGACTTCGATCAGAGTTTGTCCCTTTTGGGGGATCAACCTAAACCTTTTTTTCATAAACATTTCCGGTTCCTTCAATTAAGACTTCGAATTGATTGGGCGTAGTTGAGGAAGAAAGAACCAAGCCAATCTTATTAATTGTCCCACAAAGTGCTGAGGTCAAGGCTGGGGGAGGAGCCAGACCATCAATCAAGCTACCGGTGTAAAAGCCGGCCCTGGCTGCACCAGGTTTAGATGGGTCAGCCCCCTCGTTGACAGTCAGAAATTCGACCGTGGCAACTGTTCCACCACCTAAAGTAGCGCAAGCAGGCCCAGAATCATCGTAAAGTCGAATCTCTTGGACCAGAGTAGCTTGAGAAAGTTTCTTTGTAAAGCTGTCGGCCAAGATAGGAGGAGTAGTACCAAGAGCGGCAATGAAGGCAGGAACTGCCGAACTAGCAGCGCAACGCTGGCCACCGGTGTAAGTACCGTCAGCAACCGTGAAAGTCAAAAAATGCCCAATTAGAGTGTAGTCATCCTTCAAATCGGAACTGGCGGAACCGTCACTTTTCAAGTTGTCCACTCGACAAGCCTCTGCTTTTTTTCCGCTACTTGAATTAGTCTTGCTGAGACGGACTTGCGACTTTAGGTCGGCGGCGGCAATTTTCACGGTTTGATTGCGACTGAAGCTATTGAAGGAAGTAACTGCGATTGAGGTCAGGATTCCGATGATGGCTACGACGACCAGTAGTTCAATTAATGTAAACCCCTCACTTTGCTCGGGGACTGCTTTTCTTGATTTGTCTATAATTGTGTCTTTTGAGTTAATGTCAGTTTGGGGCAGAGAGTGCATTAGCTTAAGTTTAACAAATTCAGATAAGTATTTTCAAACTTCCCTTAAGGATAGGCTAGGGTGCATGGAGAAACAGGAGCACCCCCACCCCAAGGATCCACCTCTGGATCGGTAACTACTCCAGTCGAATGTCTCCAGTAAATTGCTCCGTGCCCACCAGGATTCGCATGCTCTGTACAAATGTCTGGAGGAGAGGTGTCATCATCGGCTAAAATCTGCACACCAGTCAAAGCTGCTGGGTTATTAATATAAAAGTCAGTTACTAGGAAGCCCGCAGCAGATTCGTCAGCACAAGTCTCTGCAGGGCTGCCTCCATCTCCATCGGCAAAAGCAGCTGTCGCCGATACAGACTTTGCGGTCTCATTCGTTAGACAGGTGGAAACTGCCGAAGCTGCTTGGCGAACACTGTACTGTGCCCGACGATCGGTGGCGTCCTTGATTCTCTCTAGTGGATCAAGAGCAAGTATCACGAGCAAGACTAGAACAGCAATTATCGCTATTACTACCAACAACTCAACTAAAGTAAACCCCTCACTTTGCTCGGGGACTGCTTTCCTGCGGAAAGTAAATCCGTCTTGCTTCTTCCTAGCTATCAACTCGAATTTCTGCATTATTTAATATTAATTTGTTTTAGTGTTCTGGGCCATCGACACGGTAGTTGTAAACGTCATCACCTGGCCAATCGTAACAACTACCAAAGTTGTAGTTTTCTTTTTCTTCTTCGGAAATTTCAGGAGGAACCTCAAGAACAGCCATCAACACATATCTCTCCCCACTACCCTTTAACTTCGTGAAGAAATAATCCTTGTTTGTTCCGCCAAAACTTGGGTCTCCAGGAAATTGATTAGTAGAAAAATAGGGTCTGAGATCATCATCCACCTGTGAGTGTAAAACACTGACAATTCGTCCGCAGCTACCCTTCACCCCAGGGTACTTATTCCCATTTTCCTCGTAGTAGCGCTCGAGAGCGTCTTGGAGCCTGCCTAGATCCGCCTTCCTTGTCTCGTCTTTTTTATTTTTGACAAAAAACACCGGTGAGTATTTTGAGAGTGAAAAGCTAGGGTTGAAATAGGCGTAGACGTTGAGAGCCGCGAAAATAAAGGCAGCGTAGATCAGTATTGAGAGTAAACTAAGGCCCTTTTGTTTCTGTAAATGTTGAGTGTTGAGCATGGCAGGCTAATCATTACAGACTTCATAAGTTGCATCCACACCACTGACCGTTAGCTGAGTGCATTTGGTTATGGTATCGGCATCGCCACCACTTGGATTGTCCAGTACAGCGCCAGCAATGTAATCAATACAATCATCAGCAGCAGTAGTACAACCGCCAGGAGTAGCAGCATAAAGATAGTCTGTACCTTTTGGATCCTTGGGAACTTGCTTCATGACAACTGTATTAGTACCGCTGCAGTCAGGTATTCCCCAGCAAGCCCCACTAACCGCTGCGAAGTCGGTAGCATCTATATAGGAACGCTCCTCATTGAAATAAATTTGCATTGAGGTGCGAATGGCTTGTAAGTCGGTTCGACGACGTGCGTCTTGTGAGTCTTGTATGAGTCTCAAAGGATCAATCGCAATGATAACAATAGTGACAAGGATACCGATAATTGCGATAACGACGAGTAGTTCTACAAGACTAAAACCTTTTTGAGTTTTCTTTGGAAAATAATTTTCTCTTAGATTTATCATCCTAATCTACCATGCCTGGCCAGGTTTGCCTGGCCAGGCAAACGAACTGACTTAGCTAACAAGCATTACCTGCGACTTCAGCGTCAGTTACAGTACCAGTGTTGAAGTTCCAAATGACCGGTTCATGTCCATTAGCATTCAAGTGCTCTACACAAATGTTTTCAGCACCCAAAGTGAATGGGTCTGTCAAGCCTACCAAAGAGCCAGCGTTTGAAACATAGAGAGCTGTTTCAAGTTCAGCAGGAGTGTCACACACTGTGGTAAGAACATCAAACGGATCATTACCTTTGGTTGTTTCCTTCGTTATACAAGCAGCAACCGCAGAAGCAGCCGAACGAACGCTGTTCTGGGCGTTTCTGTCTTGTGCGTCACGAATTCGTTCTAGCGGATTCAAAGCGACGATAACCAACAGAACCAAAATGGCGATGATGGCGATCACAACTAGCAATTCGACCAAGGTAAATCCTCGTTGTTTTCTTAGATGAGAACGTAGTTTGTCTGTCATATACGTTTCTCACCCCCTTTCAAAGACAAAGAACTATTTTGAATATAGAAGTAACAGAGTGGTGGATGGGTTCGGCAGGTCATAAGTTTCATTTAAACAAGCCTAGATAGAAGTCTAGTAATTGGTTTCCTACAAAGAGTGCTACTAGTGCTCCGGCGGAGAGATACGGTCCAAAAGGGACGGCGTCTCCAAACCTTTTTGCACGCACTAAAATTAGCATAACAGAGGCTAGAGCGCCTGTCAAGAAAGCGAGAATGATAGCGACCGCCCCTGCCGGCCAGCCAAGGGCAAGACCAATGAGAAAACCGTACTTCACGTCTCCTTGCCCCATGGCACGACCGGCCGTGAAATAGATGAGTAGGTAAAAGAAGCTAGCCACCAAGCTGCCCAAGAGTAGCGCAAAACCTAATTGATAAAGGTCGTCCCTGACAATTGCGCTAAAGTAATCGGTTTTCAGTAGGTATGGCCCAAGGCCAGCATCGTTTTTTAAAACAATATAAAAACGTATGTTCGTGTAAACAAGATCAAAAATTCGGTAGAGAAGGGTAAGAAAGATAGCCGGGAAGACGATGAGATCGGGAATAATACCCCAAGAAAGATCAGCTGCAGCAATTCCAATAAAACTAGCCACGAGAAGGAACAGGAAGCTTGTGTAGAGAGCGGTATAGAGAGGATCGCCTACTAAGAAAGATCCTTCAAGGCTGTTGCGGACGTAAATCCCGACCAGTAAGAAGCCTATACCTACGGCAGATTCCACTAAGGGGTACCGGGGAGAAATCTTTTTCTTGCAGGCCTTACAGCGCCCCCTCTGGAGAATAAAACTTAGGATTGGGATAAGTTCGGCAGGTCCCAGCGTATGACCACATTTTGGACAGCCAGAGCGCCCTAGAAGGCTCTTTCCTTTAACGACTCGATAGTTCAAGGCGTTCAAAAACGAGCCGACACAGCTGCCAATCACAAAAAGACTAAAAAGGAAAAAAAATTCCATATAATTCTCTTAAGGTGGGCTAGAAGGCTGCGTTCCTAGCTCGTAAAGATCGCCATGGTTACCACCGTCATTTTCCATTAGGCTCGAGTTTTTTGTTGCTTCCAGTCTTGCGCTTAGTTTAAATTTACCTCCTACTCCAACTGTGAAAACATACACGTAAGGGTCCGAATTTAGCGGGTCAATCGGCAACTTAAGGAGTGGCGTTTTGTTGAGTCCCGCGTTTAAGGAAAGGTCTATTGGTACCCATCCAGTTCCACCAACCTCAGTCCTCTCAATCACTTGTGGGGTTTGTCCGGCGATCGAAATAGGCTGGTGACTAAACATTGTCCCACTAGCACAACCTTCGCAAAGTCTCGGATCGGCGGCATTGTTTTTAAGGTAGAATTGAATAGCCCGATCAAGAAGTTCAAGTGCTTCGATTCGTTTTCTATCTCGGTTCTCCCGAAATTTTTCTAATGGGTCAAGGAAAAGTATTCCCACTGTGAGCAGGACAAGCGCGCTAAGAAACACTGTCAGCAAAGTGAGGTTCGAGAAACGCCCCGAGTCTTTTCGCATTTTAGAAGGCCGCAGTAATGCTGTAGATAGGAAGCACAATCGAAATAACTAACAGTCCAACCATGATACCAAGAATGATCATGATGATCGGCTCAAGGGCAGTAGTGAGGTTTTTTACCTGCTGATCAACTTCCACTTCAAAGTAATGGGCTAGTTTATCGAGCACCTCATCCATTTTCCCAGTTTCTTCACCCACTGAGACCATCTGTGGCAAAATTGCTGGGAAAACGTCTTCGGCCGACAGAGCCTTTGAGAGAGTGGTTCCCTTCTCAACTAGAGTTGCCGCCCGGCTCACGGCTTGACGATGAATTGCGTTGGTAGCCACTTCGCCGGCTATTTTGAGTGCTTCAAGAATAGGAACACCGGCCCCAACCAGAGAACCCAAAGTCCGAGCTAGCTCAGTAAGCGAGGTATCTCTATTCAACTTACCCAGCACCGGCAACTTCATGATCAAACTATCTACTAAAAGGGCTCCTTGTGGGGTTTTGCGGTAACGCCTAAAAGAAATGAGTCCTGCGACAATGCCAATGAGTATTAACCACCAAAAACTAGCCATGAATTTACTTGTCGCGATGAGAATAATCGTCGGTAAAGGCAAGTTTATTTGCAAGTTAGTGTAGAGCTCGGTCAGCTTTGGTACTACAAAAATCATGATGATAGCAGTCACCAAGGTCATTGCGATCAAGATAATGGTTGGATAGACGAATGCCCCCTTGACCTTAGATTGAAACTCACGCTCTTTTTCGAGGTTGTCGGCTAATTTTTGCAGGACCGAATCGAGTGTACCAGAAGCCTCTCCGGAACGGACAATATTGATGTAGGCAGCCGAAAACGCATCGGCGTGCTTAGCAAGTGCCGAGGCAAAAGTATTTCCAGCTTGGATATCATCAGCTAAACTAGTGATGATCACTCGCATTTTTTCATTCTCAGTTTGCTTCTGAAGAACAATCAACGAATCGGTCAAGGGCAGACCTGAAGTAATCATAGTGGCTAGCTGTCTTGTGAAATTTGCAATTTGACCAATATTGACACCCTTGAAAAAATTGCCAAAGGAAATTCCCTTTGGCTTTGTTTGAATTCGAATGACGACAAAGCCACGCTCATGGAGAATTTGACTGGCCGCTTGAGGATCGGCGGCCTCGATAAGACCGGTTTTGTTCAAACCCTTCTGATCTTTAACTGTATACTGGAATTGGTCCATAATAACTTATTTGCTTTCCTCTTTTGGTGCTTTCTTGAGCTCTCTCATGAGTTCTTCTGGCCTTAGACTAAAGCTTTGAGCAATTTCTAGGCTAATCTTTTGCTCCTGTACGAGCGTAGCTAGAGAAGAGTCCATTGTAATCATTCCCAGGTTCGATGAAGTCTGAATAATGTTGTCAATCAGATGCGATTTACCTTCGCGTATCACGTTACGGACCGCTGAGTTGGCAAGCAAAATCTCCACAGATGGCCAACGACCACTATTGGTACCGGGAACCAAACGCATCGACACAATTGCTTCAAGTACTTGGGAGAGTTGTTGTCTGACCTGTTCTTGTTGATTTTCTGGAAAGACTCCTACAATACGATCAACTGATTGTGCAGCTGAGTTGGTGTGTAAGGTAGCAAAAACTAAGTGACCAGTCTCCGCAATTGTCAAAGCAGCCTCTATAGTTTCGTAATCACGCATTTCTCCGATCAAAACCACATCCGGATCTTCACGCAGAACTGAACGCAGTGCGATCTCCCAGCTATGGGTATCAAGATGCATTTCCCGCTGAGCTATTAAGCATTTTCTTGATGGGTAGACATATTCGATCGGATCCTCGATGGTGACCACATGAGCACTGCGGGATTCATTAATCTCGTTGATGATTGAAGCAATTGCAGTTGATTTACCGTGTCCAGTTGGACCAGTCATCAGGATAAAGCCTTGACGAAGCTTGGAAAAATTACCTAAAACTTTTGGCAAATGGAGTTCTTCAAGGTTGGGAATTCGGTTCGGGATAAGTCGCAAAGCAGAAGAAAGGTAACCCTTCTGATAGAAAGCGTTGACACGAAAACGAGCAACTTCACCCAAGGCAAAGGAGAAATCAATTTCTTTGTTGGTGAGAAGAAGTTCTTTTTGCTCAGGGCTGGTAAGTGAGAGGACCAGTTTCTCAATGAGTTCCGGAGTTGGGTTGGTATCCTTTGTGACCGGAACAAGTTTACCGTCGATTCTTAATGTGGGGTAGGCGCCCACCATTAAATGAATGTCCGATGCTCCTCGCTTGAGAGCTTCTTCAAGAAGTTCTTGAATTTCCATTTTTGCTTTCCTCCATTATAGACTCAAGTAAATTCATAAATTATTCTTGTGCGATTCTCAGGACTTCTTCTATTGTCGTAACCCCCTCTAAAGCTTTCATATAGCCATCTTGCTTCATCGTCACCATTCCTTGTTCGATAGCTGTCTTCTCAATTTCGTTGGAAGGAGCTCTTTCCAGAATTTGCTTTCCTATTTGGTCACTTATTGGAAGTACCTCAAAAATACCAATACGACCCTTATAGCCAGAATCCCCACATTTGTCACAACCCTTACCTCGAAATAGAGTAAGCTTCTTCTTACCCTCTATTTCAGCAACATCGGCTGCCTCTTCGTCAGAAAGCTTAGCGACAGTTGAATGTACCAGGTTCCCTAGTACTTTTTTGATATCATCTTTGACAGGAGTCGGTGGGTCATATTCTTCTTTACAATCAAGACAAATCTTTCTGGCTACCCGCTGGGCTCCAACGCAGCTCATGGAAGAAGCCAGCAAAAAAGTTTCAGCTCCCATATCAAGTAGACGGGGCAGAGCCCCAGCCGAGGAGTTGGTGTGTAGGGTAGAGAAAACCAAATGTCCTGTCAGAGCGGCCTGTATGGCAAGTCCAGCGGTCTCAGAGTCACGGATTTCACCGACCATGATGATGTTGGGATCCTGACGAAGGAAGCTGCGCAGACCACTGGCAAAGGTTAAACCTGCGGCAGGATTGATTTGAACTTGATTTACTCCCGGAATTTGGTATTCAACTGGATCTTCCAAAGTAACGATGTTGACTCTAGGTGAACTAATTTTTGAAAGAGCCGCAAACAGGGTCGTGGTTTTCCCTGACCCTGTAGGACCAGTGATCAAGATGATCCCATGGGGCCGCTGAATATTTTCCTCGAAGACTTTGAGTGCTATACCGCGCAAACCAAGATCTTGTAATGTCGGTGCTGAGGCAGCCTTTGGCAAGAGTCGCATCACGATCTTTTCCCCGTGAACCGTTGGTAAAGTTGAAATACGCAGGTCCACTGCCGAGTCTCCCAATCTGAAACTAAAACGACCGTCTTGAGGGATACGTTTCTCGTCAATTTTCAAGGCAGAGAGAATCTTTATTCTAGAAACCAGGGCTTCGTGAACTTTCTTTGGCAAAACCAACCTTTCCTGCAAAACACCGTCGATACGGTAACGAACCCTAGTCTTATCCTCCATAGACTCAATGTGGATATCCGAGGCCCTACCTTTAATAGCGTATTCAATGAGAGTAGAAACAATCTTGGCAACTGGAGCCTCTTTAATAACTTCCTCTACTTTGGAAAGGTCTTTGAGCTCTTCCTTGGCTTGGACAGTTCCTTGCTCTTCTAGTGCGGCTGTGACTTCGGTGGTTAAGTTTTGTGAGTATTGATCCTGGATTGCTTGATTAATAAGCTCTTTTGTAGAGATGAAGGGTTTAACAATCGTCCCAGACTTGCGCTCAACAAACTCTGCTACTTGCAAATCCAGGGGGTCTGCCATGGCTACAGAAAGTTCGTTAGTCGTCTTGTCTAAATCAAAAGGTATCAAGACATAGCGCCGGGCGACAGGCTCGGGAAGCAGGTTAAGCACTTCAGCTGAAATCGGTTTCTTAGTGGGATCTATAAAGGGGATATTAAGTAGTTGCCCCTTAGCGGCAATTATGTCATCCGAGGTCGCGAATTTATGTTCAAGGATGACGTCTTCCACCGGACGACCAGTATTGATTGCCTCGAGTTTGACAAGGGAAAGTTTATCGGCTGTCAATTTTCCCGAGGAAGCTAAGATATCCTCGATTCCTTTTTCGTCAGATTGTTCCATTCTAAGGCTTTCGATCCTTTAGAAAAGCAACTAGCCTTAAAAAGAGGCAGTAGAGCAGCCCTAAAGGAGTGGACTCTATCCATTTTAGCCGGTTTTTTGTAAGAGTGTCAATGAAGGCTCTTTCAAAGGAGTCCACTTTTTAGTTAAAATGTTTCTGTTTTGGTTCTTATGCAACTATCTTTATTAATCTGCGGACAAGATAGAGAGACTAGAAAAGGAAAGGCTTTGGAAATTGCTACTAGTCTTTCAAGTAAATTTGATACTCTAACTCTGGAAACGGAAGTCGATGCGGGTATTGAGGCGGTACGAAAAATTCTGGAGAATCTTTCTCGCAAACCCTTCAACAGCTCTTTCACTAGCGTAATCGTCCTTGAAGCACAGAACCTAACAATTGAAGCCCAAAGCGCTCTCTTGAAAACCCTAGAGGAGCCGGCAGCAAGTAATCAAATCATCCTGACTTGTCCCAGTCCCTACTCTGTCCTACCAACGATCAGCTCGCGCTGCCAACAGATAGACCTTGGTACCACCAAACCCACTGAGAAAAACTATGAAAATCTGAACAAAGCTACTCTAGGAGAACGCATCATCCTAGCAGAGACCCTAGACCTCGAAAGCTGGGAGGCTTTTTGGCGAAAAAAGTTGCATGAGGCGATTGGGAAGAAAGAATTAGCCGAGATTGCAACCTACCTGCATCAAATCAAGAAGGCAAAGGAGTTTTTAGGAAAACGAGCCAACCAAAAACTCGTCAAAATCAACCTCATCTTTGACATACCAAAAATAGGCTGATTTATCAGTATATTACACTACCTTAAATTCATTTTTCCTTGCAATTAATCACGCTTGTTTGTTAGAATGAGTAACGAATTTAGAATTGATAATTGATAATTAAGAATTCTGCTTTCTGCATTCTAAATTATTAATTCACCCTGATTTTATGGCCGACAAATACTCAGCAAAAGATATTCAAGTTCTTGAAGGACTTGAGCCTGTACGTAAACGTCCAGGTATGTACATCGGGTCTACTGATCAAAAGGGTCTGGGTCACCTCGTTACCGAAATTATCGACAACTCGGTCGATGAGGCCTTGGCAGGTCACGCCAGCAAGATTTGGATTTTCATCCACCAAGATGGCAAAATTACCGTCATCGACAACGGTCGGGGAATCCCCACCGAAATGCACCCAACCGCTCGAAAAAGCGCCCTTGAAGTTGCCATGACTTACCTCCATGCTGGCGGGAAGTTTGGTGGATCTGGGTACAAAGTCTCTGGTGGTCTGCATGGTGTTGGTGCTTCTGTGGTAAACGCCCTTTCAGAATTCATGTCGGTTGAGGTGAAACGTGAAGGTAAACTATTTTTCCAGGAGTATCAGAGGGGAGAAGCGAAAAAGCCGGTAACCACCATTGCCGAAACGAACTATGCCGATCCAATCAAATCTATCTGGGCTGGCATCAAAACCGGGACTGCCTCTACTTTCCTTCCAGACAAACAAATCTTTTCAATCACCGAAGTGGATTTTCATAGCCTTGAAAAACAAATACGGGAGCGGGCTTATTTAGTAGCCGGTTTGTTCTTTTCCTTTACTGATTTAGCCGCCAATACTCAGAAAAGCTTCTACTTCGAGGGTGGTATTACCTCCCTGGTCAAGCATCTAAACAAGAATAAGCTAGGTCTCCATACCCCAATTACTATCCGCAAACAGGTAGGTGAAGTCGGGGTCGAAGTTGCGATTCAATACAACGATTCATTCACTGAAACGGTAGAAGCGTTTGCTAATGTCATCAACACGGTCGAAGGTGGTACCCACTTGACTGGTTTTCGTATGGCTCTAACACGAGCAATCAATGATTATGCTCGCAAAATCGGTGCTATTAAGGAAAATGAGGAGGGTTTGACTGGAGAAGACGTTCGTGAAGGGTTAACAGCCGTGGTCACAATAAAAATGAACTCAGACAAGCTGGAGTTCGAGGGTCAAACCAAGGGCAAATTAGGCAATGCTGAAATACAGCCAATAGTCAACGCAGCAGTTAAAGAACAGTTGGACATCTTTTTCGAGGAAAACCCGAGCGAAGCTCGCCGCATTATGGAAAAAATCGTCTTGGCTGCGAAAGCCCGCTTGGCTGCAAAAGCGGCCAAAGACGCCGTCATTCGTAAAGGTGCCTTAGAAGGAATGACACTGCCTGGAAAACTTGCGGATTGTCAGGAAAAGGATCCAGCTGTCTCTGAGCTTTACATCGTCGAAGGAGATTCAGCTGGAGGAAGCGCCAAACAAGGCAGAGACAGAAAGTTTCAAGCTATCCTTCCTCTTGGCGGAAAGATTCTGAACACGGAGCGCGCCCGACTCGACAAAGTCATTCAGTTTGAAGAAATCAAGGATCTTATTATTGCTCTCGGGGCAGGAATTGGGGATACCTTTAACATTGAAAAGATTCGCTATCACCGTATTATTCTCATGACTGATGCCGACGTTGACGGGGAACACATCCGTACACTTCTCTTGACCTTCTTTTTCCGCTACATGCTACAGGTAATAGAGAAAGGCTACCTCTACATCGCAGCCCCACCTCTCTACAAACTTACTCTAGGTAAAGAGGAGCTTTATGCATACGACGACAACGAAAAAGATAAATTACTTGCCGAGAGAAAAAAGGAAGCCAAGACAGTTTCAATTCAACGCTATAAGGGTCTGGGTGAAATGAACCCGGAACAGCTGTGGGAAACTACAATGAACCCGGGAAATCGTATCCTCAAGCAAGTGAACATTGAAGATGCCGCCAGCGCCGATGAGGTTTTCAATATGCTCATGGGTGACGAAGTACCGCCTCGAAAGAAATTTATCCAATCGCACGCCAAATACGCTACCCTAGATATCTGATATGGCCGAGAACGAAGAAAAAAATGAAAATTCACAAATAGGTGAGCTTCAGATAGTTGAGATCGTTGACGAGATGCAGCGTTCTTATCTCGACTATGCGATGAGTGTGATAGTCCAGAGGGCTCTCCCAGACGTTAAAGACGGTTTGAAGCCAGTTCACCGACGTATCCTCTATGCCATGAACGAGATTGGGCTTGCCTATCCGGCAAAATATCGCAAGAGTGCAACTGTTGTCGGAGAAGTCCTTGGAAAATATCATCCCCATGGTGATGCACCCGTTTATGATGCCATGGTCAGACTCGCCCAGGATTTCGCTATGCGCTATCCACTCGTTGACGGTCAAGGGAACTTTGGCAGCGTCGACGGTGACCCACCAGCGGCCATGCGCTACACTGAGGCAAGACTAGCTGCCATTTCCGATGAGCTTTTAGCCGATATCGAGAAAAATACTGTTGGCTGGCAGGAAAATTTTGACGGTAGCCGCAAAGAGCCAGTAGTTCTTCCGGCAAAACTACCCAATCTACTTCTTTCGGGTGGAAGTGGAATAGCAGTCGGAATGGCCACCAATATCCCTCCTCACAATTTGAATGAAGTTTGTGACGCTATTATTCATCTGATTAATAACCCAGAGGCAAATGTCGAAGAGTTGATGCACTTCATCAAAGGACCAGACTTCCCGACCGGGGGTTCCATCTACGATGTCAACGAAACCATGGCTGCCTACGCAACTGGCAAAGGTAAGATCGTTATGCGAGCTAAAGCCGAAATCGAAGAAGATGGGGCAGGACGTTACAGTATTATCGTTTCCGAAATTCCCTATCAAGTCAACAAGGCTCAACTTATTACTAGAATTGCTGAGCTCGTCCGAGAAAAAAAGCTCGAGGGAATCGCTGACTTAAGGGATGAATCGGATCGTCGTGGAATGCGTATCATGATTGAGTTAAAGCGCGATGGGCGACCACAATACATTCTCAATCAACTCTACAAGCACACTAGCATGCAGCTAGCTTTTAACGTCAATATGGTTGCTTTGGTTGATGGAACACCGCAAACTTTAACTCTAAAACGGGTATTGTCCGAGTACATCAGGCATCGACAAGCGGTAGTTACTCGTCGGACCCAGTTTGAACTTGATCAGGCAAAAGCCCGCGCTCACATTCTAGAAGGCCTCAAGATCGCTCTTGACCATCTGGACGCGGTCA
>Ga0247727_10004318_pt1 | contig 30241 bp, 30 predicted proteins | sample WisWelCaveWW1625_FD_202498 | JGI IMG/M metagenome (GOLD analysis project Ga0247727, IMG submission 202498) | Biofilm microbial communities from Wishing Well Cave, Virginia, United States - WW16-25 | ecosystem: Environmental > Aquatic > Deep subsurface > Groundwater > Cave microbial mat | place...
CTAGGCAGAGGCCGTATATAGTGGTGTGGAACATTCAGGCGACGCCATATTTGCCTAATAACATTCAGCCATGTCTGTATTTGGTGTGCGCGGATTGGTATGCAATTGCCCTATCATACCGCAAGGCTTGTATTGAAAAGTGGTTTGTTTTATACTATCGCAAAGTAAGCATGTATGGATGATTTGAAAGAGTATCGAAACCAACTCATTGATGCAGAGCAAAAGGCTCAGGATAATTTTGACAAAACAGTTTTGTCGTTATCAAGTGGGGCGCTTGGTATCTCCTTTGTTTTTCTCAAGGATATTGTAGGTGACACTCCTGCCAGTATTTCGTTGTTAATGGTTGCTTGGATAAGTTGGGCATTAAGTTCAACTTCTGTTTTGATTTCTTTTTACATGAGTCATAAAGCTCTACGGCATGCCATAAAACAAGTCGATTTCAACAAGATAAGAGAAGAACATCCAGGCAGTTGGTATGACAAATTCACAGGATTTCTCAATGGGTTCGCCCTAATTCTGTTCGTCGTAGGTCTATTCTCTATGATTTGGTTCATAAAAATGAACCTGGGAGGTTAAAATGCCAGACGATAACAAAGCTAAGGATTTGCATGAAGTCCAAACACCAAAAGAGAAAGGAGAACGGTTAGACGAACTTGGGCAAAGAGTTATGCCACCTCCACCTTTGCATAAGGCAACTCCTGATGATGCAACTAAAGGACAAAGAGTTCTTCCACCTCCAGCCCCGCCTTCTCCAGTCGCTCCTTCAACACCTCCACCGCCTGCACCGTCATCCTCAGATGCTCCATCAGTACCTTCACAACCAGCACCGTCTTCCCCATCACCACAACAACCTGCACCTCCTGCATCAAGTAGTGAATCAGACCAAGGGGACTCGAGTTAAATAACTCCATTGCCAAAACCATCCCATCTCGTTATAATACAAATCCTTCGGGCGGGTAGCTCAGTTGGTTAGAGCACTGCTTTGACATAGCAGAGGTCGTAGGTTCGAGCCCTATCTCGCCCACAGGGTAAGTAAACAGGGAAACAAGTAGACAAGTAAATTGAAACGCGATGACCGAGACGAGTACGTGGTCAAGTCCCTGACAGGGAGAAGAGATCAAGATTGAGAGTCTCTTCAAGGGAATATCACAGAAAACCACTCGCGAGCGCTGAACAGAACGTAGGGGCGAAGCATACCTTCGGGTACGATGTGCTTCGCCCGTACAAGTAAGCGAAACGGTTGGCTCCGTTAGAGGCTGAACGAGACGTTCCAGGCAAGAGGAGATCCCTCGCTTTGCTCGGGACAAGTCGGGTGGAACCGCGTGAATCAAATTCTCGCCCCGTGTTGGGTGAGAATTTTTTGTTTAATCGTAAGTAGAATTCGGAAGTCTTCGTAACGAATTCCCGTCGTGGAGACTCCAAAAAAGACTTCCGAATTCTGCCTAAATAAAGAAAGGAAGCGAAAATGGCACAACAAGTTCAGGAAAAATACGAGGAGTCCCAACTCTATAAGATCCGTCACTCGACGGCGCATGTCATGGCGCAGGCTGTGCTGGAGATGTTCTCCGATGGGAAGATCACGATTGGTCCGCCCGTGGAGAATGGGTTTTATTATGACTTCGATCTACCGCGCAATCTCACGCCCGAAGATTTGGAATTGATCGAAAAGCGCATGAGGCAGATCGTGCAGGGCAAACACGAGTTCAAGAAAAGAGTCGTTTCGGCGGAGGAGGCGCGTCAGATTTTTGCAAACCAGCCTTACAAGTTGGAGTTGATCGAAGGACTCGAAAAAGGCGGACTCGACGAGTATGGGAATCCGCTTAAAGAGAAGCCCGAGATTTCCATTTATCAACAGGATACATTTGTTGATTTGTGCCGCGGTCCTCATGTGCAAACGACAAAGGAGATCAAGCAGGACGCGTTCAAGTTGATGTCCATTGCGGGCGCGTACTGGCGCGGCGATGAGAAGAATAAAATGTTGCAACGCATCTATGGCACAGCCTGGGAGAATGCACAGCAACTCAAGGATTACCTCCATCAACTGGAGGAAGCCAAGAAGCGCGATCATCGCAAACTTGGCAAGGAACTCGAAATCTTCATGTTCGATGATGAGATTGGTCCTGGCTTGCCGCTGTTCCTTCCGAACGGCGGAATCATGATCGAAGAGTTGGAAAAACTCGCCAAAGAGATGGAAGACAAGGCAGGTTATGTGCGCGTCCGCACGCCGAACCTGACGAAGGAGGATCTGTTCATTCGTTCAGGGCATTTGCCGTATTACGCGGAGAGCATGTACCCGCCCATGGAACTCGAAGGCGTGAAGTATTACGTCAAACCGATGAATTGCCCGATGCACCATAAAATCTTCGGCTCAAAGCCGCGCTCATACCGCGACCTGCCGATTCGCTTAGCGGAATACGGAACGGTGTATCGCTACGAGAAATCGGGTGAATTATTCGGCTTGATGCGCGTCCGCTCGTTGCAAATGAATGATGCCCACATGTACGTGACGGAAGACCAGTTCGAGCAGGAGTTCATGGGTGTGATCGCGCTATATCACAAATACTTTGATCTGTTCGGTATTGAAAAATATGTGATGCGCCTCTCCCTGCACAGTAAGGCAGGTCTCGGAAAGAAGTATGTGGACAATGAACGCCTGTGGCATAAAACGGAAGAGATGGTGCGCCGCGCAATGACGAACGGCGGTGTGCCCTTTGTCGAAGTGGAAGATGAAGCCGCCTTCTACGGTCCAAAAATTGATGTACAGATTTGGTCCGTGATCGGCAAGGAATTTTCGCTCGCCACGAATCAAGTGGACTTTGCCCAGCCCGACCGCTTCGATTTGAAATATACAAACAAGGATGGACAGGAGGAAGTGCCGCTGTGTATCCATCGCGCGCCGTTATCCACGCACGAGCGGTTGATCGGCTTCCTGCTCGAACATTACGGAGGCAACTTCCCGGTATGGCTTTCACCGGAACAGGTACGCGTTATTTCAATTACGGATTCTCAAAATGAGTATGCAGAAAATATCGCAAAGCAACTCCGCGAAAACGGAATCCGCACCCATGCAGATTTATCGTCGCAACGCATGAATGCCAAGATCCGCTCGGCGCAGTTGATGAAAGTGCCGTATATGCTCGTGGTTGGAGATAACGAGATGAAGGCTGGGCAGGTGTCCCTGCGCGTGCGGGATGGAAGCCAGGAGAATAATATTCCGCTGGGTGAGTTTATGTCACGCGCGAAGGATAGGATTGCTAGGAGAGCCGCGGAGTTGTAGCGTATGTCGTTGCGAGGAGGGTGCTCTTCCCGACGAAGCAATCCCCTCATCGAACAGGGGATTGCTTCGTCGCAAAGAACGCTCCTCGCAATGACATGAGGCGATTTATTGACGATTCCCCTGCGCTCATGGTATTATTCGCCCACTCAAAACCAGCCATCGGCTGGATTTATCATGTAATAGGAGAAGCATATCAGCGCCAACGAATTTCGAGTCAATGAAGGCATTCGGGTTCCCGAAGTCCGTTTGATAGGACCCAACGGTGAAAATGTTGGAGTGGTTTCGATAAAGCAGGCTTTACAGATCGCCCGCGATGCCGAAATGGATGTTGTAGAGGTTTCCTCGAACGCCACTCCCCCGGTTTGCCGCGTGATGGATTTTGGCAAGTTCATTTATGAGCGCGCCAAAAAGGAAAAAGAAGCCAAGAAAGCGCAGACCAAGATTGAGGTCAAGGAGATCCGCCTGCGACCCAAAACAAACGAAGCGCACCGCGGTTTCAAAGTGGACGATGCACGCCGTTGGCTGTTGCAGGGCAACAAAGTCCGCGTGACGATCAAGTTCCGTGGGCGCGAAATGGATTATCCCGAGATCGCGCTGGAAGACTTGAAAGAGATCGCCGCGGCGCTGGCAGATGTCAGCGTGGTGGAGCAGTCACCTCAAATGGAAGGTCGTACGATGCTTGTGGTGCTGGCGCCCGGTAAAGTTGCCGCGAAAAAGAAAGAGAAGACCGATCAGGCTCCGGCTGAGAAGGAAGCGGAAACCTCAATGACGCCGGGGACGGCGTCTTGAGCAAAGCAAGTCCCAAAGATGTCGAAGAGTCCGCGGGTCAATTCGTCCCGCGGTTTTGCTGTCTATATAGATTGCCAAGCCCCATGCTATTACCGAAATTTGGATAAATAGTCATGGTTGGAAATAAACGCAGCGCTGCGTAATTTATTTGAAAGGAGAAAACAGCAATGCCTCGCAAAGCAAAAGCTGGCGGTAAGATCAAGCTGAAGACCCACAAGGCGACGTCGAAACGATTTCGCTTGACCGGTTCCGGCAAAGTCGTGCGGACAAAAGGCGGCAAGAGCCACTTGCGCCGACGCACGTCGAAGCGCACAAAGGCGCAGTTATCTGAAATGCAATCGGTGAAGGGCACCAAGATCATCAAGCGCATCAAACGCCTTGCGCCGAATATGAAATAATGCCGCGTTCGCCACAGAGCGCACAGAGAATTTGAAAAAAATTCTCCGATGACTCAGTGACCTCCCCTGGCACCGACCGCCAGGGCAGGTGTGTGGCTAAGAATCGGTTCCTGTAGTTTCCAAATTTTTAGTTGCGGCTTTCGGGTGTACACAACTGGTAGTCCTGAGCACAGACGAAGGATGCCGACGCCCGCGGGTTTGTCCCGCTCTCTGCCCAAAAGGTGAATGAGGAGAGCGGGATCGCAGGAGATAAAAAATGACTCGTGTTAAGGGAGGCCCGCAAGGGCATTTACGTCACAAGAAAATTTTGAAGATCACGAAGGGACAGCGCGGCGCAAAGCATCGCCTGTTCAAGCGAGCCAACGAGGCTATGCTCAAAAGCCTGTGGTACGCCACCCGTGATCGCCGCGTGCGCAAACGCGATCTGCGAAAGTTATGGATCGCCCGCATCAACGCCGCGGCTCGCCTGAATGGAACCACCTACAGCAAATTGGTGGCGGCGCTCAAGAAGGCGAACATCGAACTCAACCGCAAGATGTTATCAGACATGGCAATCCGCGAGCCGAATATATTCGCCGCAGTGGTTGCGAAAACGAAGTAAATTATTGTAGGTCACGTTTAAAACGTGACCTACAACTTTAACGGGGGTAAAATAACAATGGCAGGGAATTCGCATCAATAAGAAAGCGTGCAAACATGGAATATATGGAATTGGAAGTTTATTCCCAATCAATCAACCGCGGCGTGATAAAAATGCCGAGCCAAAACTTTCCAGGCCTTCTTCTTCAAGGCGAGACATTGTCAACTTTATTGCGGCTTGCCCGATCAATTCACGAAAAATCACAAAACACATCCGACACTGAATTGATTGACATTTCCGTCGAATTGAGAGATATTCTTCAACAACTGGTGGGGCATTACGAATCAACCTTAGGCAAACATAATATTCCCCTTCCATATTCCACGGTTCAAAAGTAGGCTCGCATTTTCAAATGAGCACAATTCTTACCGAACAAAAACTTGCATCGAATCAAATCATCCAGATCGTTCAGGGAGACATCACCATCGAAGAAGTGGATGCCATCGTCAACGCGGCGAATGAACATCTGCAACACGGCGGCGGAGTTGCATGGGCAATCTCAAAAAAAGGCGGACCAGCGATTCAAAAAGAATCGGATGAGTGGATTCGACAGCATGGCCCCGTCCCCCACTCGCATCCTGCGTGGACCTCGGGCGGGCTCCTGCCTGCGAAATACGTGATCCACGCTGTGGGTCCCGTCTGGGGTGATGGCGATGAGGATAAAAAATTATCCGATGCCGTGACAGGTTCCCTGCGCGTCGCTGATGAGTTAAAGTGCTCTTCGATTGCACTACCCGCGATCTCAACGGGCATCTTCGGCTTTCCAAAAGACCGCGCGGCAGGGATCATTTTCTCTGCGATTGAGAAGTATTTCGAAAGCAATCCATCCAATCTCAAAGTTGTGAAATTGGTTCTGTTCGATCAATCAACTGTTGATGTGTTTATCAAATCATGGCAAACCAAGTGGGGGCAATGATCACGTCTTCACAAAACTCAAAGATCAAACTTGTCCGTGCCTTGCTGGGACGCGCGAAAGAGCGACGTGAAGCCAACGCGTTCGTGGTTGAGGGTGTGAGATTAGTGGAAGAGGCGGAGACTGGAGACTGGAGATTTCAGTTTGTGTTGTATGATGAATTCCTGAATGAGCGTGGAAAGTCACTCGTCGAACGTCTCACGTCGCGCGGCGTGGATGTGGAGAAAGTCTCAGAAAACTTGATGCAATCCTTGGGCGAAACCGAAACCCCCCAGGGAATTCTCGCAATTCTCCAATTCTCCCAATTACCAACCCTTCGACAGGCTCAGGACGGCGTTCCTAATTCCCCCAATTTCATCCTCATCCCCGACCAAATCCGTGACCCTGGGAATCTCGGCACATTACTAAGAACCGCCGCAGCGACAGGCGTTCAAGCCGTATTACTTCCTCCTGAAACGACAGACGCATTCGCTCCTAAAGTCCTCCGCGCGGGGATGGGTGCGCACTTTCGATTGCCAATCCATCCCATGAAATGGGACGAGATCGGGCAAATGAGCAAATCAGCAAATCTGCAAATGATTCTCGCAGACATAGATGGACAATCCTGCTGGGAAACAGACCTCCGCCAGCCATTGGCATTGATCGTCGGCGGTGAAGCGGATGGAGCAAGTGATGAAGGGCGGAAATTGGCTACGCAGAAAATATCCATTCCAATGGCTGGAAATGTGGAGTCGCTGAATGCGGGAGTCGCAGGGTCGGTGTTGATGTTTGAGGTGGTGAGGCAGAGGAGCAACCCGTTGGTCGAGTAGGGCGAAGCCCGTATCGAGACCAACACGTACCATCAAAACAAAAGATTACTTGAAAAGCAGTGGTCTCGATACGCCCTCACTACACCTGCACTGCAACAAACGCAGTGCGGCGCAGTGTCGTTCGGGCTACTCGACCACCGATGGAAGAATGATATGAAAATCCGATCAATCACCTACTTTTGCAATCCCAAATATCCACTGGATGAAAAGGCCTTGCAAAAGGCAGGGACATTTCTATCCGAAGCCAAAGCCGCGTATGAGGCGGCGGGATATGAAGTGCAGACAGTGCGGCTGGCAACGATTCCATTCCCAAATTTATTGGGCGTAGAACAGATCAATAAACTACCCGAACTTACAAGTCAAATCGCTGATATCGCTCAACAACTCAATATTGGCTATGTTTCACTTGGACCCGCTTTGCCAGAATTTCCGCGCAGTTATGAAGTGATTCCCGATGCCATATTTATGTCCAAAAATGTTTTCTTTGGCGGCGTGATGGCAGATACAACGCGCGGACTTAATCTCGCCGCAATTCGCGCCTGTGCGGATGTGATCGTCAAGTCTGCGCCGATTGATCCGAATGGATTCGCCAATTTGCAATTCGCCGCGCTGGCGAACGTCAAGGCTGGCGCGCCGTTTTTCCCCGCCGCGTATCATGACAAGGATAAACCTGCCTTTGCAATTGCAACCGAGTCCGCTGATTTGGCAGTTCAGGCTTTTGAAAATGCAAAGAGCATTGAAGAGGGCAGAAATAATCTTGTAAGCGAGATCGAAAAGCACGGAAAGAAACTTGCTGAGGTTGCCAAAACTTTGAAAGTTAAGTTTTACGGAATAGATTTCTCCCTCGCCCCCTTCCCGGACGACGCGCATTCGCTTGGAAATGCAGTTGAAAAGATGGGTATTCCGAAAATAGGATTGCATGGTTCTCTCGCCGCGGCCGCCATCCTGACAGAAGCCATTGACCGCGCGGACTTCCCTCACACAGGCTTTAACGGATTCATGCAACCGGTGCTAGAAGATTCTGTCCTTGCAAAACGCGCCGCCGAAGGGACTCTGACCATCAAAGACATTCTGCTTTATTCGGCTGTGTGCGGAACGGGGCTGGATACGATACCGTTGCCCGGAGATACAACTGCCGAACAAATTGTGCCGTTGTTGCTTGATTTATGCGCGCTGGCATTGCGACTCGATAAACCCCTCACCGCGCGGCTGATGCCAATCCCCGGCAAAAAAGCAGGCGATGAGACCAATTTTGATTTTGGCTTTTTCGTGAATAGCAAAGTGATGAAACTTGACTCGGCAGAATTGAATTCCCCATTCAATCAAAATGAAGTTTTGCAAATCAAGAAGCGATAGTTCAATGGTGGTCGAGTAGGCGGCGGGGGCTTGATACCGACTTTATCTTATTCAACCACCGCCGCCGTATACTTGTACCTGCATGATTTGCTTGGCAAATCATGCAGGTGTCGAGACCCAACAAATAACAAAAATTCCTTTGATTACATGGTGGTTTCGATACGGGCTCGACAGTCACTCGCCCTACTCAACCACCAAAACCACCCAACAACCGAACTATCCAACTATCAAACTATACTTTCAACTTCCACATCGTGAACGGCTCATCGAAACCTTTTACCTCCCCGGTAAAACGACTCAACACATCGGGCTTGAGGCTTTGTGCGAGAAACTCCTGCACTTCGGGGTCATCGTGGATCGCTTCGGAGAAGATCAAATCCCCGCCTTGTGAAAAACCCGGCAGGCGCGCGGTGATATTCACCGTCGAGCCGAAATAATCCAAACGATCGTTCAAATTCACAACGATGCACGGTCCTTTGTGCATGCCAACTTTCAGCCACAACATTGGGTTGCCGCGCTCGGCGATCTTCACCTGCGCCTTCCACACCGCGCGCAACGCCGCCACAGGATGACGGAACGCCGCCATCACCGAATCGCCCATCGTCTTGACAATGGCGCCGCCCTCTTCTGCAATCGCCGATTCCAACACCGCAAAATGTTCGCGCACGCGTCCGAAGGCAGGCGCGTCGCCGATGTTGCGATACAAACGCGTTGAATCGCGCAAGTCTGTGAACAGCAGTGTAATCGAACCCACAGAGATTTCCTCGCCCGGGCGAATCACTTCGGTTGCAAACAAATCGCGGAACACTTGCAGCGCCGTCACGTCTGCCGCGGTCGCGGCTTGGTCGCTCCACGCGGTGCGCTCCAGCTGAAAGGTTTGATCCTCGTCCGTAGCATTGATCAGGTTCAGGGTGGAGAGAAGCGAGATCCGTTGTTCTTCGGACTGCCATCCGTATTGCGTCACGCGCAGGTCTGCTTTCTGCGTCCCATCCCCATCCGCAAACAAAGAGGCAGAGCCTTTGACGTTCAAGGCGCGCAAGGAGTAACGCCCGGGTTCGAGTTTGACATTCACTGGCAGTGAATGTAACGGCGAGATGGTTTGAGACATCACCACATGCGGTTGCAACTGCGGGCTTCCCACACAAAACGCCGCGCTGAAATCAATCGGGCGCACAGAGGCATTGGGCCTGAACACCACTTCGATATTGTGATCGAAGTTTGTCCTGAAATCAATCTGACAGGTGGCGCAATGAGAATTGCCGTGCACCTCCGCCAGGTTGCTGTGACCTTCAGTGATGCCGCGGCACGAAGGGCAGAGCAAATCCCACGACATATCCAAAATACCCGCGCGCGTGGCGCGCAAACACATCTCAAGAACTGCGCGCCGGTTGGTGCGCCAGCGGTCTGCCAGCACGTACGGTCGCACGCGCTGGACGGACAGGTCATCTGCATGATCGAGGAAATCTTCGAGACGCGCCAGCAGTTCGGGATGCGAACCCTGACGGACCACCGCCTCACTCTGGCTCTTGAACCTGGCTCGTCTACCCGAGCCGAGTCCATGCTGACGCGGCTGTTCGATCAGTTGCGGCGACGATTCGTCTTTGCTCACAAGACGGTCATACGCACGGAACGCTTTTTCGAATCGGTTCCTCGCGATGACGCCGATCGCAAACGGGATGCCGATGCGCGCAAAAATATTGCTTGTGACCATGATCGAATTGTACGTGATGCGCGTCCCGCCCTCGGGCAATGGATCGAGGTTGACAGCCACGCGCATTTCGTCGAGCGGACCCCTGGTGTAACGGCGCGCAACGCCAAACGAATACGGGTAGGTCCACTCGAACGGTTCCTCCTCCCATTCCACCCTGAGGATGGGGAGTTTCATACGCAAGCGCTTTGTGCCTTTTACATTCGACAACATCTCCACTTCGGGCTGACCCGTGTCGTGGTTAAAACGATTCGTATCTGACGCGAACCGCCAGATCGCTTCGGGTGCAGACTTGATGTCCCATTGCCAGGAGAAGTTGAATTCTTGAGCCATGATGGATGGATGAGTATGAACGCTTCAATTTTACAGTCAACAGCATAAAAATACCATTGCACTCTCAAGCCAAAGTTACGAATCCATTAACAGGACATTAACTTCGACGAAATTGGCTTATGGTATAGTAATCACATAACTTTCGCCCTGAGCGGAGGTCTGAGTGAATACGAAGACCGTAGACGAAGGGCAAGTTGTAAGTGCGCCTCGTCTGCGGTGCAACGAACGCACCTCCGCTCGGCGCGAATAAAATTTCATGCCCGAAACCATCCTCATCGTCGAAGACGAACCCGCATTGCGCGACACCCTCACCTACAACCTGAAAAAGGACGGCTTCGCTGTCGAAGCCGTAGGTGACGGACGACTCGCGCTCGAATCCGCCCGCAAATTAAATCCCGATCTCATCATATTGGACATCATGCTCCCCGAACTGGACGGCTTCGAAGTGGCGCGCATCCTCCGCAAGGAGATGATTGTTCCCATTCTCATGCTCACCGCACGCGACGATGAAATTGACCGCGTCGTCGGTCTCGAAGTGGGCGCGGACGATTATCTGACCAAGCCTTTCTCGATGCGCGAACTCATGGCGCGCGTCAAGGCGCAACTGCGACGGGCGCGTTTATTGCGCGAAGAAGTTGCCAAGACCAAACCCGAGAAACAGCATGAAACCTTGAAGTTCGGGAATCTCATCATCAACCTCACGCGTCAGGAAGTGTTGTTGAACGACGAACCGCTCCCCCTTAAGCCGCAGGAATATCAACTACTGCTATTCTTCGCCGAACACCGAGGGCAAATGCTTTCACGTGAATTCATCCTTGAACGCGTCTGGGGCTGGGACTTCATCGGCGACAGCCGCACGGTGGATGTCCACGTACGATGGCTGAGGCAAAAGATCGAAGAGGAAGCCAGCGACCCGAAGCGAATTGTCACTGTGCGAGGCGGGGGGTATCGGTTTGAGGGATGAATGGAAGAGTAATTGGTAAGTGGTAAATTACCAATTACGAATTACCGAGATGAACTACACTACGATTATCGCCTTCATCATTTTTATGATCGCCGCGTGGTATGCGTGGCGATATTACAATTTACGCAGGGAGTTAAACAAGTATGCAAATCATCTTCGGGGACAAAATATCCACACCGAAATCAAGGGACTTGAAAATCTATCCAGCGCGGTCACATCGCTTGTTTCAACCTTCAACCTTGAACATGCAACCCTCAAAGCCGAACGCGCCCGCCTCGCCACCGTCCTCGACCAGATGACCGACGGTGTGCTCATTGCTGACTCGTTGGGCATCATTCAATTTGCAAATCCTGCCGCGGGCAGGCTCTTTCAATCATCCAATCCGATCCGTCACAGCCTCACCGAAGTGATTCGTAATCACCAACTCGTCGAAGCATGGCGGCGTTGTCAGCAAACCGGCGAACTGCAAAGCGAATCAGTCGAAGTGCCCGTGCGCCATCAATATCTGCAACTCGTCGTCATCCCCGATCAACATGCAAGCGGAAGCCTGCTGTTCGTGCAAGACCTCACCCGTATTCGCCGTCTCGAAACCGTGCGGCGCGATTTCATCAGCAACCTCTCGCACGAACTCCGCACGCCTCTCGCCTCCCTCAAAGCCCTCACCGAAACGCTTCAAGATGGCGCGCTGGATGACCCGCCCGCCGCGCGTCATTTCATTGACCAGATCCAAATCGAAGTGGACGCGCTGACTCAAATGGTGACAGAACTCCTGGAACTCTCGCGCATCGAATCGGGCCGCCTCTCTCTGGACCTTCAACCTGCCGCGCCCTGTGATCTGCTTAACTCTGCCTCCAGGCGAATGCAACTGCAAGCCGAACGCGCGGCGTTGAGTCTGCGCGTGGAATGTTCAGAGGATCTCCCAAAAGTAAAAATTGATTCGCAAAGACTGGAACAGGTGTTGGTCAATTTGATCCACAACGCGGTCAAGTTCACGCGCGCGGGGGGAGAAGTGCTTCTCGAAGCAGAGGCAGGTAACGGCTTGGCCCCCTTCGGGGATTATATAAGATTCGCTGTTCGGGATACGGGAATCGGAATCCCGCTTGAGGACGTCCCAAGAATCTTTGAACGATTCTATCGAGTTGATAAATCCAGAGCAGGAAGTGGCACAGGTCTTGGCTTATCAATTGCAAAGCACATCGTTGAGGCGCACGGGGGAAAGATCTGGGCGGAAAGCGTTGAGGGGAGTGGAAGCGCGTTTTACTTTTCGATTCCCATTATCTAAACTATCTACAAATTTCGGCGCTTGCTATTTTTATCCCACGCAGGTTGATGCGGGACAAAATGATTCAACGACAATGAAAGTACTGCCTATTACATATCGTTGATGGAATCATCAATTCAATACTTCATTGTGATATGTTTGATTAATTATTATCTATCTAATTTGCAAAATTTTTAAGAATCTCATCATCAAAAAACCTTTACATAAATCAATTAATAGATACAATTTATATGGTTGCATGATGTTGTTACATGATTCGATGAATAGAATCATTGAATCGATAACAAATAAATCCAACGTATGATAAACATGCGACACAATCGTGATAACGCAACATAAAACATTACCATCTCGATTGATTGAAAAGAAGAAAAGGACTCGACATGTATCTCTGTGTATTATCAAGCATACCTGATGACCCGAACGATAAACCATACGATCCATCGCCGCACATGAATGGATTCAAATGGAAACATCATCAGGTGAATCCAAAATATGTTGAAAGGCAGATCCGCGAACTGATGAACGAAGGCGTGGATGTGTTCTTCAACCTGTGCGATGGCACGCCCGATGACGCGCTCTCCGGTATTGGTCTCGTGCAGATCATGGAAAAACTAGGCGTGGCATTCACAGGCGCTGATTCAAAATTCTTTGACCCATCCCGCCAGGAAATGAAGTCTTACGCAAAAAAAGCAAACGTCCCCGCGCCGAATTGGGTGATGGTGGACCGTGTGGAAGATGTGGAACGCGTTGCGAAACGATTGCGCTTCCCCATTCTCGTCAAACCGCCACATGGGTATGCCAGCGTAGGTATCACACGCGATTCACGCTGTGAGAACGTGGAGCAACTCAAAGCGCAGACCGAACGCGAGATCGAATTGTTCGGGCGCGCGCTTCTCGAAGAATTCATCGAAGGACGCGAGTTTACCTGCCTCATCGCGGAAAATCCGGATGACCCGAAAAACCCCATTTCGTTCAAGCCAGTGGAATTCATCTTCCCCGATGGTGAATCGTTCAAGCATTATGATATGAAATGGGTTGATTACGAGAAGATGTCTGTTGCGCCAGTGAATGATAAGCGCATCGAGAAGACGTTGCGCGAACAAACGAGCCGCTTATTTAAATCCATGAACGGAAATGGCTACGCGCGCTGTGACTATCGCATGGATGCCGATGGAACAATCCACATGCTTGAGATCAACCCGAACTGCGGAATTTTCTACGCGCCCGATGAACCGGGTTCAGCAGATTTCTCGTTGATCAACGATTCCGTTTACAACCATCAGAAATTCCTGAAGTTGATCATCCGCGCCGCGCAGAACAGACGGGACAACATGCTCGCTACAAGGATGAAGAAACAACAGGTGAAGAAGCAACGCGTTGAGCAGATGGCGTATACGTAGTTCAATAGACAGTTATCAGTGAACAGTAATCAGTGAGCGGACGTTTCGTCCGCTCATTTTGTTTTATTAATACTACGTGTGATGTATAATGACGAATGACTGAAGGTTGGGAGATATAAATGCTCTCTATATTATAATAGACGCATAACGTATCCGAATCCGCGGAGAAAATCTATGTCCCGAAAGACCAACACAATAACTGCCTGGTGGTTTGAGATTGTGGTTTTGATCCTGATCTCGGCTCTCGTATACGCCATGGATATTGGACGCGCCTCCTACTATAGAGATGACTGGTATTACGCGTATGATGGATATGTCGCTGGTCCGTCAATTTATCACGAGATGTTCAAATCCGACCGTCCGGCGCGCGGGGTCTTTTTCGAGGCATACTATATTCTCTTCGGTCCCAATGCTCTTCCGTACCATCTGGGTATTTATCTTTGGCGTTTGTTGGGGGGCTTCGGCGCGCTGTGGTTATTCCACATCCTTTGGCCGAAGCAACGCACGACGAACTTTGCCTCGGCGCTGATATTCCTTACCTACCCGGGCTTTCTGTGGTGGGTGGCTGGGATCGAGTACCAGCCGATGGTAGCCAGTTTGTGCCTGCACGTTTTCTCGATCGCATTGACTCTCAAAGCTCTCCAAACTCAGCGTTGGATTCCACAAATTACTTTGGTCACCGGCGCGATCCTGACTGGATGGGGCGCCCTCGCGCTGGTAGATTATGCCATCGGTATGGAAGTCTTTCGTATCTTGTGTATCTTTCTGCTCGTCTCCCATTCTGAAAACGTCTCACCTTTGACCCATAGGCTGGTTCGGACCATTCGAGCATCTCTTATCCCTCTCATCATCCCCTTCGGGTTTACAGCATGGAGGCTCTTCGTGTTTGCAGGAGACCGCAAAGCCACAGACATCGGTTTCCAATTGGGTATTTTGTTAAGCGCGCCGTTTGAGACGAGTCTACTATGGGGAACGCGGCTCCTTCAAAGCGTCTTGAATGTCTCAGCCCTGGCATGGAGCGTCCCTCTTTATAATTATTTCTTCTCCATGAACTTTTCTGATCAGTTATTCAGTTTACTGGTGGGAGCATTGGTTATTATCTTATTCCTTTTTGCAGTTTCGTCAATGCGGGATAAAGTTGCAAATGATGACCCAGGCAATCCTGCGCCGGACAAATGGCAGTGGGAAGCGATCTGGCTGGGATTTACAGGCGTGCTCTTCGGTGTATTGCCAATCGTCACTGCCAATCGCTATATTGTTTTCCATGCATATTCACACTATGCCTTGCCTGCCTCGCTCGCAGCCGCCATTTTGGTGACAGGGATAATCTTCTCCTTTGAATCAAAGCGCGCTCGTATCGTTTTGGTTTCGTTGCTCATTGGAGTATCTGCCCTGACGCATCGGGCTGTTTCCCTTAATGCAGTGAACGAGGAGCAGATCATTCGCGATTTCTGGTGGCAGGTCTATTGGCGAGCCCCCCATATCCGTGAAGGCGCCACATTGGCTGTAAACTATCCATCCATTGATTACGGCGAAGATTCGGATATCGTTTGGGGACCGGCGAACTTCATGTACTATCCCGAACAGAGTCTTGGGACCGATCTGGTCAAATACAAACTGGCTGCCACATCCATGACGCGGGAAGGCGTCCTGAACGTCATTATGGAGAGCCGGCGCGATGCAAGACCTTCTCGCAGTCACACCATGTTCCTCAATTACCGCAGGGTATTGGTGATAAGCCAGCCGTCCACAGCCGCGTGTGTGCATGTCATTGACGAGCGCTGGCCCGATATCTCAATCCACGAATCTGCTCAAGCCATTGTGATGTTCCCTCACTCAAAAATTGAAAATGTTCTGACTGACCAGATCATCTCTGCTCCACAATCCTTTGTTTTTGGCTCAGAGCCTCCGCACGACTGGTGCTATTACTACCAAAAAGGGGATCTGGCCCGCCAGCAGGGTGACTGGGAAACGGTTGCAAGGCTTGGTGAAGAGGCTGAAGAATTAAAGCTTATGCCAAAAGATCTTGTAGAATGGATGCCATTCCTGCAAGCCTACGCTTATCTAGGCGACAAACAAAAAGTAGAGTTGATCTCAGCTCAATTGAGCGGCGACAATTTCTATATACCTCAAATCTGTGGTATGTCTGCTCGAATGAATGAAAATGGATATCCCCTCCCATCGCAAATGATAGAGCTTGTTGATGGATTGTTCTGTCAGCCAGAGCAATAATATGAAATCAAGACCAACCCGGCACAACAACTCATCGGACGATTCCAAAGCGACAGCAGACCAATTGCTCAAGACATTGTTCACCCAGGCGAAAGCGCAATTCGGTGATGCCGTCAAATCATTTTGGTTCTATGACGGCGACCTGTGCCCAGCCTGTTTGGCGCGCCCAATTGGAGTGATAAAAATCAAAGGCAGGGATGCGCTGGCGATCAATGCCTTCATCTATCGCGAGCGCGGCGTGTTGATCGGATACTTCCTTTGCGAGACATGCGCCAAATTTATTTTCAAAGAGGCGCAGAAAAACCCATTCAAACAGACGCCCTTGCACAGCGACATCGAACAGAACTTGACCGCCGCCTATCACAAGCATTTAGCGTCGCTTGACGCGTGAGAGTTATCTCACATCCAAAGACTTCCGAAGTCTGTCATTACGAAACCAAGTCAGGGAGTCTTCCAAAAGATGTTGCCACGGCGCCACAGCGACGCTTCCGAAGTCTGAGTCCACTCACCTGCTTTATAATTCGGGGACAATTACCAATTACAAATTACCACTTACGAAATACGCAGTACGCAATACTGCTCACTGATAACTATGTCGCTGATTACTGTAAGTTCCCTCTCCAAATCCTTCGGCGCGGAAGACATCTTCGCCGGGGTTTCATTTACCGTCGCCAAGGGCGCGCGGCTCGCACTCGTTGGTCCCAACGGCATCGGCAAGACGACTCTCTTGCGCATCCTCATCGGACAGGAAGAACCCTCATCGGGAACCGTTACACGCGCCAGGAATCTTCGCATCGGCTATCTCTCACAGGAAGCGGACTTTGAATTAAAAGGCGTGTTATGGGACGTGTGCCTTGAGCCGTTCGCGGACCTCATCCGTATGCAAGGGGAGCTGGAGAAACTTGAAGGCGAAATGTCAGACCCGATTACATCGTCCCCGCAGGGGAAACGGGAGCACCCTGAAGGGTATCTGCGACAGGCATTGGTCCGGTATGGAAGCGTGCAACATGAGTTCGAGCGGCGCGGCGGATACGTCTATCAAGTCCGCATCAAACAAGTGCTCACAGGTCTCGGCTTCGATGTACCTGATTTCCATATGTCGCTCGATCATCTCTCCGGCGGGCAACGCACGCGTGCGCATCTTGCGCGTCTGCTGTTGTCGAATCCAGATTTGTTGTTGCTCGATGAGCCAACCAATCATCTCGATATCAAAGCCGTCGAATGGCTGGAAGGTTATCTGACGCAATGGGAAGGCGCGGCGATCATCGTTTCGCATGACCGTTATTTTCTCGACCACGCCTGCAACGCGTTGCTTGAGATGGCAGTGAGCGGCTCGGAATATTATCGCGGCAATTACACAGTCTATTTGAACGAGCGCGAGATCCGCTGGAACCATCGCTTTGAAATTTTTGAAAGCGAAAAGGAAAAACTTTTAAAGGAACTTGAATACATCAAGAAAAATATTTCGGGGCAAAACACATTGCAAGCCAAAGGCAAACTCAAACGGCTGTCGCGCGTTGTGCAGGCAATTGAGCAGGTCGGCATGGATGCGGCGGTCAACACGAATTGGTCGCAGTTGGATGTGGGGACGACGGCCAGCCCGTTCAGTGTTGATGAAGCCGAACGACGCGTGCGCGCGCTTCGACCTCCCGTGCGCGTCACGCCCGACCTTCACCTGCATCTGCGTTCGACGCGTCGCTCTGGCGATTTGGTGATCCGCACGAAAAATTTGAAAGTGGGCTTTCCCGACAAATTACTTTTTCGCGCGCCTGATATTGACCTGCGACGAACAGATTGCGCGGCATTGATTGGACCAAACGGCGCGGGCAAATCAACCTTTCTGAAGACGATCCTCGGTTCTCTCACACCACTGGCTGGTGAAGCGATTCTGGGAGCGAGTCTACACGTTGGCTATTTCGCCCAAGCCCACGAGGGACTCGACCCCGAGAAAACCGTTCTCGATGAAATCCTTTCAGCATCACCAATGTTGCCTTATCAAGGACGCGACTATCTCGGCAAATATCTTTTCTCTGGCGACGACGCGTTCAAACTCGTGTCCATGCTCTCGGGTGGCGAACGCGGACGATTAGCCTTAGCCAAACTCGCACTGCAAGATACGAACTTGCTATTGCTCGATGAACCGACAAATCATCTCGACATCACGTCACAGGAAGTCTTGCAATCTGTGTTGGATGCGTACAAAGGAACGATTCTTCTTGTCAGCCATGACCGTTATTTGATCGACGCGCTCGCGACTCAAATCTGGGAGATTGGCGGGCAGACTTCCGAAGTCTTGGAGACTTCGGAAGTCTTGAGAGTCTTCAATGGAACATATTCGCAGATGAAAGAGGAAAGAAGGAAAGAAGAGGAACGCCGCGTTGCCCAGCAATCTCCAACACTTGCACCTGGCGCAAGTGCAGGTGTTCTCAAGTCTCCAGTCTCTACTGTCCGCAAAGCACAAAACACGAAAATGAAAGAGGAAAGAAGAAAGATCGCGCAATTACAGGAACTCGAAGACACCATCGCAGAACTTGAAACGCAGTTGGCTAATTTAAGCACACAACTGGAGAGTCCGTTTGTGAAGGCGGAAGAAGTCCGCAAAATCGGGACGGAATACGAACGCGTGCAAAAGGAGATGGATGAGAAGTTAGGCGAGTGGGAGAAGATGCAGGGGTAATGTTGTGATTAACTTTTCTTATTTGGGATAATTTGTTTTCTCACTTTATCTATCTCAGATAATACATTATCCAAACGCTCTGAAATCTCAGCAATGCTTTTTTAGATTTTTCCAACCCATTAGGGTCTGTTTGATCTATAAAACTTCCATAATCAGTAACAAACACTTCCGTCAAATCCCTTATTTTCATCAACTCAAAGTCTATGTTTTGACAACCAGGTGGAGGCTTTACAATTATCTCTAATGAGAAATTTTTGAATTCTGCTCCATTCCATACACTAAACATTCCCATTAAGAGCATCATTGTATTCACGCCCCATTGCTTGTCTCGAAAGAGTTTGGGCTTCTTCATTGCTTCTTTATTTTGCTCGAAAAATGATGTTAAGATGTTTTGATAAGAAGCTAAAGCCTCCATGACGTTATCTACGTAAGTCATCGTTCTTTTTAACCCATCAGGAGACATATCGAGGCTAGAGTGATAAAAACCCTTCATTTTGTTTAGTGCCGCAAGCAGTTCTTTAGCCTCCCCGGGTGTTACTAATTGAAAGCCACAATGTGGACATTTGAAGTTGGTGCCTTCTAATTTTCTGTTGCAATTTGGACACGTCGTCATTGTTTATTCCTTTCTCCAAAGGCGATACAAAGCTAACAACTGGCATTTTAACACAAACCGAAATAGGTTTTTCAGTATAATTATTGAGTGTAAGTACAATAATATTGGAGGCAAAAATGAACGACACAACTGGTCCTTTCATAATACTTGGCATACTTGCTCTATTTGCAATTCTAAAAGGTCAGTTTTGGGCATTTCTGTCCATGTTGGGAGGAACCTTTATAGGGCTCCTTTTTGGCATGAACTTTGAAGACGATCTTCTCGGGTTTTTGCTTATCGGTGCTGTGATTTACTTTGTTGGCAAATTTATTGGAAATACAATAGCTAAGCGCAGTACTGAAGCGAAGCCTTAATTCCTTTCTTTCTGTAATTCTCTTTATACACGGAACGTTACTATAAATCGTGATGTTTCTTCGCGCTATGCCGCAGCAATGACGTAAAGAATCCCATATGCCCCTCCTGCAAAGACTTGAACGCATCATTCCAAATCAAACTTCCCTCAGACTTGAAAAAAGCCATCGCGGTCGCGCCGCCCGTCATTGCGAGGAGTCGCGAAGCGGCGACGTGGCAATCCCCACCACCGCGAGGGGATTGCTTCGGGCGGACCCCGAAAGAGCATCGGGGCAGGCGAACATCGCCCTCGCAATGACGTAAAATGTATCACTTTCGATGCAATACTTGCGGGCAGATGTTTGAGCTGTCCGCGGAAACGTATCATGGCGCGGGCGGGTGGTGGAAGCCTGTGAGCAAACGATTAAGGAGTATTCATGGACAAACGCGTCAAATTCGACTTCGAGATTGACTTTACAAATGGCGGCGGAATTCAGGGGCAGGATTTTCGGCTGGACATTGAAGGCGATGATATTTCAGATGATGAGTTGGCTGAATATATTGTCAAGGATATGCGTTTGCTGATGGTTGGAGATGTCCGTATTTTGAACAAGGAGATCATTGTTGAGAAACATAAACGCCAGCCTGATCTCTGCCGGTCAAGTGATCAATCTGCCCGCAAGCAGTAGTGTTCCTCTTCCCTATTATGATCCCGCTCCTGCATACCCGCCCTATCCTGCTCCAGTCACGGATTCTTACTCAACCCTGAAAATTGCCTCTAAAAACGGATTGTATATTCGAAGTGAGCCCGGTGGGGCCATCATCGCATCGGCTCTTGACAAGACAACATGGAAATACAATCAAGCCTCCGTCTTTACAGATGGAAGCGAGAAGGTATGGGTGGAAATTAAGCTCGGCCAGTGGGTAAAAGGATATTCCACGGGATGGATCCTGGTTAAGGATCAGCCTGGAAGATATTTTACCGATCCACAAATAAAATAGATCGATAGACCGATTTGATCCTTTTCAGGCGAGCATGGCAGGAAATCTGCCGCTACTCAAAAGACAAGCCCCGACTTTCTGTGGGCTTGTCTTTCTATAAGGATCTTTACGGCAACAAATAGGATCTATTGAAGCGGACTCTTGACAAATAGGCAAACTTCGATATAATGTCAAATAGATAAACGTCAATATGAAATCCGCCACCCCTCTCATCTGTAACATGAACGTGTTTACACCAGCCGAGCGCGAAAGCCATATCCAATCCACAGCGCGTCTTTACCAGACCCTGCGGGAAATACGTGATGCAGAAAATGGATACGAGTTTATTTTCCCAAACGGGAAAGAATCCATCACGAAGCTGGCAGAATTCATTTCGAACGAACGGTTGTGCTGTCCGTTTTTGGAATTTACATTGAGAATCGCGCCAAATGATGAACCCATCTCTTTAACTCTCACGGGTCCTGAGGGCACACAGGAATTTCTGCGCGAAGAATTCAGCGAAGCATTTGCATGAAGACCACTTTTGATCCCGTCCTCTTTGCCAAAGCGATTTCAGACGACACCCGCCAGAAGATCATGAGCGAGTGTTGTTGCTGTTGGTGTTCCGTCAACGAGATCGTTGAAAAAGTCGGCTTTACTCAACCTACGATTTCACATCATCTTGCGATCCTGCGCGACGCGGGGCTGGTCAACATCCGCGAAGAGGGGAAGCAAACTTTTTATTCGCTGAATCAGGACCAAGTCGCGTATTGTTGCGGGCAGTTGATGGTCAAGTTTGCGCCGGAGGAGAAGGCAACACAGGTTGTCCTCAAGACCTTTTCATAGGGATTCTTTTTTTGCCAAAACATATCGATATGTATCTATATAACGAAAGGAGGTGAGCGCGATGAACGAGTTGGAAGTTCTGTGTGAAGAAAGCGGCTGTTGCGGCGGTGGTTGCTGTGGCGACGGAGACGGGTGCTGTTAGTTTCGCCCGTGTAAATAAAATAACAGGCTGAGGTATTGATCAACCTCAGCCTGTTATTTTATAAGGCAACTGCTCATGATCAGTCTTCTGATTCGCCCAGGGATATTTTTAGTTTGGTATCAAAATCCGGCATGATGTCATCCACGTTTCGGATGTCTCGCACCAGTAACCCGGAAAGACCAATCAAGGTTCCGCCTATGCCACACAAGAGAATCATCAACGCAAACCCTGAGCCTGGACCTGTGCCAACGATCCAACCAAAGTACGTGGCTAATCGCCCCCCTTCCTGCATCGCCGGCTCGAAAATGCTGGCGCCAAAGAAACCAGCCGCCAGCGGGGTTAACGGAATCATCGCCAGGGAGAGAAACTCACTGGCTGAAAAGACACGACCCTGTAAATCAGGCGGGACTTTCGTCTGCAAAAATGTATCAATCGAAACATTGACAACAGGTTCAAAAATCGCGTCAATCACTGCCGCGATCACCCAAACCCAAACAGCCTGACCGATGCTGAACAAGGTCAAGCCGAACAGGCTCGAGAGAATCCAACCCCAAATGATCGCCCGGACGGGGCGTCGAATGCCGCCTACCGCGCTGAGGAAGACCCCCACTGCCACCGCCGCAAATGCGCCGGCTGATTGGGCGGTTCCTGCCGCGCTGGGGTCCCCTCCGGAGCGCAAGGAAGCCATGGTGAACAATGTTGTGACCGACAGGGCAACCCCTGAAAAAAAGTTCCCAAAGAAGAAGATCAGTTGCAAGCCAAGCAATCCCGGGCGTTTCAAGATGTATTGAATTCCATACATCGCTTCCTTCAGGAATTTGTTGTGCGCTCTCTCCCCTTCCACGGTATGAGGAGTTGACGGAACATCAACAAACAGCAGAGCGCCAATTGAAATGAAGTACGTCAGCAAATTAATCGTCAAAATGCCGCTGAGTCCAATATTCCTGATCAGCAATATGGCAAGGATGGGACCAAAGACCGCAGGCGCGTTATCCAGCAGGGTCATGAACCCGTTGGCGCGCACATATTGTTTCTTGGAAACCATTGTGGTGATCGCGGCGGAATAGGACGGTGTCTGAAACGCAGAACCTATCCCTTGAAAAATCGCGGCAATATATAAATGCCAGATGTTCAAAATTCCCGCCCTTTCGAGGAAGAGCAGGACGGCTGTCGCTGAAAGCGACATGAAATCGTACACGAGCATCATGGATTTGCGTTCATACCGGTCAATGAGCACCCCCGCAAACAAAATCACAAGCAAATATGACCCAAAGAAGATGGACTCCCAGGAACCCAGGGCGTTTCCGCTTGAATCGGTCCTGCTCAGAATCCAGGCAGGGAGGGCAAAAAATGTAATACTGGAGGCGATGCCTGAAACCATCTGGCCAAGCCAGATAAAGAAAAGACCTCTCAGACCCTTCGGGCGGCGTAAAGGAATAACCCAACTCATGATGACGTCTCAGGGGGAGAATAACACAGCATATATAAGAAAACAACCCTGTAATTGGGTTGGTTTCTTATAAGGTCATTTCAAAAACAGTTTGGATATTTTCAGGCAGGCTGTGCTTTTGCAAGCGTATCGTGATCGGGCAGAATTGTTTCCGCGTTGCGGATGTGGCTTACGAAATATCCGGCAAGCCCAACAAACGCAGATGCAAGCCCGCAGAATACGATCAACAGCCCCATGCCAGAACCCGCGCCCGTGCCAACCAGCCAGGCAAATGTGGAGGGCAGACCCGTCCCGGCGCGCGCGGCAGGTTCAAGGACGAAGTCTGCGAGAGCGCCGCCAAGTATCGGGGAGATGGGGTTCGTTAACCACGCGATCAGGCGTCGGGCAGAAAAGACGCGGCCCTGTAAGTCCGGCGCGACTTTCGATTGCCAGATCGCCTGGTTCGATCCGTTCACCAGAGGGATTACGATGGACGTGATTGCCATGCCTGTAATCCAAACGGGGAGACCACCGGCAAATCCAATGATCGCCATTCCGATGCCGCTGATGATCCATCCGAACAGGACGCCATGCGCGCGCCGCTTGAAACCTCCCCACGCGCTCATGAGAACGCCTCCCACTACGCCGGCAATTGCTCCTGCCGATTGAGCGGACCCAAACATCAGGCTGTCTCCTCCTGAACGCGAAAGGATCATGGGCGCCACTACCGTAAAGGCGATGCCTGCAAAAAGATTCCCGGCAAAGAAGATCAACTGCAAACCCAAGAGACTCGGACGCGCAAATATATATTTGAAGCCGTACGCGGCTTCCTTGAGCATGCCTCCCTGCGCTCGCGCGCCTTCTTCTGTTCGCACAGGCTGAGGCACATGGACGATCATCAATGCCCCAATCGCCAAAATAAATGTGACAACATCAAATACGAGGATACCAGTGAGTCCAATGACCGGAAGCAACGCGCCTGCAAGAAATGGCGCGATGACACCGGGACCTGCTTCGATGAGCGACATCATGCCATTCGCGCGCCCCAACTGCTCTTTCGGCACCATGGTTGAAATTGCGGCGGAATACGCGGGCCATTGGAAAGCCATGCCCAAACCGTAAATAATGGAAGCGCCGTACAAATGCCAGTACTCAAGGATTCCCATCGCTTGCAGAATTAAAATGGAAAGCGTTGCAATGCCCGCGGCGATGTCGCTGACCATCATCATCATCTTGCGGTTGTACCGATCCACCCAGACGCCCGCGACCGGAGAGATCAATAAAAAGGGAGTAATGAAAAAGACCTGCATGGTTCCCATCGCGAGCGCGCTTCCCGTCTCCTGGAACATAAAGATTGTCAGCGCAAACTGACTCATCGAACTGGCAAGCACCGAAACGATCTGCCCAATCCATACAACCGTAAAACCAAACATCCCGCTAGGACGGGTGGGTGCATTTTCCATGATGTCTCCTCTATTTTTGGCGATTACTCAACGTAAATTTCAACGTGCTCGCCATCTTCCTCGTCCGTCACGTCAATGATCTTGCCGGTCATACCGGAGCGCAAGGCTTCCATCACATAGGACATGTCCACGCCTTCCACTTCGGGAGCAAAGTGCGCTCCGATCTTCAACCCCGCATCCACCAATGCAAGCGGAATCTGCACAGATGCCTTCGAGCGGCCCGAACGCGTGTCAGTGACGCGGATTCTCAGCCATTTTGCGCCGCCAGGCATCCCCGGCGCGCGAGGCGAAAGCGGACGTCTCTCGCTCAATGCCGCGAGCAGTTTCGTCCCCTCCTCTGCGCTGAGTTTCCCCTCTTCGATCATCTTCAAGATCTTCATTCGTTCTTCACTGGATGCCATTCTTACCTCCGGATTATGATTGCATTAAGCAGTCGCAACTGCCGATTCTTCTTTCAATTGCTCATCCGTTTTACCCTGATCGTCTGTTTTGGGAAGTTTGAACTTCAACCAGATCGGAATAATGGAAAGCAATAACACAGCCGCCGTAATCGTGAATGGAAATTGCGGACTCACCCGATCCCACAATTGCGCGCCGATCCACGGGGCAGGCAGGGAGACGAGCCCCAAACTGGTTCCAAACAAACCAAATGCCGTGCCGCGCATGTGCGCTGGAACGGCCTTGCTGATCAAAGATGAATATGCCGGCGTGAGGATGCCAACGCCCATGCCTGCCACGCCCCAGCCCACGTAATAAAGCCACTGATTTCCCTGGGGGATGTTGATCAGGATCAACAACGAACCTCCCAACAGCGCCATGCCCGTTGCAATCCCAACCCGCTCGCCTGCTTTATCTGAAAGCCAGCCGCCAGGGATGGTGATCAACATCATACAGATTCCAAAAACAGAAGTGACCCAGCCGATCTGCTGAAGCGACAGCCCGCCGATATCCTGCATGTAAACCGGAAAGAGACTCTCTGAAAACTGGAAAGAAATGTCACGCAACCCATCCGTCAACAAGATCCATGTGATGAGTCCGCCTGAAAAGATCATCCCTATCATGGTGCGGAGATTGATCTTAAGGCTGTCAAACGAAAGTTTCTGATTCGCCGGAGCGCCGCCTTTCGCCGCTTCGCGCGCCATACCCAGACGCATCACCATGGCGATAAAGTAGAAAATTCCCGCGACGAGCAACATCAATTTGAAACCATACGATCCAGCCAGCCAGCCGCCCAGCGGAGGACCAACAACTGAAACGATCATGAAAATGGCTTGCGAGATCCCAAACACTTTTCCGCGATTCTCCTCACTGGAATGTTCCGCGATGAACGCGTCGAAACTGGGTCCCACCAACGCGCGCGCCACGGAACCAATTGCCACAGCCAGCAGGAGCCACTGCCATCTGTCGGCTGCCACTAGCGGAATAAAACCGATCACACCGAATACGCTTCCAATCGCAATGGCGCGCAATCTTCCGAGGGAGTCGGAGATCCACCCGCCAAGAATTTGCAGGAACAAGGGAACGATCTGCGCGAGCGTGAAGAATAAACCGATCTGCGGGATGGACGCGCCCAAATCCTTGAGGTAAAGCGGCATGAACGACTGGTACATGTTCCCGCCAATGTTCGCAAAGATCATCGCGGTGAGAAACAAAATCAGCAATCCGCTCAATAGCGGTTGTTTTTTTATTTGTGTCATTTCTCTCTGTTATCCTATATATACCTGCACGTGTTCATCGTCGTCATCCACGTTGATCATCAATGGCTCATTCGAATGTTTCGTGGCTTCGATCATCTCGGCAATCGCCTGTCCTTTCCCCCTGCCCAAGCCGCTCATGTTTTGCCCAAACGCGCTGAAAAACCATCCAACCAAACCAAGCGGAAGGGGAAACCCAAGTGTGATATGTTTTGGTCCATCGCCAGGTTTCGCATCGCGCCGATCCACATTGATATAAATCCAGCGCGCAGACCGTCCGCCCGAGCCGAGCGCGATCAACAACACGCCCAGCATCAACGGCAGGATCATGCAATAAAACCAGAAATTTGCGCCGGCATTTTGCTGGATCGCATAAATGATCCACGCGCTCAATACGGTGAACAGGATTCCCACCCACAGAGGGATCAACGCAAAGCGGCGCGCGCGCGATTTGATCTGATCAAACTCGGGAGCCTCGGTTCGTCTCGACCTGCTCGACGCATCGCTTTCGTAGCTGTGGCTTATTCCCGTTTCAATGACTTCGATCTCCGCCTCGGCATTTTCCTCGTCGTCATCAAGCGCGCGCATCAAACGCGCGGCGTTCTCTGCCGAGATCTTTCCCTCTTCCACCATTTGCAAAATTTTCTTGCGTTCTTCCGAAGACATTACCTGCCTCCTTCCAATGCCGATAGCAATTGCTCAGCCTGATCTGCTGTGATCTTCTTTTCTGCCAGCATTTTCAAAATCGCCATGCGTTCATCTTCCGAGACAGGCTCAGAAGGCGGGGATGGTGGAGTCGGCGGCTTGGGCGCTCCGCCTAAATCCAAATTCCAGCGGCCTACAACCAGCCCGCCTTTCCCGCGGCGCACGTGACGTTCGGCATGACGTTCCGCGCGACGGGTGGCTTCCTCCACGCGTTTTGCCGCGCGCGCCGTAGCCTGCTCCACCTGGCGCGAAATACGTTCACCAAAACCAGACCAATCGAAATTCAACCCGGCAAAGTTGCCGAACTCATCTGCTGAATCGCCTGCGTCTGCACGGTTCGAGACGCGCACTTCGCCGCCAGCGTTCAGGTTAATTTTTGCAGAGCCATCACCCAGAGTCACAACGCGTTCGGTTGCATCGTCATTTTCAATGCCCTGCCAATCCACGTTAATTTCATCGCCGCGCATGGTGAGCGTGGCATTCGCATTTTTTGGCAGGACGAGCAGAATATCATCACCGGCATGGATGGAATACTCGGCATCCGCTTTCGGCTCGAGATACACGACCACATCCTCCCCCACATTGACCCTGATATCGCCGCGCGCGCCGCGCAGGGCAAGGTCATCCGCCACCGAATCGATCACCACGTCGCCGCTCACATCATGGATGGAAATATCACCGTGCGAATTTTTCACATACAGGTTCCCGTTCACTGCGCGCATGGACAAATCGTCTGAAATGGATTCAATGGTGACATTGCCCTCCACATCCCGAAGTGACATGTCGCCATGCGAATTTTTCACATACAAGTTCCCCTTTGCGCTGTTCAGGGAAAAGTCACCCTGAATGGTATCCAGTGCAATCGAACCTGCGTCGCGAATGGAAAGATCGCCAGCCACTTCCTTGATCTCGCAACCGCCCATCACGCCGCGGATCGAAGCGTCTCCACCGATCATTGTGAATTCGAGAGAAGCGCCTTTGGGGACGCGCAGGGACAGGTCATCGCTCGAGAAAACAGAAACAGTTTCACCCGTCTGCTCGAAGCGGATTTCGTCATCATCGCCTTTGATGAGGAGATCGGCGCCGTCCCAGCCCACAACACTGAGGTCGCCTCCAACTGATTCAATTTTTATCCTGGGCGTATTTCCAACAGAAACAGATTTGGACATGGTTACACCTCCTCGCCGCGCAACATGTGCATGGCGTCATCGGCTGAAATCTTTCCGGCTTCAAGGTCTTCAAGGACGTTGTTGCGTTTTTCAGGGCTGATCTCGATGGGTTCTTCCTTGCCCGGTTCAAAACCAAGCGCGCGGATCACTTCATGCAAACGGTTTCGAATCGTCGGGTAGGATACGCTGAGCTCCTGCTCCATGCGGTTGATCTTGCCCTCGCATCGAACGAAGGTTACGATAAAATCAAGATGTTCAGCAGTGAGATGCGCGATCGGTCCGCCGGCGAAGCGCCCTTCGATGGACGTGTCGCAGGACGAACAATGCAGGCGCGTCACTTCCAATTCAGAACGGCAGACCGGACAACGAGTTGGTGCGGCATACATGGTAAGTACCTCCGTTTAAAGATAAAATCACTTTTGAAATTCAGGCTCGAAAAATTTTAGATTCGCCCGAGAGAAAAGCAAGCTTGCTGGTTTGTGCGGAAGCAGAATATCGTTTGTGCAATTTCCCGCCTTTGGCAATCATCCAGTTTCCGAGCGCGTCCAAAAGATGAGTGATTTCAGACTCTGGCTTCATCATCTCTTCTTTGAGGATAAAAATTCTGTCTCGTTCGATTTTCTGGCTGTTCAACTCAACCAAATGATCAGGATATATGTAGTTCATGCCATTTTCCTTGATTTTCAAGAAAATTGAGGTCAAAATCAATTTTCAACAGCACTTTATCATTTTTCACAACTACATTTTACTCATTATTCATAATTTGTCAAGTGTAAATCAATAATATGAATAATGAAATTGATAATATTGAAGTTCTGTTCAATAAGTTGAATTTTCGACATTTGGAGTGCAAATGATCCGTTCACTATACCATTCGCCAGGCAAGCCTATACGCAAAGACATTCCGCCCGCTGAGTTCCCTAAACTCATCCGTGATCGGCGCGGGCTTCTCTGGGTGGATTTTTCCAGCGAGCCTCCTGAATCATGCCTGCCTATTTTTCAAGCCTTCGGTTTCCACCCACTGGCGATTGAAGATGCCTTACAACAAACCCACGCGCCAAAACTCGACGATTGGGGGGATTACCTCTATATCGTTTTGAACTACATGAGCATCAAAGAGAACGGTAAATCGTGGAATACCGACATTGATGAGCTCGATGTTTTTCTGGGACAAAACTACATCGTTACCCACCACGATCTTCCCATCCCCGCCATTGAGGAGACCTGGTCAGCATGTGACCGCGACCCGCGCAACGTACAGGATGGGGCAGATCATCTTCTTTATAAAATAACAGACTATCTTGTGGCAGGATATATGCCAGCCGTGGAAAAAATTGACGACGCCATTGACCAGATCGAGGACCAGGTCTTCGACAAACCCTCGCCTCGGACTCTCGAAAGGCTGTTTGCCCTTAAACGCGTTTTACTCGCTATGAGGCGGATCCTGCTCCCTCAACGCGAAGTGTTGAACAAACTCGCCCGCGACGACTACCGGGTGATTGATCCCAAAGACCGCATCTTCTTCCGCGATATTTACGATCATCTAGTCCGCCTGCACGATCTGAACGAAAGCCTGCGCGATCTCGTCAGCGGCGCGCTGGATACGTACCTGTCCGTCGTCAACAACCGCATGAACGACATCATGAAAACGTTGACAATCATCACTACCTTCTTTATGCCGATCACATTCGTCACCGGGTTCTTTGGCATGAACTTCTTCGAGCCGGTGGCGAACCTCGTCGGCTGGACCGATCGCCAGGTATTTTCAGTCACATTTGCCATCATGCTTCTCTTCCCATTTGGCATGTACCTTTGGATGCGCCGCCGCACATGGATTTAAAGAAAGACTTCTTGCGTAAGAACGATTACCCAGCCACAGAGTTCGCAGAGTACCATGAGAAAAGCTCATTTTCTCTGTGGCAAAGAGGCTTGTGCAAGAGGTTAAAGTTGTATCCAAATCGGGCTTGACACAGAACAGACGTTCGGTTATTATTCATAGCACAAATGAGCGAAGAATGCCCAAATTACGGGCAGGAGGCTGCTATGATGATGGTACGAAAAAGTAAAGGATTAGGAGAGCGTCACCAA
>Ga0247727_10004319_pt1 | contig 30240 bp, 46 predicted proteins | sample WisWelCaveWW1625_FD_202498 | JGI IMG/M metagenome (GOLD analysis project Ga0247727, IMG submission 202498) | Biofilm microbial communities from Wishing Well Cave, Virginia, United States - WW16-25 | ecosystem: Environmental > Aquatic > Deep subsurface > Groundwater > Cave microbial mat | place...
CTCGATCTGCAGCGCCACAACGACATCACGATCCTCTCACCAGAGGACCTGCTCGCGCGCCTGCGCGGCCAATGAATGTGTTCCCTTATCGACACCGGCCCAACTTCAGTGACGCTTGCGCCCCCCGCACTTGCCGACCTCCCGACGCCGGCGTTTACGTGCGCCCCTGAGCACCTGGCGGATCAGCTTGGATGTGGGGCCGTCGTCGAGGAAGCGGGCGCGCCACGTCAGCTTTACCCCTACACTGCTGTCGGGATTGTTGCACTGCCGTCGACGGTTAGAGTGTGCCACGCCGGGACGGCGACGCCTCGGTGCGACACCCGTCTTGTTTACCATACTCGCAATGCTGGCATTTGCGGCGAACTTGGAATTCTTTACGCGGGCCTCACCTCCTACGCCACCAGGCACTGCCGTAGTGCTGGACGTACTTCCGACCCCAGAAGTCGGTCTTCTCCCTTGACGATCCGCAGGGAATGCCAAAGTTGTAGTGCTGGACGTACTTCCGACCCCAGAAGTCGGTCTTCTCCCTTGACGATCCGCAGGGAATGCCGAAGTTGTTGTAGTGCTGGACGTACTTCCGACCCAAAAAGTCGGTCTTCTCCCTTGACCATCCCATGAGCCTCCTCCCAAGCTAGGGGAAACCCTCCAAGCCTTGATCTTTTCTAGCTGGTGGTCAACCCACCAGTCTTCACCCACCAGTCTTCAGGGCCAGCGCCCCGAAAAAGCGTAGGATGACGACCACTGGTGCATCGCAACGAGCGTACACTTGCGACGGTCAGAAGTGGGTCACTTTGAGACCACAACGGCACGCTGCGCGAGGTGCCTATCTTCGTCTCTTGCACCTCCGTCAGCGGACAGGCGGCTGGATGGCAAACCTGCGTCCCGGTGACTGCGGCGCCCATCCAAATGGCGGCTGGTGACACGACTGTTGGGTCTTCTAGGGCCTTGTTCACGATCAGTCCGCCGGGCGACAGGACATATCCCCTAACGGCAACGGATTTTTGCGATGGTGTTCCTGACCTTTGAGAGAGCCATGTGGCGCGATGCGAGCTAATGCCTGGTCTTCTGATAGAGCGCCCCGGCTTGGCCCTCGCCGGTCGCGGCTTTCTAGCCCTTAATGTTGATCTTCACGACCTCGTCGAGCGTCACGTCATCGCGGCGGCGATCGTAGAGCTGCGTTGTACGCACCGACGCATGGGCCGCCATCACCTTCGCGTTTTCCAAGGTTCCCCCGTTCTCAAGGTACGTCGTGATCCCCGTGCCGCGGAACGTGTGATTGCAGATGTGGGTCTCCAGCCCGGCCGCTTCCGCGCGCCGCTGCACCATCTGCCAGGCCTCCACCCGCGTTAGTCGGCGGCCGCTCAACTCTGGCTCGCCCCGCCCGTAGGGCCGACGCTTGAACGACTGGAAGAGGCGAGTCGACGCCGGCGCATCGTTCAGCCCCGCCGCGTCCATATAATCCTCCAGGTACCCTTCGAGCGTGTGGTGGCACGGCATATCGTGAACCTTGCCGCCCTTCTCGTGCAAGCGCAGCCACAGCCGCTTTTTCTGCCGGTAGACCTCACCCACGTCCACGCCAAGCGCGGCCGAGACGCGCGCGAAGGTGAATACCATCACGCCCAGCAGCGCGCGATCGCGCAGGCCCACGAGCGTGTCCGTTTCGATCGACCGCAGGAGCTCGCCTGCTTCTTCGGCTGACAGCGTAGGGGTCTTGCCCTTCGTCACCGACTGGCGCGGCGCGCGCACCGACAGCGCCGGATTGTGCGCGAGCACCCCACCCGTCACCAGATAGTCCAGCAACATGCGGATCGCGGCCATGTGCTGCTTCTGCGTCGCCACCGACCGGCCTTCGTCCTGCATGGCTTCGAGATAGGCCGCGACATGCAGCGGCTCGATATCGTCGAGCGCCAGCACGTCGTTGTCGGCCATGAACTCGAAGAACACGCCGACCGCCTTCATGTACGCCCTGCGCGTGTTCTCGTTGCGGATCGACGCGCCGAAGAACTCGAAGGTGCGCTTGCGCGCCTTCGCGCTCGCCGCCTCAAGGATCGCCGGCAACGCCCATTCGGCGCGGACGACGGCAAGAGCCCTAGAGCTCATAGCCCGGCCTCCCGGTAATCGCCTTCGGACGGCCAGGCGCTGCGCTCGATAAGCACCGCCGCGGCATTCAACTGGCTGACGGCCGCCAGCAATGCGCGCCGGTAATCGTGCGGCTTCATCAGGACGCCGATCGCGTTCATCCGCGCATCGTGCCCGGCGAGAAGCTCGCGCGCCCGGTCCACATACTCCTGCACCTCGGCCGTCGCTTTGGTTGCCGCCGCAACTTTCGGGGTCATCGCCAGGTCCTCCCGGAATCGCCCATAGATACTACATAACGTCTTTTATGTTATTACTGTAGCCAATTTCGCGATCACGCCGCCACGGGACGTGGATTGAGTCTTCTCGGCCACACTGACGGCCGAGCGCGCCACGCACCGATCCGATCCACACCGCTCACCGCAGCGCTTCGAGCCCCTTGGTCTTGACGACATGCAGCAGCTTCAGCGCCGTGCCGGTCGGGCGGCGTGACGCACATGCTGTGTACGGTTGCATTGCGGCTCAGAACGGCGGGCAGGGGAAAACAGGCCTAATGTCTCCGCTGGGTTCTCCGATGAAACAGCCAGCCGGCAACTGCAAGTCCTGGTTGACCGGCGTAGGCGGCAGCTTCGGCAGGCTCGGTGGCGGACTTACCCGCTTCTTAAGTGCCGTGGCGAGCTCACGGCTAGCGATTTGGATCTGCGCGCGCAGTCGGACCATCTCTTGTTCGATACCAATGAGACGGCGCCTGTCCTCCACGCTGGCCGACTTCTGCAGGTCTACTGCCTGGGCTTGTAATCCCACGAGTTCGCTCGTCATGGCGGCGATGCTACTGACCAGCTTGGAAAGCTCGATCGCAAATGCCTCCTGGCGTTCAAAAACGACATCGGCACGGATCGCCAGCAAGAGCATCGCGGCAGCGAGGAGCAGGCTGAGCAAGTTCGACGCGAGCGCTGCGGCCTGCCAGGCGTTAGATGACCGGGCAACCGGCAACTCTGCGATCGGCACAAGCGGTGTGGGTCTCAGCGGCACAATGTTCGGCATGGTTCACTCCATGATCCGCACGGCACAATCGTGCATCTTGAAAACATGTATATGGAATCCAGCCGTTACAAGAGCAAATACCCATCATATGTGCCATAGAATGTAACAATAATGTGTATGTCATGTGCTCATCGAAGACATTCCGTCTTCATGTCCCCTTCTCAGTGGAGGCGAGTCAGTCGGTGCTTTAGTTGTGACAATTCAAAGGGTTGTCATTGCCATTCATATTGCACTGCAATGACGTTGTCAGGCTGATGCAACCTCATTGCCACAAAAGTGCACCCCGATTAACATCCCCCGCGGCTCAAGGGGCGAGGATCGGCGGTAGCACCAAGGGAGGAGGCGCGCCATGAACCCACGCCAAGGCAAGCAGGCGACTGCAGGCTCAAGCAAAGGGGGAGCCAAGGGGAAGGCCGCTAACGAGCCCGTCGCGACGCAAATCACCAAGCATATTCTGAAGGACCATCATGCTCGCTTGGGTATCGAGCAGGACCCCAGAACCTGGCCGGGACACTTGGTCGACAAGTGCCACCTGAAGCTCGGTACGGCACGCAATCATCTAAAAGGCCGGATTTCTAACCGGCGGACTCTGGAGGCTTTGGCGGCGCTGTTCTCGACGCTTCCAGAATTCGCCAGCGTAACGTTCGTACAACTTAGAAACGCTCGCAGCCTCAAGGCGTTCCTGGATGAGACGGAAAGCGGGTTGCAGGTCGAGCTTCGCATCCGACGCCGTGGCGACATCAACCAAATTGCGGAAGAACTCGTCGGACTTTACGTTTGTTATCGCCATGCCTTCGACCCCGGCGCGCTCAATAACCAATTGACGCGCGAAGTGCTCGTGATCAACAGAGACGGCAACCGCCTCCCGATGCAGATGTCCTACAAGCTCGGCATACCTGACGCCGGGCAGCGCCATAAGCTGTTCGACGGTGAGGCCATGCCGTTGGGAGAGGTGGCGATGTGCGTCGGAACATCGACGGCTCTCAATAACCCCAAACAGGCAAGCGAGTGGCGGCCGGAATGGGACCGGGGGCGCAGCCTGTTTTTTCGGCGCAGGCTCAATGAGCAGATCGACCCCCATGCCAAGTTTGGCATTCTTTCGTCAACCGTCACGGACGGAGGATTCGAGCCGTGCAGCGCGTGCGTGCTGCTGACGCGCGTCCACGACTGGGAGAAGAGAGACCTCGATAAGTTCATGCAAGAGGTGACCGTCATTCAGCCCATTGATGACATGCTTAAGAAGGACTTCGCTGGCATCCCGCCGCGTCAATACAAGTGGCTCAAGATTTTTTTGCAGAACATCCCGCGGCGGATCGAGGCGGGGGTGCAAGACCAGGTTCTCAAGCTCTGGCACGATCGCTTTCGTCGCTACATGGTGCCCATAATGCAGCTTGTGCACGCTAACAACAAAGTTGTGACGCCGTTCAAGGCGAACTGGCCGTAGCGGACGCGCTCATCTCCTGCCGGCTAGCGTCTGCAGCACACCGACCACATCGCCGGTTGGTTACATTACGTCCAACGCCCGCGCTTGCCTTTTCTACGGGTTCGGATTGGCGCAGATCGATCCCGTTAAAGGATAATCACCGGCACATCATTGCCTTGATCGTCCTTGAGCACGATGCGTGCCCCGGCCTTCTGATTGGTTAGCACCATCTCATAGAACTTCAACGCCCTGCGCACCACCTCAGTATCCGATGGCGCAGCAGTCTGTTCCCTGATCGTCTTTATACTTGTAATACTGGCCTGAGGTAGCGCCATGTTGCGCCGGACCGATCGGACCGGTTGCGGTCGTTCTTTGCTCTTTGTTGGCATAGGTACTTCTCCGTTGGCCGGCCGAGACCCACGACCCGCCGATGCACATGATAAGGCATTTGAATATGCCATCAATGACACGTGCTTGCAACCTCATTGTGTGCAGAACGTACGGCTATCGATCCATCGCTACCATCCGCTACCATCCCGATTGCGCATACGCCATGCTACGGATGTGCCACGTATGTTATTGCGAAATCACATATAAGAGCGCATGATTGGCTAATCGACGCGAAGGGACCGCACATGCCAAAGCGAGCTCATCAACCGTGGCTCAACGCCAAAGATGGGGCCTTGATGCCAGTCAAGGCGGCTCTGCGTGAAGGCAAATCGTTGAATGTCCTGCTCGCTCTCGACGAGCCAGATGCCCGTGATGCCCGTCCGCATGTGTCGGAGTCCAGCCCTCACGCCAGCAGTCGACGTCGCGCCGCGCGCGCCTGCGTCGCGCTTGTAGCGATGAAAGGATACCTCAGGCTCGAGCCGCGCGACGTCGACACTCTCGACTACCTTCAATGCCTATCAGAATCGGAACGACGCCGCTTAATCGCCGAATACGAGAAGCACCCGCACGACTACCCCACGCTCGAGGTGCTGAAGAGTCTCTTGCCAATACACAAAGGAGAAAAATCATGCGCCCCGTTCACGTCCGAGAGCTCATCCGTCAGGCTGCTGCTACGGAGGCAAAGCCAGTGACTGGGCTGCAAGCGGCCCCCAACCTAGAGCCTCCTGAGGGCAAAGAGCATGGCGGTGCAGGCCAGGTCTTCGAGCTGGTCGATGTTGGGGCTCACTCAAGCTCACCCGCCAGCGTGCGTGGCTCTCGAGAAAGCAATCGAGATCGCTTGCGTGATCTGAATTCCTAACCCGCCCGCCCTAGCTAGACGCCGGAGATGTGCAATGTGTGCAACTATTCGAGTCGGGTTGGCAACAACTCAACGGACCTCCGATTATCAGGCCACAGTCGCCGTCAACGCCATGAAAGGCGATGCCCTGGCATTCTCTCAGGACCGAGACGAGGAACTGATCAGCTACTTCCGGACGCTGCCGCTTTGGGTGGTGCGACACGTTATGTCCGATTTCCTCGCCAAGTACCCGAACCAAGCGGTCTACCCAAGCTACGAGCGCGTCGCGCCGCTCATCGATACGTACTTGATGAATCCCACTGACACCGATCATCTCTAGGGGCGAGCGTCATGAGTACTACAGCCAGATCACGCAGAATTTGGCGACCTCCAATGCGGGCCTCCTGACGTTTCCACCGGGAACCAGCAGTGAGGCCCAACCAATGCGAGTGCGAGACCGATGACACGTTTTTTTTTGCCGTGGCCGACTGGCCCCCCTACACAGATCCGAAGGAGCAAACTGTCATGGGCAAGAGCCACAAACCGAGCGGCATTACCGTTGGCACAACAGCCATCCAATTTTCCGAGTGCGAGAAGCATTTTGGCCGAAAGGTCTTTTGGGGAAGCCTTACCGGCACTGTCGTTGGCAAAGGCGTTTTGTGGGCTTGGGACATCGTGCGCGATGCCGTCAGGGGAAGCCTGTTTTGACGGCACACACGTGAGATGGGGCAATCAATCCCCTGGATTGCCCCATCGTTGGCTACGCACACACCTAGTGCCAATGGAGCAAAGTCACCATGCTGATGACAGTCACAGAAACGCTCCGGTCCGCGCTACCTTTCGACAGTGAACACGCCGAGACGCCAACCGGTCGGAACAATCACCGTGATGCCCTTGCAGCGCTCTCACTTTTGGTAGGTAACCGCACCATTGGCGCGGCCTCCGAGAGATCCGCGATTTTCCTGTTGGTCGGACTACCGCACTGGCTTACCACCATGATCGTCGCACGCTATTCACGAACCAAGCATGACTGTCCGATTGAAACATCGATCATGAACATTCTCTTCGAACTTGAGAACGAAGGTGTCCTTGGTCCTGCTGCCTAACGCGTCGCCCGCCGTACGTTCTAACCGCTTAGGGTCCCATGGGCAGTAGTGTTGGACAACGGGAAGGTGTGCCCGGTCCGCCGCTACGCGACACGCTCGAAATCGACCACCAGATGGTGCCCCGTCGCATCCGCGACCCGTTGTAGCGTCCGCGTCGATGCTTTGGAGCGTCCTTGTTCGAGCCGTGCCACATTGGCCCGGTCGGTCCCCATCTTCTGCGCCAACTGCTCCTGCGTCATGCCGGCTGCCGCGCGGGCCCGCACGATCGCCATACCCACCGGGTCGGACGTGGCCGCACGCTTCGCCACCTTGGCTATCTTCGCCGCCGGCGCGGCCCGCTTCCGCCCCACTCCCTTGCCCTTCGCCCGTCCCTTCGCCTCCATTGCTTTTGGCGTCTTGCCTGCCAGCAGCCGCGCGAACGTTCCCTTGAGCCGATCCAAGTCAGCAGCCGCAAACACCGGCCGCTCAATCCGCGCCTCGCCGGCCGTGGGCGTCCGCGACGTGTCCAGCGTCTCAATCGCCGGGAACGTCACCCGTTTCAGCAGTTCGTAATCTGGAGCCCACACCCAACCCTCGCCGACTTTCAGGCCAGCCAGGCTCTCATAGACCTCGCGCGCCTTGTCCCGATCCGCGTTCCCTTCAACCCACGCCTTGATCGCGTCGCGGTCCTGCGGGCTGGTCACGCCCAGCGCCACCAGAGTGGAGAGTTGCGTCAGCACGTCCTTATGCAGCTTCGCCGGTCGCTGCGTGATCGAAATGAGCCGGAACCCGAATGACCGGCCGCGCCGCGCAATCCGGTCGACTTCACTCAGCACGCGCACGCTCTCGCCCAAGGGCTGCTGCGGAGCTGGAGAAAACCACGTTGCGCATGCTCGGCCGCGACGCGCTGCCGAAGGTCGCGCCGATGTCGGCGGCCGAGATCGTGAAGGTGCGCGAGCGGGCTGGCGTCAGCCAGGCTGTCTTTGCCCGCTATCTCAACGTCAAGCCGAAGCTCGTCAGCGAATGGGAGCGCGGCGAGAAAAGACCCAGCGGCCCATCTCTCAAGCTGCTGTCGATCGTCAAGGCCAAGGGCCTCGACGCTATCGCCTGATGCCCACACCTCCTCCACATCAACAGCAGCGCAAATCCCGATACGATCTATCGCCAGGTTCAGCTACGACTATCTGCCCCAGGCCCCAATCAAGAGCATCCTGCTCAACAGCGAAGAGCCAGCCCTTCCTTCGTTGATCGGGTCGAGATCACACAACGTCGATAGCTCCGCAATGCTGTCAACAAAAAAACCACGTATAAGGATCAGTGACGGATCAGAGGCTTACACGGTTAATGCCCGCCAAGCGGCGCAGGCTTTTTGAAACGCGTGCTAGTCTAGACTTCGCCACTATGCCAAAAGCAAAAACTTTTGAAAATGCACTCGATCTAGAGAACACCGTGATCGAGGCCGCTGTTCACCCGCCGGAGACATCACAGCGGTCGGCGTTGCGTGATCAAATAACCGCTCAAGCCGCCAGATTTGCCAAGATTGCCAGAGAGGCGACCGGCTTATCGCGAAGGCAATTCGCTCGCCGCGTCGGCATCGGTGCGAGCACCCTTGCACGTGTCGAGATGGCGACCAAAGGAGCCCCGCCATCGCTAGAGACCTTGACCCGCATTGCACGTGCCGCCGGAAAGACCCTGACGCTCGGACTTGGCGACTGAGCAGTCTCACAGCAGCACACGAGGGCCCGCCGCCGTTGCCGGCGACGGGCCTCCCCAATGCGAGACGCTCTCAGGCGCAGGCCCCCGGCGGAGGGTTCGGATCCGTCGGTCCCCTCCACCATGCCTTCACCGCCTGCCAAGCTGCCTTCAGCCACCCGATCATCATCCAGAGGAAGTTGATCGCCGACGCGATGTCGATCGCCGGTTTCAAGGACTCGAGGTACTTGAGGCCCAAGCGGACCCAATCAGGAGCCATCGGCAGAGTGTCGAAGATCATCGCCGCTGAAAAGGCGCCTGGAAGCGGGACACCCGCCCCCAACCAAGCCAGCCCGCGACCGGCAAGCCAGGCAATGGCCGTAAGCCCTACTATCGACACCAGGGCATTCTTTTTGTTAGACATACCTTCTTCCTTGTGTCGGAGGCTGCCCGTGAAATGCAGGCCTCCGACATTACTGGATTGGGGTCGCCGGTTCGCAGCTGGTGGCCCCAATCGTTTCTACTCAGACCACGCGCGTTACCGCGCCCGATCCACGGAAGGTCCAAGGCCGCCGCGCATGCAGAAGCGCTGACGCCCAAGGCGGTGCAACGGCCGTGCGCGCCACCGGCCCGGTGCGTTGTGTCTCTTGCCCCGCCTGCCGTGTGGCTAGAAATCCGCAGCGGCGCAGACTTCAGGCAGGGCGAGAGGAAGGAAAACTAAACGACGTTCATCCCCCATAGAGCCACAAAGGAATCTCGTCCGGGCCCCGACCACGTGGGGGGGGCGAGTCCTTCGGCTTCGGGTCGTCCTTGTTGAGATGCACGTTTTGATCATCAGACCGGTCACTGGCTGGCATCCGGTCATTGCAGTCGTCGTGCTGCGACTCCTCCGAGTTTAGGTGGGGCTTCTTCTTCATATACTCTCCACTTCCGCCTGTGGTCAGGCGCGTTGTGGGAGAAGAAGAAGTCTCAGAGATGCGTTGGTTGACGTCGCTTGAGAGCCGATCCGTCTGTATCTAATGCGAACCTAAACTCTCACTCGCTCCTTCTCCTGTGCTCAGTAGCCCGGCTCGCCATACCGGAGTCAAGTAGAAACTCTGGTACAAAACCTATCAACTCTATGCCTTGTCACAGATGTGCCACTGTAAAGTGTAGGAAAGGCTATCTAATCATTGACTATACTTACGTGACATGTCGACACGAACTTGTCGATCTGGCCTTGCAGTCGACACACTCATTGGTTAGACTGTTCGCGCGTTGGTTGGCGCTCTGGGCTACCGCTCCGAACGTCGACCCAATGGCCTCCGGTCCGCTTGGCTCGGGGGCTCTTTTTTATAGTAAATTGCGTGGCATGTGCATCTCGGCTTCGATGCGGTCCTAATTGGATGTCGTCCTAGAGCGCGTCTCGATCCGCTCCAACCCCCGCCGCGCGATTTCCCGGCTACCCCTCAATTGTAAAACTTTCCGCGCTCTGCCATTGTCGGCGTGATCGACAATATCGTGTCGATTAGAGTGCGCCGTCGACACGTCCCGAAGCCCCTTCCCCCACGCGGCCGCAAAGCTACGAAGTCACGAGCCATGATTCATTTCGGCGACAAGTTCCTCATGCTCTTGCACAAGGCCAGGATCAACAACCGCAATCAGTTTACGGACCGTTGCGTTGACGATGCCATCTTCGCCTCTAAGCCCACAGCGGGAACCTACTTTGATCGCTGGAAAGCACGCGCGACACCGCCCGTCGTTAAGAACAAGGACGCCCCTCTGCTCTCGGTTAACCGACTCAGTGACTTCATCGGCAGTTGGCTGAAGACGCCTGCCGATGAGGTATCCAAGCTTCTGACGCAGGATCTAAGTGTTGCACAGTTCGTCAAACACCTTGGCATCGATTTCAACGAGGTCCGAAGCTGCCTGACCCAACCCACCCAAGACCAATGGGACGAACTCCAGGGTGTTGATCCATACCCTCGCTTGCAGTTCATGCAAGCCTTTCGGCAGCTCACCACCCATCCCAATAAAGAGCAGCGCCGCGACGCCCGCCGCAATCTGGATGGTATCGTTGGCCGGTATTATCTCTACCGCCGGCATTCACAGGAAGACGGTGTTCTACGAGAAGTAGTCAACGTTCTCAAAGTCTTCGATTGTTTTCTTGAAGGTGTGTACTACCAATGGGATTCCAAAAAGCCATCAGTCCCACGTGAAATCCAGTTCAACGGGTTCTACGGCGGAACTCATGTCGCATGTCTCGCAGCAAAAACCGACAAAAGCGACACGCAAATACAGCTTACCTCCGTGCAATTTCTCCTCACGGGCCAAACAATCCTGCGCCACACGGGCAAAGAACCGCAACCCTACCGCTTCTATGCGGGAATGCTCTCGGGTACGTTTGACCATCTCGATGCGGTGATGGCCACCCGCGCCTTGGTGCTGTACAGATCGCCTGTGCCCATGACGCCCATCAGCGCGCGCGCCAGGGTACGAATGCTAGACGCTCGGAAATCAGAGCATAAGGCCTTCCATCCATATCTCGGCGCCAGGATCGAGAATGGTCACTATTCCTTCCGCCAAACCCTCACCACGGAATGGCTGCACCAAACCTTGTGGCGGCGAACTGATCGCTCCCCCCAGCCAAGCTCGCCAGAAAGCTCAGACTAACACCAGAGCCACTCGGCCACCTCAGGCAACGCGCGTCGGCTAAACCGCGCCCAACATTCCGCGCACACAAGGAGATCCCCGCGCTTACCGCACTCCAGCGCAATCCAGTACCGCCGCCACCCGTCCCAGCGCCAGCCTCTGCGCCCCGCTCACCGCCGGCGGCACCGCAACCTCAATCGCATCATCGACAGCCGCCGCCTCGATCAGCTCGCGCGTCCAGATGTGCGGCGTCGGCTTCCACACGAATGCACCCTGCCCCATCTGCGGAAACCAGATCGCCAAATGCACCGGCACAGATCCGACCGCAACCCCGGCCGCTCTGCAGATGCCGGCGAAGCCCAATTTCAATTGTCCGAACGGATCGATCCGCTTGCGCTGACCAGGCCGCCGCACCAGCTGGCGGAACCAGCCGCGGTGAGCATGCACCAGGCCGCCCTTGACCTCGATCGCCACCACCCCGCGATCGGGATTGACCACCACGAAATCCACGCGCCGGCGCGTGCCCGGCACCGGCCGGTCGTAGAACACCCACCAGTCATTGCCGAGCGCTGACGCCAGCGCCGCGAACACCAGCGCTTCGCCCTCGAGCTTGGGTTTTTTCCTGAGATCGTGCGGGAACACCCGAGGGTGCATGAGCGCCATGCCCGCAGGCTAGCGACGCGAATCCGCGTTTGCCAAGTTGCCCTGCCCATCCCCTTCGCCGCGCCGCCGCACCGCGCCGCCTCGACGTGCATCCGTGACGGACCGCGCTTGCCGTCAAAGTGCAGCGAACAGGCCCGCTCCCTGAAGGGCCCCTCCATTGCGCTGCTGGACGCCTCCGGCGCTTTGACCGCTGCGCTCAACCCGGCCCGTCCCCTGGGCTGCACAGTCGGCGCAATCGTGCGGCGACTGAACAGCAAAGGAGAAACTGATCATGGCAACCAAGGACAAACCCGCGTTCCGCGTGTTCCTGCAACGGGACGGCAAGGACGCTCAGCTCGTGCGCTGCGGCGCACTGTGGAAGGGAAAAAACGACAGCCTCACCGGCCGCGTCGATATTCTCGGCTTCAGCGAGCCGCTGCGCATCCTGGTGCTGCCCAATCGTCCCGACGACGAGGTGGCGTCATGAGCCGCAAGAAGCGCCCCGAAACGGTCGCTTCGGTGTGGGGGCTTCGCTGCCCCCACTGCGGAGCCGACGACCAGCTCCAAATCCAGCTCACCACCTGGGCCTTGCTCACCCCAGGTGGCACCATTGCGGACAGTCACCACCACGATTGGCACGACCGCTCACAATCCGAGTGCCTAGCCTGCGACCACACCGGCATCGTTGCCGACTTCATGATCGATCACCAGCGCCGCGCTCGCCGCGCCAAAGGCGGCCCCTCATGAGCCACCCGCTCACCGCCGACGAAAAGCTCGCCGCCTTCAAACGCGCGACCAGAGCTCTGCCGAAATGGCACGCCGAGGCCATCAAGCGCGGCATGACCAACGACCAGCTCGCCACCGCCCTCGCCCGCGTGCTCGGCACCGGCGGCAGCACGGGCCCCGGCCAGCTCACCATCTGGCATGAAGGCAACGGCCTGCGCATCTGGGCCGGCCGCGAATGGACGTTCCGCGGCGATCGCCCGATCTTTGCCGGGGCCGCGACCGTCGCCATGGCCCGCCACGTGTACGGCATCGCCGATCCGACCAACCCCCAGCTACCCCTCTTCTGACCACCATCGCCAACCGAGCCCTCGCCCACCGCGACCGGCTCGCCCGGTTCGATGCCCTCACGCCTTGCCCCACTCCGCCGCCAGCTCCACCACATCCGGCCGCTTCAAATCGCGCAGCACCGGGCGCATCAGCGTGCCGATATTGGTGAGCTCGGTGTCGGTGAACTCGGCTGCCGCGTTCGCCACGCCAATATCGGCCACGCAAATTCCCGACTTGTTGATGCGCACCACCAGATTCCCGAACGCGTTGACGTAGGCCACGACCTCCAAATCCGTGCCCGCCAGCTGCATCCGGCCATTGCCGCCTGCACCGTCGTCATCCATGACCCTGATCTCCCAGCTTCACCCCGAGATACTGCCCCGCCACTGCCCCCACCCCCAGGTCGCGGCACACCTTGTTCCAGCCGTCGCGGAACTCCCCGTGCGCCAGCCCAGCCATCCCGAGCCGGCGCGCCTCGGCGCCATAGTCGTTGAACACTTCCCCCATCGTCACCGCCGACTCCGCCGCGAAACCCACGCGCGCCAGGCAGTACTCATCCACCGCCAGCACCGCCCGCGCCTCCAGCGCCAGCACCGGGGCCGCCGCCGCCCCTGCCGAGGCGAACGCCCGGCGCGGCTCCACCACCACCGCCTCGACAACGCCAGCAACCACAGGCACCGCCGCCGCCGGCACCCGCGGCGGTGGCACGGCCCCGGCCGCCGCCAGCGGCCGCAACGCATGGCCCACGCCACAAGCGTACAGCCCGAACGCGCTCACCGCCTCCACCATGCACGCCAGCACCAGCGCCAGCGCCGAGCGCACGAAGCCCGCGTCCACATCGCCGCGCACGCGCGCCACCAAGCGCCGGATCGCGCTCACCTGCGGATCGGCGTCCTGACCGGCACCTTCGGCGCGCAACGTGCGCTGCTCGCGCTTCAGCATCTCGATGCGCGCGTCGAGCCGCGCCGCCTCGGCCGCCGAGGCGACCTCCTGGCGCAGCCGCGCCACCGCCTCGCACCCGTCCTTGCTTCCTGCATCAAGCCGCGTGCACTCCCGGCTCACCTTCTGCAGCGTGCCGCGCAGCCGCGTCCCATCCATCACCGGCGCGTCCCAGGCCGCCCGCAATGCGGCTTCCGCCTCCGCCAGCGGCCGGTGTGGCGCGAGCCGCTTGCGCCGTTCCTCCAGCTCGCCCAGGTCCTTTTCAACGCTCTGCAGCGACGCGTTGAGGCCTTCGCGCGACACCGCGCGGGCCCCTCTGTTCTCCGCCCCGAAACCCACCGCCGAGGCGAAGGCGATCAGCAGCGTCAGGGCGAACAGCACCGAGCCGAATGCCGCCCGGCCGTAGGCCTTGGCACCCCACGCGGCGGCAATCAGGATCGGCAGCACTGCTTTCAGCAGATCGCCCGCCACCGACAGCGCGCCCAGAATCCACGCGCTGCGCGGCGTCGTGCCGAGGCCGTAGGCAAACTCGAAATTCATCGACGCCGAGATGGCGATCACCGCCAGCGTCGCCAGCACCCCCACGCCCTGCGCCAGCGCGCCCATCCGCCGCCCACCCCGCCGAAGCTGTTCGGAACCGCCACTTTACCATGGCCACCACGGCCCTACCCGTGGCTAGTGTGCCGACACCCACAGCAGCCGCAATGTGTCGGCACATGCGAGGCGCATACACCATGTCGCTCCCCGACGATCCCAAGGCAGCCCCGGCCGACCCGGACCCGGGCAAGCTCAACGCGCTGCGCCAGCGCATGCAGGCCAGCCGCGCGCCGAAAACCCCGGCCCTCGCCCCCAAGGCCAGGCCGGCGCGCAGGAACGCGCCCACCCGCGAAGGCCTCGTGATGATCGCCGGCCACTTCTCGCCTCAGCTCCGCGACGAGCTCAAGATTATCGCCATCCGTCACAAGCGATCCCTCAACGACGAGCTCGAAGCCGCCTTCAAGGCCCACCTCGCATCCCATGGTGTGAAACTGTGAAGGCCCGCATCATCGCAAGTGTGAGCCTGTAATGGTGTGATTATTCGCATTTGCGATCATGTAAAAAAGCGCACTTTCGCATGATCACATCATCACACCAGAAAAACCCTGCAATTGCGCGCTCTTGCGCATTTGTGATGATGCGAAAAATCACAAGTGTGAAAATGCTACAGTCGGCATTTTTGATCTTGTGAACCTTCACATCCACCTTGACCATCCCCGCAAATCAGTTGAATTAACAATGCCTGCAACGACTTGCAGGACACCCCATGCTGATCTCGTTTCCCAACGACAAGGGCGGTGCAGGCAAGACCACCGCCTGCCTGTGCCTGGCCTGCGCCTACGCGGCCCAGCACGACCGCGTCCACATCATCGACACCGACACCAACGCCACCGCCACCCGCTGGCTCACCGGCCACACCGACGCGCGCAAGCTCACCACCACCGAGCCCATGCCCACCAGCATCGAGGGCGTCACGATCACACGGCCGCGCCTCGACGAGCTGCAGCAGCACGTCAAAGCCCTGCATCGCACCGGCGACTACGACCACATTCTGATCGACCTGGCCGGCACCCGCGACGCCGCCAACCTCAAGGCCATGGTCACCTCCGACCTGGTGATCATTCCCGCCGCCCCGCAGGAAGGCAGCTATGACGGCGCCGTCAAAGCCATCGCCGACCTCACCGACATGCGCGACATCACCGGCCGCGCCGTGCCGTACCGCGTGTTGCTCACGCAAGTCAAAACCATCGGCCCGGCGGCGCAGGGCCGCATCATTGCCGAGATCGCCGCCGCCAGGCTGCCCCGCTTCGCCACCGTGCTGATGGTGCGCGCGCCCTACGAGGAAATCGGCCTCACCGGCAAGCCGCCGCATGCCGCCGACAACAGCCGCGAGGCCGTGCAGAAGGCGAGGGCCGAAGTCTCCGCCCTCGTCGCCGAGATCGGCGCGCTGATGCGCGCAGACCCCAAGACCGTGGCAAAGGTCGCCTGACATGAACAGCCAGCCCAAGACCGTGGCTTCCGCCTTCGTCCGTCCGCTTGCCCGGCCAGGCAGCGGCCTCGACATGGACGAGGCCACGCTGGACGCGGCCGTCGCCGCCCAGGGCGCGCCACACCGCATCTTCCCCGGCGACCAGCCGCCGCCCGGCAACGACGACGCCGACGGCGCGCGCGAAACCGCGCGGCCAGCCCGGCGCACGCGCGAACCCGTCGAAGGCAAGCCCACGCCGCGCGCCAAGTGGGGCAGGGTGACCGTCGAGCTCCCCGACTACCTGATCGACGAGCTCAAGGAGCGCAGCTTCAAGCAGCGCGCCTCCACCCGCCACATGGTGATGAAGGCGCTGCGCGCCGCCAACTACCGCATCCTCGACGCCGACATGATCGAGGATGCGCGCAAGAGCAACGGCCGCAAACCTGAGAAAATGTGATCTTTCACATGATCACACCTGCGCATTTTCTCGGGATCGGCGCGCCGCGGCGCTTGTCGGCATCCTTCCGCACAGGCAGCATCGCGCCATGAGCGAGTCGGATGACAACGGACAAAAGACTTTTCCCGATCCGGCCTTCAAGCCGCTCACCGGATTCCGCCCCCTCGCCCAGGCCGTGCGCAAAGTCGCGCGGAAGGTGAGGGCAGAGCGGCAAGCCGCTACGCCGCCACGCGGCTCGACGCTGCGCCTGATCGAAGGCAGCCTCATCATGGCCGCTTCCGACTACCGGCCCGAAGTCGCCTTCCAGCATACCATCCTGTGCCAGACCTGCCTGCCATACCGCGACCCCGGCGGCGACGTGCTCGAATGGCAACGCGACAACGGCTTCGCCTCGCTGCTGCTGTCGGCCGGCAAGGCCCTGCACCAATCCGGTCAGTGGGTGCAGATCGGCCTGCCGTTCGGTCCCAAGCCACGCCTGATCCTCGCCCATCTCAACACCCAGGCGATCCTGACGCAGAGCCCCGTCGTCGATGTCGAGCAATCGCTGACCGGCTTCGTCAAGGCCCTGAAGCTCGATCACACCGGCTACAACGTGAAGGCCCTCAAGCAGCAGCTGACGCGCCTCGCCGCGTCCGACTTCCGCATCGGCGTCGCCAGGGAAGGAACCCCCGTCGAGACCCACAAAGGCCAGATCGTCAAGAAATTCGACCTCTGGATGGAGAAGGATGCACGCCAGCGCGTGCTGTGGTCGCGATCGATCACGCTCAACACCGACTACTTCCAATCCCTCGTCGCCCATGCCGTGCCCCTCGACGCCAACGCGCTCGCCTGCCTCGCCAACAACGCCATGGCGCTCGACTGCTACGCCTGGCTGGCGCAGCGCGCCCATCGCGTCCACCCGTCAGCCCCCGCGCTCATCGGCTGGGCCGCCCTGCAGCGCCAGTTCGGCCAGGGCTACACCCGCATCCGCAAGTTCCGCGAAATCTTCACCCGCACCCTGCGCCTCGTGAAGGCCGTCTATCCGGCCGTCAGCTTCGGCCTGGACGGCCAGGGCATGACCATCAGCAACAGCCCGCCGCCGATCGCCAAGCGCCCGATCACCGTGCCCGCGCTCCCGGCCCAAGCCGGCTAACCCCACCGCCCCAAAACACTCTCATTTAAGCGTCTGAAACTACTCGCGATTTTATCCGAGTAAGTTTTGGGGCGCCCGCCGCGCGCATCGACTTATCCGAGTAAGTTTTGGGGCGCTCCACCCGACTTATCCGAGGCAGTTTTGGGGCGCTCGCCGAGATAGTTTTGGGGCGCAATCCTATACTTAGTCCGCTAGAAGATTCTTCCTCTAGTTTTGCCACCCGAATTGCAGCCGCCAACAGCCGCGCTTCGCGCGGCCAACCGGCATCGCGGCAAAAGCCGCGATCGGTCTATTTGATTTGAGAGCCTCGCCCCTACGGGGCTCGGCAAAGCGGAGCGCGGCCTGACGGCCGCGCCGGTCTATTTTGTTCAGCGGCGCTTCGCGCCGATTGCTCGGCAAGAGGAGCAAGGGCGACGGTGGTCGTTTAATTTCGACGCTAGAGCCCCTGGCGAGGCCGTAGAGAGGCGATGTTAGATTTTGCCTACCTCGGGTGCCCCCGCCAGAGTCGCCTCTCTGGGGGCTATTCTGGCGCTTTTCCGAAGGGGGCGTTTTCGGGGTGCAGATGCACACCCGAATATGTCGATTTTCATGGCCGGCGTTTGGGGCGTGCCCCCTGCCGCGGTACGACCACGGGGCAGGGGTCGGGCTGTCGTGAACGGAGCCGCATTCCGCGTCTCCGCCCTGCGGGCTTCCATCCCTCACGCAGCCACGTCATGCACGGACAAGCCAAGGTCTGTTCCAAGCTCGCTCAAGCTCACCAGCGAACAGGCCTTGTCCGCTTCCGCCGCTCTCGCTTCGCCCCGCGCCAGCGCGCCCGAGGGGAAGGGCGAAGCGAGAGCGGCTCCAGCGAACAGGCAGGCCGGAGCTTGCCCCCAGAGGGGCAACAACCGGCCCCAGAAAATCCACGCCAGGCCGAGGCGTTAGCTATGTGTACGCACGACAAGCCTGTCTACACCGACCACGGTGTTGAGCCTGTCAGCGCCGCGCTGCCGGCGTGAACTAGCCAGCACTTGCAAGGTTGTGTACGAACTGTTTGTGTGTACACATGCTGACAACCGACCGCTACAACGAGCTCTGCCGCCTGTGGGACGCCGCAATCTTGCCGCCAGTGGAGGACGGGAAGTTGAAAAGTCAAAGAGTCAAATAATCCTCAGCACCCCTCATGGCTGCGTCAGCGGGCCATCTCGTGAGGCGCCGGAAGTGGTCTTGCACGGTGTGCTATAATTGCGGAGTTGATCGATCCTAGGGTGCGCATGGCCAGGAAAAAGAAGCTCGTCGAGATCAAGCTCGTCATTCCGGACGCCAGCCCGATCCTCACGCTCGCCCGCCTCGACCGGCTCGACCTGTTGCAGCTGTTCGCCGTCCCGATCCATATCGTCGATCAGGTGCACTACGAGGTGACGAAGCCGGAGAACGATCCCCAGGGCCGTGTCGCGGCCATGTTCAGGACGCTGCACAATCAACTGGTGATCGTCGAGACCAATGTCGGCGTCGGCTTCCAGACACGCCGCGCGCGCGATCCGAGCACGCCGAGCCGCAATCTCGGCGAGATTGCCGTCGATGCACGCACCTCGCCAGGACAACGGGTCCGTCCTTCATCCCGCTGGTGCTGTTCGAGGACCCGGACGTGTTGGAGCTGCGCATCGCCAAGCTGAAGGATGTCCATCTGTTGAATACGACGGCGTGGCTCACGACGCTCCATGAGGCGGGCGAGCTCCCCGAAGGCAAGGAACTGATTGCACAGATCAATGCCGCGCGGGCAACGCCGCTCGACGGCTATGAGAAACCGGCGCGCACCAAGAAGCTGCGCTCGCAATGGCTGAAGCGGAGAACGCCAGATGCCGGATGAGGACCTCAAAGGGCTGTCGTTCGCCGACGTGCTCGAGCGGCTCGAGGCCGGCAAGATCGGTCACAGCGCGGCCATGGAGTGGGTCGGGGCCAAGACCTACGACGATCTCGTGCGCATCATGCATTTCAACGGCCGCCAGATGCCGGGCCACCGCGCCATGATCGTGACGCCGGATACCAAGGAGGTGCTGCTGCGCGCCACCCGCCGGCGCCATACCGCCACCGACCTCGATCCGGGCTGACGTGAGCGTCGGGCGAGCGGAGAGTCAGGCTTGCCCATTGTGCGCGCTATAGCCTTGATAAATCGCTGTAAGTATTGATGATCTGTGAAAAGAGAGATGCGCGCGCTACCATGGCGTGAATGCCGTCACTGCCTGCTCATTGTATCGCCTACGCCCCAGCCGATCACGACCCCTGGCACGCCCCGCCAGCCTGCCCGACATCGTCATCGACGCCCTGCTCGCGGCCTCGCGCGCCACGCTGCCGCCGCTGCTCGCCCGGCACCGCGATCTCACCACCGCCGATCCTGGCCTGCCTCCGTTCCACAGCCGTCGGATGAGAATTCCAGACCCGCCCGTGTCGTGGGCCCGCGCCCGCGACCTGGTCATCGCGGCCTTGACCGAATTCGATCCGCGCCTCGGCGCGCTTCATTTTTGAACGCAGTCGCCGAAGAGAAGATCATCGACGCCATGCACCGCGTCGCCATCGGCGACGCCTAATCCTTCCTGCATTTTCGACGAAGCTAACATTCTTCCGAAAGTGGTCCTGCCGTGCGTTTGTCCCTTGCTCATCGCCACGTTCCGTTCACGCGCCATGCGAAGCTGACCCCACTGCCGGCTCACTAGCGTTGCCGGATGCTGGTCCGCCAGCGCGACCGCCATCCGTCCATGTCATCGCCGTCGTCCTTTCCTTCTTCTCACCCGCCAGAAGTCCGTCTCGTGATCGTGCACCCGACCACGGGCGGCGGCCGATCGTGTCAACGGCAAGCGTCGCGGGACGGTGTCCGCGCCCGCGCACCGGCCCCGGTAGGGGCCGCTGCTGCGGGTGACACGGACCGCCTGGCCCGTGGTGTTCCGTGTGCACCGAGACGGCCAGCGTGGCGGTCTCACATCCGACAAAGGACACGACCATGAGCACTCCATCCACTGCATCCGCGACCGGACCCGAAACGGCTCCTGCCGCCACCAAGCCGAAAGGCTCCAGGCCCTCGCACCGCCTCAGCCGCGTCGTCGAGGTCAACTGCGTCAAGGACTACCAGGACGTCGGCGCGCTGTGGCCGCACAAGGACGGCAAGGGCTTCTCGATCAAGCTCAAGACCGCGCTGCAGCCCGGCGACAGCCTGCTCATCCGCGCCAACCAGGGAGGCAACTGATGGAACGCCTCCCCCGCTGCGACGACGAACGCTACCTCGTCCTCATCGATCACGACGACGACGTGCAGGAGATCCTCACCGTGATCTGCGACGGGCGGCCCCAGGCCGCCCGGAGCGATCTGACCGACCGGATCGGGGGTGCGTCATGAGCGCCCGCAACGAACAACGCCGCATCAGCACCCTCAAGGCAGCCCTCCTCAAGGCACTGGCTACAGCCGGCGTCGCCCGTGTCGACATCGACTATGACGGCGAGGGCGACAGCGGCCAGCTCACCGCGATCGACGCCTCTGCAGCCGATGGTTCGCACGTGCCGCTCGACACGCCTTGCCAGCAGGTCGAGGGCCGTACCCTCCGAACCCTCATCGACGACTTCGCATGGGATGTCCTGGGGCACTATCACGACGGTTTCGAAAACAACGACGGCGGCTGCGGCAGCATCAGCATCGATGTCGCCAAGCAGTCGGTCATCCTCGATCACAACGACCGGGTGAGCGAATTCGTCAACACCACGACGGAGGTGTGACATGGCCAACTACACCGCCACCACACGATCCAACTACTTCCGCGTCAAGGACGCCAAAGCCTTCACGGCATGGTGTCATCACCGCGCCATCGAGTTCTGGATCGAAATGCGCCCGGAAAGCCCCGCCGACGATTTCTACGCGATCTCCGCCGACACCGGCGACTGCTGCGGCTGGCCCACCTACGACCCTGCCGCCGACGATGAATTCGATTTTGCCGGTGAGCTGGCCGAGCATCTCGATCCCCGAGACGTGGCCATCCTGTTCGAGGTCGGTGCCGAGAAGCTGCGCTATCTCATCGGCGTCGCCAAAGCCGTCCATCCCGACGGGCGAACCATCTCCGTTAGCCTCTATGACATCTACGACCGTGCCAGAGAGGCCTTCGGCCCCCACTTTCGCATCACCGAAGGGAGCTACTGACATGGCGCATCCCTACCATCACGCCCTCTCCTCCGTGCAGAAATGGGGCGGCACGCCCGAGGACTACCTCCCCCTGCACGCCTGGTTCGACCAGTCCAAGCTCATCATTGCTGACTACAGGCACCGGGCGCTCAGACACCATGCCGAAGGGATATTCATGGCCGAGACCATTTTCGGGACAACGCTGGCGCTATCCACCGGACGCGTCATCCCGGTGCGCTGGGTCGGCGAGCAGCATGTGCGCGAGGACCTCGGCCGCATCCCGTCTTTCGCCGATTGGGTGCGCGCCATCCGCCCCGAGCCCTGGATGGGCCGGGCCACGACCCTTGGCATCGAGGATACCCCCCGCGGAGGCGTCCAATAATGCCAACCGCATCCTGCAAATCCTGGCTGCTGTGCCACCTCGACGGCATCACCACCCTGACGCAAATCCAGCGCAACGACGCGCTCATGCTGGTGGCGAGCGATGACGATGCCCTCCGTCGCGCACGCTGCGAGGCCCGCCGCGGCCGCCGCCAGGCGCAACGCGCCGTGGCGCTGCATCAGCACGCCAAGCCCCGCTGCCGCGCTTACCTTCAGCCCGACCGATAAACGAAAAAGCGGGCGCGCCATGACCCGCTGCGCGCACCGGGTGATGACGACCAGGCCGCCGCTTCAGCACCAAACGCCTTGCCGAACTTACTGCGCCGTACACGCCCGCTCCACAGTCTGAACGCGAAAGGGCCGCGCGCATCGCTGAAATTCTCGATAGAGTCGCCCAACGCTATGCGGTCGCAACCACAGGAACCGACGCCATGCCCAACCGTTACGGCCTCCGGCATGACGAGCAGGAAAGGGCCGAGGAACGCCGGCGCAATATCGATCAGCTCCAGCGCCGCAAGGACGAAAGCGAACGCCAGGTCCTCGATCGCCGCGTCCGCGACGCTCACAACGGCTACGTCGCCAACCTGCGCGAGACCGACGCCGCCACCCACCAAGGCACCGATCGCGAGGAAGCGGCCAGGCGTCAGGCTTTCGCCGACGAGCAGGAGCGCGATGCCAAACGCCAGCGCGAGATCGACCAAATCGCCGAGCAGCAGAAGGCGGACGACCGCGAAGCCAGCGCCCGGGCAGGGGCCGCTACCATCCACAGCGCCGAGGACCGGGCTGCCCAGGCCCTCGGCCGCTACTACGATATCACTCGCCCCTACCAATCGCTCGCCGCTTCCGCCATGCACGAGCACGAGCTTTTCATGCGCGAGCGCGAGCAGTTGCGCCGGGAGAGCGCCGCTGAGAAGGATCCCGTGCAACGCCGCATCCTCGAGCTGCAGGACCGCGCCGAATCCCACCAGTACCTTGCTCACCTCCATCATCGCAGCGGCCGCCTGGCCGAACCGATGACCGACCGGCAGACGCCGCAGGAACGCCTTTACGACGCCCACCGCGAAGGCCAGACCGGCGAGCGTGGCAACGCACAGGCGCGGCCTGACTTCGAGGCCCGTGACAAGCATCGCGCCCTTGCAGCCGAGACCCTGCACGAGCGCCACGCCCTCATTGAGCGCGCCGAACGCGAACGCATGGACCGCGAGCGCGCCGGCGAGATCGCCCACACCCAGCGCACCCAGCAGGAGCGCACGCAAGCCGGCCCGCCGCTCGACTCCAAGTTTGTCGCTGAGATGAACCGACGACGAGAGGCTGCAAATTTCCGGCCCGCGTCGAAGGAGGATACCAAGACGCGAGACCGAGAAGGCCAGGAGAGAGAAGCCCGCGAGGACGACGGCGGCCGCTCGCGCGAACAGCAGCGCGACAGGGACAGAGGACGCGGCAGGTAACGGCCCTCGGATGCCAAATACACCATACCATTGAAACCGGTAGGCGCGTTTGCTAGCCTCGACCGGTATGCCATTGACCGACGCCCGCATTGCCCAGCTGTTCGATGCCCGCAACGATGCGAGCCATGCCGATTATGGCGTGATCCGCGCCACCGAGGATCGCTACTGGCTGCCGATCTTCGAGCACCAGCACGTCACCGGCGACATGCCGCGCGTGCTGCGCTTCGAGCGGCCCGGCACCGACATCGAGGAGGCCGTGCAGCTCGTCACCGCCCGCTACGTGATGAAGTTCAGCCGCCGGCCGGTGCTGATCGAGTACACCACCCCGCCCACGCCACGCCGTCTGCCGTCGAAGGCCGAGCGCATCGCCAGCGTGTCCATCCGGCACGCCTGGCGCGTCGGCAAGCGCATCGCCACCACACCCGCCGCCAGCTAGGATCGCCCGATCACCAACGAGAGAACGGCACGCCATGCCGATCGAACGCGCTCGACGCTATCTGGCCCTGCCACCGGAGCGGGTGCGAGGCATCGTGCAGCAGATCGGCTTGCAGGAGACCTATCAGGCGACCGTGCAGGCGATGGCGAATGCACCGACGCAAGAGGCCTATACGCAACTGCTGATCGACTTCCTGCACGCGCCGACCACGACGGCCGCGCAGTTGAAGCTCTACGCTGTGGGCGCGAGGCAATGGGCCATGCGTGACCCCATAGTCGAAGCAGCCGCCCTCGTGGCCGGCGTTTTCGTGGGCCTGGCGGTGTTCGCGCTGACCTGGATCATCCGCGGCAGCAGCATCGAAACCATCGGCATCAGCCTCGTCCTTGGCACGATCTCTGGCTTCGTCGCGGGCGCAGCCATGGCGGCGTTTAGCGGCGGCAACGGCATGACCGATGTACTGGACTTCCGCGAAGCGATGCGCGACGCGCTGCTGCAGCAGGCGCACCAGGCGCGCACGACTGGCCGCCCGCCGCGCCTCGCCACGTCCGCTCAAACCACCAGGTGATAGGGATCGGGCCGGGCACGATCTCGGTAGTCTTCCACGCGCCAATAGTGGGCCGGGGCCAGCACCTCGAAGCCGCCTTTGATACGCAGCAGCATGGCCGCATCCTTCCGGCCGCCACCGGCCAGAACCTCGCCTTGTGTGAACGCCATGATCTTGTTGGGTAGTACGAGCCGCAAGTGCTGCATCGAATGGCTTGCATTGCCTTTTAAGATTCCGTGACGTGCAAGCCTGTCATCGTCGCCCCAGGCGGTCGAGATCTCCTCGGCCGTCACGCGATCGTTGATACCGAAATACAGCTCGCCCGTGCAGTTGGCGACGAAGGTGCGCCATGACTTTGGATAGTCGCGCTCCAACTGGTTCAGGTCCTGCACGAACGGCCACAACGCCACGCCGAGACCGCGCGCCAGGCCAAAGGCCGTCTCGACCGCCTGCAAGGCACCGACGGTGCCGAACTCGTCGAGCAGAAAGAGCACCTTGCTGCGTGCGTTGGCGCCCATCACCTCGGACAACGCGCGTTGCAGCAGGAGCCGCAGCCAGCGGCCGAAGCGGTCGTTGAACTTGTCGGGCGGCAGCACGAGATAGACCGTCATGGCCTGGTGCGCGAGATCGGCGAAGCGGAACCGATTGGCGCGCTCGACCGGCGTCGCGAAGGCCGCCTGCATCCGCGGCAGCTCCAGCACGCTCAATTGCGTGATGGCGTTATTGACGACGCTCACCACCTCGTCGTTGTCGGCCCCGAAGCGCGTCAGGGTTTGCAGCGCATAGCCGTGCGCGTCGAGCCGCTTCGATAGCCGCCGCCCGTCTTTCTTGACGCCCAGCAGCTCGTCGGCCCATTGCGCGGGACCGCGGGGGCTACCGCGTCTCTTAAAATCGTGGAACCTCTTAAACTGGCCTCTAGTGCAGCGCTTATCTCTTGTGCAGCGACAAGGCGGTCCTGTCCCCCACCTACAACCCAAGCAGCTCGACCCGCGCGCCTACAACGAGCTGCGCCGCCAGGGCGTGAACCTCAACCAGATCGCGCACCGCATGAACGCGCTCGGGGTGCCGCCGCCGCCCGAGCTGATTGAGGTGCTGAGCAGCATCCGGCGCATCATCGCGGCCAACGTGCCGGGGCCGACATGAACCCGGCCATTGCCAAGAACGGTGGATCGTTTCGCGGAGCAGGGGCCTACTACCTGCACGACAAGGCGAACGTCGCCGGCGCGGCGAACGTCGCCCGCGAGCAGCCGCAGGCGGATCGCGCCCAACGCCGCGCCAAGCCGAGCAGCAGCGAGCGCGTGGCCTGGGTGGAGACGCGCAACCTCGCCAACGACGACGTGGCCGCCGCGCTCGACGAGATGTGGAAAACGGCCTTCGACGCGCCGCACCTGAAGGAGCTGGCCGGCCACAAGCAAGGCCGCCCGTGCCACGCAGCCGGTGAAGACGATCGCGCTGACCTGGCATCCCGACGAGAGCCCCGATCGTGCCGCGATGACGGCCGCCGCCGACAACTTCCTCGCCGCCATGGGCTGGCAGGAGCACCAGGCCATTCTGGTGCGGCACACCGACACCAAGCACCCGCACGTGCACATCATCCTGAGCCGGGTGCACCCGGAGAGCGGCCTGACGCTCGACGACGGCAACGAGCGACGGCGGGCGCAGAAATGGGCGCACGGCTACGAGCAGGAGCATGGCCGCATCTGGTGCGAGGAGCGCGCCAGGAAATACGGCCCGGCCGGCGATCGCACGCGCAACCCGACCGACACGCGGCACGACTATCACCAGGGGGCCAGGGACGCGCAGGCGCGCTTCACGGCCGCCGAGGCGACCTTGGAGAGCCACGACCGCCGCCACGAGCGGGCACAGCTCTCCCACCGGCACAAGGCCGAGCGCGACGAATTTTTCGAGGAGCGGCGCGCCTACGTGAAGGCGATCCGCACGGCGGTGTACGAGCAAGTGCGCGACGACTGGCGGGAGACCTGGCGCGACCACTACCGCTATGCCACCACCGTGCGGGCGGAGGCGCGCGGCTTCGCGGCGCATGAGCAACTGGTCGCCCGCACCGCGATCCGCGCCGGCAATTTCGACCTGGCCCGCGCCTCGCTCGAAGCCCGCGACAGCTATCTGAAACTGGCCGAGGACACGATCAGGGCCGAGCGCACGAGCTGGCAGACCGATCAGCGGGCCGACACCAAGGACCGGCAGAACGAGGCCGCCGCCGCGTTCATCAATGAGCGCTATGCCGACTATGACGCCATGAAAGACTGCCAGCAGACGGAGCGCCGCGAGGTGAAAACCTTGCAGGACGCCCGCGAGAAAGGCCGTTCCTACGCTGATCCTGCCCGCCTCCGGCACGACGCCGACCGGCTGGCGCAATTGCTGGCCCCGCATCAGCCGAGAGGCGAGCCCGATCCGCAAAAGGCCGAGCGGATCGGCGAATTGTTAGATAAAATGAGAGAACGTCACGGGCGCCAGAGCAAAGGACGCGATCCCATGAGCCGCTACCAGGACCTCGACGACAGCGCCGCGCACGCGCAGCGCGACGAGGACATGCGGCGGGCCAATATCGAGATCATGCAGCGCCGGAAGATCGAGACGCAGACGCGCGACCAGCATCATCGTCATGTCGATCAATTGAACGAAGTCGCCGCCGCCGCGACCGCCCAGCAGACCCAGGAGGCCAAGGACAGACTCGCCGCCCATGCGGCCGAGCAGGAGGCCGAGGCCAAGCGCGCGCCTGAGATCGCTGCCATTCAAGCACAGCAGCAGAGCGACGACCGCGAGGTGCGCGCGCGGGCCGACGCCAGCTATTACCGCAGCGCCGCGGATCGCAGCGCGCAAGCGCTCGGGCGGTACTACGACGTGACCCAGCCGCATCGCTCGTTGGCGGCAGCCGCGATGCACGAGCACGAGCTGTTCCAAAAGGAACGCGACGAGCTGCGCCAGCAGATCGGGCAGGAAAACGACCCCGCCAAGCGGCACCTTCTGGAGCTGCGCGATATGGCCGAACGGCTCGACTACGCCGCAACGCTGTTTCACCGCAACGGCCGTCTCAGCGAGATCAACACCGGGCGGCGGGCGGAGCCCGATCCCACGCGGCAACGCCCCGACGAGCGCCTGCATGAAGCCATGCGCGAGGTCATCACCGGCCAGCGCGGGAACGAGGACGCGCGGCGCGACTTCGAGCAGCGCGACCAGTGCCGCGCGCGGGCCGCCGAGGTGCGCCAGCAGGCGCACCTAGAGCGCCAGGCCATCGAGCGGCGCGAGATGGATGCGGCCAGAGCGCCGCGCGACGTGGCCGAGACGCAGCGGGCGCACACGCAGCGCACCGAGGCCGATCGCACCCAGCAAGGCCCGCGCACGGCGGAGGGTTGGGTCGCCGAGACGGCGCGACGACAAGAGGCCGCAAATTTTCGATCCGCGTCGCGGGGGCCCACCACGACGCGGGGCGGCGAAGGCCAGGGGAAAGAAGCCCGCGAGGACGACGCCTCGCGCGACAGAGGCCACGATCGCGGGCCGGGCAGGGGTCGCGGCAGATAATCCGCCTCGGCTTCCGGCTCGCCGACTACCAGAGCACGCGCGACTGGCGGCGCGGCGAATGGCGCAAGGTGACGAATCCGCCGCCGGTGGCCGTGCTGCACGCGCGCGGCATCGCGCACGCGGCGGCCGATTGCCCGTTCTGCAAATTGAAGTGGACGGCACGGGAGAATTGCCCGGCGCATCCGCAATGATATTGGTTAATGCAGCGATTTTTAATTGCATGGCTTTTGTGTAATAATCCGCGCACAACAAGCGAGGAGAAATGGCATTTCCGACGACACCGACAGACCAGTGGAACAAGCTAGATTTTCTGATTGCCCAGGTGGAGCTATACCGTTTTGAAACCGACCACGGCAATTTTCGCGGCGGGCAGCAGCGACCAGCCCAAGTCTTTGGTGCAAGTGCAGCACGCACCGCGCGCCGCTACCTTGAAGCGGTTTATATGCAGCGCTTCGGCGAGGACATCCGCGACGCCAAGATCGACGCACCAGGGCCAGGACTCCCGCCAGTCCGTGCCGCTTCCGCCATCGACGGCCATCCGCCGCCGCGCTAATTAACCATAGAATCCGCTTGTTAGTTTCGTGTCCCACTTCGTAATATCCCCGGCGCAGTTCGATTGTGAATTGTGCTTTCTATGTTTAATGGGGAATTATTATGACCGATAAACCAGAAGCCGACATCGTGAGCAAGAAGCTCGTCGCCGAAGCGTTCGCGGCCTACGCCAAAGAAACCAACCTGCCAGCGTTCGAGGTCTACAGCGTCGAAGGCCAAGGCAAGTCGGCGCAGTGGACTCGTATCGGAGCCGCCTGGCCGCACAAGGACGGCGAAGGCCTCAACGTGACGCTGCGCGCGCTGCCGCACGGCGGTGCCCGCGTGGTGCTGCGCTTCCCGAAGGCGAAGCTGGCGACGCCGGAAGGCGCGGCCTAAATCCTTCCCCGCGAGCATGGGTTGCAGCCCTGCAACCCTGCCTCAGCGGCGAGGTGCGGGGGTTGGCACGGGCAAGTGGCTGGCGCGGTCGCAGCGACCCCGGACTTGATCCGGGGAGCGAGCCTCGGGCCACTTGACGGCGCGAGGGGCCCATGAGCGTTGCCTGTGACGAAGCGCTTTCTTCCCGACCGCGACGGTCTCGATCTCGACCGCCCAGAAAGCTGGCCCGCCGACGTTTGCCGCTATCATAAGTTGGCCGAGATCACCGCAGACCTGATCGAGTATGACCCGGCCATGGCTGAGGCTCTGGCGCGCTCCTTCGCCAACACACTGACCGACCTCGAAGACCGTCTGGCCTTCCTCTCGCTGTTCCCGATCGACCACCCCGGCGCGGCGCTGGTTGATGCCGCACTAACTAACTAAACTAGCGACGAGCAACCGGCACGGCGCGCCGCCTGAACCCACGCCCGAACACGGCCAATGTCGCTGAAAATGTCGCTGTAAATCCGCGTCTCCTTGTGCTACAATGTGGCCCAAGGAGAATGACCCATGACCAACACCGTAGTGCGCGCTCGCATCGACGAGCGCACCAAGGACGAGGCCGCCGCCGTGCTCGCCTCGATCGGCCTGACCGTGTCCGACGCCTTCCGCCTGATGATGGTGCGGATCGCCAAGGAGAAGGCCCTGCCCTTCGAGCCGCTGGTACCCAACGACGAAACGATCGCGGCCATGAAGGAGGCCCGCCGCGGCGGGCTCCCCCGCCACCGCAACCGCAAGGACCTGATGAAGTCCCTCAATGCGAAAGATTGAGGAGACCACCCGCTTTCGCCGCGACTACAAACGCGAAAAGAAGGGCCAGCACACCAAGCACCTCGACACGTGGCTCGGTCAGATCATCGACCTCCTCGCGGCCGATAAACCTCTCCCCGCCCGCTATCAGGATCACCCGCTCAGCGGCGAGTGGAAAGACTTCCGCGACTGCCACATCCGCCCCGACCTGATCCTGATCTACCGCAAGCCCGACGACGACACCGTGCAGCTGGTACGCCTGGGCTCGCACAGCGAGCTCGGGCTCTAAACAGCACATAATTGTCCCCTCACAAGGCCCTTCCACGGTGGTTGGGGCGGTTCGCCCCCAAGGCCTAGACCCAACAGTCGTGTCACCAGCCGCCATTTGGATCAGAGTTGTCCGACATGCTGGACGACGCATGAACGACGACGCCGGGGTCAGGAAGTGTCCGCTGTGCCTCTGATGGCTGTCGCCGTAAGATCGACGACCGGCACATCAGTTGTGTGCCACGCCAGGACGGCGACGCCTCGGTGCGACACCCGTCTTGTTTACCATACTCGCAATGCTGGCATTTGCGGCGAACTTGGAATTCTTTACGCGGGCCTCACCTCCTACGCCACCAGG